>Ga0209347_1000380_pt1 | contig 118926 bp, 115 predicted proteins | sample AutmiccommuBRH23_FD_187382 | JGI IMG/M metagenome (GOLD analysis project Ga0209347, IMG submission 187382) | Deep subsurface microbial communities from Mt. Terri, Switzerland - Autotrophic microbial communities BRH/23 (SPAdes) (version 2) | ecosystem: Environmental > Aquatic > Deep subsurface...
TCTGGTTGATCTGCTCGGAGGACTTTTCGATCTGGCTCATCGCCGCCACCGCCTGGCCGACGATCTCGCCGCCCTTCTGCGCTTTGCCCCGGGCGGCACTCGCCGCCGTCTGAGCCTTGCCGGCGCCCTCGGCGGTTTCATTCACCGCCGTCGTCACCTCACCCAGCGCCGCCACCGTCTCTTCCAGGTTGGCCGCCTGCTGCTCGGTGCGCTGCGCCAGGTCGTTCGAGGCCGTGTTGATCTCCGAAAGACCCGACCGGATCGATCCGATCGATGTCACCACATTGCCGATCGCGCCTTCCAGCTTGGCGACGCTGTCGTTGAACTTGATGCGAATGGGCTCGAATTCCGGTGCGAACGAGCGATCCAGTCGGACCGTGAGATCTCCTTGAGAAAGATTCTCCAACCCATGCGACAGGTTCTCGACCACGAAACTTTGCGCCTTGGACTGTTCGAGCCGGGTCGCCGTCTCCCGCTCTGCGCTGTCCATCTCCTGCCGACGGCGCTCCTCGGCCTCGTCTGCGTCACGGCGCGCCCGTGCTGTCACGACCTCCTGGAAGGCCAGCACTCCGCGCCCAATCTCGCCAAGCTCGTCTTTGCGATTGGCGCCCTTGAGCGAAACGTCCGTCCGGCCCTCGACCAGCTGCTGCATGTCGCTGGCCAATTCCTGGATCGGCGTGACAACCGAGCGCCGGGCAAAGAAGGTCAGACCCAAGGCGAACAACGTTCCAATACCGACCGCCATACCCATCAAATTACGTCCGATCGCGGCACTGGCTGTCGCCCGTTGCGATGCCGCAATGGCCTCCGATTCAATTACTTCCGCGACGTGCGCCATCGCACTCTCAAGGATCGAGAACTGCTCCTGGAATACGCCCATTCTCGACATCGCTGCCGTGGGGTTCCTCGCGGCCAGTGTGGTTAAGTCGACGGCGAGAGCCGTATATTCCTCTAGGGGCACTTTGACGTCATCCAAACTCTTGCGAATTTCCGGATCCTGCGCGAGCTTGCCGTTTTCAGCGATAGCCTGGTGAAAGATTCCGGTATGCTCGGCAACGTCTGCCTTTACTGTTTCCATGTCGATATTCGCCGATGGATCCGCGGCGAGAACAGACGCAAGGACATCCGATCGCAGCGCGTCATGCATCATGTCCGCCTGCATATGGTTCCGCAGGACTTGGGACGACCTTAGTGTCTCTTCCAGCCCATCGCGGAGCTGCCCAGTCATCCAGAAACCGGTCGCGGCCGTTCCGGACACAAGAAGGAAAACCAAGACTCCCAGCAGAGTCATCTTGTTCTTGATACTTTTCAACATAGCCTGCGCCCCTCGAAAATACGGGATTTCTTATTCTTTGGCGCCATCGGAACGATTGCGCCGAGTTCCTAAATTTGACTCGCCTGGGCGCATCGTGCGCCAGATGAGGCTCATGTCGCGAGGAGGGCGTAGGGAGAAAGCGCCGCATAAGGGGCGACATAGTCCGGATGCTTTTCCTCATTTCAATCGACCGGCGCGAAGCTAGGGCACCCTTAGGGAATAATTCGGTAGCGACACCGTTCGATGGAGCCGAAACATCAGAGATATTGGTTACCAATCCGTTATTTTTGGAGAAATACCGACTGTCGCCTCAATAATTTATTTTCATTATATTTCAATGTGATGCTTATACTAAATGACAATTAGGTAAATCCTGAAGCGGAGAGTCGCCACTTTCGCGGGGAAAAGGCTCCCCGAATGAACGGAAAGCACGGGCCGATGGCGGTTTCCATACCGTCATCGGACTCCTTACGCGGCGGCAAGATGCAGGGGAATCCCCTTGCGCCAGGCCACGCAAATCGCGGCCGAAAGCATGCAACAGAGACCGCGCATCGCGAGCGGCATACGCTTTGAGAGGAAAAGTTGATTCGGTCCGTCGCCGCCGACCTGAAACAACAGATCAACCGCACTGGCCTTCGTGATGGCCACTTTTCACGGCTATCACCGTGCGCCAGGAGTATGCCTGCACCCCTCGGGCCTGCGGGGAGCGAGCGCCGGTGTGTCAGCCGATAAAATTGAAGAAGTAGCTCGCCAGGGCGAGAATGACGCCGACGATCACGGTCGGAATGAGGATGCTCTCGCTCTGACGCACGCCGTCATCTTCCAAATCGGCCTCATCGGCTGGACGAGATCGCAGGTGGAAACCACGACGACCGAGCTTGACGGTTTGCGGGACCCATTCGTCCGGCCCTAGGCGGAACGGGGTGTGGTGAATGAACGGGGCGGCCGTCCGTTGTTGAGCCGCTGCCTTTTGCCCTGACCTGCGCATTCGAGGGTGTACAGGGAAAGCCAGCTTGGCCCGGGCTCGGGGAGCGGCGGAGGCGTCCGGATGACCGGGCGTAAGAGAACGCTGCGCAACGCCGTTTCCGGCGAACATCAAGTCTGAATCAACCCCGAATGGCGATGGGAATGCCGAAACACCGCGTGTCATCGTGATTACCTCCACCTCAAGGAAACGCGGAAATCGACGATTGGTTCAATTGAGTAAAGGCTCGGCAAAACTGAGTGACGGCCACGCAGAACGGATGCGGATAAAGGCATGATCGCGCGACGCGGGTCCTTCAACCGATTTTAATATGCGCGGGTGGCGTGACGCATCTGGACGTCGCCGCGCCGGGGCCCCAGAAGAACCCATGGGAAGTGGCGAGGCTCTTAATGCCCGCCGGCGAGGCAAAGGAGCAAGTGAAATGCTGAGAACAGACACCGTCCGGAACATCCTGTCCTGGTACGAGGGCGAGACCCCGGGCCTGAAGAGCAACCTTTCACGCCTCCTGATGCATGGCCGGTTGGCGGGGACCGGGCGGGTGGTGATCCTGCCGGTCGATCAGGGCTTCGAGCACGGACCGGCGCGCAGCTTCGCACCCAACCCGGCCGCCTACGACCCGCATTATCTTTACGAACTGGCGATCGATTCCGGCGTTTCGGGCTATGCCGCGCCGCTGGGGCTTCTGGAGCAGGGCGCCGACACGTTCGCCGGCGAAGTGCCGCTGATTCTCAAGCTCAACAGCGGCAATTCTCTCGTCGGCGGCAGCGACCAGGCGCTAACCGGCAAGGTCGAAGACGCGATGCGGCTGGGCTGCGTCGGCGTCGGGTTTACCATCTATCCCGGGTCCGACCACTCCTACGACATGATGGAGGAACTGCGTGAGATCAGTCTCGAGGCGAAGTCGCGAGGGCTGATGACCGTCGTCTGGTCCTATCCGCGGGGGGGCAAGGTTTCCAAGGAGGGTGAAACCGGCTTCGATATCATCGCCTATGCGGCGCATATGGCAGCGTTGATGGGCGCGACCATCATCAAGGTGAAACTGCCGACCGCCCATATCGACCTCGACGCGGCGAAGCCGATCTACGAGAAGCACGCCATCCCGCGGGAAGCCGCCGCCGACCGCGTCCGCCACATCATGCAGGCAGCCTTTGCCGGCAAACGAATCGTCGTCTTTTCCGGCGGCGCGGCGAAGAACACCGACGAACTCTTGGACGAGGTCCGCGCCATCCGGGCGGGCGGCGGCAACGGATCGATCATCGGCCGCAATTCATTCCAGCGCAGCAAGGAAGAGGCGATCACGCTGCTCAACCAGGTGATGGACGTCTACGCCTGATCGATTGCGACAACGCTTCGGCCCGGCGTTGGGCGGACGCCGGGTTGAAACGACAACGGCCGCCCTTGGGCGGCCGTCATATTCGGATGGTGCGAAGAATGGCGTCGAAAGCCTATTGCGCTACCGCCGCAGCGAGCGCTTCGGCCGGATCGCGTTCCTTGCCCTCGGCATCGAAGCCGGCGAGATAGGCGATAACGTTAGTCAGATCTTCCGGCTTTTTCAGCCCGGGAAACGCCATCTTGGTGCCCTTCACGACGGCGCGGGGGTCGGCGAGCCATTCCGTCATCAATGCCTCGTTCCAGGCGGTCTTGTCGGCGGCCCATTCCTCGAAGCCGGAGGAATATTTGTAGCCTTCGATCAAGCCCGGCTTCTCGCCGATGACGCCGTTCAACTCCGGGCCGACCTTGTTTTTCGCGCCCTCTCCGACGGCGTGGCACGCGCGACACTTGTTGAAGACCTTCTTGCCGGCGTCCGCGTCGCCGACGGTCTGGGCCATCGCACCCGTTGACACTGTGAGCGTCAAGATCGCGCCGGCGGCCAAAATCAGATTACGCATAATTCCTCCATGAATTGCGGGCCTCTTCGCAGCGGCAATATAAAGCCGCGTCGAACAATAGCAATCATTTGGAAGGGGCCGGCTACGTGTGGCGGCTACAGCGCGTGCGGTTTTGGGGCTGGCGGTATGAATCACGCGCGGCCCACGCAAATGTGAGCCGTAAGTAACCGGGCTGACGGGGTGACATATGAATCGGGGTGAGGCCGGCGCAGCGTTGTTTCTCCGTCGAATTCAATATTCATGGTCGTTGCGAAGAATTGCAACGCGCCGGATCCGCGCCGTCTGTCAGTATAATCGAAATTTTTCGATCGTTACGATTGCCAGAAACGGGCCGCCCGGCGAGGGATTAACCCGTTGGCATGTGGGCTTTCAGGCCGTCGCGAGGCGCGATACCATTTCCTTTGGTTAATCGGGTCCGTATATTCGATAGGAATTCTATCCGCCACAGCTTCGCCATGTTTGTTAAGCGCCGCCATGCTGCGACGAATGGGCGTAAACCATCGATTTTAAGAGGAAATCAACGACCGAAGGTTACGAATAATTCACGACGTCGGGCCCGGTCGGAATTCCCGTTGCGGATCGGCAACACGACGGAGGAGAACCTATTCCTGCCATTTTTCCGGCACGGAGAGGGACCATATCAACTCCCGAACCCGCCAGCCGGGTCGGGAAAACCGGGCGCTACGCGGATGTGGCGTCGGGAAGAGAGTCGCGACTGCGACAGAATGGAGTACAGTTATGAAACGCTTTGCATTGCTTCTCGCCTCGACGGCGTTCGTCACCCCGGCGCTCGCCGCCGACGTGATCTATGAGGATGCCCCGGCACCGGCCCCGATGATGATCGAGCAGGTCGCTACGACGACCACGTGGACCGGCCTCTACATCGGTGGCCAGGCTGGCGTCGCCTTCAGTGGCGACGACGATGGCGCGCGCTTCGACACCAACAACACCGGTGTTTTCGGCAACGGCACTTTTAACGGTGACGACAACAACGCCGGCTTCATCGGCGGCGCGCATATCGGCTATGACTACCAGATGCCGAACAACTTCGTCGTCGGCGCGGTCGCGGACATCAACTACATCGACGCCGAGACCAACCGGTCCTACACCACGCCGGGCGGCTCGACATTCACGTCCAACAGCGAGATCAACTATCTCGGGACGGTCCGGGCACGCCTCGGCTACGCCATGGACAGCGTCCTGCTCTATGGAACGGGCGGTCTGGCCTATGCCGGCGTCGACAATACGATGACTGCGCCGAGCGGCGGCGCCTTCACCGGCTATACGTTTACGCAGGACGGCGACGACGCGGATGTCGGTTATGCGGTCGGCGGCGGTGTCGACGTGATGGCCACCCAGAACATCTCGTTCGGCGTCGAGTACCTCTACACCAATCTCGGCTCGAACGATCAGACGATCACCGGGACCAACGGCACCAACACGGTGAACTTCACCTCGGAGTCGAACGACAACGATCTCGACTTCCACACGATCTGGGCGAAGGCGTCCTATCGCTTCAACTAAGGCATTATGCCTTCGGTCGGGCGCGTCAAGCGCCCGGCCCTACAGACAAAAGCCCGTCGGATCACAGGATCCGGCGGGCTTTTTGGTTTCCGAGAACTACCTTGAGAGGTGAGGCCGCGCGAGAAACGCTTTCAGGCAAGCGGCGAAAGATCCAGATCGGCACGCCGCGGTAGGTCAGCGCCGCGGCGTGAACAGGTCACTGCGGCGGCGTCGACAGCGAAGCGCAGCAAATCCTCGATGCCGGATTGGTCAGCGGTCTTGAGCGCCGCGCGCGAGAGTTGGCCGCGTTCCTTCAGGCCGGCCAGGAGTGCCGCCTGGAAGGTGTCACCGGCGCCGACCGTGTCGGCGACGACGATCTGTCGCCCGCCGACCGAGGCTTTGACACCCGAACTTGTCGTGGCGATCGCGCCGCGCTCGCCGCGCGTCACCACCGCCATCTCCGCGCCCGCGGCGACCCAATCGTCGATCACGGCATCGAGGGATCGGCCAGGATAGAGGAGATCGAGGTCTTCTTCGCTCGCCTTCACCAAGGCCGCGAAAGGCATCAGTTCGGCGACCTTTTGCCGCCAGATGTCGAGATCGGGTTCGATCGAGGCGCGAACATTGGGATCGTAGGAGATGAACCGCCGGGCCGATTCCTGCCGCACGAGATGGGCCAGCGCCGAGGCGGTTGGCTCGGTCACGGTGGAGTAGGACGCCAAGTGGATCGCCTCGAGATCGTCCGGAAATGTCGCCGGGACTTCGGCGGGCTCGATCGAACGGTCGGCGGTGCCGTCGATATAGAAGATATAGGCCGGCGAACCGTCGGCGCCGAGCGAGACCATCGCCAGCGTCGTGTTGCGGTCGGTCGGAATGAGGAAGCGCTGGTCGATATTTTCGCGCGCCATGAAGCCGCGGATGCGCGTGCCGAACAGATCGCTCGAGACCTTGGTGAAGAAGCCGGCCGGATGGCCGAGGCGCGCCAGGCCCAGCGCGACGTTCAGCGGTGAACCGCCGACACGCCCGGACAGGGCGATCTTCGCCACATCCGCGTCGGGTTCGGCGAACAGATCGAACAGCGCGTCGCCGCAACTGAGAAACATGACGAAATCTCCCGGACCATATCCAGCGTTCGGTTTCAAATTCCGCTATCAGGAAAGGCCGAGGCGGGGAAGATGGCGCCGCTCGTTGCACGATGCCACGGCGACCCTTTCATAGCGCGCATGGCCGCCTATGATCGACGGCATCAAATCGGGAAGGAAACCGCACCCATGCCATTTCAGCGCGTCAACGGCATCGTCATCCACCACCGGGTCGAGGGAAACGCGGACGGGCCGACGCTGGTCTTCGCCAACTCGCTGGGCACCGATTTCCGAATCTGGGACGCGGTTGTCGAGCGCCTCGCCGGAGCGTATCGGATCGTACGCTACGACAAGCGCGGCCACGGGCTGTCGGAGGCGACGCCGGCACCCTACGCCATGAACACCCATATCGACGACCTGAACGACCTGATCGACCATCTCGGCGTGACCAACCCGCTCGTCATCGGTCTGTCGATCGGCGGCATGATCGCGCAAGGCCTTGCCCATCGCCATCCCCTCCTCGCCAAGGGGCTGGTGCTGATGGATACGGCGCACCGGATCGGCACGACCGAATTGTGGGACCAGCGTATCGCCGCGATCGAGAAGGATGGAATCGGGTCGATTTCCGAACAGATCCTCGAGCGCTGGTTTACGCCGCAATTCCGCCGCCCGGCCAATCCCGATTTCGTGGGATATTCGAATATGCTCCTGCGCACCCCGCTACCGGGCTATCTCGGCAGCAGCGCCGCGTTGCGCGACGCCGACTATTCCGAGGCGACGGCAAGGATCGATCTGCCGGTGCTGTGTGTCGTCGGCGATCAGGACGGCTCGACCCCGCCGGATCTGATGCGTTCGACCGCCGATCTGATCGCCGATTCGCGCTTCGAGATCGTCAAGGACGCCGGCCACTTGCCCTGCATCGAGCAGCCGGAGGTTACGGCGGGCCTGATCGCGGATTTTGCCGCCGAAGTCTTCGGCACGGCGGGCGGGCGGTGACGGCCTCGGTCTTCTCGCATTCGTTTCTGGGCGCGCTGCTCGGCGACGAGGAACTCGATTCCTATTTCACCGCGGCGGCGGAGCTCGAGGCGATGCTGGCCTTCGAGGTCGCGCTCGCGGAGGCCGAGGCAGCGGAAGGAGTGATCGCGCCGGCAGCGGCCACCGCGATTCGCGCATGGACGCACGAATTCACACCAGATCTCGCGGAACTCGCACTGGGAACGGCGCGGGATGGCGTCGTGGTGCCGGCGTTGCTTCAGCAATTGCGCGCCGGGCTCGACCCGGCCGCCGCCGCGGCCTTGCACAAGGGCGCGACCAGCCAGGATGCGATCGACGCGGCGATGGCGATGCGCATGCAAGCGGTGTCGCTGGTCCTCGACCGGCGACTGGAAGCGCTGGTCGACGCCTTCGCGCAATGGGGGATCGAGGCCGGCGACCGCGACGTGATGGCGCATACACGAATGCAGGCGGCGCGGCCGACGCCGTTTTCGCGTAAGCTCGCCTCCTGGACCGATCCGCTGGTGCGCTGCCGGCTGCGCCGCGAGGAGATCGCGCCGCGCGCCTTTGCCCTGCGGCTCGGCGGCGCAGTCGGCGACCGCGCCGAACTCGGCGACAAGGCCGATGCCATCGCCCGGCGCGTGGCCGACGCACTCGGCCTTTCGCCGGCCGCCGCTTCGCTGCATTCCGAGCGCGACGGGATCGTTGACCTTGCCACTTGGCTGTCGCTGGTCACCGGGGCGCTTGGCAAATTCGGGCAGGATGCGGCGCTGGCGCTGCAGAGCGAGGTCGGGGATATGACGCTTTCCGGCGGCGGCGGCTCGTCGGCGATGCCCCATAAGCAGAACCCGGTCGGCGCGGAGGTACTGGTGACGCTGGCGCGCTTCAACGCGACGCTGGTCTCCGGCCTGCACCATGCCCTGGTGCACGAGAACGAGCGCTCCGGCGCGGCCTGGACGCTGGAATGGATGCTGTTGCCGCAAATGGCGCTGGCGGCCGGCGCCGCGACGCGCACGGCGGAGGACTTGCTCGGGCGGTTGTCGCTAAGGGCGGAATGATGGCGCCGATTGACGCTGTCACCCGCTCAACAACGCAAACGTCCCAAAGGCCGGCACCTTGACCGCCAGCCGCCACGGATCGATGCCGGCGACGAGCCCGAGGAAATTCACCTCCAGCCCCGATTTCCAGCCGGCCACGAGGCCGGCATAGCCCCAGAGCGACAGGCGCAACTCCTGGCGGTCGGGGTCGATCGAGAGGAAACGTCCCTCGGACGGATAGTCGCGGCCGACCGCCGCTGCCGGTAGCGTCGCGTCGATGCCGGGGACGGCGCGCATGACATGAGCGACGAAGGTGTTGGAGTTCGGGCCGGGAAAGAGGGCGTAGCCGCCACGCTCGGCATAAGGGTAGGCGGCGATGGCGGCGCGCACCTTCGGGATCAAGGCTTCCGCCCGCACGCCGGTAATCCCGACGACAATCCGGGGATCGTTCGAATACCAGCGCCCGTCGGCGGGTTGGCTGTTGCGCCGAACCGGCGTTCCCCAGCCGACCTTGTCCCACCGCTCGTATGCGCTCGCGCCCTTGTCCTTGACGACGATCCAGGAGTGATCGGCCAGCGCGCCCTTGAGGCCGCCGGTGCGCGCGGCGAGAATGTAGAGAGCCGCGTCCCCGTTGGTGCTGGCTGTCGGCAGGAGCGACGCCGAACTCCAGTCGGCCTGGCGCCAGGAGAGGGGACGTTCGCTCGTCCACCAGAGAAGCGCGGCGAGCGCTGCGGGCAGGAGATACACCGCCACGACGACGAGAGAGAGCCATTTCAACAGAGGCATCGGGTTCTGACGGTGGCGGGAAAGCGGAACGGCTGCTAGAGCGCCCACTTCAAGGCAGTTGTAGGACCGAGGTGCGTGATGGAAAACCCCGTTCTCGTGGAAGTGACCCGTGGCGAACTGGTCGAGAGCGTCCATCGCGGCGCCTTCGCGCTGGTCGACGGTGCCGGGGCAGTGGTCGCCTCGGCCGGCGATATCGCGCGTCCGGTGTTTCCGCGCTCGGCGATCAAGGTGTTCCAGGCGATCCCGCTGATCGAGACTGGCGCGGCCGACGCCTTCGGTTTCGGTGACCGGGAACTCTCGCTCGCCTGCGCCTCCCATTCGGGCGAAGAGGGGCATGTGACGCTTGCCGCGGCCATGCTGGCGAAGGGTGGGCTCGATGGCGGGGCTCTGGAATGCGGCTGCCACTGGCCGTTCGATCTGCCCATTGCGCTCGATCTCGCCCGGCGCGGCGGCGAGCCGACGGCGCTGCACAACAATTGTTCGGGCAAACATGCCGGGTTTCTCTGTACTGCGGTGCACCAGGGCGAGGACACGCGCGGCTATGTCGGGGCGGGCCATCCGGTGCAGCAGCGAGCCAAGGCCGCGATCGAGGATCTGACCGGCATCGACCTTGGCGACGATGTCTGCGGCACCGACGGCTGCTCGATCCCGACCTACGCGGCGCCGCTGAAAAGTTTCGCGCATGGCTTCGCCAAGCTCGTCAGCGGTGAGGACGTCGCGCCGGAGCGCGCGGCGGCGGGGCGCCGGCTGATCGAGGCCTGCATGGCCGCGCCCTGGGAAATGTCCGGCACTGGACGCGCCTGCGAGAAGCTGATGCAGGCCGCGCCCGGCCGGGTGTTCGCCAAGACCGGGGCAGAGGGCGTGTTCTGTGGCGCCTTGCCGGATCTCGGCCTTGGCTTCGCGCTGACGATCGACGACGGCGGAACTCGGGCGAGCGAGGCGCTGGTCGCGGCGGTCATCGCCAGGGCGCTGCACAGCGACGACGCGGCGCTGGCCGGACGCTTCGATACGCTGGCGTCGAAGACGTTGCGCAACTGGGAAAAGATCACGGTCGGCGCGGTGCGGGCGGTCCTGCGCTGAGGCGAGGCCGCCATCGACCCGGCGTTCGACCGAGGCCTAGCTGTAGTCGCTTTTCGGCTGGCTTGGGGGACGGCTAGCCGGTCTGCGCGAGCGGGTGGCGCGGGGCTTTTCCGCCGCCTGCGGCTTCAGCCGGATTTCGACGCTGCCGCCTTCCGGGTCGTCGACCTCGAACAGCTTGGTCGAGCGGACCAGATCGCTCAATTTCTTGAAGCCGTAGGTACGCGGATCGAAATCTGAGGACAGGTTCAGAAGCTGCTTGCCGAAACTGCCGAGATTCACCCAGCCATCCTCGGTGTCCATCTGCTCGATCACCCGCTTGAGAAGGTCCGCCGCCTGCTGCGGCTTGGCCAGTGGCGGCGCGTCGCCGTTGTCCTTCTCCGCCGTGACCCGCCCGGGCAGGAGGTTCTCGGTGTAGATGAAGCGCCGACACGCCTGCCGGAAACTTTCCGGCGTCTTCTGCTCGCCGAAGCCGTAGACGTCGACGCCCTGTTCGCGGATGCGGGCGGCGAGCCGGGTGAAGTCGCTGTCCGACGAGACCAGGCAGAAGCCGTCAAAGCGGCTGCTGTGGAGAAGGTCCATGGCGTCGATAACGAGGGTAATGTCGGAGGCGTTCTTGCCGGTCGTATAGGCGAATTGCTGCTGCGGGATGATCGCGTGGCGTGACAAGACGTCCGCCCAACCCTTGGAACGCTGGCTGGAGAAATCGCCATAGATGCGCCTGACGCTCGCCTCGCCGATCTTGGCGATCTCCTCGAACAGCCCGTCGGCGATGCGCGAGGAGGCGTTGTCGGCATCGATCAGCACGGCCAGCCGGTCGGTCTTGTCGGGTCTTGAAGCAGACATGAAGGATTCCTCGTATGTGGCGGGCGATCACTGGAGACGGCTGCGGGCCGTCGTCAGTCTTGCCCGTTCTCAGGTCTGTTCGGCAACCCCAGCCGGTCGAGGATGGCTTCGGCGACGGCACTCGGCGCCCGTTCGCCTTCCCTCACGGCCTCCTCCCCGGCGGTAATTTCGGAGCGCCAGCGCGCCCCGGACAGGATGCGCCGGCGCAGGCCCTCGTCAAGGCTGGTCCAGAGCCAGCGTACACGCTGCTCGGCCCGCCGGTCGTCCCATGAGCCGTCGCGGCTGTGGATGTCGCGGAAGCGCTCGATGTCGGTCCACAGATCGTCGAGGCCGGCGCCGGTCATGCCGGAGACGGCGAGCACCGGGACGGTCCAGGCTGCCGAACGCGGCGCGAGGATATTCAGCGCCGAGCGGATTTCGGCGGCGGCGGCCCGCGCCGGCCCGGCATTGTCGCCGTCGGCCTTGTTCATGGCGATGATGTCGGCGACTTCGAGGATGCCCTTCTTGATGCCCTGCAGTTCGTCGCCGCCGCCGGCGATCATCAACAGCAGCACGAGATCGACCATGTCAGCGACGCTGACCTCGGCCTGGCCGACGCCCATCGTCTCGACGATCACGACGTCGAACCCCGCCGCCTCGCAAAGCAGCATCGTCTCGCGCGTCTTCGCGGCGACGCCGCCGAGCGTGCCGGAAGAGGGGGAGGGGCGGATGAAGGCATTCTTGTCGACGGCGAGGCGCGCCATTCGCGTCTTGTCGCCGAGGATCGAGCCGCCGGAGCGGACCGATGAGGGGTCCACTGCCAGCACCGCGACCTTGTGTCCCTTGGTCGTCAGCATCGAGCCGAAGGCGTCGAGCAGCGTCGACTTGCCGACGCCGGGAACACCGCTGACGCCGATACGGATCGCGCCGCCGGTGTCCGGGGCGAGCCGATCGAGGACGGCGGCGGCGACGCCCCTGTGCTCGGGCCGGGTCGATTCGACCAGGGTGATGGCGCGGCTGAGCGCCGCGCGCTCGCCTTTGCGGATGCGGTCGGCCAGGTCGTCGGGATCGGGCAAAGGGGTCATGATCACCGGTGTGGTCGAGCTGTCGGTGCCCCCAATCGGGCGTCGTCGAGGATGTGGGAAAACCTCCCGATCTCGTGCCTGAAACGGGCTTGTGAACGGCAATGACTACCGAAGGAACGCCATGTTTGCTAGGCCTTCGATGGTGGGCAACGATTAAAGGCGGCTTTGCGCGTATCGCCAGCCGCCATGCTTTGGGAGAAGTACCATGGCCTGGAACAAACCTGTTCTCACGGAAGTCTGCCTTGCGATGGAAATCAACGGCTATATGCCGATCGAATTCTAATCGGTGGCAGCACCTGACAGCCGCGGGCGGGTCGAGGCCCGCCTGCGGCTTTTCGTTTTGGGCTCGGCCGCCGGCGGCGGCTATCCGCAATGGAATTGCCTGTGCGATGTCTGCCGACTCTATTGGGCCGGCGACCGCCGCGTGTCGGCGCGTTCGCAATCCTCGATCGCCGCGACCGCCGACGGACGCAACTGGCTGCTGATCAACGCATCGCCGGATTTGCGCGAGCAGATTTTGCGATCACCACCTTTGCTGCCGGTCGCCGGGGCGTCCGCGGATCAGCGGCGGGCCTCGCCCATCGGCGCGGTCCTGGTGACCAACGGCGATGTCGATCACGTCGCCGGCCTTTTGACCTTGCGCGAGAAACAGTCGTTTCCGCTCTACGGGACGGCTGGCGTTCTCGGCGTCATCGCCGACAACCCGATCTTTTCGGTTCTCGATCCCGCGCATGTGACGAGACGGCCGGTGATGATGGGGGCGACGTTCGAGCCGGTGCCGGGACTTCAAGTCGAGGTGTTCCCCGTTCCCGGCAAAGTGCCGCTCTACCTGGAAGAAGGCGAGGTCGATGTCGGCGAGGAAGGCGAGATGACGATCGGTGTCCAACTGACGGCAAACGGCAAGACGGCTTATTACATCCCCGGTTGCGCCAGCGTTACCGATCGACTGCGCGACAGGGTCAGGGATGCCGACGCACTCTTGTTCGACGGCACCGTGTTCACCGATGACGAGATGGCCAAGGCCGGCGTCGGACGGAAGACCGGCCGGCGCATGGGCCACATGCCGATCACCGGCGAGGGCGGCAGCCTTGCGGCCTTCGACGGGCTCAATATCGCAAGCCGCACCTACATTCACATCAACAACACCAATCCGATCCTGATCGAGGATGCCAATGAGCGGAAAATGGTGGAGACCGCCGGTTGGCAGGTGGCGAAAGACGGGATGGAGATCGTGCCATGAAGGCGATGATGGGACGCGACGACTTCGAAGCGGCGCTGCGACGGATTGGAGCGGAGCGCTATCACCATCTGCATCCGTTTCAGCAGCGATTGCAGAACGGAGAGCTGTCAAAGGAACAGGTGCAGGCCTGGGCGCTCAATCGTTATTACTACCAGTCGCAGATCCCGGTGAAGGATGCCTACATTCTCGCCCGGCTGCAGACTCCCGAACTGCGGCGCGAATGGCGCCAGCGGATCATCGACCATGACGGCGAGGAAGGGCAGCGCGGCGGCATCGAGAAATGGATCGCGCTGACCGACGGCGTCGGTCTCCATCGCGCCTATGTGGAATCCGGTCGCGGCATTCTCGCCGGCACGCGCTTTGCGGTCGATGCTTATGTCCATTTCGTCCAGGAGCGGACGCTGCTGGAGGCCATCGCCTCGTCGCTGACCGAATTGTTCTCGCCGAGCGTGATCGGCACGCGCGTGCGGGGGATGCTGGAGCATTACGACTTCATCTCGAAGGAGACGCTGGCCTATTTCGACAAGCGGCCGGTCCAGGCCAAGCGTGATTCCGATTTCGCGCTCGCCTATTGCCTCGACAATGCCCGCCGGCCCGAGGAACAGCGCGCCGTCCTCGATGCCTTGCGGTTCAAGTGCCAGGTGCTCTGGGCACAGCTCGATGCCCTGCATTTTGCCTATGTCGAGCCGGGACTGGCCCCACTGGACGCCTGGCGCCCGGGCGAAGGGTTACGGGAAGGAGGCGGAGCGGCATGACGGCGATCGCCGACGATACGGTGCCCAAACTCCCGCATGGCGTTCGCTTTCGCGAGGACAAGACGCGCGACCAGTTCATCCTGGTCGGGCCGGAACGCATCTTCAACGCCGATCAGGTCGCTACGGAAATCCTCAAGCGGGTGGATGGCAAGACCACGTTCGGCGATATCCTGCGACAGTTGACGGAGGCGTTTACGGCGGACGAAGCGACGATCCGACCGGATGTCGAGAGTTTCCTCATCGACCTTCGCGACAAGCAGATGGTAACGCTATGAACGAGGCGGTCTTTCCCAATCCCGCCACCGATGCAACCGAGCGGCCGACGCCGGTGCCGCAGCCGCCGTTGGGGCTGCTGGCCGAGCTGACCCACCGCTGCCCGCTGCGCTGCACCTATTGCTCGAACCCGCTCGAGCTCGACACGCGATCGTCCGAGCTCGACACAGAGACCTGGAAGCGGGTCTTCACCGAGGCGGCGGAACTCGGCGTCATCCATGTTCATCTGTCCGGCGGCGAACCAACCGCCCGCAAGGACATCGTGGAGCTGACCCACCACGCCGCCGAGGTCGGGCTCTACACCAACCTCATCACATCCGGCATCGGCGTTTCGGAGGCGCAGCTCGAAGCCCTGTTCGACGCCGGCTGCGACCACATCCAGCTGTCGATGCAAGGCGCCGACGCCGGCGTGACCGAGCTGGTGGCGGGCTACAAGGGGGGCTTTGAGAAGAAGGAGGCCTTCGCCCGCGCCGTCGTCGCGCGCGGTTTTCCGCTGACCCTCAACGCGGTGATCCACCGGATGAACATCCATCAGGTGCCGGACATGATCGACAAGGCCGTCGCCTTCGGCGCCAAGCGGCTGGAGATCGCCCATACGCAATATTACGGCTGGGCGCTGAAGAACCGGGCGCAGCTGATGCCCGCGCGCGAGGACGTCGACCGAACGATCGGCGAGGTGGCGGCCGCGCGCGAGCGGCTGAAGGGCACGCTCGTCATCGACGCCGTCTTCCCGGACTATTATGCGAAATATCCCAAGCTGTGTAACGGCGGCTGGGGCGCGCGCACGCTCAGCGTCACGCCGGCCGGCAAGGCGCTACCCTGCCACGCGGCCGAGACGATCGGCCATCTGGAATTCTGGTCGGTGAGGGACCACTCCCTCGCCGAGATCTGGGCGTCGTCGCCGGCTTTCGAGGCCTATCGCGGCACGGTCTGGATGAAGGAGCCTTGCCGTTCCTGCGAGCGCCGGCATGTCGACTATGGCGGCTGCCGCTGTCAGGCGCTGGCGCTGACCGGCGACCCGGCGAACGCAGACCCCGCCTGCGTCAAATCCGATTTCCACGAGCGGCTGGGCGCGATCGCCACGACCGAAGCCTCCGCCGCGGTCGAGCCCGGCGCTGCTATTTATCGCGGGTTTCGGAAAAGATGAGAGTCAGGCAGATCGCACTGCCCGCTCGTTACAATTGTCCGGACGAGTGCTCTCGGAGAAGTTGGGGAGAATTGTGGTCGCTATCGTTGGCCGGACCCATGCCGAAGCGCTCGATCGTCCGCTCGGTACCGAACAAGGCAAGGCGCTCCGCAAGGGTGGACGAAAAGATCGGATACCGCGCGAACACATGCTCCTGGACATCTTTGTTGCGTGCCCCGAGCAGCATGAGTGGGCAGCTCAGTCCGGGATAGCGACGCAGCTCGGACATCGGTTCTAACGAGCAGAAACGCTTGTAGAACGCCGCGTGCTCGGGCCGAACGGTGGCGAGCATCCAATCAGCCTCGAAATGTTCGGCCATCATACAGGCCAGCCTGATCACAGAGAACGGCAAGAGTGGCGTTGTTCGGGCCTCCGGGTCAATAACGAACCGGCTCGGATCGATCATCGTTTCGGCATTCCGCAGAAGCGGACTCAGAATGTCGCGATAGGTATCGTAAGCAGGACTTGTAGGGTTCTCTTTGGAAAGCAGATGAATGCGGATCGAGCCGGCAAGATAGTCGTTGATATTAGTTCCGAAAACAACAGCATTGGGGTCTAGATCGTATTTATCGAAAAAGAACTGCGTTGAATTTTCGGATATTATTCCTTCCCTTCGGTAGGATAGATACCGAAGTCTATATATTTCATCCCGACTCTTTGTATCGGTCGCGATATGGTAGTCGGTTCTCGCAAGGATATCTGTATTAATGCTATCGGAGTCGCAGGATATTCGTCGCAAAAAGCTGGACATTCGTTGCGCCTCTACAAATAGCAAAGGCAGTCTAGCTTAATTGTTTGTCATTCACGATAGCGAAAATTGTAGCGACGCAATAAATGTTTGGTAAGGGTTAACAAAGCGTTTGGAGGGCACTGGCGGCTGTCGTGTTACTCTCCGATTGGACGGGCGGCCGGCCGGCCAGGAGCAGATCCCTGATCATCTCGGGTCGCAACGGAGGGCCATAGATGAACCCCTGAATCTCGGCTGACGGGAGTTTTTCCGTGAGGAACTCCAGTTGATCGGTTCGCTCGACGCCCTCGACCACCACGCCAAGTCCAATGGTTTCGACCAAGCTGAGAATGCCACAGAGCAAGGCGCGCTCCCTGTCGTTCTCAAGCGCCTCTCGTATAAAGCGTCGATCGATCTTGATCTTATCGAGAGGTAGCCGAGTGATGTATTCGAGATTTGAATAGCCGGTCCCGAAATCGTCAAGGGAGAGTCTGATCCCGGCCGCGTGCAGCATATCGAGTCGTCGAAAAATCTCCGGATCGCGATCGAGAAAGATGTTTTCGGTTATCTCGACCTCAAGCCGCGATGGTGCGACCGAATGGTTTGCGGCGCATCGAAGTATGACGTCGACAATGTCGTCGCGATTCAGCTGGCTTGGCGAAATATTGACTGCGACCCTTTTGTCGGGGGGCCAGGTAGCAACCGCGGCGCATGCCATGTCGATGGTATAATCAGTGATTGCCGGCATAAGGCCGCTTTCTTCGGCGATCGGCAAGAAAACCGCCGGAGATATCGCGCCTTGGACGGGATCATCCCAACGCAAGAGGGCTTCACATGTGCTGATACGACCGAATTGGGGGTGGACGATGGGTTGGAATACAAATGTTAGTTCGTTTGCATCGAGCGCCCTGCGCAGGTTCGATTCAATCCTCATTCGTTCGATCTCGGCGCTCTCCATCGCGGCGTCGAATCGTGAGTGCATTCCGCGCCCTGCGGACTTCGACTTATAAAGCGCAAGATCGGCTCGCTGGAGTAGCTCGGCGGTCGTTCGAGCGTCCTCGGGAAAGAGTGCGGTGCCGACGCTACATTTCGACGTGACCGATACTCCGTCAATCGAGAGCGGATTCCCTAACGCGGTGATCAGGCAATTGGCGAAGCGGGTCGCTTCCTGTTGCGGGTCGCCGTTCAGATGCTGCAGGATCACGAATTCGTCGCCTGAAAATCTGGAAACGACGGTCTCGTCATCGCTGACCTCCTCCATGCGGCGTGCGGCGATGGCCAGGACGCGATCCCCGAATGCGTGACCGTAAGTGTCGTTCAAGCGCTTGAAACGGTCGAGATCGACGAAATGCAATGCAATCGCCGTTGGGTGATGGATTGCCTTATCAAGGATACGGACCATCTGGGACTTGTTTGGCAAGCCGGTAAGGCTGTCGACGTGGGCGAGATGAAAGTTCTGCTCGGCAACCGCAACGGTCTCTTCCATCATCCCCCGCATTCCGTCCGCGATCCGGAGCAACGTCAAGCAGAACATGACGAAAAGGGCCGCGAACAAGAGGTGCCATGCCTCCATCTGCCAAGCGAGCCCAATGGACATAGGGATGCCGGCCGCCGCCAATTGCAGGATAACTAGCTTTCTGGAGGCGTAATTTCGTCCAACAAGGCCCGTCATGAAGCACAAGGCTGTCGCGAACGAAAAGAGCTCGGCTGCGGCATAGGTTTGGTCTGCCGCGAAAATCACCATCGGCCAGACGCCGATGAGAAGCACGTGGATGACGCCTGTCACCTCGTAAAAGCGCTTCGCGATAGCGACGGCCTCGCCGTCCTCGTCAGCACGACGTGCGCCATAGTAGATCGCTGATACGCGAAGGGCCGTTATCACGCTCAATGCGGCAAAGATCGCCCAGACGCTCGACATATCGGTCTGTATCGCCGTCGCAATGCAAGCGACGAGCGTGAAGGCGCATCCGCGAGCAAAATTGCCGGCGTCGGCGAAGAGCATCTGTTTGTAACGATCGGGGCGCCTGCCAGCCTGGATCGCCTGAAGCCTCTTAATCGCGAACTGCACCATCGCTCCAATCAACCAAAGGAATCCAGAATACAGTGTGACGATTAAAAACAAATTTATGCTAGATTCTACCACTCAGGGTTGCTGAGCTACAGCCAGTTCTTGTAGCGAAAGAACAACATCGGGACGATCGCCGACATCACCATCAACGCAAGCGCGTAGGGGTAGCCGAACGTCCAGCCGAGTTCGGGCATGAAACGGAAATTCATCCCGTAGATCGAGGCGATCAGCGTCGGCGGCAGGAAGGCGACGGCGGCGACAGAGAAGATCTTGATAATGGCGTTCTGCTCGATCGAGATCATGCCGACCGTGGTTTCGAGCAGGAAAGTCGTTTTGTTGGACAGAAACGTGACGAAATTGTCGAGTGACTGGACGTCCCTTGCCATCGCCTTCATGCGGGACTTGGCGTCTTTGGCGCTGGGTTTGCGGCGGTCGAGGGCAAGCTGGAGAAACGGGAGCAGGCGATCGAGCGTCGCGAGGCTTTCCCGAGCGCGGGACGTGAGGTCGCCGGCCGCTCCGATGCGCCGCAGCAGCGATCTGAAATCCTTGGTGCCGGTCGGCTTCTTGCGTGCCGAGGAGGAGAAGATGTCCTCGCCGATACTGTCGAGGTCCGCCGAGATGGTCTCGAGGAGGTCCGCGACTCGGTCGATCACCGTCTCGAGAAGCCCGATCAGGATCGTGTCCGCCAACGGCGGCCGATCGCCCCGGCTGACGGCCGGCTTTTCGGCGGTGTCGGCCTGAGCGCCGCTCTCCGCGCTGCTCCCATGGCGCGGCGCTTCGCGGCAGAGCTTGGCTGCGTAAATTGCAAAGCTTTTCGGCGCGCTATAGCGCAAGGTGATCAGCCGGCGGTTGGCGAGCATGAAGGTGACCGGCGCAAAAGACGGCTTGCCGCTGTCCAGCCCGAACACTACCGACGCGGTCATGAAGTCGGCGTCGTCCTCAGAGTAAAGTCGGCTCGAAACCTCGATCTCGACCATTTCTTCGCGGGTCGGCACGTCAATGCCGCATAACTCTTCGACGGCGGCGATTTCGTCCGGACGCGGGTCGAGCAGATCGATCCAGACGGCCTCGGCCGGGATCGCGTCGGGCGATGCCCGGACCGCGCGCATTCGGGAGCCGGTCGGGACATAGGCCTCGATCATGGCCGCTTTTCCGTGAAATCGCGGAACCAGCGCGCGGCGCTGTCCTCGCTGACGGCAGCGGCCGCGACATCCATGACGAACTGGTAGACCATGCCGTTGTCGGCGGTGATGTCGTAGCCGTTCTTCATCAGGAAAACCGCTGCGACCACGATCGCCGTCCGCTTATTGCCATCCACGAATGGGTGGTTGCGGGCGATCCCGTAAAGATACGCCGCCGCGAGGACGAAAACGTCTGGCTCTCCGTACGCGGCCTTGTTGATGGGGCGACCGACGGCCGACTCCAGCAGGCCGGCGTTACGAAGGCCTCGCGCGCCGCCAAAGCGGTCGATTTGCTCACTATGGAAGGCCTCGACGCTCGCCTGCGAAACCCAGCGCCAGGTCATTTCGCCAGTTTCGCCAACGCGTCACGATATTTGTCCATGAAGACACGTGCGTGGGCCAGTTCTTCCTCGAAGTCTGGCCCCGCCTTGATGAGCTTGACGCCATCTTCCGAAACGATGGCGTTCAAGCGGTCGCCGGTGGCCAATCCCGCCTGTTCCAACACTTCCTTCGGCAGGATCACGCCTTCGGAATTGCCGATCTTGCGAATGACGGTGTTCATGGCAAAACCTCCACATCCAAGTTCCGGTCGTTATAACTAATGTTGAACCATGTGGGTGGCAAGAGACTATTCGGCCGCCGCGTTCTCATGACCAAGGTGACGGGAAAGGGCTCGCAGCAAGTCCTCCGCCGCTTCGGCGACGACCGTTCCCGGCAGGAAGATGGCGGCGGCCCCGGCCGCCTTGAGGGTGTCGACGTCCTTCGGCGGGATGACGCCGCCAACGACGATCATGATGTCGCCGCGTCCCTCCGCTTCCAGCGCCGCCTTCAACGCCGGAACGAGGGTCAGATGCCCGGCCGCCAGCGACGACGCGCCGACGATGTGGACGTCGTTCTCGACGGCCTGGCGGGCCGCTTCCTCGGGCGTTTGAAACAGTGGCCCGATGTCGACGTCGAAGCCGAGATCGGCGAAGGCCGAGGCAATGACCTTCTGGCCGCGATCGTGGCCGTCCTGGCCCATCTTGGCGACGAGAATGCGGGGCCGGCGGCCCTCGGCCTCGGCAAAGGCCGCGCTCATCGCCTGGATATGTTCGATCCGCCCCGCCATCGCGCCGGCCTCCCGTTTGTAGACGCCGGCGATGACCTTCGTCGTTGCCACATGCCGGCCGAACACCTTTTCCAGCGCCCCGGCCATTTCGCCGACGGTCGCCTTGGCATGGGCTGCGGCGATCGAGAGTTCCAGAAGATTGCCGTCGCCGCGCTCGGCCGCCGTCGTCAGCGCCGCCAGGGCGGCTTGCGTCGCGGTGTCGTCGCGCTCGGCCTTGAGGCGCATGAGCTTGTCGATCTGCTGGCGCCGCACCTCGGCGTTGTCGACCGAGAGAACGTCGATGTCGTCGGTGGCGTCATTGAGGAATTTGTTGACCCCGACGACGGTCTGGGCACCGGAATCGATCTGTGCCTGGGTTCTGGCCGCCGCTTCCTCGATCCTGAGCTTGGGCAGGCCCTTTTCGATGGCCGCGGCCATGCCGCCCATCTCCTCAACCTCGGCGATGTGGGCAAGGGCCTTCTCCGCGAGGAGGTGGGTCAGCCGTTCGACATGCGCCGAACCGCCCCAGGGATCGATCGGCGATGTGGTGCCGGATTCGCGAGCAAGCACATGCTGGGTGTTGCGGGCGATCCGGGCGGAAAAGTCGGTCGGCAGCGCCAGCGCTTCGTCGAAGGAGTTGGTGTGCAGCGACTGTGTATGCCCTTGGGTGGCCGCCATCGCCTCGACGCAGGTTCTGACGGCGTTGTTCATCACGTCCTGCGCTGTCAGCGACCAGCCCGAGGTCTGGCAATGGGTGCGCAGCGACAGCGAGCGCGGGTCCTTCGGCGCGAAGTTCTTCTGCATGAGCCCGGCCCAGATCAGCCGCGCCGCGCGGAGCTTGGCGACCTCCATGAAGAAGTTCATGCCCACCGCCCAGAAGAACGACAGGCGGGGGGCAAAGCGATCGATGTCGAGACCCGTCGCGACGCCCGCCCGGGCGTATTCGATGCCGTCGGCGATGGTATAGGCGAGTTCCAGGTCCGCCGTCGCCCCGGCTTCCTGCATGTGATAGCCGGAAATCGAGATCGAGTTGTATTTCGGCATGTGCTTCGACGTGTAGGCGAAGATGTCCGAAATGATCCGCATCGACTGTTTCGGGGGGTAGATATAGGTGTTGCGGACCATGAACTCCTTCAGGATGTCGTTCTGAATGGTCCCCGACAGATCCTTCTGGGCGACGCCCTGCTCTTCGGCGGCTGCGACGTAGAGCGCCAGAACCGGCAGCACCGCGCCGTTCATCGTCATCGAGACACTCATCTCGCCGAGTGGAATGCCGTCGAAGAGCTGGCGCATGTCGATGATTGAATCGATCGCGACGCCCGCCATGCCGACGTCGCCCGCGACGCGTGGATGGTCGGAATCGTAACCGCGGTGAGTGGCGAGATCGAAGGCGACCGACAGGCCCTTCTGTCCGGCCGCGAGATTGCGGCGATAGAAGGCGTTCGACTCCTGCGCGGTCGAAAAACCGGCATATTGCCGGATCGTCCAGGGCTTTTCGACATACATGGTGGGGTAGGGGCCACGCAGGTATGGAGCGATGCCCGGATAGGTGTCCAGGAACGGCAGGTCCGCGATATCCTCGGCGCCATAGGCCCCCGCGATTGGGATTCCCTCCGGCGTCTCGAAGGACTCGCCAAGCGTCTTCGCGAGGGCGGGCTGCGTCGGCCGGCTCCACGCGATGCGGGTGAAATCCGGAACCTCGGTCACGTCGATGCCTCCACGGTCTCGCTGGTTCGGAATGGGCGCAGCGGCTCGCAGCGGGTTTGCCCGGTCGGCTGTGGCGGCGGCTCGGCGTCGGGAGCCTGCTCCAGGAGAACGTGATGTCGCTCCTCATCGAGCGGGTAGAGGTTGGCGCCGACGATGACGGTTTTCCCCTCCGCGAGTTGGGCGGCCCTGGCGGCTCGAGCGTCCAGGATGCGGTTTTGCAGGACGCCGGTGGAGAGGCTCGCGAAGATGCCGCCTTCCGCCGCGATCTTCTGGAACTCGCTCCAGGCGACCTCCGCCGTCAGGTCGGTGAGCGCCTCGATGCCGCCGGAACCTGCCGCCGGATCTGTCACACGCGCTAGGCCGGTTTCGTCCTGCAGGATGATCTGGATATTGCGGGCCAGTCGCCGCGCGGCAGGATCTGCAAGGCCGAGCGGGGCGGTGTATGGCAGAACGGACAGGCTGTCGGCGCCGCCGGTTCCGGCCGCGAAGGCAGCGATCGTCGCACGCAGGATGTTGGTGTGCGGGTCTTTGGCCGCCATCATACGCCAGGAGGTCTCGGCGTGGATGCGGGCAGCGGGCGGGGCCGCCTCGCCGCATTCCTCCAGCAATTTGGCCCAGAGAAGACGCAAGGCCCGCAGTTTCGCGGTCTGCTCGAATTGCCGTTGATCGACGGCCAGGGTGAAGCCGATCGCCGCCGTCGCATCGGAGAGGCCGAGGCCGGCATCGAGCATCGCCCTGAGGTAATAGAGCGCCGTCGCCAGCACTGCGCCGAGTTCCTGCCCGGCGGTTGCGCCCGCGTCATGGAAGACGCGCCCGTCCGCCTCGGCGATACGGCCGCGAAAGCCGCTCGCGCGTAGCGACTTCGTGGCACGGCCCGAATGCGCCCGAAAATCCCTTTCGGGACCGGGAAAGCTTCCCGTAAAGGCAAACGGACCGATCGCGTCGAGACACAAATCGAGGGAAAGCGTCTCGAAATCCTGGCCGCGATCTTTCGCCAGCGTGCGGATCGCCTCGACGGCGCGCCGCGCGTCCATATGCGGCTCGATCCTCAGCGAGATCATCTCCAGCTTCACGCCGGCGAGCGCGCGAGCAATCGCTTCGCCTTCCATCGGGAGTCCGAAGCCGTGCGCCGATGCCGACCCGGCGAAAACCAAAGACAGACCATCGGCGCCACCTTCCAGATCCGCCAGCGCCTGGGCGTTGGCGCGCGCGGCGTCGGAATCATCGATGCGCTGGAGAACCGCCCATCGCCCGCCCGTCGAGCGTGCGAGCGCAGACGCGTCGCGCTTGCGGCCGTGCAGGGGGCCGTAGGTAAAACCGTCCTCGGCCCGCGCGGCAAGCGAATGGAAATCCCGGCCCTTCAGGCCCTTCTCCACCAGGCTCCGCCATTCGGCATCCCCAGCTTCCGGAAAATCAATATCCGCGATCGTCAGCGCCGTCATTGCACCTCCCTGTGGGCCGCACCGCGGTTCGCTTCGGCAGCGATCCCAAAAGCGACCTTCGACGCCCGCTTAGATAGCGTCACTCCGGCTTCAAAGAAATGCAGCCTTCGGCTCACGTCGCATGCGTGAGGCGTTGGCGTGGCTAGTCGCACGCGATGACGGCGTCTTTGGGCGCGATCAGCTTCCAGACGACACCGGCCGGGGCGTAGTTCATCTCGACCGCCCCGCCCAAGCCCCGCGATGTCATCTTCTGGGTGATGAGTGTGCCGAATCCGGCGTGTTTGGGTTCGACGACCGTGGGGCCGCCGATTTCACGCCAGATAAGCTCGAACTGGTCGGCGATGGACCATGATATTTTCACGGTTCCATCGGCAACCGAGAGCGAGCCGTATTTGGCCGCGTTCGTCGCCAATTCGTGCAGCGCGAGCCCGATCGTCTGTGCCGCGGTCGAATTGAGACGGATGGCGGGTCCGTTGAGTTCGATCTGCTCGCCGCCGGCGCCGAACGCTTTAAGCTGTGTTTCGACGAGGTCGGCCAGCATGGCGCTTTCCCAGCCACGGCCAGCGAGGAGGTCGGCGGACCGCGCAAGCGACCCCAATGCTTCGGACAGCGTATCGAGGAACTGTTTCGTATTGGCGCTCTCCTTTGCGGCGCGCCGGGCGATGGCGGCGATGAGCGCATACTGGTTCTTGGCGCGATGGGTCATCTCGCGCATGAGAAAGCGGTTCTGCTCCTCGGCCTCGCGGCGCTCGCGCGAGGCCTGCGCCAAAACTTTCGAGACCGCGCCGATTTCGGCGATGTCGGTCGCAAACGGCATGGCCGGTTCACCCTTGCCGATCGCCTCGGCCTGCATCGATAATTGCAGGATCGGCGCCGCGATGCGTCGGCCGAAAATGATACCGAGCATGATGGAGAACAGCAGAAGCAGGATACCGGCACTGATCAAAAGTATCCAGGATCTGAGTGCCGGTCGGACGATGACGGCGTTCGGCACGGCGACGGTGGTCGTCCAGTTGGACAGGCTGGAGACCGTCGACGCCTCGATGAGATCGTCGCTCATTCGCGCCCCCAGCGTTTCCAGGATCGACGGGTTGTCGTAGGAAATCCCTTGCTGGGCTTCCATCCGTCCCTCGCTGGTCACCGCCGCGAAGACGCGCCGCCCGTCAGCGTCCTTGATGATCGCCGACCATTCGCGCGGCAGGTTCCGGTTTGCGATGACGGCGTTGAGGGCATCGGCGGCCTTGTTGATCACCAGCACATAGGCGACCGTCTGGTCCCGCATCACCGGGACCGCTACATGGAACATGAAGCGGTCGGCTCGCGCGCCGAAGAACACGCCGGAGACCATCGGCCGACGGGTCTTGAACACCTGCTCGATGGTCTTTGTGTATTCGCTCTTTCTCGGCGCCGGGGGATAAGGCTCCAGCGTCGAGACGACGACTCCAAGCGCCGGGTCGATCAGCTCGGCAGTGGTCTCGGTGGTTCTGAGGGCGGCTACTGTCCGCTCGTGAAAGCCGGCGAGTTGTCCGGTCACCAGAGACGGCGAGGAGGCCAGCACCTTGCCGCTGGTCATCATGCCGAAGATATCCCGATCGACGGCGTTGGAGACGATTTCGGCCGTATCGTTGACTTGCGCGGCCGCGATTTCCCGTTGCTGTTCGGAGAATTGCACCACCAGAAACGCGCTGAACAGCAGCGCGGGAATGAGAACGATCAGGGCGAACAGCACGAGATGGGCGAGGAGGGGCGGTCTCCGCATGGCGCGCGACAGCATCACCCATCGCGCCCGTCTGGGCGAGGACAGGAAAGATCGCAGCCTGTCGGGCAGCGAGCGAGCGACGTCCGCTTCGACACTCATCAGTGACAATTTTCCGCGGCGCTTGGATCCTCGATCTGCGCCACGGCCCCTGCTAGTAACGAACCCCTGCGTTTATCCGCGACCATACGTCAGTCTCGACCGGTATTCCATAACCGTTTGGTGGGATGAGCGCTTTTGGCGCGATTGGTCGATGCGGTTAAAGCCCGGCACAGTTCCCGATGCTGCGGTCAGACGAAGGACGACAATCCGGGCACCGAGGCCAAGGCGCGATCGACGGTTTCGGGATCGGAATGGGCCTTTGCGAAGGCGGCGAGTTCGCGCGCGACGATCTGAATCTGCCCCATGTCGAGGCCGAGCCCCATCAGCTTCGATCCGAGCGCCATAATGCCGCCGCCCATCGCGGCGCCAAGGAAACCACCCTCGTCGTCGCCACCGGTCGTAGCGATCGCGTCCGAAGCCCCCGGCGTTTCGGCAATCATTTTGCCGACGGCGGGATCGTCGCTTTCAGCCTTGAGATAGGCCAGGATATGACCAATCGCGACCTTGGCAGTGGATGGCTCAAGGCCCGTCTCAGCAGCGATTTTCGCCAACAGTTCGTCCATGGACATCTCCTCTTGCCGCCGCGCCTCGGGACGAGGCGGCGGGTTGCTGCAAAGCTTGGCAAAGCCTGATCGTCGACGCAATCGAAGAAGGCGCGCTTACCGCATTGCCGCGCTTGTTCCAAGCCGTTCGCCGTCTATAACCCCAATGGTCAATGAGCGAGGAACGGCGGATGCAGGAAACAGGTCGGATTTTTCTGGGGAGCAGCCGCGACCCGCAGGACGCGATCAAGAAGGGCGAGTATCTCGACCTCAAGCTTGCCAATCGCCACGGCCTGGTCACCGGCGCGACCGGCACCGGCAAGACGGTCACGCTGCAGATCCTCGCCGAAGGGTTCTCGGAAGCTGGCGTGCCGGTTTTCTGTGCCGACATCAAGGGCGATCTGTCCGGCATTTCCATGCGCGGCGAGGGCAAGGATTTCCTGGTGGAGCGGGCGGAAAAAATCGGCCTGGACCCGTATTACAACGACTTCTACCCCGTGGTGTTCTGGGACATCTTCGGCGAGAAGGGCCACCCGATCCGCACCACCATCTCCGAGATGGGGCCACTGCTGCTATCGCGCCTGATGAACTTGTCGGATGCCCAGGAAGGCGTTCTCAACATCGCTTTCAAGATCGCCGACGAGGAGGGGCTATTGCTGCTCGACCTCAAGGATTTGCAGGCGATGCTGGCGCATCTCGCGGAAAATGCCGACGACATCTCCAAGCTCTACGGCAATGTCGCCAAGGCCTCGGTCGGGGCGATCCAGCGCTCGTTGCTGGTGCTCGAACAGCAAGGCGCCGAAAGCTTCTTCGGTGAACCGGCGCTCAAGATCTCCGACCTGATGCGCACCGACCGCGACGGACGGGGCATCGTGAACATGCTGGCCGCCGACAAGCTGATGATGAATCCGCGCCTCTACGCGACCTTCCTCTTGTGGCTGCTGTCGGAGCTGTTCGAGGAACTGCCCGAAATCGGTGATCCCGAGAAGCCGAAGCTGGTGTTCTTTTTCGACGAGGCGCATCTGCTCTTCGACGACGCGCCGAAAATCCTGACCGACCGCGTCGAGCAAGTGGTCAAGCTGATCCGCTCCAAGGGTGTTGGCGTCTATTTCGTCACCCAGAACCCGCTCGACGTGCCGGACGGCGTACTGGCCCAGCTCGGCAATCGCGTCCAGCACGCGTTACGCGCCTATACCCCCCGCGAACAGAAGGCGGTGAAGACGGCGGCCGAGACCTTCCGCCCCAACCCGGAATTCGACGCCTATGAGGCGATCACCCAACTCGGCGTCGGTGAGGCGTTGGTGTCGACCCTGGGCGAGAAAGGCGTGCCGTCGATGGTCGAGCGCACGCTGATCCGTCCACCCTCGGCGCGTCTTGGCCCGGTTAATGTCGCGGAACGCGACGCGATCATCGCCAAGAGCCCGGTCGCGGGACAGTACGACCAGGCGATCGATCCGGAATCGGCTTATGAGATGCTGGTCGACCGGGCCGAGGCCGAGCTTCGTCAGGAAGAAAAACAGCGCCGTTTGGAATCGGAGGTGGCCGAAGACCGCCGGGGCGAGGAATCGGCGCGCCGCGCCGAGGCGGCGAAGGCGCGGCGCACGCGCACCGGCTTCCAGCTTCCCGATTTCGGGCTCGGCGATGGCGGGCGCGACGACACGAAGGAGGTCGAAGAGGTCGACGAGGCCGCCCCGCGCCGCGGTTCGGCGCCGCGCCGTCGACGCTCGTCCGGCTATCAGCGGCAGACGCTGACCGAAACCGTGATGAAGCAGGTCGGCCGAACAGTGGCCTCGACCGTGACCCGGGCGATTTTGCGCGGCGTTCTCGGCGGCTTCAAGCGCGGTCGCTGAGGAAAACGCTACGCCCATTCCAGACGCCTGTCCGGTGGCGCGTTCGGTGCGCAATGATCCGGAGACCTTCCCAACGGCACGGGGACTCCCCATTTCCGCCTCGGCCAACCGTTGCGAAGGAAGATCCATGAACCGGAAGTCGACGCTCGCTTCTTACATTTTGTGGCTGCTGGGCTTCGGCGGGATTTGCGGCCTGCACCGGTTTTATCTCGGACGGCCGTGGACCGGGCTGTTATGGCTCCTGACCCTGGGGCTGCTCGGTATCGGCCAATTGATCGACCTGTTCCTCATCCCCGGCATGGTTCGCGAAGAGAATCTCGAAAGCCGGATCGACCATATGGAGCGCGAACGCGATCGCCTGCGGTAGGGTGTGACGATGCCGATCCGCCAAAGAAGAAGGGGCGAGAAAATCTCCCGCCCTCTCGAATAGAATGATCGCAGGATAGTCGGGTCAGACCATGCCGATCTGGGTGACGACCAGCGGCGAGCCGGACTTGACACGATCATAAAGATCGATCGCGTCCTGGTTCATGAAGCGGATGCAGCCCGACGAGGAGTTTGTCCCGATCGTCCAATATTCCGGCGTCCCGTGCAGACGGTAGAGCGTGTCCTTACCACCCTGGAAGATGTAGAGCGCGCGCGAGCCCAACGGATTGGCAAGACCCGGCTCCATGCCCTCTGCATATTTGGCCAGGCTCGGCTCGCGGGCGATCATCTCCTTGGGCGGCGTCCAGGTCGGCCATTTCTTCTTCCACTGGACCTTGGCCCGGCCGCTCCAGGAAAAACCCGCCCGTCCGATGCCGACGCCGTAGCGCATCGCGCGGCCACCGGGCATCACCACATAGGCATAATAATTCGCGGTATCGACGACCACTGTGCCGGGCGCTTCGCCGGTCGGATCAGCGACCTCCTGACGATAGAACTTCGGATCGACGCGCTTCAGATCGACGGCCGGGATCCGGTATCCGCCGTCGACCACCGGCCCGTACATCGACACATATTGGGGTTCGATCCCGCGCTCCACGGGATAGGGTGCCACCGACACGACCTTGGCGCGCGGTCCCGTGGTACAGCCTGTCACGACCGCTGTTGCGCCGAGCCCGAAACCGAGGAGTAGTTTGCGACGCGTGAAGAGGGAGTTGCCGTTATTCGTCATCTATCCAGCCTGTTTTTCTTATCGGCCGCCACCCTAAGAGCGAAAGCCGTAAATTGTTGTTACCGTGCGAACACTTTCCAGGCAGTTCGGTTCCCCTTCGATCACATCCGTTTGATCGCTCCCTGGCGATTGCCGCGAACAGACCTGCGGCCGTCCAAGTGCGATGGTGACTTGACGAGCTATGATCAGACGAGATTCGGCAGGCTGCGAAGGTCCGCCAGGACGGCATTCGGCGACAGATCCAGATACTCGTCCGGCTCACTGCCACGGTTGATCCAGACGGTGTTGAAGCCGAATTGGGTGGCCCCCGCGATGTCCCAGCGATTGGATGACTGAAACGACACGGCGTCGGGATAGAGCCGGAACCGGGTCGTCACCAATTCGTACATTGCCGGCGCGGTCTTGTAGGCACCGCAGTCTTCTGCCGAGAAGACCGCGTCGAACAGATCCTCGATTCCCGCCGAGCGCACCGCCCGTTTCAACATCTCACGCGAGCCATTGGACAGAATCGCGAGGCGTGCCTCGCGCTCCTTGAGCGCTCTGAGGGTCCCCGGCACCTCCTCGAACGCGTCGAGGTCGCGATAGGCCTCGAGTAATTTTTCGCGCAGCGCCGGGTCCGCGGAAGGGACCTTCTTGAAGGCGTAGTCGAGGGCGTCTTCCGTCAATTGCCAGAAATCCCGATCGGCACGTCCCATCAGGCCGCGAACCCAGGAATATTCCAGTTGCTTGCGGCGCCAGATTTCGGAAAGAAGCCGGCCGGATTCTCCCAGGTCACCGGCGTGGCGGGCGACGGCGGCGCTGGTGTCGAACAGCGTGCCGTAGGCGTCGAAGACGTAGACGGAATGCAATGGGGTCTCCCTGATCGTGTAAGCGAACGCTCTGCCTTTGAACGGTCATATGGGCCCATCGCGCCAATTGGAAGCGTCGCCGTTGCCGTCGGCGATAAACCGATCGAGAGCGAGCCTTCTTGCGTCGGATCGACAGCCTCGCGTCCGGTCGACACGTCGCGCCCATGCTTAGGGTGAGCCTCAAACTCGAGCCGCCACGATCTCCCGGCGAGAGGCGCGCCTTATTCTGCCGCGCGGAACCTGGCGGTCAGCATCCAGATCGCTGCGAAGAGAGGGTCATTTCTGAATATAGACGCTGTTCAAGTCCGATCGATCCGAGAGGCGCTCGACCTCCGGCCGAGTGGCTGGGGTCGCGCAGTCGGTGAAGTGCAGTCCCACTTCGTCGCCGCGACACCACGACACGACGGCGGGGCGAAAGGTGCGGTCGGAGTGGTCGTAAATAGCCGTCCGCGGCGGCAAGCGGTTTTCCGAATAGCGGCGGAGGCGGATTCCGCCGTCGGATATGTCGACCACCATGGCATCTTCCAGAAACCGGCGAGACAGAGTGACGATCTTCACCGATCTCAATCGCGTGCGACGACGGTACCAACGCCGTTGGTCATGCGACTCGCGAAGGGTCTGTGTTTTCATTGTCCCAACCTGCGATGGCGGCGCTTTCAACCGTCCCGCGCCGGAATGTGGATGACCTTTTGGCAGCCAGGGTATGATTTAATTGTTTACACTGCATTATGGTCATCCCAGAATCTTTACCTGTTCACTCTGGGATGGTTGACTTTGGTGCTAGGCCGTCGCTAGCGCGGTGCGGACTCTCTTCGCCCACTCCGCGGCCGCGTTGGCGGCTGTGGAGCCGCCATTCCGTACCCGCCCGCCCAATTTGGAGCTTCGCCATGCCGCAGGAAATGACTCGCACGCGGACTTTCGTCGACGGCGAGTGGCATGATGGCAATCCTGGTCTCATCGGGCCGCGCAGCCATGCGATGTGGCTCGGAAGTACGGTCTTTGACGGCGCGCGGTGGTTCGAGGGCCTCGCGCCCGACCTCGATCGGCACTGCGAGCGCGTCAACCGGTCGGCCCAGGCGCTCGGCCTGAAGGCGACGGTGGCGCCACAGGAGATCGTGCGCCTCACCCGCGAGGGGCTCGACGGGTTCGACGGCAAGACCGCCGTCTATATCCGTCCGATGTATTGGGCCGAGGATGGCGGCTACATGGGCGTTCCGGCCGCCCCGGAATCGACGCGATTCTGCCTGTGCCTCTATGAAGCGCCGATGATCGCGCCGTCGGGATTTTCGCTGGGCGTCTCGCCGTTTCGCCGGCCGACGCCCGAAACCATGCCGACGCTCGCCAAGGCCGGATGTCTCTATCCCAATAATGGCCGGGCGATCATGGAGGCGAAGTCGCGCGGCTTCGACAACGCGCTGGTGCTCGACATGCTCGGCAACGTTGCGGAGACGGGAACGTCCAATCTCTTCATGGTCAAGGACGGAACCGTGTTCACCCCGGTTCCCAACGGCTGTTTCCTCGACGGGATCACCCGCCAGCGGGTGATCGGGCTGTTGCGCGAGGAGGGCAGGGAAGTGGTCGAGGCGTCGCTGACGGTCGCCCAATTCCTCGATGCCGATGAAATCTTCTCGACCGGAAACCACTCCAAGGTGGTGCCGGTGATCCGCATCGAGGGGCGCGAACTTCAGCCCGGTCCCGTCTACGAGGCGGCGCGTGAGCTGTATTTGTCCTTCGCCCGCTCGACGGGCTGACAGGCCATTGAAATGTCGACCGGTGGCAAACGCAACCGTCGGCCCTAACTTCCCCCTCGCTGAATTTTGACGTTTCGGGCAACCCTCGCCGGGGCTGGCCGTTGCGCTCAGGACCTAACCAACCAGAAGGAGACGCACCAAATGGCATTCACCCTTCCCGAGCTTCCCTACGCCTACGACGCGCTTGGCCCGTACATGTCGAAGGAAACGCTCGAATATCACCACGACAAGCACCACAACGCCTATGTGACCAAGGGCAACGAGCTGGCTGAAAAAGCTGGAATGTCCGATCTGTCGCTCGAGGAGATCGTCAAGAAGTCGCACGGCAGCGACCAGGCGCTCTTCAACAATGCCGGCCAGCATTACAACCACATCCATTTCTGGAAGTGGATGAAGCCGGGCGGCGGCGGCAAGAGCCTGCCGGGCAAGCTTCACACCGCGTTCGACTCCGATCTCGGCGGTTATGACAAGTTCAAGGCCGATTTCGAGGCCGCCGGCGCCGGCCAGTTCGGTTCGGGCTGGGCCTGGGTCGCCGTCAAGAACGGCAAGCTCGAGATCATGAAAACGCCGAACGGCGAGAACCCGCTGGTGCATGACGCCGAGCCGATCCTCGGCGTCGATGTCTGGGAGCACTCCTACTACATCGACTACCGCAACGCCCGGCCGAAATATCTCGGAGCGTTCGTCGATAATCTGATCAACTGGGACTACGTCCTGGAGCGCTACGAGGCCGTTGCCGGTTAAAGCAGTTTTCTGCCTCTCGGCCGCAATGGCGGCAGCAAGATAGATCGAGGCCCCGCAGGCGACGCTTGCGGGGCCTTTTCGATGATCTCCGGCGTTGACGTCTTTGTGAGAGGGGGCGGACCAAAGTCCGATTGCGCCAGACCGCAAGTTGCTCTCAAATATTTCGTGCTTGTCCACAAACGCGGACAAACTTCCGGGGAGACGAATTCATGCAGATCAGAACTCTCGCGCTTGTCCTTGCGACGACGACAGCGGCCGCGTTCGCGCTACCGGCTTATGCGCAGAATGCCGAGCCCATCAAGCAACGGCAGGAACTGATGGAAGGCAATGGCAAGGCCGCCAAGCTGTCCGGCCAGATGATCAAGGGCGAGGCGGAGTTCGATCCGGTCAAAGCCGCAGAGGCTTTCCAAGCTTTTCACACCACAGCGGAGAAAATGGGCACGCTGTTCCCCGAGGACAGCAAGACCGGCGAGGAGACCGAAGCGGCGCCGGCGATCTGGGAGAAGACCGAGGAATTCCAGGCGGCCGTCGCGAAATTCGAGAAGGATTCGGCGACCGCGATCGCCGCCGATCCGCAGGATATTGACGCCTTCAAGCAGAGCTTCGCTATGGTCGCGGAGAACTGCAAGGGCTGCCACGAGGACTTCCGCATCAAGAAGGAAAAATAACAGCGGGAAACGGAGAGGGCGCGACGGGAGACGAACTTCGGCGACATGCTCAAGCGCATCCTGACCACCGTCCTTGTCGGTGTCGCCGTCGGCGTCGGCGGCTTCTATCTGCTGACGATGCCCGACCCGCTCGATGCGGCGACGTTACCGCCCGAGCAGTCCGGCGATGCGGTGCGGGGCGAACGGATGTTCTGGGCCGGCGGCTGCGCCTCCTGCCACGCGCCGTCGAAGGCGGAGGCCGCCGCCAAGCTGGAACTCGGCGGCGGCGACCCGCTGAAGACGGATTTCGGGACGTTCCATGCGCCCAATATCTCGCCGCATCCGACCGATGGCATCGGCTCCTGGAGCCTTGTCGACTTCGCCAACGCCATGCAACGCGGCGTCGATCGGCAAGGCGAGCATCTCTACCCAGCCTTCCCCTATTCCTCCTATGTGAAGATGAAACCCGACGACGTTGCCGATCTTTGGGCCTTCCTGAAGACGTTGCCGCCGGTCGCGGGGCGGCCGCCGCCGAGTGATCTCGCTTTTCCTTTCAATATCCGCCGCGGGATTGGCCTGTGGAAGCGCTTCTTCCTCGATGATGCGGCGCCGGTGCTCGACCTCGGCGAAAATGCCTCGGACGCGGCCCGCGCCGGCCAGTATTTGGTGGAAGGCCCCGGCCATTGCGGCCAGTGCCATACACCGCGCGGCCTTGGCGGCGCCGGCGGACTGGACACGGATGCATGGCTGACGGGCGCGCCGAACCCGGAGGGCAAGGGGCGTATTCCCGATATCACCCCGTCGAAGGACGGGATCGGGTCCTGGTCGGCGTCCGACATCGTCTATTATCTGGAAAGCGGCTTCACGCCGGATTTCGATTCCGTCGGCGGCGCGATGGTCGCGGTGCAGGAGAATATCGCCCGCTTGCCCGCGACGGATCGCGAGGCGATCGCGGCCTATCTCAAGGCATTGCCGGCGGTTGAGGGTGCCGGCAAATAGCCCGGATAGTCCCGGCGTTCACCGTGCATACGGGATGGCGGGGCGCCAGAGAGCTACCCGTCTTTGCCCATCAGCTTGAGCGCGAAGGCATGAATATAGGCCACTTCCTCCAGCTTGGAGAAGCGGCCGGAAGCGCCGCCATGGCCCGAATCCATGTTGGTGCGCAGGATGACCGGATTGTCGTCGGTCTTCACCTCGCGTAGCCGCGCCACCCACTTGGCCGGCTCCCAATAGGTCACGCGCGGATCGGTAAGCCCGGCCAGCACCAGTATCGGCGGATAGGCCTGCCGCTTGACGTTGTCGTAGGGACTGTAGGACGCGATGATCTCGTAATCCTCGCCCGACAGGATCGGATTGCCCCATTCGGGCCATTCCGGCGGCGTCAGCGGCAGCGTGTCGTCGAGCATGGTGTTAAGCACGTCGACGAAGGGCACCACGGCGATGATGCCGCCGAATTTGTCCGGCGCCATGTTGGCGACCGCGCCCATCAGCATGCCGCCGGCCGAGCCGCCATGGGCGACAATTCGCTCATGCCGGGTGTAATTTTCGGCGACGAGATGGTCGGCGCAGGCGATGAAATCGGTGAAGGTGTTGGCCTTGTTGCGCCGCCGCCCGGCGTCGTACCAGGCAAAGCCCTTGTCCTTGCCGCCGCGAATATGGGCGATGGCGTAGACGAAGCCGCGATCGACCAGCGACAGCGCATTGGTGCTGAAGCTGGCGGGGATGGCGATGCCATAGGAGCCATAGCCGTAGAGCAGGCAGGGCGCGGTGCCGTCGAGCGGCGTATTCTTGTGGTAGAGCAGCGAGATCGGCACCAGTTCGCCGTCCTTGGCCGGCGCGAAGATGCGCCGAGTCACGTAGTCGGCCGGGTCGTGACCGGAGGGAACCTCCTGCGTCTTCAGCAGAGTGCGCTCGCGGGTCTCGACATCGTAGTCGAAGGTCTGGGTCGGCGTCGTCAGAGACGAATAGGTGAAGCGAATGGTGTCGGTGTCGAACTCGTAGGTGCCGGCCAGCCCGAGCGAATAGGCTTCCTCTTCGAAGGCAATCGCATGTTCCTCGCCGTCCGACAGCCGCTTGACCACGATCCGCGGCAGGCCCTCCCGGCGTTCGAGCCAGATCAGGTGCCGCTTCAGCACCATGTGGCCGAGGATGAGACGTCCATCCTCATGCGCGACGAAATCGGTCCAGTCGGAGCGCCGTGATGCGTCGGTCGGCGCGGTGACGATCTTGAAATCCCGGGCGCCGTCGCAATTGGTCAGGATGTAGAGAGTGCCGTTGCCCTCGTCGACGCTGTATTCGATGCCGGTTTCGCGTGGCGCCAGCAGGCGGGGTTCGGCCGCCGCGTTGTTGGCGGGAATCAGCCAGCATTCGGAGGTTTCGTGGTCGTGAATGTCGATGACCACGAATTCGCCCGACTGTGTCTTGTCGACGCCCATGAAGAAGCCGGTATCGGTTTCCTCGTAGATCAGCGCGTCGTCGAGCGGGTCGGCTCCCAGGCGATGGAAATAGACCCGGCTCGGGCGATGGTTGGAGTCCAACCGCGTGTAGAAAATTCCCTTCGAGCGGGCCGACCAGACCGTGCCGCCGCTGGTGTCCTCGATCCGCAGCGGCAGATCCTCGCCGGTCTCCATGTCGCGGATCGAGACGGTGTAGAATTCCGAGCCCTTGTCGTCGTGGGTCCAGGCGAGCCAGCGATGATTGGTCGAGTGGCTGACGCCGCCGAGCGAGAAATAGGCGCGATCGGCGGCCTCCGCCTGCCCGTCGAGAAGCACCGTCTCTTGAGCCGCGGTGCCGAAGCGGGGACGCCGGATGAAGCGCGGATACTCCGCGCCGGTCTCGAAGGAAGCGCCGTAGGCCCATTCTCCGTCCGGGGCGGGCACCGACGAATCATCCTCCTTGATCCGCCCGCGCATCTCCTTGACGAGCGCTCCGCGGAGCGCCTCGGTCCCGGCCATCACCTCCTGCTGATAGGCATTTTCGGCAATGAGATGTTCGCGGATTTCGCTATTCAGGACGCTCGTATCCTTGAACACATCCTGCCAATTGTCGGCCCGCAGCCATGCGTAGTCGTCGGAGCGCTCGCGGCCATGCCGGACGTCGGTCCGGGGGCGCCGCTCGGCGAGGGGGGGGGTAGGTTTCAATTCGGCTGTGGAGGAGTTTGTCATCAGGCCTGACTTGCGGGAAGGGCTGGGAGAATCGAACGCTGGAAAAAGAGGAAGACGTTTCGCGCAATAGTAGCGAAGAATGACGTAGAGGCCAAACCGCTTGCGGCGCGGGTTCCCCAATGACTTGACGCGCGGCGTCCCTTCCGGGGCCGTCGATCCGTGGCCGGGCGGGGAGCGACGCCAGGGCGCGAAGTCGGCGGGCCGAATCGTTCTCAACAACGGGGTGTCGGCGATATCGCATTTTTCGCCCGTGCCACGGATTTCCTGTGGCGTATGGCATACCACTATACTAGAAACGGAGTGCGGATCAGGCTTCGGGCGAACCAGTCTTGCCCACAAAGGCTGCTCTCCGTATGAGGAAGTCGGGACGGCGCGTCGCGAATGCGAGGTGGCGACAGGCGAGGGATGGAGTACGCGCCGCGGATGACGGGTATCGAGGCAACGACAGGATTTTTGGCGCTTGCCCTGCCGTTTATCGCCGCGGCTTTGGCTCCGATCCTCACCCGTCTTCTCAAGCAGCATGCCTGCTGGCCGCTGGCACTCGCCCCGGCACTCGCCTTTCTGTTCTTCCTGCAGGCGCTGCCGACCGTCGCCGACGGCAACGTACTGCTGTTCGGGTTCGACTGGATCCCATCGTTCGACGTGCGGTTTTCCTTCCGGATCGACGGCCTGTCCTCGACCTTCGCGCTTCTGATCACCGGCATCGGCACGCTGATCGTGCTCTATTCCGGCGGCTATCTGGCCGGCCATAAGGACCAGGGGCGCTTTTTCTCGTTCATCCTGATGTTCATGGGGGCGATGCTGGGGCTCGTCGTGTCCGACGATCTCATCACCCTGTTCGTCTATTGGGAGCTGACATCGATCACCTCGTTCCTGTTGATCGGCTTCGATCACCATCGCGAGGCGGCGCGGCGCGGCGCGATTCAGGCGCTGGTGATCACCGGCGGCGGCGGGCTGGCGCTACTCGCCGGCCTGATCGTGATCCGGGAGTTGCTCGGCCTGTCCTCGATGAGTGACGTGCTCGCCGCCGGTGACGCGTTGCGCGACAGCGCTTTCTACGTACCGATCCTGATTCTCGTGCTCGCCGGCGCCTTCACCAAATCGGCGCAGATGCCGTTCCACGTCTGGCTGCCCAACGCCATGGAAGCACCGACGCCGGTCTCGGCCTATCTGCATTCGGCGACGATGGTGAAGGCAGGCGTCTATCTGCTGCTGCGCTTCCATCCGGCGTTGGGCGATACCGCGCTGTGGACGACGATCCTGCCGCTATTCGGCTCGGTGACGCTGGTCGTCGGGGCGCTGCTGGCGATTCGCGCCAGCGACATCAAGATCACGCTCGCCTATACGACCGTTGCCTCGCTCGGCCTTCTGGTCATGCTGATCGGCGTCGGCACCGAGGCCGCGATCACTGGCGCGGTGCTCTATCTGATTGCCCATTCGCTGTTCAAGGGCGGCCTGTTCATGGTCGCGGGATCGATCGACCACGGGGCGCATACGCGCGAGATCGACCATCTCGGCGGGCTCGGCCGGGCGATGCCGATCACCTTCACCGCGGCGATGCTCTGCGCCCTGTCGATGGGCGGGATCACACCCTTCGTCGGCTTCCTCGCCAAGGAAGAGATCTATGCTGCGCTCGAACAGGGCGACCCCTGGCACATCGCGCTGATGGTCGCGGCGATCGCCGGCAACGCGCTGATGTTCGCGGCCGCCTTCGTCGTGGCGCTGAAGCCGTTCGTCGGCCGGATGCCGGAGACGATCCATCATCCTCACGAGGGGGCTCCGACGATCTGGCTCGGTCCCCTGACCCTCGGCGTCCTCGGTCTCCTCGGCGCGCTGTTCTATGGCGCCTATCATGATTATTTCTCCAGCCCGATGGCCTCGGCCGCGCTGGGAGAGCCGGTGGCGATCGAGATCGGCTGGGTGCCGCATCTGAACCTTGCCTTCATGCTGTCGCTGCTGACCATCGCGCTCGGCATCATGCTGTATGTTTTCGCGACCCGCCTCCGCTCCGGCATCGCGAATCTTCTCGCCGCGATCGGCTGGGGTCCCGACAAGGGTTTCGACCAGGCGATGCGGGGGCTTTTGCGCGGGGCGTTCGCGATCACCGGTTTCCTGCAATCGGGCCGCCTCGACATCTACATGACGGTGACGGTCATCCTGATCATAGCGGCGCTGTTCGGGCCGATGGTCTATATGGACGCCTTTCCGGCCATGCCGGACTTCCCCACTCTGGCCTTCTACGAGTGGACCGTCCTTGGGCTCGTGATCCTCGGCATCTTTGCCGTTGTCATCGCCAAGAACCGCCTGACCGCCATCGTCTCGCTGGGCATTCAGGGCTTCGCTGTGGCGCTGATCTTCATGCTGCTCGGCGCGCCGGATCTGTCCTTCACGCAATTCATGGTCGAAACGCTGTCGGTGGTCATCCTGGCCCTGGTGATGACCCGGCTGCGGCTGTCTGCGGCGGATCACCGGCCGCTGCGCGAGTCCCTGCCGGACGCCGTTCTGGCCATCGCTGGCGGGGCCGGCTTCGGCCTGTTCCTGCTGGCGGTGACCCAGCGCCCCTTCGACGCCTCGCTGTCGGATTTCTTCGAGCGCTACAGCTACACCATCGCCCACGGGCGCAACATCGTGAACGTCATCCTCGTCGACTTCCGCGGCATCGACACGATGGGCGAGATCGCCGTCGTCATGACGGCGGGCCTGGCCATACTGGCGCTGATCCGCGTCAGGGTCGGGCGCAAGGGCGAGCGCTACCCCGATCCGACGGAGCAGACGCCATGAGGACGGTCATCTTCCGTTTCACCATCCCCTATCTGACGACGTTGATGGTGTTGTTTTCGATCTTCGTGCTGCTGCGCGGGCACAACGAGCCAGGTGGCGGCTTCATCGGCGGGCTGATCGCCGCGTCGGCCTTCGCCATCTACGGCATCGCCTGCGGCGTCGCGCCGGTCCGCCGGGCTTTGTATTTCCACCCGATGGCGATCGCGGCCAGCGGCCTGATGATGGCGGTCTTGTCCGGCGTGGCGTCACTCTTCGTCGACGCCAAGTTCCTGACCGGCCTGTGGGCGTTTCCGGCGATCCTCGGCGGCGATGTCGGCCTGTCGACGCCGCTGTTCTTCGACATCGGCGTCTATCTCGTCGTCGTCGGAGCGATCAGTTCCATCGCCCTGGCCCTCGAAGAGAGGGAGAGCGACTGATGGAAACCGCGCTCAGCTTCGTCGTCGCCTGCCTGTTCGGCACATCGCTCTATCTGCTCTTGTCGAAGCACATCATCCGCATGCTGCTCGGCGTCGTCCTGCTCGGCAACGGCGTCAATCTGTTGATCTTCACCGCCGGGCGCATCGGACCGATCGCGCCGCCGATCATTCCGGATGATCTCAAGATACCGGATAGCGCGATCGCCAATCCGCTGCCGCAGGCGCTGATCCTGACCGCGATCGTGATCTCCTTCTCCTTCTTCTCCTTCCTGCTGGTGCTGGCCTATCGCGCCTATCAGGATCTCAATACCGACAACACCGACGAGATGCGCCTCGCCGAACCCAAGGACCAGGGGCTGCCGCCCCTCGGCTACTGACCATGGCTATCGGAAACATCGAGGTCCTCAAGGCCGAAGCCATGGTGAAGGGCGCGGTCGCGGCGTCCGACTATCTCATCGTGCTGCCGGTCGTCACCTGCTTCATTTTCGGAGCCGGCCTCCTGATGCTGAGAAAACGCATCGACTGGCATCCGTGGCTCGCGATCCCCGGCTTTACGCTTCTCTTCGGCATCGACGTCGCGCTCCTCGTCAAGGTCGCCGCGCAGGGGCCGCAGACGATGATGATGGGCGGCTGGAAACCGCCCTTCGGCATTGCTTTCACGGTCGATCTGATGGGCGCCCTGTTCGTCACGGTGGCCGGTTTCGTGGCGCTCGCCTGCGCGATCTACGCCGTCGCCTCGATCAGCGCGACGGAACGGCGCTACGGCTTCTATCCATTCTTGTTCCTGATGATGGGCGGTGTCTCGGGCGCCTTTCTGACCGGCGACATCTTCAACCTCTACGTCTGGTTCGAGGTGCTTCTGATCGGCTCGTTCGGGCTCTTGATCCTCGGCTCCGAGCACGAACAGCTCGACGGCGCGACCAAATACTGCATGCTCAATCTCGTCGGCACGACGCTGTTCCTGATCGCCACCGGCTATCTCTATGGCATCTTCGGCACGCTCAACATGGCCGATATCGCCACAAAGGCCGCCGAGATGCCGGAGGACGGCGCGGTCTACACCCTCGCGGTGCTCTATCTTGTGGCGTTTTCGCTGAAGGCCGCGGCGTTTCCGCTCAACTCCTGGCTGCCCGCCTCCTATCATACGCCGCGCTTCGTGGTGTCGGCGCTGTTTGCCGGCCTTTTGACCAAGGTCGGCGTCTACGCGATGATCCGGGTCCTGCTGATGCTGTTTCCGCCGGAGCGGGCCGGCCTTGCATCGGTAATCGCCTGGATCGCGGGGTTGACCATGCTCGTCGGGGCACTTGGCGCGCTGGCACAGACCGATCTCCGGCGGCTGCTGAACTACGTCGTCATCGCCGGCATCGGCACGATTCTCGCGGGGCTGGCGGTGCCCTCGATGACCGCTGTTTCCAGCGCTCTTTCGGTGGCCGATCCGGCGACGGCGGCGCAGTCGGTCGCGGCGCCGGCGGCTGCGGTGCTTCAGACCGGGCTGTCCGGCTCGATCTATTACGCCCTTCACTCGATCGTCGTCATGACCGGGCTTTATCTGGCGGCCGGAACCGCGGCGTATCTGGCCGGCTCCTCATCGCTGGCGGAGATGGGCGGACTGTGGCGCCGCCACCCGCTGTTCGCGGCGCTGGTGCTGGTGCTGCTGTTCGCGGTCTCCGGCCTACCGCCCTTTTCCGGTTTCTGGCCGAAGGTCGCGCTGGTCCGCGCCACGATCACCGCCGACATGCCTTGGCTGGCCGCCACCATCCTTGTGTCCGGCTTCCTGATGACAATCGCCAGCGCGCGTGTGTTCGCGCTGGCCTTCTGGCGACCGCTGCCCGCGATCCAGTCGGCGGCCAGCGAGAGCGAGGCCGCGCGCATCGAAGCCGAGACGTTCCAGGCGCCCGGGCCGGGCAGGGCGCTATCGCTGGTCCCGATGCTCGGGCTCATCAGCTTCGTCATCGCCGCCGGCGTCTGGCCGGAGTGGCTGGCGCGGCTGACCGACGGCGCGGCGGCGGGCGTCATCGATCCCGCGGCCTATCTCTCCTCGGTCTTCGGAGGCGGATCGTGAGGCTCTCGCTCTTCAACCTCATCCTGGCGCTGATCTGGGTCATCATCTCGGGCTCGTTCACCCTTCTCAACCTCGTTTTCGGCTTTGTTTTGGGCGCGGCGGCGCTGTATCTGATCCGCGAGCAGGTCGGCACCGTCGGCTATGTCGGCCGGGCCGGCCGCATCCTCACGCTGTTCCTGCTGTTCGTCTATGAACTGCTGATGTCCGCCTGGCGGGTGGCGGTGCTGGTGTTGACACCAAAGCCCGACCTCAAGCCCGGCATCTTCGCCTATCCGCTGAAGGTCGACACGGATTTCCAGATCACGGTTCTCGCCAATATGATCACTCTGACGCCCGGTACACTCTCCGTTGACGTCTCGGAGGATCGCTCCACCCTCTACGTCCACGCGATCGACTGCTCCGATCCCGAAGCCACGAAGGCGGATATCGCCAGCGGTTTCGAGCGCAAGATCCTGGAGGCGTTTCGATGAGCCTTCACGAATTCGCCCGGTGGTCTCTCGATATTTCGCTCTCTGTCGCCCTGGTGTTACTCAGCGCGGCCTTTCTGATCACCGTGACCCGGATCGTCATGGGGCCGACGCTGCCCGATCGGGTGCTCGGCCTCGACATGCTGACCAGCGTCGCAATCGGCTTCATCGCGGTCATCGGCATCGATACCGGCTTCACACTCTACATCGATATCGCGATCGCACTCGGCCTCGTCGGCTTTCTCGCGACCGTTGCCTTGGCGCGGTTCATCATGGCGCGGGGCAAGACCGAGGAAGAGAGGGTGGAGCAGTTGCAGGCTGCCGCAAACGCAGCCAGAGCGGGCGAAAAGACATGATCGCGGACATCTCGACCATCATCGCTAGTCTCCTGATCCTTGCCGGCTCCGCTTTCGCTGCCGTTGCCGCGCTCGGAATTCTGCGTTTGCCGGATATCTACACGCGGATGCACGCCGCCTCGAAGGCGGGCTCGGTCGGCTCGGCCATGCTGCTGATCGCCCTCGCAATCACTGCGGACGAGACGCCGGTCGTGCTCAGGGCGCTCGCCGCCGTGGCGTTTTTCCTGTTGACCGCGCCAATCTCGGCACACCTCCTGGCCAAGGCCTCCTATTCGGTGGGCTATCGGATGTGGGAGGGCTCCGTCCTCGACGAGATGCCTCCTGTCGATCCGACCTTGGGAGTCGCGAAAGCGCCGCCGCCGCAAGGGCCGGTCACCAGCGTTGGCGAGAGCCAATGATGCCGCTCGGTCGCTCGACGGATGCCGCCGCGTGACGGCGCTGCTGATCGTCTTTGCGGGCCTCTTCGGCGCGGCCGGAGTGGCCGGCGCCGCAATCGCCGCCCATGGCGGCGACACACGGCTTGTCGCCATCGCGGCGGCGATCGCGCTGGTTCACGCGCCGGCATTGCTGGCGCTGGCTGTGTTGCGGCCGATGATGCCGCGTCTGTCGGCCATTGCGGGGATGCTGACCATCGCCGGAACGCTGTTGTTTTCCGGCGATCTGGCGGCGCGGGTCGTGTGGAGCGAGCGGTTGTTCGCCAATGCCGCGCCGCTCGGAGGTATAACCCTGATCGGGGCGTGGCTGGTGACGGCAATCGCTGGTATCGCTGTGGGAATGGCACGGCAGCGGTCGACGCCGCCGGCACCATGAAATCGAAATTGGAGGAATCCCCATGAATGGTTTCGATCGAGCGCTCTTCGCCAGAAAGACCGTCGTCATCACCGGTGCGGGACGCGGCATTGGCGCGGCGGCCACGCGGGCGTTTCTCGCGGCGGGCGCCGATGTCGTTGCCCATGCGGGACGCAGTCTGGAAAATGCGGAAAAGGACTTGCTCGCGAATTTACCGGCAGAGGATCGCAAGCGTTTGACGCTGCTGACCGCCGATCTTGCCGACCCGGAGGGGGGCGAGCGCCTGGCCGAGGCGATTCTCGCCAAAGTCGGCGGCCGGATCGACGTTCTCGTCAACAATGCCGGCACGATGGGTGGCCGGGTGGCGGCGGGCGACGTCGACCGGGCGCAATACGATCATGTCCTCGACTTGAACGTCCGATCCGTCGTGGCGTTGACGACGAAGCTCCTGCCGGCGCTGAAAGCCGCCGAAGCTCCCGCGATCGTCAACACATCGTCGGTCGCCGCGACCATCGGCGGTAGCCCGGGCTCATCGCTCTATTCCGCCTCCAAGGCCTTCATCTCGACCTGGACACGGGCACTCGCCAAGGAACTCGCGCCGGACAACATCCGCGTCAATGCCGTTTCGCCCGGCACGATCATGACCGACTTCCATCGCCGCTATTCGACGCCGGAAAAGCTGGAGGCGACAGCCGCGACGATTCCGATGCAGCGCCTCGGCACCGCCGAGGACTGCGCTTCGGCCTACCTGTTCCTCGCCAGCCCGGAGCTGTCGGGCTACATCACCGGCCAGGTGATCGAGGTCAATGGCGGCCAGTTCATGGGCTGAGGCGGAGTGCCCGCGGGCGCTCCGCCATTTTCCTCGGCGCGCCCTGCGGACGCAGCCTTGCCGCCATGAAGCGTCCGGCAGCTTTTGGGCTGATTCAGCCGAGCGGCTTCCAGCTCTTGCCGCCGTCCGAACTGACGATCACTTCGCTTTGCTGGGTGACAGCGAACAGATTGTCGGGATTGGTCGGATCGGCAGCAAAGTGGATGAGGATCCGATTTCCGAAACGGTCGGTGATCGGCTCCCATTCGCTTGCGGACTTCGCCAGCTTGACCAGGCCCGAGCCGACCACGAAGGCGTAGACGGTGCCGTCGGGAGCGGCGTTGACGAAGCTCGCCGGCTGACCGGCAGGCCCGCTCGGCTCCCAGGTCTTGGCGCCATCGCGGCTGACCATCACGCCCTGACCGGTAGCCGCGTAGACCGTTTGCGGATCTGAGACCGACGCCGCCAAGCCATAAATGTCGGCGGGCGGTGGGCCGACCACCTCCCAGGTCTTGCCGCCGTCCGCGCTTGTCTGGATCTCGCCGTAAAGGCCGTAGAGCACGTTCGGATCGGCGGCGCTGACGGTCATGGCGTGGAAGTCGACGGGGCCGTTGACGCCGGGGGAGACCTGTTCCCAGGAACTCGTCCCGTCACGCGACACCAGAAAGCCCGAATTGCCGCCGGTCTTTGGGTGACCGCTCGCGAAGAACGTGTTCGCGTCGGAGGGATGCGAGGTGAAGCTCATATAGTCGTCTGTGTTGCTCGACACCGGTGCGGCCGTGCCGTCCGGAGACGTGAGGAACACGCCGTCGTGGGTCGCGAGATAGAGCTGGGACGGATCGGACAGATTCACGGCGATGCCATGGATATGGGAGACGTCGGCGATCGGCATCGTCTGGGCCTGGCTGCTCGACCAGCCGGAGCCTGCCACGGTCACAGCGGCGATGGCACCGATGGCGAGAAAGGATGTGGTACGGATTTTCATTGGATTTCCTATTTCGAGTTGCAGGGAGATGAAGTCAGAACAGCGAACGGAACGTCGTCCACCAAGAGGGATCGGCGGGCTTGTCATGCAAATCCCGATCGTTGGTCAGTGCGTTGACGAAGCTGACGAGGTTGACCGGCTGGAAATCCAGGCCGTGAAAATTTCCTCGCCAAACGCCGTTCTGATCGATGACGTGGGTAACGATGCCGTGGAGCTGAAGGCCATCCTCCGTCACTTTGAACTTGTGACCGAAGGCTTCCGCCAGCTTGCGAGTCTGTTCCGGTCGTTCCGGTCCGCTGGTGAGAAACCGCCAGTTTGCCGGATCAAGCCCATGATCATCGCCATAGCTTCGGAGAATATCTGGCGTATCGCGGACCGGATCGGTGGTCACCGTGACGAAAGTCACGCGGTCCTTCATGGGGGTGATGTTCACCATCTTCTGCACGCGAGCGATCGTCTCGGCATGAAGAGGGCATACATCTGGGCACTGCGTATAGACGAAGTTCAGCACCACGACCTGGCTACGAAGATCCTTGAGGCGAAACGTATTTCCTGCCGCGTCCTGAAGCGAAAAGTCGGGAGCGGGCTCGTTTCTCGGCTCGAAATATTGCTCGTTCTCCCCGAGTTGCGCCTGGAGATCGTCCAATGAATGCGCGGTTGCCGCAGGCGGCACGGACATCATGACGAAAAGCCCTACCGCCAGGGCTTGGCGAAGGATGGATCGCATCTGAGTTTCCTATGTCCGGATCAGGTCGGGCCGACGATCCGAACGGCAACGAAAATCGCTGGCCGCCGGACGCATCGGAGCGTCGACATCGACCGCCGCGGCCGCGGCGATCGCTTCGTCTTATGCGAAGAGTTTAGGAGGGAAAGGGTCTGGCGCGGCGATGGCGCCGGGCGTCGGCCGCTCGGGCATCCATCCCGGAACTTCTTCCGCCCCCGCCGGCAGACAATCGTCAGCACAAGACAGGACGCCGACGACCAAGCACGGAGAAACGCAAACCGATTTCGCCATGTCATCCGCGCACGTGTCGCATGTATCCGGCGTCATGGCGCCGCTCGTGACCGTTAGGGCATTGTCCGCCATGTCGCCCGGCGGCATTCCATAGCCGGGCGTTCCCAACGCGAAGGTCAGGAAAAGCACGAAGACGAGGATCCGACGATGAGCCGACATGACGCCGATATAGCCCTTCGCGCGCCCGATGCCAACGCACGCGGGATCCGCAGCCACTCCGCCCCTGAATTGGCCGGTCGGTAGCCTCGGCACGAGCGGGGTTTCGGTTTTGCCGTATCAGCCGCCGCGCCAGTCCACCGATGGACGGCAAATCATCATTGTTGAAGCCCGCCATGTGCGAGCGAGACAAATGGCAAGCGCGCTGCTATGGGCCGTGGCGGGGGAGCATGAAACGATCGAACGGCGGCCCTGCTTGAGGAAACGTATCCTTTCGGTTTTGGCGTTTGCCATCGTGACGACCCTGGGTCTCGCGCTGGCTGGCCATGTGTGGATGGCCAGTGGCGACGCCGACCGTCTGCGCTTTGTGGGCGTCGCGGACGATGCCATGGCGCGGATCTCCGCCCGTTTGCAGATGCATCTGTCGCTGCTGCATGCCACTCACGCCTTTCTCGTCGTCGAGGGCCAGCAGGTGGGGCGGGACAAGTTCTCCCGATTCCTCGACAAGGTTGACCTGACGGAGCGTTTCGCGGGAATTCAGGGCGTTGGCTTTGCGATGACCATCCCGGCCGCGAGCGACGCGCCCGCCCGCGCAACCCTGAGCAGGAATTACGGTGATGTGGCCGACATCTGGCCTGCGACCGACCAGGCCGAGCGTACTCCGATCGTTCTGCTGGAGCCGCAGGATGAGCGCAACCGGGCCGCGCTCGGCTACGACATGTTTTCCGATCCCGTCCGCCGGGGCGCCATGCGCCGGGCCGCCAACACCGGCGAGGCAAGCGCTTCCGGTCCGGTCAGTCTGGTGCAGGAGATCGACGAGGACCCTCAGGTCGGTTTTCTGATCTATCTGCCGTTTTTCTCGGACGCGGCGCAGGCGGCGGGCGTCGTTGGCGAGACACAAGGCTTCGTCTACGCGCCATTTCGGGTGGGCGATTTGTTTTCCGCCGCGCTTATGCAAAGCCCGCGCCTACCGGTGCTCGTCGAAGCGTTCGACGGCGAGATGGCGCCGGGATCGCGGATATTCACATCGCGTGTCGATGCCGACGCGAGTCGCAACGAGGAGTTCGTGGTGGTGCGGAATCTCGAAGTCGCGGGTCGCGACTGGATTTTCCGGCTGACCCCCACGGCCGATTTCCAGAGGGTCGGGTCGGTCCTTCCCGCCGTTGTCCTTGCGCTCGCGGGATTGTTGCTCGCTGTCCTTCTGGCGCTGCTGACCTTGGCGCAGGCGCGACGAGCGGAAGCGGTCGCGGCCTTACACGCCGAAAGCGAGCGCAATCTCGCCCAGAAGGATATGATGCTGTCGGAGATGAACCACCGCATCAAGAACTCGATCGCGAGGGTTTTGGCGATTGCTCGCCAGTCCGCCCGCGGCGCCAAGGGGGTGGACGACTTTCTGGAGTCCTATGCGGCTCGGCTCGGCGCGATGGCGTCGGCCCAGGAGATATTGACCCGCTCGCAGTGGAAACGAGCGCGGATAGGCGATCTGTTGGGGGGAGAGCTGCGCCAGGTGTTCGGTGATCGACTGGAAGCGTGCGATATCAGCGGACCGGATATCGAGGTCAGCGAGACGCAGGCGCAGGCGTTGGGGCTGACATTCCATGAATTGGCCACCAACGCGCTGAAATATGGTGGCCTGGCCACGTTGCACGGAAGCCTTTCGGTTCGATGGGCGCTCGTGGGCGGAGAGGTGACGATTGACTGGTGTGAATTCGGCATCGTCGAAACTCCGTCGCTGGCGCCGCGAAGCGGCTTCGGGACCCGTCTCATCGACATCAACGTCACCGGCGAGCTCGGCGGTACGATTACACGGCGGCCGGGGGCGAATCGGCTCGGCATCCGGATCTCTTTCCCGTGGCCGGACGAGGCGTTGCGCAAGGCTGAAACGAAGCGATGAGCCGACTCTCGCGCGCGGGTGCCGACGACTGTCGGGAAGCCCGCAGGTTTTGTTCATGTTTTTGACCAAACGATAAAAAATTTGACCTGCTGAAAAACTCGGATCATTCTCTTCCTCGATCAGGCTGACCGGGGAGGGCGCCTCTCGCGCGGTCGCCGATGGTGACTGGCTGGAGGGACTGTCCGCGATGAACGAAGCCCGACCGATCCGGCCCGATATCGGCGCGAGGCGTCTCGATGCCGAAACGCTGAAAGCGAATTTTTCCGACCTCCACCCGCCGCTCGAGAGGCACGAAGCGGTGGTCGAGGCCGACCGCTGTTACTTTTGCTATGACGCGCCGTGCATGACAGCCTGCCCGACTTCGATCGACATTCCGCTGTTCATTCGCGAGATTCAGGCAGGCAATCCGACTGGCGCGGCCAAGACAATCCTGTCGTCGAACATTCTCGGTGGCATGTGCGCCCGCGTCTGCCCCACAGAGACGCTTTGCGAGGAAGTCTGTGTGCGCGAGATCGCCGAGGGCAAGCCGGTCAAGATTGGGCTCTTACAGCGCTTCGCCACCGACATTTTGATGGAGAAGAGCGCGCATCCCTTCACCCGCGCCGCCTCCACCGGCAAGCGGATCGCCGTCGTCGGGGCCGGACCCGCGGGCCTGTCCTGCGCCCATCGCCTCGCCATGCACGGCCATGACGTGACGCTCTACGACGCTCGGGAAAAACCCGGCGGTCTCAACGAATACGGCATCGCCGCCTACAAGACGACGCAGGGCTTTGCTCAGCGCGAGGTGGATTTCGTCCTCGATATCGGCGGCATCACGCTGGAAACCGGTATGGCGCTGGGCCGCGACATCCATCTCGCCGACCTGCGCCAGGACTTCGACGCGGTCTTTCTCGGCCTCGGCCTTGCCGGCGTCAACGCGCTCGGCACCGAGGGCGAGAGCCAAGCGGGTTCGGCCGACGCCGTCGCCTGGATCGCCGAACTCCGCCAGACCACCGATCTCGCCTCGCTGCCGGTCGGGCGCCGCGTCGTCGTCATCGGCGGTGGCATGACGGCGATCGACGCGGCCGTGCAAGCCAAGGGCCTCGGCGCCCAGGAGGTGACCGTCGCCTATCGTCGGGGTCAAGAAGCCATGAACGCTTCCCGCTACGAGCAGGAGATCGCGCAGACCCGCGGCATTGCGATCCGCTGCAATTTGCAGCCGAAGCGGATTCTCGCCCAGGGCGGCCATGTCACCGGGATCGAGCTGGAGCGGACCCGCACCGAGGACGGCCGGCTGGTGGGGACGGGGGAGACGGTGACGCTCGAAGCCGACCAGATATTCAAGGCGATCGGTCAGAGCTTCCTGCTGGACGGCACCGACGGCGAAGGCGAAGGTATCCAGCTCGATCGGGGACGCATCGAGGTCGATGACGTTCGGCGCACATCGCTCCCCGGTGTCTGGGCAGGCGGCGACTGCATTTCGGGGGGCGACGACCTGACCGTGGTTGCGGTTGAGGATGGCAAGGTGGCGGCGGAATCAATCCACCGCGCGCTGACGGCGTAGGAGCGGGTCATGAACGATCTCGAACCCCGGATTGCCAGGCATTACGGTTCTTATGGCGTCCTGGAGCGCATCCTCTTGGGGTTGGAACGCTCGGGCGCCGATCTGAAGAAGCTCTCGCCCGATCAGCTTAAGCCGGTCGACGAGTTCCACATCGGCGGTGCCGACGCGACGGCTCGTCTGCTCGACCGCCTCGCCATTGAGCCGGGAATGCATCTCCTCGACATCGGCTCCGGAATCGGTGGTCCGGCCCGAACTATTGCGCAGCGATTCAACTGCGAGGTGACGGGAATCGATCTGACGCCGGACTTCGTCGCCGCCGCCACGGCGTTGACGAAGATGTGCGGGATGGATGGCAGCGTGCGGTTCGAGGTCGGCAGCGCGACGGCGCTGCCGCTGACCGATGCAAGTTTCGACGCGGCGACGCTGCTCCACGTCGGGATGAACATAGCCGACAAGGCGGGACTGTTTCGCGAGGCATACCGGGTCCTGCGACCGGGCAGGGTGTTCGCCGTCTACGACGTCATGAAGACCGGTGAGGGCGAACTGGCCTTTCCCGTGCCTTGGGCCGAAAGCGCGGAGCTGTCGGCCGTCGCTACGCGGGAGGTCTACCGTGATGCGGCGAGAGCGGCAGGTTTCACCGCCATTGCCGAAGACGATCGCAGAGCCATCGCGCTCGACTTCTTCACCCGCATCCAGGCCCAGGCGAAGTCGGACACCCCGCCGCCGCTTGGACTACATCTGCTGATGGGGCCGACGATCGCGGCGAAGATGACGAACATGATCGCCGCCATCCGCGACGGTACCATCGCTCCGGTTGAGATGATCTTCCGCAAGCCGGCATCCTGAGGATATACGCCATGGCCGACCTGTCGACGAATTTCCTGGGAATTTCTTCCCCCAATCCGTTTTGGCTCGCCTCGGCGCCGCCGACCGACAAGGAATACAACGTGCAGCGTGCCTTCGAGCAGGGCTGGGGCGGCGTCGTCTGGAAGACGCTCGGCGAGGACCCGCCGATCGTCAACGTCAACGGTCCGCGCTATGGCGCCATCTGGGGGCCGGACCGCCGGCTGCTCGGCCTCAATAATATCGAGCTGATCACCGATCGGGCGCTTGACGTCAATCTGGAGGAGATCGCCCGGGTCAAACGCAATTGGCCGGACCGGGCGATGATCGTCTCGCTGATGGTGCCCTGCGAGGAGGCGCCGTGGCGGAAGATCCTAAAGCTGGTCGAGGAGACCGGCGCCGACGGGGTGGAGCTGAATTTCGGGTGTCCACACGGGATGAGCGAGCGCGGCATGGGCGCTGCCGTCGGTCAGGTGCCCGAATATATCGAGATGGTGGCGCGCTGGTGCAAACAGCACTCGAAGCTGCCGGTCATCGTCAAGCTGACGCCGAACATCACCGACGTCCGCTTTCCGGCCAGGGCGGCGAAGAAGGGCGGCGCCGACGCAGTTTCGTTGATCAACACGATCTCCTCGATCACCTCGATCGACCTGGATAAATTCGCTCCGACGCCGACCATCGACGGCAAGGGCTCGCATGGCGGCTATTGCGGCCCGGCGGTCAAGCCGATCGCGCTCAACATGGTGGCCGAAATCGCCCGCGACGCCGAGACGCGCGGCCTGCCGATTTCCGGCATCGGCGGCATCACCAATTGGCGCGATGCGGCCGAATTCATCGCGCTCGGTTGCGGCACGGTGCAGGTCTGCACTGCGGCGATGACGTATGGTTTCAAGGTGGTCAAGGAAATGGCGTCGGGCCTGTCCGACTGGATGGATCAGAACGGTTACGCCACGATCGAGGATTTCCGTGGCCGGGCCGTTCCCAACGTCACCGACTGGCAATATCTCAACCTCAACTACGTCACCAAGGCGCGGATCGACCAGAATCTGTGCATCCAGTGCGGTCGCTGCCACATCGCCTGCGAGGATACCTCGCATCAGGCGATCACGGCGATGGTCGACGGCAAGCGGCATTTCGAGGTGATCGACGCCGAATGTGTCGGCTGCAATCTGTGCGTCAATGTTTGCCCGGTCGAGAACTGCATCAGCATGGAGCAGATCGCCGGTACCGACCCGCGTACGAAGAAGCCGATCCCGGACGAATACGGCAACTGGACGAACCATCCGAACAATCCGGTGGCGAAAGAAACGATGCAGTTCGCACCGGAACCGGTCAATCTTCCCGACGCCGCGGAGTAGGCCGGGCTCCCCCGAGTGCAACGAGACTTGCGGCATCAGGCCGCAGGATCGACCGCTGCCCGCCTCGCGCGAAATGAGCAAAAGCGGAACCGGTCTTCCGTTTGCATTGTGCGCTAACTGGCTGGAATTAATGGGTTCATGACATTGGATAGCATCGATCGGCTTTCATCGAGATCCAAGTCGGCCAAAAAAATTCGAAAATTGCAATATGTCGCGGCGAATGCTGACGCCAGCGCTACCCGCAGGTGAAGATAATGAAAAAAAACAGCGGGATATGCTCACTACGCCGACTGTTGCGTAACCCCCCGGTAACTTGAGCGCTCCATAGTCGCCGCTGTTCGGAAGCTTCCTGTCGGAAGACCGTTCGGGTTTGTTGGAGCGGGCGGAATTATCGCGGTGATGTCGATCAATCTACGACTCCTAGTCGGCAGCTTTATCTTCGCATCCCTGACTCTTGTGTTCGCGGCTTTTTCCTACGATTCGCAATTGGTTTCGCTGGAGCTTGCCCGCAAACTCTATGACGGGGGCTCTGCCCCGCTAAGTCGGCTGGAGATTGCCAAGGAAAAAACCGCGGTTATCCAATCGCGGTTTTCGCCTGCGGCCGACGACAGTAGCGAAAATGACGAGGCCCGACTTCAGGGCAAAAGCGCTGGCGAAATCATGCTTGCCGCTTCATCGATCATGTCGGAGATTCGCCAGGTTCTGTCCGCCGACGTGTCCCCGGATTTGCGCAGGGCCGTGGGCGCCTTGCGCTATCCGCTCAGCCGGATCGAGGTCTCCGAAGGAAACCTCTCGCGCGGCGCCGTGCGGCGGGAATTCGCTGCCTTGTGGCTGGGGTTGGAGAGCGCCGTGACAGTCGCGCGGGCTGACCTCGCGGAATTGCGAGGGCAGACCTCCAACGCGATCGAAAGCGCTAGAATGCGCAACGGCGTCGCTCTGGTTGCGGTTTTCGGCGCCTTGTTCGCTTTTGCGATGTTCCTCTCCCGCTCCATCGGAGGGTCCTTGCGCGAGATGGCGCGGCGTGCCCGGGAACTCGCGAGCGGCGAGTCGGTCGAGCCGGTGGTTCCGAAAGGTCCACGGGAAGTGCGCGACGTGCTCTTCGCGCTCGAGGACATGGGCGCGCGCTGCCGCAAGCTCGAGACCACGATGCTGAGCGAGGCCGACATGATGACCGTGCGTCTCAATCGGCAGGAAAGCCAGTTGGGCGCGGCGTTGAACAATATGACCCAGGCGCTCTGCATGCTCGATGGGCAGAAGCGGCTGGTCCTCTCCAACGAGGTGTTCTCTCGTTATTTTGGCGAGGTGGCACCGGGAACGCCGGCGCGGGCTTTTCTCACCGATCCGAGTTTGACCCTGCCGTTGCGCGAAAACGAGATGGCAACGGACCTTCTCGAGGTTGGCGGAGCCGTCATGGAGGTGAAGCGCCGCGGCATGGTTGCCAAGGGGCTTTTGATCACCTTCGAGGATATCACCGAGAAACAGCGAATCTCCCGGCGCTTGGAACATGTGGCGGGGCACGACGGTTTGACCGACCTGCCCAATCGCAAGAACTTCGCCGAAGCGCTCGACCGGCTGTTGACCAAAGGCCGTCAGGGGCTCTTGGTCGCCGTGGTGGACATCCGAGGCTTCAAGTCGATCAACGATACCCACGGCCATCCGGTTGGCGATGCGATTTTAAAGGAATGCGGCAACAGGCTCGTGCGAATTGCAGGGCCCAAGGCCACCGTCTCCCGGCTCGGCGGCAACGAGTTCGCGGTCGTATTGCCGGGGGTGCGGGGAACAGGCGACGCGGATGCGTTCGCTGGGGCTCTGGTCTCGAGTTTCGGCTCGCCGTTCGACGTGGAAAACCGCCGGATCGAGGCGAGAGGCAGCGTCGGGACGGTTCATATTGCGGCCGGTCAGCGAACGGCGAGCCTTGGCGCAGACATCGTCTTGCAGAATTGCGACCTTGCCCTTTACCAGGCAAAGCAGGAGGCGGGGAGCGCCTACCGCCGATTCAAACCCGCCATGCGCGAGAAGCTTCAGCGCCGTCGCGAGATGGAACTCGATCTCCAGAAGGCTCTGGACGAAGGCCAGTTCGAACTGTTTTACCAGCCGTTCATCGACACCGAACGGCGGCGCGTCAGCGGTTTCGAGGCCCTGCTGCGTTGGCAGCACCCCGTAAGCGGCATGATTTCACCCGCCGTCTTCATCCCGCTCGCGGAGGAGACCGGCCTGATCGAGCGGCTCGGCAAATGGGCGCTCGATGCCGCTTGCCATGAAGCCTCCAAATGGCCCGAGGATCTGACCATCTCGGTCAATCTGTCGGCGGTGCAGTTCAAGAGCCCCACTCTCGTCGAGGATGTTCGCGGAGCACTGGCAGCCTCGGGCCTTGCGCCCCAACGGCTGCAGATCGAGGTGACCGAGTCGCTGTTTCTGGACGAAGGCGACCGGGTGTTGTCGATCCTCAAGGAGTTCCGCCGGTTGGGCCTGACGATTTCCATGGATGATTTCGGGACCGGCTATTCCTCGCTGGGTTATCTGAGCCGCTTCCCATTCGACAAGATCAAGATCGACCAATCCTTCGTCCGTGACATGGCGCGCGCCGAAAACATCGCCATCGTGCGCTCGATCATCGGCCTGTCGCGGGCGCTCAACATGGAGGTCATCGCCGAAGGCATCGAAACGCCGGAGCAGATGCAGATCCTCTATGGCGAAGGCTGCCGGGAGATGCAGGGCTACTTCTTCTCCAAGCCAAGGCCGTCCTCGGACCTGGCCAAGATGCTGGTGGAGGTCGCCAATCAATGGAGAACTGATTTTCCTTCGCTCGGCGCCGACAAGTCCATGGCTGCAGCCTAGAGCATCGGACGATAATAGGAACGCGTTCTGCCAGCGAGATTCCGGGACAAGGTCGAGGGAATCGGCGCAGGTCGTAGCGGCGCTACGGCCAAGACGAGACCCGATGGAATTGGGCCGAAAGCTCCTGTCCCTTTGGGTTTCCGGTCGCCGGGCGGCCACTTTGTCGGTCGGCTCGCCCGTAGCGCCGCTACGCTCGTCGCCGCCCTCCGCGTGGATCGCCTCGGCGAACCGAGAAACAGAACTGCGTACCTATTGTCGTCCGATGCTCTAAAGCCGCCGCCGCACCGCGGCAGAATACGTCGGTCTTTGAATCGTCAAAGGTCCTTGGCGTCGAACAAGAGCAGTTCGACGCCGCCGTCGGCGAAATTGCCGAGATCGGCCGCCGTCGCCTGTCCCTCGGGGGAAGCGAGCCCCGCTTCGATATCGGCCATCGAATCGAAGGTCAGCGTCGCCACGAGATGGTAGCCGCTATCGCCGCCGGGGGCGGCGACCTTGCCGTCGCTGACATCGTAGTGCCTCAGCCCCGGGATCGTCTTGGCGAGCGGGGCGTGGGTCGCCGCGTAATGGGCGTCGAATGCCGCCGAGTCCTTCGGATGCTTGTAAAGCGCGATCAGCTTGGCCACGATTCCGGTCTCCCTGGGTGCCGATGCCCACCGGCGCCGGCGATCATGGGCCGAAGACGCCTGTTAGGCAACCGGCCTCACGGCCTCGGCTTCAGACCGTTGAGCACTAGGGTCAGGACTGCCTGCGCGGCCTCTTCGCGGAAGCCGGGCCGGTCGACCTGGTCGCCCATCACGGCGCGGATCTGGACATCGAAGTCGGCGTAATGCTGCGTCGTCGCCCAAATCAAGAAGATGAGATGGTGGGGGTCGACCGGCGCCAGTTGCCCGCGGCCCACCCACTCGCGAATGATGTCGGCCTTCTCGTCGGCCAGTTCTTTCAGCGTGGTCTCCAGGAAGCCGCCCATCACCGGCGCGCCGGCCAGGATCTCGTTGGCGAAGAGGCGCGAAGCGGCTGGCCGCTCGGCCACCATCCGCAACTTCTCGGTAATGTACCGACGCAGTTCCTCGACCGGATCGCCACCGGCATCGATCGCGGCCAGCGGCACCAGCCAGTCGCGGAGCGTGCGCTCGAGTACGGCGTGGTAGATGTCCTGCTTGCGGCGAAAGTAATAAAGTAGGTTGGGCTTGGACATCGCGGCGCGGGAGGCGATTTGGTCGACCGTCGAGCCGCGGAATCCGTGGACCGAGAAGACCTCCAGGGCCGCTTCCAGGATGACCTCGCGGTTGATCGCCTGAATGCGGGTGGGCTGCCGATTGTCATCCTCGACGCCGGCGCGTGAATCCGGTGGAGGGACCGTCGCGTCCAAGACCTGTTGTCCTTCCTTCTTTCGATCGCCGTCCCGTGCCGCTTATCGGTTTCGCGGCGAAGTCGCTTGACCCGTTCCGGGTGACCTTCTAGCCTTCATTTTGACCATTTAGTCAAGATTTCCGGCGCCTTTCCATACTTGGATCGTCGCTTGGCGAGGGGCAAGCCGATGAACGAACACGCGACGATCGTCCCCAACAATCTCGAAGCCTTCTGGATGCCCTTTACGGCGAACCGGCAGTTCAAGCAGGCGCCCCGTTTGTTCGTCGCCGCCAAGGACATGCATTATACGACGTCCGACGGCCGTCAGGTGCTGGATGGCACCGCGGGACTGTGGTGCGTCAATGCCGGCCATTGCAGGCCGAAGATCACCGAGGCGATCCAGCGTCAGGCGGCCGAACTCGATTATGCGCCGGCCTTCCAGATGGGCCATCCCAAGGCCTTCGAGCTGGCCTCGAAGCTGGCGGCCATCGCCCCCACCGGCCTCGACCATGTGTTCTTCACCAATTCCGGCTCAGAGTCGGTCGAAACGGCGCTGAAGATCGCGCTCGCCTATCACCGCGCCAAGGGCGATGGCGCGCGGTTCCGCCTGATCGGGCGCGAGCGCGGCTATCACGGGGTCAATTTCGGCGGCATCTCGGTCGGCGGCATCGTCGGCAACCGCAAGATGTTCGGCACACTTTTGACCGGCGTCGACCATATGCGCCATACTCACGACCCCGAGCGCAACGGCTATTCCCGCGGTGAAGCCGAGCATGGTGCCGAACTCGCCGAGGATCTTGTCCGGATCGCGACGCTACACGATCCCTCGACTATCGCCGCCGTCATCGTCGAGCCGGTGGCGGGATCGACCGGCGTGCTGCCGCCGCCGAAGGGGTATTTGAAGCGGCTGCGCGAGATCTGCGACCAGCACGGCATCTTGCTGATCTTCGACGAGGTCATCACCGGCTATGGCCGCATGGGCGCAGCCTTCGCCGCCGATTACTTCGGCGTGACGCCGGACATCATGGTGACCGCCAAGGGCCTGACCAACGGCGTCATTCCGATGGGCGCTGTTTACGTCAAGGACGCGATCCACGACGCCTTCATGAGCGGCGCCGAGCATCTGATCGAGTTCGCCCACGGCTACACCTATTCGGGCAATCCGATCGCCGCCGCAGCGGGCCTGGCGACGATCGAAACCTACAAGGAAGACGGCCTGTTCGAGCGGACGAAGGCGCTGGAGCCGGTCTGGGCCGACGCGATCCATTCGCTGAAGGGCGAGCGGCATGTCATCGACATCCGCACTATCGGCCTGATCGCGGCGATCGAGCTCGATCCGATCGCCGGCGAACCGACCAAGCGGGCGTTCTCGGCCTTCCTCAAGGCTTATGAGGCGGGGCTGTTGATCCGCACCACCGGCGACATCATCGCCCTGTCGCCGCCGCTGATGATTTCCGAGGATCAGATCGGCGAGATCGTCGAGACGCTGCGGGGCATTCTGAAAAACCTCGACTGACCACCGCCACCCGTCGCTGAAGACCAGACATGAGGGATTCCATGAGCCTTGCTTCCAACCTCCAGATCAACGGCGACCGGCTCTGGGATTCGATCATGGAGATGGCGAAAATCGGCCCCGGCATCGCTGGCGGCAACAACCGCCAGACGCTGACCGACGCCGACGGCGAAGGCCGGCACTTGTTCCAGTCCTGGTGCCAAGCGGCCGGCCTGACGATGGGCCTCGATTCCATGGGCAACATGTTCGCGCGGCGCGAGGGCACCGACCCGGATGCGCTGCCGGTCTATGTCGGCAGCCACCTCGACACCCAGCCGACCGGCGGCAAATATGATGGCGTTCTCGGCGTCCTTGGCGGGCTGGAACTGGTCCGCACGCTGAACGACCTCAACATCAAGACCAAGCATCCGATCGTCGTCACCAACTGGACCAACGAGGAGGGCACCCGCTTCGCCCCTGCGATGCTGGCGTCGGGCGTCTTCGCCGGTGTCCATGACGAGGCCTGGGCGAAGGACCGTGAGGATTCCGCCGGCAAGCGCTTCGGTGACGAGCTGAAGCGGATCGGCTGGGAGGGCGATGAGCCGGTCGGCTCGCGCAAGATGAAGGCGTTTTTCGAGCTGCATATCGAGCAGGGGCCGATCCTCGAAGACGAGGGGATCGACATCGGCGTGGTCAGCCACGGGCAGGGGCTCTACTGGCTGCAGGTGACGCTGACCGGCCGCGAGAGCCACACCGGCTCGACACCGATGCCCAAGCGCCGCAACGCCGGGCTCGGCATGGCGCGGATCACCGAGCTCGTCCACGAGGTGGCGATGGACTACCAGCCCAACGCCGTCGGCGCGATCGGCCATGTCGAGATCTATCCGAACTCGCGCAACATCATTCCTGGCCGCGCGGTTTTCACCATCGACATCCGTTCACCGTCCAAGGAGACGCTCGACACGATGCGCGAGCGGATCGAGGACGGTATCGACACGATCGCCGAGGCACTCGATATCGGGGTCGCGGTCGACGAAGTCGGGCATTTCGACCCCGTCACCTTCGACGCGGATTGCGTCAAGGCGGTCCGCGACGCCGCCGAACGCCTCGGCTATTCGCACAGGAACATCGTGTCCGGCGCGGGCCACGACGCCTGCTGGATCAACCGGGTCGCGCCGACGGCAATGGTGATGTGCCCCTGTGTCGACGGGCTGTCTCACAACGAGGCGGAGGACATTTCGAAGGAATGGGCGACGGCGGGGGCGAACGTGCTGTTCCACGCCGTGGTGGAGACGGCCGGGATCGTGGAGTAGAGTTCGGGCCAGGTTTGGAAGTCGGGGGAGGTCAATATCCGTTGGACGCAGGTGTCTCACAGAAGAGGTGGAGGAGACGCGAACGCCACCTCCTCGCCCCATCGGGGAGTGGGTGCCGCGAAGCGGCGGGTGAGGGGGCGTGATGCCGCCGATCGTTGAGAAGGCCCGGCGTCTTCGCCAAGATGAGACCAATGCCGAGATGCGGCTTTGGTGCGATCTTCGCGACCGTCGCCGCAACGGATTCAAGTTTGTTCGGCAGTTTCCTATCGAGCGCTTCATCGTTGATTTCGCCTGTCGCGAACGATCGTTGATCATCGAACTGGATGGCGATCAGCATGGTAACCCTGCCGCCATTCGGCGCGATCGGGCAAGGACTGCGTTTCTGAACGACGCCGGGTATTCGGTTCTGCGTTTCTGGAATGCCGAAGTGCTGAGAGAGCGTCGGGCCGTTCTAGAGACGATTCTCGCAGCGCTCGAAGGCCTGGACCTCGTCCCCTCACCCGGCCTGCGCTTCGCGCCGGCCACCCTCTCCCCTATGGGGCGAGGGGGACGCGGCGGCGCTGTCACGGTCCGTCGCAAGTCACAGCAAGTTCCGGAGGAAACGAATCCATGACCATCGTCATCAAGAACGGAACCGTCGTCACCGCTGACCGCACCTGGAAGGCCGACGTCCTGATCGACGGCGAGATCATCGTCGATGTCGGGCCCGACCTTTCCGGCGACGAGGTGATCGACGCCTCCGGCGCCTATGTCATGCCGGGCGGCATCGACCCGCACACCCATATGGAGATGCCCTTCATGGGCACCTTCTCGGCCGACGATTTCGACTCGGGCACGGCGGCGGCGCTGGCCGGCGGCACCACGATGACGGTGGATTTCTGCCTGCCGGGGCCGGGGCAGGGGCTCATCGACGCGCTGCAGGCCTGGTACCAGAAGGCCGGCAAGGCGCGCACCGACTATTCCTTCCACATGGCGATCACCTGGTGGGGCGAACAGGTCTTCGACGAGATGCCCAAGGTAGTCGAACGCGGCATCAACACCTTCAAGCACTTCATGGCCTATAAGGGCGCGCTGATGGTGAATGACGACGAGATGTTCGCCTCGTTCTCGCGCTGCGCCGAGATTGGCGCGATGCCGCTGGTCCACGCCGAGAACGGTGATGTCGTCGCCTTCCTGCAGCAAAAACTCATGGCCGAGGGCAATAACGGGCCGGAGGGTCACGCCTATTCGCGCCCGCCCGAGGTCGAGGGCGAGGCGGTCAATCGGGCGATCATGATCGCCGACCAGGCCGGCGTGCCGCTCTATGTCGTCCACACCTCCTGCGAGCAGGCCCATGAGGCGATCCGCCGGGCGCGGCAAAAGGGGATGCGGGTCTTCGGCGAGCCGCTGATCCAGCACCTCACCCTCGACGAGAGCGAGTATTTCAACCCCGACTGGGACCATGCCGCGCGCCGGGTGATGTCGCCGCCGTTCCGCAACAAGGTGCATCAGGATTCGCTCTGGGCGGGGCTGGCGGCCGGCTCGCTCCAGGTCGTCGCCACCGACCATTGCGCCTTTTCGAGCGAGCAGAAGCGCATGGGCGTCGGCGATTTCACCAAGATCCCGAACGGCACCGGTGGGTTGGAGGACCGGCTGCCGGTGCTGTGGACCAAGGGCGTCAGAACCGGCCGGCTGACCATGAACGAGTTCGTCGCCGTCACCTCGACCAACATCGCCAAGATCCTCAACATCTATCCGAAGAAGGGCGCGATCCTGCCCGGCGCCGATGCCGACATCATCGTCTGGGATCCGGCCGCGACCAAGACGATCTCGGCCAAGACCCAGAAATCGGCGATCGAATACAACGTCTTCGAGGGCATCGAGGTGACCGGCCTGCCGGTGATGAGTTTTTCGCGCGGTCGGCTCGCCTACAAGGAGGGCGACGTGCGCGCCGACACCGGCGACGGCCGCTTCGTCGAGCGGCCCGCCAACGCGCCGGTCAGCAAGGCGCTGTCGACCTGGAAGGAACTCACCGCCCCGCGCAAGGTGGAGCGGTTGGGCATCCCGGCGGGCGTTTGATTTGAACGCGACAATGGATCAGTCGATCAAGGATGACAGCGCGGAACGGCAGAGGCGGGGCGGTGTGATCTCCGCCCGCAATCTCGACCTCGTCTTCGAGACGGCCGACACGCCCGTCCATGCCCTGTCGTCGATCGACCTCGACATCTTCAAGGGCGAATTCATCTCCTTCATTGGTCCGTCCGGCTGCGGCAAGACCACGCTGCTGCGCGTCATCGCCGATCTGGAACAGCCGACCGGCGGGTCTATCTCGGTCAACGGCATGACGCCCGATCAGGCGCGGCAGGCGCGCGCCTATGGCTATGTCTTCCAGGCGGCGGCGCTCTATCCCTGGCGCACCATCGAGAAGAACATCGCGCTGCCGCTGGAGATCATGGGCTTCGACAAGGCCGAGCGGAAGGCACGGATCGAGAGCAATCTCGAGCTTGTCGGGCTGTCCGGCTTCGGCGGAAAATTTCCCTGGCAATTGTCGGGCGGCATGCAGCAGCGCGCCTCGATCGCAAGAGCGCTGTCCTTCGACCCGGATCTTCTGTTGATGGACGAGCCTTTCGGCGCGCTCGACGAGATCGTCCGCGATCACCTCAACGAGGAGCTGCTGAAGCTCTGGGCGAAGACCAAAAAGACCGTCGTCTTCGTCACCCACTCGATTCCCGAGGCGGTGTTCCTGTCGACCCGCATCGTCGTCATGAGCCCACGGCCGGGCCGCATCCACGAGGTGATCGACTGCGATCTCGGCCCGGACCGGCCGCTGGAGATCCGCGACACGCCGGAGTTCCTCGCGATCGCCCACCGCGTCCGCGAGGGCCTCAGGGCAGGGCACGGCTATGATTGAGAGCGCGCGCGCATGACGTCCGCGCCCACCCGCATCGCCGAGCCAGGCGCCGGGATCGGCTCTGCCGGCCCGCTGCGACGCCTGGGCCGGCGCATGGTCGAAGGCCGCACCGTGCCGATCCTGACGGTCGTCGCGGCGATTTTGGCGATCTGGTATCTCGCCGCCATCGGCATGAACTGGCAGACCGAGACCGACAAGCTGGTTCGGGCCGGCGAGGCCTATGGCATCGTCGACACGATCGCGGCGACATGGAGCGCCGAGCGGCCGATCCTGCCGGCGCCGCACCAGATCGTCGCGGAAATCTGGAAGTCGACGGTGCTCGTCAAACCGACATCGCCGCGCTCGCTGCTCTTCCATGCCTGGGTGACGCTGTCCTCGACCCTCCTCGGCTTCGTCATCGGCACGGCGCTGGGCGTCGCTCTCGCCGTCGGCATCCTCCATTCGCGCACGCTCGACAGGAGCCTGATGCCGTGGATCATCACCTCGCAGACGATCCCGATCCTCGCCATCGCGCCGATGATCATCGTGGTGCTCAACGCTGTCGGCGTGCAGGGCCTTTTGCCGAAGGCGATCATTTCCACCTATCTGTCATTTTTCCCGGTCGCCGTCGGCATGGTGAAGGGGCTGCGCTCGCCCGACGCCATGCTGCTCGACCTGATGCACACATATTCCGCGAGCCGGCCGCAGATACTGGCCAAGCTCCGCTGGCCGGCGTCGATGCCGTTCCTGTTCACCTCGATGAAGGTCGCCGTCGCCGCCGCTCTGGTCGGCGCCATCGTCGGCGAACTGCCGACCGGGGCGGTCGCCGGCCTCGGCGCGCGACTCTTGGCCGGCTCCTATTACGGCCAGACCATCCAGATCTGGTCGGCGCTGGTTGCCGCCGCGGTCATGGCCGGCATCCTGGTCTGGCTGGTGGGGCTCGGCGAGCGCATCTCGCTCAAGCGCATGGGCGAGCGGTCGTGAGTGGGGCACGCCTCCTCGGCGGCTCCGGGCCAGCCGCGACCGCCCTGATGGCCGGGCTTGCCGGTGCTTCGGCTCTCGGCGCGCTGGCGTTGCTGGAATCGGGCCAGCGCGGGCTGGTGCTGGCCGCCGTTATCGCGGTGTTCTGGCTGTTCTCCTGGCGCTTGACCGTCAACCTCGCAGCGCTGGAGCCGGTGGGTCGCGCCGGACGAACCGTCCTCGGCATCCTGATTCCGCTGGTGTTCGGCGTGACACTACTGTTTCTGTGGGAGTTCATCGTGCGCGGGCTCGCCGTGCCGAGCGTGCTGTTGCCGGCGCCGTCGGACATCGGCGTCAGGATCGCCAATTCCTTGCCGATCCTGTGGGCCGATTTCGTCCAGACCTATCTGAAAGCCGTGGTCGCCGGCTATGTGCTCGGCTGCGGTTCAGGCTTTCTCGTCGCGGTGCTGATCGATCGCTCACCCTTCCTGAAGCGCGGGCTGCTACCGATCGGCAATCTGGTCTCGGCGCTGCCGATCGTCGGCGTCGCGCCAATCATGGTGATGTGGTTCGGCTTCGACTGGCCGTCCAAGGCCGCCGTGGTCGTCGTCATGACCTTCTTCCCAATGCTGGTGAATACCGTCGCCGGCCTCAATGCCGCAGGCGCCATGGAGCGCGACCTGATGCGCACCTACGGGGCGAGCTCCTCTCAGAGCCTCGTCAAGCTGCGGCTGCCGGCGGCGTTGCCTTTCATCTTCAATGCCCTGAAGATCAATTCGACGCTGGCGCTGATCGGCGCGATCGTGGCGGAATTCTTCGGCACGCCGATCGTCGGCATGGGATTTCGCATCTCGGCCGAGATCGGCCGCATGAACACCGACATGGTCTGGGCCGAGATCGCGGTTGCCGCGCTCGCCGGCTCGCTGACCTACGGCCTGCTCTCCGTCGCCGAGCGGGCCGCGACCTTCTGGCATCCGTCCTACCGCAAGGCGTAGACGGCAACATAAAGCAACAAAGGGAGAATGCAGATGAGGAAGCTTTTGGCAGGCGCGGTGGTGGCGCTCGCGGGTCTCGGTTTCACCGGACCGACGATGGCGCAGGACGCGCTGACGCTACAGCTCAAATGGGTGACCCAGGGCCAGTTCGCTGGCTATTACGTCGCCAAGGAAAAGGGCTTCTACGAAGAGGCCGGTCTCGACGTGACGATCAAGCCCGGCGGCCCGGACATCGCGCCCGAGCAGGTGATTGCCGGCGGTGGCGCCGACGTCATCGTCGACTGGATGCCGGCGGCCCTGGCGGCCCGCGAGAAGGGGCTGCCGCTCGTCAATATCGCCCAGCCGTTCAAGAAGTCGGGCATGGAGCTGACCTGCCGCAAGGAGACCGGCATCGAAAAGCCGGAGGATTTCAAGGGCAAGACCCTCGGCGTCTGGTTCTCCGGCAACGAATATCCGTTCCTGTCCTGGATGTCGAAGCTCGGCCTGACCACCGAGGGCGGCGCGGACGGCGTCACCGTCATCAAGCAGGGCTTCAATGTCGATCCGCTGATCCAGAAGCAGGCCGACTGCATCTCGACGATGACCTACAACGAATATTGGCAGGTGATCGACGCCGGCATCCCGGAAGGCGAGCTGACGGTCTTCAAATACGAGGACCAGGGCGTCGCGACGCTGGAGGATGGACTTTACGTGCTTGAGGAATCGCTGAACGATCCGGCGATGGTCGACAAGCTCGCCCGCTTCGTGAAGGCCTCGATGAAGGGCTGGGAATACGCCGCCGAGAACTCGGACGAGGCGGCCGGAATCGTGCTCGACAACGACATGACCGGCGCCCAGACCGAAGAGCACCAGAAGCGCATGGTCGGCGAGATCAACAAGCTGGTCGATGGCTCGGACGGCACGCTCGACACCGCCTCCGCCGACACGACGGTGGAGGTCCTGATGGGCGGCGGCTCGGACCCGGTCATCACCAAGCAACCGGAAGGCGCTTGGTCGAGCGTCGTGACCGACAAGATGAAGGAGCTCAACTGAGGGGCATAGACCTGAAGTGAGTCGAAAGGGCCGGGGCGACGCCTCGGCCCTTTTCCGTGTCCGGCGCCGGGTTCGCCACCCGGCGCCCGAGGGATCGCGCGGTTAGGCGCCCCAAACATCCCGCGCGACATGAACGCAGCGCTCGAGCTTGCGCCACTGATCGTCCTCCGACAGATCGTTGCCGTGGGCGGTGGACGAGAAGCCGCATTGGTGCGACAGGGCGCACTGGTCGAGGTCGACGAAATTCGAGGCTTCCTCGATCCGCTTCTTGACCAGATCGGCCGGCTCGGCCTCGGCGTGCTTGGACGACATCAGCCCCAGCACCACCGTCTTGTCCTTCGGCATGTGCCGTAGCGGGGCGAAGTCGCCGGAGCGCTCGTCGTCATATTCGAGGAAGAAGCCATCGATGGCCATTTCGTTGAATAGGATCTCGGCGACCGGCTCGTAGCCGCCCTCGGCGACCCAGGCGCTCTTGAAATTGCCCCGGCACAGATGCACCGAGATCACCATGTCGTCGGGGCGGTCCCTGATCGAGTCATTGACCAACCGGCAGTAGAGCCGCGTCAACTCGTCCGGATCGTCGCCGCGCTTGGCGGTGCTCTCGCGAATCTTCGGATCGCACAGATAGGCGAGATTGGTGTCGTCCATCTGCAGATACCGGCAGCCGCGGTCCGCCAGCTCCTTGACCTCCTGGCGATAGGCGGCGGTCAGGTCGTCGTAGAACTGCTCCAGATCGGGATAGACGTCTTTGGAGATCGCGTCGCGACCCCCGCGGAAATGCAGCATCGACGGCGCAGGAATTGATACTTTCGGAGTTTGCCGGACCTCCGCTTTGAGGAAATCGAAATCCGGCCCCTGGATCGGCCGGGCATGGGAAACCCGTTCGTTGATGTGCATCGTCGGCGGCGCGAAGCCGACGGCGCTGCCGTCGTCCTTGCGGAACGCGTTCTTGAACTCGCCATAGGTGACCTCGACGCCGTCGAGCTTTTCCAGGAAATCCACGTGGAAAAAGGTGCGGCGGAACTCACCGTCGGTGATGCCTTTCAGGCCGACATCCTCCTGTTTGCGGACGACCTCGCGTATGCATTCGTCCTCGACCGCTCGCAGGTCCTCGGCTCCGATCTTTCCATCGGCAAAGCGGGAGCGTGCCTGTTGAAGTCGTTCGGGTCTCAGAAAGCTACCGACATGGTCGGCTCTGAAGGGAGGCTGATTCATAGGGCACCCTCTTCGTCGGTGCGGGGCCTGTCGACCCACTACCGATCTGTTTATCCGCCATCTGTACAAGCGGGACGCCGATGGCATCGCGCGCTCCTGACCCTTTCGTCGCCTTCCCTACGGCGGCTGTCAATCCATGAGTCCGAGGTTATGCACGCGGGTCAAAATGCCACTTTACCAGAGCGGAAATTCATAACATCCTGCTGGCGGCCGTGCCTGTAGACCGCCTTGGGGGCACGCCGTCCATTGACCGATGTTGCGGAATGCCGGAGGTTCGCACGGGACAAGGCGTAACCTAAGTCCGCGCGGGAGCACGGTCGGGGCCGCTCGGCCCGATCTAGGAGGATCGACATGAAGTCATTGATGAGACTGTCTCTGGCGGGCGCGGCGCTTGCCGTGACGATGGGCGTTGCGTTGGCGCAGGAAGTCACCCTCAGGGTGCATCAGATGCTGCCGGCGCAGGCGACCATTCCGGACAAGGTGCTGAAGCCGTGGGCCGAAAAGGTCGAGGCACAATCCGATGGCCGCATCAAGGTCGAACTCTATCCGTCGATGCAGCTCGGCGGCTCCCCGCCGGAGCTTTTCGACCAGGCGCGGGACGGCGTCGCCGACGTTATCTGGACGGTTCTCGGCTATACGCCCGGCCGCTTTCCGAAGTCCGAGACCTTCGAACTGCCCTTCATCATGACCGACGCGGTCTCGACCTCGAAGGCGTTCCAGGCGTTCGTGGAGAAGAACGCCATGGACGAATTCGAGGACGTCCACCTTCTCGCCGTTCATACCCACGGGCCGGGGTTGTTTCACACCAAGGATCCGATCAACAAGCTGGAGGACCTGAACGGCATGAAGATTCGCGGCGGCTCGCGGATCATCAACCAGCTTCTGGAAAAACTCGGCGCGACGCCGGTCGGAATGCCGGTGCCGGCGGTGCCTGAATCGCTCTCCAAGGGGGTGATCGACGGCGCGACAATTCCCTGGGAGGTGACGCTGCCGCTGCGGGTCGCCGAACTGGTCAAGAACCACACCGGGTTCTCGGGCGACAATGGCATGTACACCCAGACCTTCGCCATCGTCATGAACAAGGACAGCTACGAGGGATTGCCCGACGATCTGAAGAAAATCATCGACGACAATTCCGGCATGCCTCTCGCAGAGATGGCCGGCAAGGCGATGCAGGCGAACGACAAGGTGGGTGAGCAAAAGGCCCGCGAGGCCGGCAATAACATCGTTGTTCTCGATGAGGCCGAGACCGCGCGCTTCAAGGAAGCCTCGCAGGCGGTTATCGCGGAGTGGGTGGCGCAAGGGGAGGGGCGCCAGCAGCTTCTCGATGACGCCGAGGCGCTGATCGCCCAATATACCGGGGAAGGTGCGGCCGACGCGGGCGCGGCCACCCCGGCAGCCGTAGAGCCGGACAAGAAATAGGACGGCCGGCACGACGGTGCGAAAGGATTCGCGCCGCCGCGCCTGGCTCGGACACTCTCTCCCGCATGCAATGGTGCACAGATTTTGAGCGACGCCGCAGGATTTGACGACGGGGCCGGCCGTCTTGGCCGCGGCGTCGATGCGGCGGCGACGCTGCTCGCCTATGCCGGCGGCTTCTGCCTCGTCTTCATCATCGTTTTGACCTGCGTTTCGATCGCGGGCCGAGCGCTTCTCACCCACGGTTTCGGCTTCGGACCGGTCCCCGGCGACTTCGAGATGGTCGAGATCGCTTCCGGCGTCGCGGTGTTTCTCTTTCTGCCTCTGTGCCAGTTGAAGCGCGGCCACGTGACGGTGGATCTCTTTGCCGGGGCGTTGGGGCGGCGCGGCGTTGCGATCACCGACCTCGCCAGCAATGCCCTGATGACCGGCGCCTCCGCCGTGATACTCTGGCGGCTTCTGGCCGGGCTCCAGGACAAGATGCGGACGGGAGAGGAGAGCTTCATTCTGGCGATTCCGGTCTGGTGGGGCTACGCACTCTCGCTTGTCGGCGCCGTGGTCTTCTTGCTCGCTTGCCTCGTTACCGTGTGGCGCTCGGTGCACGTATGCTTGATTCTTCTCCAGAAGACCCGAGCGTAGCCCCTTGTCCAATCTCGAACTCGCGCTGCTGTCCTTCCCGGTTCTCCTAGTGCTCATCTTCCTGCGGATGCCGATCGGGCTGGCCATGCTGGTCTGCGGCTTCGTCGGCAACTGGCTCGTCCTCGGCCGGCCGACGCCGATCCTGGCGCAGCTGAAATCGCTGACCTTCACCACTTTTTCGAGCTACTCGCTGTCGATCATTCCGCTGTTCCTGCTGATGGGCCAGTTCGCCGCCAAGGGCGGCATGTCGCAGTCGCTGTTCGGTGCCGCCAATGCCTGGCTCGGCCATCGCAAGGGCGGCGTGGCGATGGCGGCGATCGGCGCCTGCGCGGGGTTTGGGGCGATCTGCGGTTCGTCGATCGCGACGGCCGCGACGATGGGCAAGGTCGCGCTGCCCGAACTCAAGCGCTACGGCTACGATGGCGGCCTCGCCACCGGGACGCTCGCCGCCGGCGGCACACTCGGCATCCTGATCCCGCCCTCGGTTATTCTGGTGATCTACGCGATCCTGACCGAGCAGAACATTGCCAAGCTGTTTCTTGCGGCCTTCATCCCCGGCTTGCTGGCGATGCTCGGCTACATGATCACCATCGCGATCTATGTCCGGCTGAAGCCCAATTCCGGCGGCACGCGGGCGAAGGCGCCCTGGGGCGAGCGGCTGCGCCTGACCCGGGACGTTTGGCCGGTGCTCGTCGTCTTCTTCCTGGTCGTCTTCGGCATCTATTTCGGCTGGTTCACGCCGACCGAGGGCGCGGCGGTGGGCGCGGCGGGAACTGGGCTCATCGCCTTCCTCAATGGCGGGCTGACGCGGCAGGCCTTATCTGAAAGTTTCGTGGAAACAGCCGTCTCTACTGCGATGATTTTTTTCATCATTCTCGGCGCCGGTGTCTACAATTCGTTCCTCGCCCTCAGCCAGTTGCCGCAGGAATCGGCCGCCTGGGTGGTGGGACAGGGGCTCTCGCCCTGGCTGGTGATGACGATCATCCTTTTGACCTATCTGGTTTTCGGCTGCGTCATGGATTCGCTGTCGATGATCCTCCTCACCGTGCCGATCTTCTTCCCGATCGTCACTGGTCTCGACTTCGGCCTGCCGCCGGACGAATTCGCCATCTGGTTCGGCATCCTCATCCTGATCGTCGTTGAGGTGGGGCTGATCACGCCGCCCGTCGGGCTGAACCTCTTCGTCATCAACTCGATGGCCAAGGACGTGCCGATGATCCGGACGTTTCAAGGGGCCGCGCCCTTCGTCGCCGCCGACATCGTCAGGATGATCATCCTGACGATGTTTCCGGCGATCACGCTGGTGATGGTGCGCTGGCTCTACTGATCACTCGGCCGGAACCGTGGCGTCCGTCCGCGGCTCGTTCGCCCCACCGCCGGCCAGCGGATCGCCGCGCAGCGGGCTCGGGGCGTCGATGCCGCGCCGGCGCTTGATCCACGCGGTAATGCTTTCGCCGAGCATCAAAAGGGCGGGCGTCAGCACCAGTGTGAGGATGGTCGCGAAGGTGAGGCCGCCGGCGATGGCGCTCGACAGTTCCGTCCACCATTGCGTAGAGGGGGCACCGAACTGGATTTCGCGGCGGATGAAATCGACATTCGCGCCGATGACCATCGGCACCAGCCCGAGGACGGTGGTGACCGAAGTGAGGAACACGGGGCGCAGGCGTTGCGCGCCGGTGCGCAGGATCGCCTCCAGCGGCGGCTGACCCGATCTGCGCAAGACGTTGTAGGTGTCGATCAGGACGATGTTGTTGTTGACGACGATGCCGGCGAGCGCGATCACGCCGATGCCGCCCATGACGATGCCAAAGGGCCTGCCGGTGATCAGCAGGCCGTAGAAGACGCCCGCCGTCGAGAACACGATCGCGCTCATCACCAGGAACGCCTGGTAGATCGAGTTGAACTGGGTGACCAGGACGACGAACATCAGGAAGATCGCCGCCGAGGCCGCGCCCGTGAGGAAAGTGGCCGCTTCGGCCTGGTCCTTGGCCTCGCCGCCGAAACTGTAGTCGACCCCGGCGGGAAGCTCGGCCTTGTCGAGCCTGGCGCGCAATTTGACGATCTGGTCGTTGGCGAGAACGCCTTTCGCGACATCCGCTTCCACCGCCATGACGCGGCGTTGGTCGATCCGGATGATCGTGCCGACCTTCGGTGCCGGCTGGAAGGAGACGAAATTGCGGATCGGCACCAGCCCGCGCGCCGTCGGAATACGCAGCCCCTCCAGCCGTTCCAGGGTCCGGTCGCCCGCCGGAAAGCGGACGCGGATCGGCACTTCGCCGTCGCCGCCCGCATCGTCGGGCCTGTAGTCCGAGACCTCGATGCCGGCGGTCAGAAGCCGCACCGCCTGGCCGAGCAGCGACACGTCGGCGCCGTAGCGCGCGGCTTCCTCGCGGTTCACCTGCAACTGCCATTCGACGCCGGGTGGCGAACGCGTATCGGTGACATTCTCGAATCCGCCGATGTCCTCCATCAGGCCCCTGAGCATGACGACGCCATTGGCCAGGGAACTCAGATCGGATCCACGCAGCTTGACGTTGATCGGCTTGCCACTGGCCGGCCCGTTCTGCTCCTGCTGAACCTGGATGGTGATGCCGGGAATATCGGCCACGCGCGCTCGAATGTCGTCGAAGATCAGCACCGCCTTGCGCCGGGTGTCCCATTCATCCAGTTCCAGCTGTATCGTGCCGATGACGTCGGCCCCGAGCTGACGCGAGCCGCTTTCGCCAAGTGTGCGTGCATAGACGGTCTCGACTTCGTCCATGCCGAGCAGGCGCTCCTCGACCCGGCGCACGAGCGCGTCCTTTTCGAAGATCGAGAAATTGTCCCGGGCGCGGATCTGGACCTGCGCGAATTCCGGCTCGATCGCGGGGAAGAATTCAACGCCCTTGCCGTATTGGGAAAAGCCGTAAATCGCGCCGACGAGCAGCGACAAGGCGATGAGCAAAGTGGCGAACGGACCTTTGACGGCACTCCGCAGGATGCGCAGATAAACGCCGGTGAGCCCGCCGATGATCGACAGATCGCCGTTCTCCGCCGCCTCCAATTCGCGCCGCTGCTTTGCTGACATCGGCTGCGCCTTTCCGATCAGCCCGCCGAGAACCGGAATGAACACAAGCGCCATGAACAGCGAAGCCGTCAGCGTGATCAGCACGGTGAGCGGAAGGAACTTCATGAACTCGCCGACAAGTCCCGGCCAAAACAGCAGCGGCATGAACACGACGAGGGTTGTCACGGTCGAGGCGATGATCGGCCACGCCATCCGTTGCGCCGCATGTCGATAGGCATCGCGCGGCGAAGCGCCTTCCAGAAGCCTGCGGTCGGCAAGTTCCGTCGTCACGATCGCGCCGTCGACGAGCATGCCGACCACCAGGATCAGCGAAAACAGGACGACGATGTTCATCGTGAAGCCGAACGCCCACAGGATCGCGATCCCGGCAAGGAACGAGCCGGGAATCGACAACCCGACGAGAATGGAGCTGCGAAGGCCCAACGTCGCGACAATCACGATCATGACGAGAATGATCGCCGAGATAACGTTGTTCTCGAGATCGCCGAGCATCGTTTTCACCTGCGCGGACTCGTCCTGCAGATACTCGACACCGACCGTGTCCGGCCAAGTCGCCTTGTGCCGGTCGACGACCGCGCGGACGGCGTCGACCGTTTCGATGATGTTGGCTCCGGACCGCTTCTTGATTTCGAGCGCGAGCGAGGGTTCGCCGTCGATCCGCGCGAAGCCGTCGGGATCCTCGAAGGTCCGCCGCGCGATGGCGACGTCCTTGAAGGTCAGCACGGTCGAGCCATCGACCTTGACCGGCATGTCCAGGACATCGCGAATGTCCTCGATCAGGCCGGGCACCTTGAGAACGATCCGGCCCGCGCCCGTGTCGAGAGCTCCGGCCGCGATCAGGCGGTTGTTGCGGCTGATCTGACTGACCAACTCGTCGAAGGACAGATTGTAGGTCTCGAAGACCGTCGGCTCGATCAGCACTTCCATCAGCTCGTCGCGGTCGCCGCCGATATCGACTTCGAGGACGCCCGACAGCGCTTCCAGGTCGTCGCTGAGGGCATTGGCGATATTGACCAGCGAGCGCTCGGGGATTGGTCCGGACAGAACCACGGTCAGGATCGGAAAAAGCGAGGTGTTGACCTCGTTGACCTTCGGCTCATCGACTTCAGCCGGAAGGTTCGCCTTCGCCCGGTCGACGGCGTCCTTGACGTCGGTCAGGGCTTCGTCCGCGTCGAAGCCCGCCTCGAATTTCAGCTGCACGGAAGCGTAACCTTCCGCGGCATGGGACTCCAACTCGTCAAGGCCGGACAACGACGACAGCTCGGTCTCCAGGGGCTTGACCAGAAGTCGCTCGCTATCCTCCGGCGAGATGCCCTCCAAGGTCGCAGTCACGTACATCACCGGGATCGGGATGTCGGGCGAGGATTCCTTCGGGATGGCCTGGTAGCCGATAACGCCGGCAACGAGGATCAGTACGAGGATGAGCAGAACGGTGCGCGAGCGGTCGAAGCCCGCTTCGATGAGGGCGTTCATCAGCGCCCCCCGGCCGTGTCCGTCGCGAACAGGGCGTTCGCCAGTGTCGCCGTGATCTCGCCGGTGACGTCGAGATCATTATCGCGCTGGAACTTCTTGATCGCCTCGCGGGTCGCGTCCCCCAGCAGACCGTCGATCGGTCCCGGTTCGTAGCCCAAGCTGCGAAGCCGTCTTTGCAAGAGCTGGATCGAGGGTTCTTTGCCGGGGCTCCTGGCTTTTGGGTCGCGCGGATCGGACGGCTCGGTTAGTGCCGCTGTCTCAACCGTTTTTTGCGTCGAAGGAGAAGCGGCCGCGCGCACGCTTCCAGTCGCTGTCTCCGGACCCTCGGCTGTCGGCACATCGTCCAGAATGCCGTCGCCCACCGCCACGGGCTCGGCTTCTGGAGACGCGATCGCCGGATTCAACGGCTCACCGCGCGCGTCACCGGGCTTAGCCTCGATCACGCGGACGTCTTCACCTTCGGAAACGAAACCCTGGCCGACGGTAATGATCCGCAGAGAATCGGGAAGTCCGGCAACCCAAAGCCCGGTCGTTTCCGCGCGAACGAGTTCGATCGGGTGGAAGGTGACCTTGTTCTCGGCGTTGACGGCCTTGACGCCGAGCGTGCCGTCCGAGCCGAGTGCCAGAACTGCCGCGGACAGGAAATGCGCGGGGACCTCGCCGACGGGAATACGCACCTGCGCTGAGATGCCGGCGGGAATGTCGCGTTTGGGATTGGGCACGGTGATCTCGACCGGGAAGGTCCGGGTGGCGGAACTGGCGTTCGCTGCGATATAGCGGACGGTGCCCTGACGGGTTTCCCCGGTGATGAAGGTCACCGAGGCGGACTGTCCGGTACGCACGCGCGCGACATTTTGCTGGGCGATCTCGACATCGACAGTCAGCGGATCGTTGTCGATCTGGATGCCGACCTCGGCGCTCGCAGCAACGAACTCGCCGAGATCCAGATCGAACCGGTCGAGGGTGCCGGTGATCGGCGCGCGGATCTCGGTGTCGCCGGTGGTCTTTTCGATCGCTGCCAGCGATGCTCGCGCCTTCGCCAACTCGGCCTGCGCTTCCTCCACCTGGGCCGCAGTCGTATAGCCGCGCTTGGCCAATCCCGACACGCGGTCGAATTCGCCCTGGCGGCGAGCAAGTTCGGCCTCGGCCTGTATGCGCTGCGCCTCGCGGTCGGCGAGGGCGATCTTGGCGATCAGCGCGCCTTCCTCGAGAAAGTCGCCTTTCTTGACGGCGATGGCCTCGACCGTGCCGCCCACTTTGGCGCGAACCGGCGTCGTGCGGTCAGGCAGAACCTGACCCTCCGCCGCGACGAACTCCACCACCGGCTTGGCGCGGGAGGCGAATGCCTCGACCTTGAAGGGTTCGCGGATCTTGGATTTCGTCGCTTCGACAGCTTGATTCTGGTCGGGATAATAATAGCCCGAGCCCATCCAGCCGACGAGGGCGAGGACAAATAAAGCCGCCAGCCAGCCGGCGCGTGACTTGCGCTCCTTCAGCGACGGCGCCGATTCCGCGACGGGGGCCGGTCCTGTGTTCTTGTGCGGATTCATCGCTTGTCCCGCCCTTCTTCATCGAGCTGGCACAGCTTGGCCGCGAGGTCGTTGAGCGAGGCGACAGCGGTTTCGAAAAACGCGCGGGCCTGTTCGAGGCGCTGGCGCTCGGCAGTCGCGTCCGGCGGCAGGTCGGTTTCCGCCGCCATGATGCTGGCCTGCGTCTCTTCCATCCGGTGGGCCACGCCTCGGATCATGTTGACGTAGGGCCGGTCGGCGAGACGGAAGAAATCCTGCCGCTCACCCTCGACCTGAACCTTGACGATGAGCCCCTTGCTTTCGAGCAGGCGGGCATTGGTCGAGATCGAGGCTCGGCTGACGCAAAGCCGCGCCGCAAGGTCGCTGAAGCTGGCAACTCCTGGTTCCAGGATCATCAGGCCGAATAGCCGGCCGGCGATGCGCGGCATCCCCTCCGCTTCCAGATGATCGCCCATCCGGTCGATGAAGCGGGCGCGGCAAAGGTCCTGCGGGCAGGCGCAGACCAGATCTTGATCGATAGCGATATTCATCGATCGCAGATACGAGCGGTCAGCCGTTCAGTCAAGACTGAACGGAGAAATTTGTTCAGTTGCGACTGAACGTCACGCCTTGGCCGGCCCCCGCGCGGCGGCGAAGCTCTTCTTCAGCCGTGCGCTGAGCTCGGCGAAGGGTTCGGCGTTCGTGACGGCTCCGGGGTGCTGGATCATATAATCGTAAACATGCGGAACGAGGTCGACGGCCTGATCCAGGGTCTCGTCGTTGCCGCGCTGATAGCCCCCGAGCAAACGCAGATCGCGCGTGTCTTCATAACGCGAGATCATGCTTCGCAGGCGCGTGACGAGCTCGCGCTGCTGCTCGTCCCAGACCCGATCGGCGAGGCGCGAGATCGATTTCAGCACATCCACAGCCGGGAACCGGCCCTGCTCGGCGATCGCCCTGTCGAGGACGATATGGCCGTCGAGGGTGCCCCGGATGGCGTCGGCGATCGGATCATTGTGATCGTCGCCATCCACCAGAACGGAGAAAATGCCAGTGATCGTCCCGGAGCCATCGAGGCCGGGGCCGGCGCGTTCGAGAAGCCGCGGCAACTCGGAAAAGACGCTGGGCGGATAGCCGCGCGCGACCGGCGGTTCGCCGGCCGCGAGCGCCACGTCGCGGGCCGCATGGGCGAGGCGGGTCACGCTATCGACGATGAGCAGGACGTTTTCGCCACGGTCACGAAAATATTCGGCGACCGATGTCGCTGTTCGCGGCGCGAGCCGCCGCATCATCGGGCTTTCGTCTCCCGTCGCGACCACGGTGACGAGCTTTTGCAAGTCGCCGCCCATCGTCTCTTCGAGAAATTCGCGCACTTCGCGGCCGCGCTCGCCGACGAGAGCGACGACCACGGTGTCGAAGCCTTGCGCGCGCGCCAGCATGCCCATCAGCGTCGACTTGCCGACGCCAGAACCGGCGAAGATGCCGATGCGCTGCCCTTTGACCAGCGGCGTAAAGATATCAATCGCGTGCACTCCTGTCGGCACCGAGCCGCCGACACGGCCGCGTCGCAGCGCCGGTGGCGGTGCGGCATCGGCCAGGCGATCCTCGTCGCCGGCGGCCAGCGGCCCAGCCCCGTCGCAGGGCATGCCGAACGCGTTCACGACCCGCCCCTTCCAGTGCTCCGACGGCGCGACCGTCAGCGGGCCGATCCGCCTTGCGGGCGCCTTGACCCCACGATTGAAACGGCTGCCGAAAGGCTTGATTGTCAGGCTGTCCGCCTCGATGCGGACCACCTCGCCGATTTCCTCGCCGTTCGGGCCGGGACAGGCGACGCAGTCGCCGAGCCGCACGAAGGGCGACAGACCCGCCACCTTGAAAGCCTGGGGCGACACGTCGACGATGTGTCCCGAGATCGCCAGACGCTCCTCCTCGAGCGGCGGGATCTTGTAGCTGCTTTCCGCGAATGCCGTCACGACATGTTACCGAGATTCTTGACCGCATCGTCGAGTGTGCGCTCGGAGGTCTGGACGAGATTGGAGGCACTTTCGAACGCGCGCTGCAGGGCGATGAGACGACTGATCTCCAAGACCGGATTGACGTTGGAGCCTTCGACGAAACCCTGCATGACGCCGACATCGCCGAAGTCGACAAGGGGAACCGCGGCCTGGTCAGGGATGACACCGGAGTTCTCGAACCGCGTCAGGTTGGCGTTCCGCGGCATGGCGAACAGCCCGACCGCGCCGATCTGGCCGCCGTTTTGCGTGATCATGCCATCGCGCGCGATCGCGATAGGTCCGGCGTTCGGGTCGACCTGTAAGGGGGCGGCACCAACGTCGAGGATCGGGTAGCCATTGAGCGTTTCCACCGTCCCTTCGGCGCTGATCCGCATTCGTCCGTCGCGCGTATAGACCGGGCCGTTGGGTCCCTGGATGGCGAAGAACGCATCGCCGGAGACCGCCATGTCGAGCGTATTGCCGGTCTGGGTCATTTCCCCTGCGCGGGTCGACAGATACGTCGTGCCCTCGGAGGCGAAGGTGACAGGGTCGGCGCCGGCTCGCGAAATCAGCGCCTCGAACTTGACCTCTTCGGCCCGAAAGCCGGCGGTGCGTGCGTTGGCGACATTGTGGGCGATCGTGTCGAGCCGCTTCTCGAGAGCGAGTTGTGCGGACAGGGCGACGGGGAGTGCGGTCTGCAAGGTCAGAAGCCTCCGCTGCGGTACGACTGGAGTGTGAGCAGAAGGTTGCCGTCGATGCCGGCGCTCGGCGATCCGAAGAGCGCCAGGGCAGGATTGGTCGCTTGTGCCGAGGTTTCTGTCGTGTCGTAGATCGCGGTGAAGCGCGTCAGCAGCTTCTGCAGCTTCTCGGGATCCTTCAAATCCTCGATATCCAGCCGCTGTTCATAGATCGCCGCCTGTTTGTCGATATCGAGCGCGCCGATCTCGGGGGGAATGCCGAAGGCGACCTGGACGACCTTCATCAGAGCGCTGTCGGCGAGGATGGAAAACGTCGTGGTGATCGTCGGGGCAGCGCGTTCGAAATACAGAGCGAGCCGCGCGCCTTCGCTCTGGGTTCCGGTGTCTTCCTCAAGCGTCTGGCGAACATATTTGTCGACGACGCCTTGCTGGGCTCGGTCGAAGGCCATGGCGGTCTTGTCGTAACGGGCGAAATTGAAGGTTTCGGCGAAGTCCTTGTAGCGATTGTCGGTCAGCTTGTTGGCAAAGCTCTCCTTGTCGTCGATGCCTTCGACCAGGACTTTGCGCATGAACGCCTTGGCGTAGGTCATGTCTTCCAGCCCAAAGGCCTTCATGGCATAGTTGTAGACGCGATCGTTGGAGAGGAAGTCCTCGACCGTCTTGATCGAGGAGATTGCCTCCAGATAGCGTTCGGTAGCGCGTTCGACCGTCGGCTGCTTCGCCGTGCGATCGAGAGCGGCCGGAAGATCGCGACGTATGAGTTCGAAACTGGTCGTTGCGCCCAGCATGGTCGCGCCCTCCGATTGACTTATTTCAAGCGGCCCGAAAATCGGGCAGCTTGCTTGCGCCAGGCTGTTCGGCAAGATCGAACGGCTTTTCCCGGCCCCGCCGACCCTTCGGCAAGGCTCGCACAAGCGGGCCTTCCTACCGGTGAAACTCGAAAATTAAGAAATCGGGGGCCCGCATGGGTATTCTGCTTGGGCTGGTCGTGACGTTTGGAGCCCTGTTCGGTGGCTTCGTCGCGATGGGCGGACATTTGATGGTTCTCGTCCAGCCATTCGAATACGTCATCATTCTGGGCTCATCGATCGGGACCTTCCTCGTCGCCAATCCGACCAAGGTCGTGAAGGATACGGGCAAGGCGGTCATGGAGGCTTTCAAGAACAAGGTTCCGAAGCCGAACGACTATTTGAACGTCCTCGGGCTCTTGCATCAGCTGATGCGCGAGATGCGCTCGAAATCGCGCAGCGAGGTCGAGGCGCACATTGACGACCCGAAGGAATCGACGATCTTCCAGGCCTATCCGGACGTCCTGAAAGACGATCCCATGACCAGCTTCATTTGCGACTATTGCCGATTGATCATCATCGGCAATGCTCGGCCGCACGAGATCGAGTCGTTGATGGAGGAGGAAATCCAGACCATCACCCACGATCAGCTGAAGCCCAAGCACGCGCTGCAGGACATGGCGGACGGACTTCCCGCCCTAGGGATCGTTGCCGCTGTCTTGGGTGTGATCAAGGCCATGGGCGCTCTGGACCAGTCCCCTGAGATCCTCGGCGGCCTGATCGGCGCGGCATTGGTCGGAACCTTTGCCGGCATCTTCTTTTCCTACGGCGTGGTCGGCCCGATCGCCAACAAGGTCAAAGGGGTGCGCGACAAGAAGTGTCGGATGTTCATCATCGTGAAATCGACGCTAATCGCCTATATGAACGGTGCGATGCCGCAGGTAGCACTCGAATATGGACGCAAAACGATCTCATCATATGACCGTCCCACCATCGACCAGGTCGAAAATGAAACCATCGGCGGCGGATCGGCGGCCTGATCGATGAGCCAGACCGCTCCCCAGTCCGATTCGGCCAGTATCGGCGAACGTCTTCGCAGCGCGGCCGAGTTCGAGCCGCGCAATCTTCCGCGCCTGACCCATATGGGCGAGGCGTGGGCGGAAGCGGCCGCCGAACGGTTGGGCGTGATCGCCGGCGCGCCGTTCGAGTTTATCTTGCTCGAGGTCGATACGGACTTTGCACCGGACGCTGAGGGCGAGGAAGCGGCGGCGAGTCTCTTCGCGCTGCTCTCGTCCCCGCGTTTTCGAACGCCGGGCTACGTTGTCGCCAAGCGCTCCGGCACGGATGCGCTCATCGCGGCTTTTTTCGCGGCGGAGCCCTCTAATGCAACCGGGGGACCGCGCGATCCGACGGATCTCGATCGCGGCGTCCTGAAGCTGGCCCTTGCGGCCGTGACCGAGACTGCGGGGCCGGTGTTCGAGCCGATCGCCGATCTCAAGCTCGCTGTCGGTGACCTGATCGATCCGCCCGTTCTGACCGAAGAACTCGGCGAGGGGGGCGATCGCTTCGTCCTGTTTCGGTTCGAACTTCGCATCCAGGGGATCGTCGCGCCTCTCGCTTTCGCCTTTCCAGCCAGTTTCCTGGCGCCGCATCGACGTTTCCTCCGCAAGCCGCCGGAGGCACCGCAGCGCGATCGCGACGAAAGCTGGTCCGAGGCGATCAAGATGAGCTTTGCCCAAAGCGATCTGCGACTCGAGGCGGTGCTCGCCAAGAAAAAGGTTCCGCTGAGGACGATCGCCGGCTTCAAGGTGGGCGACACAATTCCATTGGAGATCGGCGCTAATAGCCTGATTTCCGTCGCATGTGAAAACAGGCCGCTGTTCCGCGCGCGCATGGGCCGCTCGCGGGAGACCTACGTTTTGCGGATCGAAGAACGGATCGATCCCGCCGAGGAGTTCATCGATGACATCCTATCTGACTGATATCGTATTGATGGTGGCGCTCGTGGTGACGGCGCTCAGAAGCGGTCGCATGTATCGCGAGCTTCGCACCTTGCGGGCATCTGAAAACGATCTCGGCGCCGCGCTCGCGGAAGCTGACCGCTCGATCAACCGGGCCGCTGAGGCGGTGGTGGTACTCAAGCACGAGGGCGTCCAGACCTTGCGGGCCCTTGAGGCCCAGATCGCGGAAGCGAAAGAGACCACCGATCGTCTCGAAATGCTTGTCGCCAAGGCGGATTGGCATGCTAGAGGTCCTGGCCAGGCGGCGCGATCGGAACGCGCACCAGCGGTGATCGCGAGTGAAGGCGGCGATGGCCCGGGCCGACACAGGCTTCACGCCAGTCTGGCTCGCTAACCCGGTCATGAGCCCCAGTCGGCGAGGCAGTGCCGCAGCATGACTCGCCCGAAGGAAGCCGGAAGATGGACGACGCCATGAACGAATTTAATGATGCCGCCGATGAGGACGCCGAGATCGGTGTTGAGGCAGCAGCCACGGGCACCGACCGACTCGATCTCGACCTCGTGATGGATGTGCCGGTGACGATGCACGTCGTCCTCGGCTCCACGACGATGACTGTCGCGGATATTCTCAATCTGGGCCGTGGCACCATCGTCAAGCTCAATACCAAGGTTGGCGATCCGGTGGATGTCATCGTCAATGACCGGGTCGTAGCCCGCGGCGAGATCGTCGTGCTCGATAACGAGGACCAGCGTTTCGGCGTCACGCTGACGGAGGTCGCCAAACCTGGCGAGCGACTTCAGTCGAAAAACCAGCGAGCCGCTTGATCTGTCATGTCGATGGTCGCCGCCTATCATGATGATGGCCCGGAACTGCCGAAGTGCGGCAGCGCTCGAGCGGCGATCCTGCTGATCGCCCTCGGCGCCCCTGGCGCCGAACGGGTTCTCAAGCATTTGTCGCCGGACGAGATCAAGCGGTTGAATGAGAGCGCCGCTGGCCTCGCCTCGATCGAATCCGAGCAGATCGATGAGCTGGTCGACGCCTTCCAGGAAGCGTTCAAGAAGGCGCCAGGACTTGATGGTCCCGCGCGACAGATGACGGAGCTCCTGCAGAGCGCGCTCTCCGAGGAGGAGTTCGCAGCCATTTTCATGTCCGGAGAAGACGGTTCTTCTGTCGAGTGGAGCGAGCAGAGCGGTCGCAGCATTTGGGATGCGGTCGCGAATCTGGAGGGGAATATCCTCGCTCCGAAGTTGGCCAAGGAGCATCCCCAGGTCGTGGCCATTCTCCTATCGAAGGTTCCGGCCGATACGGCCTCGATCATCGTACGGGAGTTCCTGCCGGCGTTCCGCAACGACGTCATGCGGCGGATGCTGTCGCTGAAGAAGCTGTCGGACCCCGTCGTGGCGCTGTTCGAGCGACACGTGCGGCATGCCTATCTCGGAACTTCCGACAGCCCGGCAAAATCCGGCACGCACGCGATCCTCGCAGATATCGTGAACCGCCTCGACAAGAGCCAGTCCGACGAATTGATCGATACCATCCGGGCAGTGCAGCCGCGCGAGGCGGAAACCCTGATAAAACTCCTGTTCGTCTTTGAGGATTTGCCGAACCTGCCGCTGAAGTCCCGCCTGACATTGTTCGATGCCGTCCCGACAGAGGTCGTCATTCTCGCGCTCCGTGGTGTCGAAGGGGATCTACGCGAAGCGGCACTGGCGGCACTCGGCGCCCGCGCCCGTCGCATGGTCGAATCGGAACTTGCGCAGGTCGTCGACGTTCAGGCGAGCGAGATCGACGGCGCCCGCCGACGTATCGCGAGCGAGGCCCTGCGGCTTTCCGGCGAGGGCAGAATACAACTCCGTGCGCCCGAAGAGACGACGTGATCGCCGCGGCGATCCCCTGCACGGGAGAGACGGGGCGTCCAGCTTGCCGGTGAAGAAGCGCGTCACAGTGATGTCTTCACTGAACGTCAATGGGTTCGAGGGTATAATCCACCGTGTCGGATAGCGAGGACAAATCCTCAAAAACGGAAGAACCGACCGAGAAGAAGATCACCGACACGATCGAGAAGGGTAACCTTCCGGTTTCGCGCGAGGCGCCGATTCTGGCGTCGCTTCTGGCTGCAATGGCCTTTATCGCGTTTCAGGTCCGCGACGGTGCGGGCCATTTGCTTCTCGTGCTCAAGACGACGTTCGAAAACCCCTTGCAATGGGAACTGAATACGAGTGCCGATGCCCTACACGTCCTCCATATGCTGGCTATTGAAGGCGCGCGGTTCGTTCTGCCCGCGGCCGTCTTCTTCGTCATCGGAGGCGTTGTCTCGTCGGTTCTCCAAAACGCGCCTCAGATCAATTTCGAACGAATCCGGCCGAAGGCGTCGCATATTTCGCTGTCGGCCGGGTTCAAGCGAATTTTTGGTCTGCGTGGGCTGACGGAGTTCGGCAAGTCTGTGTTCAAGTTTCTCACCATAGGCGTCGTCGTCGGCACGCTCCTCATGTCGGGTTTCCCGACGATGATGCGCACCATGTTCGCAGATCCGGTGCTGGTGCCCGAACTGATTCTCGAACTGGCGATGAAACTTCTTTCCGGCGTCTCGATCGCGACGATCGTGCTCGTCGCCGCCGATCTCGCCATGAGCCGCATCCACTGGCGGCGCGACCTCAGGATGTCCAAGCAGGAAATCAAGGACGAAAACAAACAGGCCGAGGGCGATCCGATGGTCAAGGGTCGACAACGCCAGATCGCCCGTGACCGGGTGCGCCGGCGCATGATGACCGACGTGCCCTTCGCGACGCTCGTGATCGCCAACCCGACCCATTATGCCATCGCGCTGCGATATGTCCGCGAGGACGGCGGTGCGCCGATGGTGGTTGCCAAGGGCACCGACCTGGTTGCCCTGAAGATTCGGGAAATCGCCGAGGCCAATGACGTACCGGTCATCGAAGACAAGCTATTGGCAAGGTCTATGTATGATCATGTCGAAATCGATCAGATGATTCCGCCGCAATTTTTCAAGGCAATTGCCGAACTCATCTATTTCCTCCACTCCCGGACGGGTTCGAAGGTCGGAGTCGCTACCGCATAGTCATGCTCGATATCCGCAAACACAACACCCTGTCTCGCGAGCGGGCGCTTGCCGATGGCATCAAGGAAGTCGTCGCCGAACTGCGTCTCGTGGACGTGGTCGACTACATCGCCTTCCTCCGTCTCGAACGCTACGGCAATATTGCGGATATCGTCACCTCCTCGGCGGAGCTGTATCTCAAGCCTGGCGTTCTGCGCTTTGCCAATTCCGGCGACGTGCGTTTGAACTGGGGCGGCGTGCCGATTGTCTCGCTCGCCCTCGAATTCAAACATGCCGGTGTCACCGCCCACTTCCAGCTTGAGCTGGGCGCCTCTGCGGCGGCGGTGGATATCACTTATATCGCGTTCGACGACTCCGGTGAGATGGCCGATGGCGGCACCGAGGAACTGCGTCGGGCGATCCTCGACGCACACTTGCAACAGCCCATCTCCCCAGCCGACGCCTGACATCGCTGCTCGTTGGTCGCCGCGACCGCGTCTGACGATGTCTTGCGCTCATCGGACGTAAGCGCTCCGCAACGATGACGCCTTGGCCCCCCTGGGCCTTTCCATGCCGTCACGTTCGTTCCTTCTCAACCGGTTATCACCGCAGGTTGGTATGAGGGCAAGCTTCGGACAAGCGCTTCCTCCTAGACCATGAGTCTCAAGAGCATTGGCGCGAGATGTCATGGAACAGGTCTATCTTTTCGGAATCGCTTCGCAGCGCACCTCGTGGTTGGCCACGCGCCAGACACTGGTGGCCGAAAACGTCGCCAATGCGAATACGCCTGGTTACCAAGCCAAAGACCTGGCGTCCTTCAGCGAGGTTCTGGCTTCGACACGCCTCGATCTCGCGAGCTCCAGCAACATGCATATGGCCTCGCTCGGCGGCACCAGCGACAGTCAGGATGTCGTCACCGAAACGCCTTGGGATGTCACCCATTCCGGCAATTCCGTGAGCCTCGAGCAGGAGATGCTCAAGGCCGGTGAGATTTCTCGGGCGTATTCTCTCGATACGTCGGTCGTGAAGGCGTTTCATCGCCTGCTCGTCATGTCCGTGAAGGGATAAATTCGATGTCCGATCCGCTTCTGTCCCCGCTCAGGATCGCCGCTAGTGGCCTTCAGGCGCAGTCTACGCGTATGCGGGTGGTTTCCGAGAACATCGCCAATGCCCAGACCACGGGGACGACAGCCGGCAGCGACCCTTATCAGCGTAAGACGGTCACCTTCCAAGGTGAGCTCGATCGTGTCACCGGTGCCGAAATGGTCCGGGTCGGCGGAATCGGGACGGACGAAACCCCCTTCATCCTCGAGCATGACCCGGGCAACCCGGCGGCCAACGCCGAGGGCTACGTAAAAATGCCGAATGTACGGATGCTCGTTGAAATGGCGGACATGCGCGAGGCGAACCGCTCCTACGAAGCCAACATCCAGGTCGTGAAGCAGGCGCGCGAAATCATCAACATGACCATCGACCTTCTGAGGAGCTGACCATGATCCCATCCATCGGAGCAACCTTTCCGAGCATCGGCACCAGCGCGGTCGGCAATACATTCACCCCAACGGGACCCGCTCAGGCGGCCGCTGGAGCCGATTTCGGCACCGTCCTGTCGCAGATCGCGAGCGATGCCGTCAACACGGTCAAGACCGCCGAGGCAACGTCGATCAAGGGGATCAACGGCGAGGCGACGACACAGTCCGTGGTCGAAGCCGTCATGGCCGCCGAACGTACGCTCCAGACGGCTGTTTCCATCCGCGACAAGGCGGTCAGCGCTTATCTCGAACTCTCCCGCATGGCGATCTGAGGCGCTCCGGCCCTCTCATTCGCCCCGCGAATACTGGCGCTCCAGGAACCTTGGAATGCCGGTCCACCATCCTGAAGGAGCCATCCGATGCGAGCCCTTGCGATCGCCGCCACCGGCATGAACGCCCAGCAGACCAACGTTGAGGTCATCGCCAATAACATCGCGAACATCAACACGACCGGATTCAAGCGCGCGCGCGCCGAGTTCACCGATCTGCTCTACCAGGTGGAACGGATGCAGGGCGTTCCCGCGCGGGGCGGGCAGGGCGTGGTACCGGAAGGCGCCCAGCTGGGTCTTGGCGTTCGCCTCGCGGCGATCCGCAACATCAACCTCCAGGGCACGCTTAATCAGACCGGCAACAAACTCGATCTCGCCCTGAACGGAGCCGGCTGGTTTCAGTTGGAGGGGCCTGGCGGCGAAATTCTGTATACTCGCGACGGCGCGTTCAACACCAATGGCGAGGGGCAACTCGTCACATTGGACGGTTATCGCGTCGAGCCGGCCATCACCGTGCCGCAGAACGCCACCGAGATCACCGTCAATCAGAGCGGACAGGTTTTCGCCCAGGTGGACGGTCAGGCCGATGCGCAGGAGATCGGCCAGTTGACGATCGCAACTTTCGCCAATGACGCGGGATTGGCGGCGCAGGGCGGCAACCTGTTCAAGGAAACCCTCGCTTCGGGCGGGCCAACCGCGGGCGTTCCGGGGGATCCGGGCATGGCGGTGGTTCACCAGGGCTATCTGGAGGATTCCAACGTCGATCCCGTGAAGGAGATATCGCAGCTCATTTCCGCCCAGCGGGCTTACGAAATGAATTCGAAGGTGATTTCGGCGGCCGACGAGATGGCCAGCGTCGTCACCAAGGGGCTCCGTTAGTCCATGAACTTCGGCGCAACCATCCCTCGCACCCTGTCATCCGGCCTTTCGGCGGCCGCGGGCCTCGCCGCGCTCGCGGCACTGCTTGTCCCGGTCCAGGGATTTGCGGCCGAGCTCGACCTGCCGGTTCCTGCGGCCGTCGTCTATCCGGGTCAAAGCGTTGTGGACCGGGGCATCTCCTACAAGGCGTATATCGTCAAGGACGACAAAATTTCGCTCTACGTCATCGAAGACGACATGCTGGCGGGGCAGGTGGCCCGGCGTACTCTTCTGCCGGGCAAGCCGATCCTTCTGTCGGATCTCAAGACCCCGGACTTGGTGCGGGCCGGGGCGGCCGTGACGATGGTCTTCCGCGAAGGCGGGCTGATCATCACCGGGCTTGGCACGGCGCTACGCTCGGCCGCCGAAGGCGAGATCGTGCGCGTGCGCAACGCCGACAGCGGCGTCGTCGTCTCCGGTATCGTCGAAGCCGACGGCAGCGTTCGGATCCACGGATGATCGTTCGGCTGCTCCTCGGGGCCCTCCTCATCGCCGCGAACCTTCAGGGCGCGTCGGCCGCCGACTATAGCGGCGCCGGCGGTCAGGCTGTGGCAACGCACCAGCCTGTCCGTGGTAACCCGGCCGATGCGGCCGGCACCGTCCGCATCAAGGACATCGTCAATATTCGCGGCGTGCGGGCCAACCAACTCGTCGGTTACGGTCTCGTGATCGGTCTTCAGGGGACCGGCGATTCCATGCGCAACGCGCCATTCACCGAGCAGTCGATGCAGTCGATGCTCGATCGGATGGGCGTCAACATCCGGTCCCAGTCCTCGCGCAGCAAGAATGTCGCGGCGGTTACCGTGACCGCTGAACTGCCGGCTTTCATCGGCACCGGCTCGCGCATCGATGTCACCGTGTCTTCGCTCGGCGACGCCTCGTCGCTGATGGGCGGTACGCTGGTGATGACGCCGCTGTATGGCGCTGATGGTGAGATCTACGCGGTGGCGCAAGGCCCGCTCGCGGTGAGCGGCTTTTCCACCCAGGGCGACAGCGAGCGCCTGACCCAGGGCGTGCCGACCACCGGCCGGGTCGCGAACGGCGCGCTCGTCGAGCGGGAGGTGCCTGGTTCCTTCAACGATGACGGCCGATTGGCGATCGAGCTTTTCAATCCGGATTTCAAGACCGCGATCCGCGTCGTCGACATCGTCAACAACTATGCCGTCAATCGCTGGGGCGCGGCCGTCGCGCAGGAAGAGGACTTCCGCACGATCCATCTCAAACGGCCCGCGAAGGTGTCGAGCACCCGTTTCATCGCCGAGATCGGTGATCTCAGAATCGAGCCCGACCAGGCGGCGCGGGTCGTTATCGATGAGCGGACCGGCACGGTCGTCATCGGCAGGGACGTGCAGATATCCACCGTTGCCCTGACCCATGGCAATCTGACCGTCCGGGTCAGCGAACTGCCGGCCGTCTCGCAGCCTGAGCCCTTCTCGAAGGGGCAGACCGTGGTGACCTCCGAAACCATCGTCAACGCCCAGCAGAGTGGCGGATCCTTCGCCTTCGTCGGGGGCGCCGATCTGGAATCCGTGGTTCGCGGCCTCAACGGTATCGGGCTGAAGCCGACGGGGATCATCGCGATCCTGCAGGGGATCAAGACGGCTGGTGCCTTACAGGCCGAACTCGTGGTGCAATGATGATTCAGACTTTCACGCGAACGGGATGGCGCGCTGCCTGGCTCGTCGTTTTCGCCCCCGCTCTGGCGCCGATCGGCTTCGCGCACGCGGCTGGAGCGCCCGAAATCCCACCTCAGGAAGTCCGGATCATCGGCGAGAGCGGTGAAGTCGCCAAACGCAAAAAGCCCGCCAGCGAGGTCGAGAAATACTGTCTCAATATCGCAGACAAGGCCCAGGACGCTCGCTACGCTTTGGAGCAGAAGCAATTGACCGAACTCGAAACCGAGATCGGCAAGCAGATCGACGCCCTCGAAGCCAAGCGGAAAGATTATCAGGATTGGTTGGAGGAGCGGAACCGCTTCCTCGACAGCGCATCCACGATCATCGTCGACATCTATGCCAAGATGAAGGCGGACGCCGCCGCCGCTCAACTCGCTCAGATCGACCGCGATTCCGCTGCCTCGTTGATCGCCCGGCTGAAATCGCGTCAGGCCAGCGACATTCTCAGCGCGATGCCGCCGGCCACCGCCGCCGAAATCACCAATTTGATCGTTCAAAAGACCTCCGCCGGTGGTTCGATGGACGAGAAGCAGGTTGCGGAGAGCAAATCGTGAGAGCTTTGGCCGTTATTGCGCTCGCCGCCCTGGCCGGCTGTTCCACAACGCGCGAGGACGCGTTTCGCGAGCCGGTCCTATCGCCGGTCGGCGCCGGGCTCTATGAGAATCCGCCGATCGTCGCTCAGCCGGCCGCGTTCCCGGCCGCCGGGCCGCGCACGCCGCATTCGTTGTGGAGCGACGAGCGTGCCGACTTCTACCAGGATCCGCGCGCCCTCGGTGTTGGCGATATCGTCACGGTGAAAATCCAAATCCGCGACCAGGCATCGCTCGACAACAATTCGGAGCGTTCGCGCAAATCCGGCATCGACTCCGGGCTCGATCTGGCCGGTACATTCGGCCAATACACTCTGCCGACCGTGGGGGCGAAACTGGGCGCCAACGGCAAGTCCGACATGACCGGAAAGGGCAGGATAAAGCGGTCCGAGGACATTGATCTTTCGGTCGCGGCCGTGGTCGGCCAGAAGCTGCCGAACGGCAATTTGTTCATCAGCGGTCAACAGGAAATGCGGGTCAATTTCGAGGTCAGGGTGCTGTCCATCGCCGGCATCATCCGGCCCCGCGACATCCTGGCGAACAACACCATCGAATATGACAAGATCGCCGAGGCACGGATTTCCTATGGCGGCCGCGGCCGAATCACCGAGGTTCAACAGCCCGGTTGGGGCCAGCAGGTCTACGATATCGTCGCGCCTTACTGAGACCTGCCGCCTTTCCGGTAAAGCCACGGATCCGCCCCGGCAACCGGCGGCTGTACCCCCGCAAGTCTCGCGACAGCCAAACCCGATATCGCTCGGTCGTCGGCAAAGGCATCGCCATGAGGGCGCTGCCGCCGACGCGTGAGTGGAGAGGGGTCGTCGCATGATCGAGATCGGCACTTCCGGCAAAAACAAGACAGCGCCATGAAGGGTGACGGACTGATTCCGACCGTCGTGGCAGTGGTGATACTGACTCTCGTCGCCGGCGGTGGCGGAGCCTTCCTCGGCAGCATGCTCGGCAAGTCCGGCGCCCCGCCGGCGCAGGAAACCGAGCCCGCCGCGCCGCCGGTCGAAACGGCGAACGAGGTCGACAGGGGCGATAGCGACCTGGCCACGGCGGAGCATGACGAGACGCCGCTCCGCCTGATTCCGCTAAAGCCGGTCCTCACCAACATCTACGCGCCCCCGCGCACGTGGCTTCGCATCGAGGCTTCGCTGGTCGTGAAAGACGATGACACCGTCAATGCCGATGTCCTCGCCGCGGAGATCGAGTCGGATACGCTGGCATTCCTGCGGTCGGTCCAGCTTGCCCAGATCGAGGGTACGCGCGGACTGCTTCATCTGCGCGAAGACCTGCGCGAACGGGCCCGCCTGCGCTCGCCGGCTGTCATCGACTATCTCATCCAGACCATGGTCGCAGAATGAGGCTTCTTCTGCTTCTCCTGGCCGTTCTCTTCGCCACGCCGGCTTTTGCCCAAACTCCCGATCTGTCCGGGCTGGCGGCTCTGATCCCTGCCGGGGATTCGAGCGCATCGGGGCGTATCGTGCAATTGTTCGGCATCGTCACGATTCTGTCGATCGCGCCGGGGCTTCTGGTGATGGTCACGTCCTTCACGCGTATCGTCATCGCGCTCTCGATCCTTCGCGCAGGCATTGGTCTGCAGACGACGCCGGCGAACCTCATCCTGATTTCGCTGTCGCTGTTCATGACCTTTTTCGTCATGGCACCGACGTTCGACCGCGCCTGGAATGACGGGCTGCAACCGTTGTTGAGCAATTCGATCAGCGAGGAAGACGCGTTCTATCGGATCACGGATCCGTTCAAGGACTTCATGCTGACCCAGGTGCGACCCGCGGATTTGGCGCTGTTCGGCGACATCGCCGATGCGACCAGCCGCACGCGGGTCGAGCCGGCCGAGCAGGGCGCCGCCGACGAGCGCGACGTCGCATTGCGGGTTCTGATTCCGGCCTTCATGATCTCCGAGCTGCGCCGCGGCTTCGAGATCGGCTTTCTCATCGTTCTGCCATTCCTGGTGATCGATATGATCGTCGCCACGCTGACCATGTCGATGGGCATGATGATGCTGCCGCCCACGATCATCTCGCTGCCCTTCAAGATCCTGTTCTTCGTCCTCATCGACGGTTGGAACATGCTTGTCGGATCTTTGGTTCGCTCGTTTTTTTAAACGTGCCGAAGACGCCCGACCAAGCCCGGTTTTCACAGTTGGTTAACGTTAAGAATCTAGGTTAACTCACTACGGTGCCGAACATGATGACGCGTACCTTGATTTAGCAAAAAGCCCATGAAGGGCGACTGCGCCATTAAGGGTAATGGAATGACGAGTATCAACACCAACGTCGCAGCGATGACGGCTCTGCAGACGCTGCAGCAGACGAACATGGCGATGGACGACACCCAGAACCGGATCTCGACCGGACTTCGCGTCGCTGAGGCAAAGGACAACGCGGCATATTGGTCCATCGCTACGGGCATGCGCTCCGACAACCAGGCCATGTCGGCGGTGTCCGATTCGCTCGGCATCGGGGCGGCCACGGTCGATACCGCCTATACCGGCCTGAGCGCCGCCAAGGACGTGCTCAACGAGATCAAGGCCAAGCTGACCACGGCGACGAGTGATGGCGTCGACAGATCCAAGGTTCAGTCGGAAATCACCGCGCTGCAGGAACAGCTGAAGACGATTTCCGATTCGGCGTCCTTCTCCGGTCAGAACTGGCTGAGCAATACAGCCGCGACGACGCAGAAGGAGATCGTTTCCTCGCTGTCGCGTGATGCCAATGGCAAGCTTGCGGTCGGGTCGATCAAGGTCGATATCATCAATATCCGCCTCTTCGCCGCCAATGCCGGCATCCTCGACAAGACCATCGATATCGATCAGTTCGCCGCAGCGACCGGCACCTCGACGGTCGAGACGACGCCGGTCACCTTCGGCGCTGACAACAGGATCTCGTTCAGCATCTCGCAGAACGGCGCTGCCGGCCGCACGGTGGAAATTACCCAGGCGACTTTGACGGCGGCCGGCCTTGCCGGCAGCACCATCAAGTCCGATGGCGACCTGTCGGCCGTTTACAAGCAGGCGCTTCAGGATGCCGGCATCCAGGGCATCGACGTCACGATCACCGCGGGCGCCTTGAGCTTCAACTCGCTCGAGAGCTTCACGGTCAGCGCCGCGACTGCTTCCGGCACGACCCCGCCGGCCGTGGCTGATCTTGGTCTGGCGGCTGTCGATACAGCGGCCGCTGCCACCGGCACCTTCTCGACCAGCGTCACCGCCATCGACATTTCGACCCTGGGCGTCACGTCGGGACAGGTCCAGGCTTATATCCGGGTTGTCGACGAGGCGCTGTCGCAGGTCACCACCGCGGCATCCAGCCTCGGCGCCGTCCAGAACCGGGTGGAAATGCAGACGAACTTCGTCTCCAAGCTCATGGACACCATCGACAAGGGGGTTGGTGCGCTGGTCGACGCGGACATGACCGAAGAGTCCACGCGTCTCAAGGCGCTGCAGACCCAGCAGCAGCTGGGCGTCCAGGCACTGTCGATCGCCAATACCTCCAGCCAGTCGATCCTGCAGCTGTTCAAAGGCTAAGTCGCTTCTATCATCTCTGTCATTGCAAGAAAGGCCGCCCGCAAGGGCGGCCTTTTTCGTTGTTGGGCATGGTTCGATCCCTCCGTCCCCCTGGGTTCGCATATGCCGGATGCTACGCGCGTCGATGTTACTTTTCATTAACCATACTTGGTCGCGGTTGGTTAACCATAAGTCGAAGGAGTTTAGATCGAAGCGGAAGAGGTCGCGTTGCTTTAAGAAGCTGGAAGGAAGTCGCCCGCTATATCCAAGGCATAGCGAAGTGGTCGGACGGGAAAACCAGACCACAGGCATGATGCCGACTCGCTATCCCGGCCAACCCGGACTGTCTCATCCCAATTTTGTATTCGCGTAACGGGAAGACACCCTACTATGACCAGCATCAACACCAACGCTTCTGCCATGACGGCTCTCCAGAGCCTTCAGATGATCAACTCCTCGCTCGACCAGACCCAGGCCCGCATCTCCACCGGCTATCGCGTCGGTGAGGCCAAGGACAACGCGGCTTACTGGTCGATCGCCACCACCATGCGTTCGGACAACCAGGCCATGTCGGCGGTGTCCGATTCGCTCGGCATCGGCGCGGCCACGGTCGACACCGCCTATACCGGTCTCACCGCCGCCAAGGACGTGCTCAACGAGATCAAGGCCAAGCTGACCACGGCAACCGGCGAAGGCGTCGACAAGGCCAAGGTTCAGTCGGAAATCACCGCGCTGCAGGAACAGCTGAAGACGATCTCCGATTCGGCGTCCTTCTCCGGTCAGAATTGGCTCAGCAACACTGCCGCTGGCACGCAGAAGGAAATCGTTTCCTCGCTGTCGCGTGATGCGGCTGGCAGCCTCTCGGTCGGTTCGATCAAGGTCGACATCGCCAACATCCGGCTCTTCTCCGCGAATGCCGGCATTCTCGACAAGACCATCGATATCGATCAGTTCGCTGCGGCAACCGGCACCTCGACGGTTGAGACGACGCCAGTCACCTTCGCCGCTGACAACAAGGTCTCGTTCAGCATCTCGCAGAACGGCGCTGCCGGTCGTGCGGTTGAGATCACTCAGGCGACTTTGACGGCGGCCGGCCTTGCCAGCAGCACGATCAAGTCCGACAGCGACCTGACAGCGGTTTACACGCAGGCTCTGAAGGACGCCGGCATCCAGGGCATCGACGTGACGATCACTGCAGGCGCAGTGAGCTTCAACTCGCTCGAGGACTTCACGGTCAGCGCCGCGACCGCTTCCGGCACGACTCCGCCCACCGTGGCCTCCCTTGGTCTGGCCGCTGCCGATACAGCTGCCGCCGCAACCGGCACGTTCTCGACCAGCGTCACCGCCATCGACATTTCGACGGGTGGCGTGACGTCCGGCCAGGTCCAGGCCTACATCCGGGTTGTCGACGAGGCACTGTCGCAGGTCACCACCGCGGCATCCAGCCTCGGCGCCGTGCAGAACCGCATCGAGATGCAGACGAACTTCGTCTCCAAGCTCATGGATACCATTTCCAAGGGCGTCGGTGCGCTCGTTGACGCGGACATGACCGAAGAGTCGACCCGTCTGAAGGCGCTGCAGACGCAGCAGCAGCTCGGTGTTCAGGCGCTGTCGATCGCCAACTCCTCCAGCCAGTCGCTGCTCTCGCTCTTCCGGTAAACCTCCGCCGGAAATAGACAGCAGGGCATCTGAACGGGTCCGGCCTCCAAGGCCGGGCCCGTTTTCGTTTGCCTACAGCCCTGCGGCTGCCCTGACGTAATTGCTGGGGGAAGGGCGTTAACCTTTTGTTAACCGTGGTCTCGCGCAAGCTTCGGCCGGCATGGTCCGGCCGATCGCATACCGTGCCACCGGAAAATCGTAGGGTTAACTCATGGCGCTCGCCATTAACGGACAAGCTCAGCAGCTTTTCAGCAGCCTCTCCTCTCTCGGCCCGAGAAAGCTATCGGCTCTCGGCCTCGTCGGGTTTCTCGTCGTCGCGCTCGTCGGCCTCGGCAGTTACTATTTGTCCCGTCCCGACATGGAGACGCTGTATTCCGGCCTCGATCGGACCGATGTGACCCGGATCGGCGCCGCGTTGACCGAGGCGGGCATCTCCTTCGACGTCAGTGCCAAGGGAGACGCCATTCTGACGCCTTTCTCGCAGACGGCTCCGGCCCGCATGCTGCTGGCCGAGAAGGGATTGCCGCGCTCTGAAAACGCCGGTTACGAACTCTTCGACAATCTCGGTTCGATCGGTCTGACCTCCTTCATGCAGGAAATCACCCGCGTCAGGGCGTTGGAGGGGGAGATCGCCCGCACCATCCAGACGTTGAGAAATGTGCGCGCCGCGCGTGTCCACATTGTCCTGTCGGACGAAGGTTCGTTTCGACGCGAGCAGCGTAAGCCGTCGGCCAGTGTGGTCATCCGTACCGACAGCGCGCAGGATTTCGGCTCCGCCCAGGCGATTCGCTCGCTTGTCGCATCGGCCATTCCGGGAATGACGCCCGGCGAGGTGACGGTTCTCAACGCCGATGGCACGCTGCTCGCATCGGGTGACGATTCCGGCTCCGCCGCTCCCGGCAAGCTGCTCGGCATCGAGAGCGAGGTGTCGAAGGGGGTCGAGGAATCGATCCGGCGCACGCTCGCGCCTTATCTTGGCATCGGCAATTTCCAGAGCAGCGTCTCGACAAGCCTCAACACCGACCGCAGACAGGTGAGCGAGCGAATTTTCGATCCGGAGAGCCGAGTGGAACGCTCGACGCGCACTATCCGTGAGACGGCGCAGAGCCAGGATTCGACGAACCAGGCCCCCGTCGGGGTCGAGCAGGACGTTCGTGCCGCGGACGAAACGGCGACGGGGACGGGCGAAAAATCGGTAGACGAAAAGGACCGGCGCGAAGAGCTGACGAATTACGAGATCAACGAGAAAACGATCTCCACGACCAGCGACGGCTACGAAGTCGAGCGCCTGTCGATCGCGGTCGTTATCAATCGCCAGCGCATCTTGGAATCGATCGGCGAGAACGCGACGGATGATCAGGTCGATGCGCGCATCGGCGAGATCGAGGCGCTCGTCGCTTCCGCATCGGGCTTTTCCAGCGAGCGCGGCGATCAGCTCAAGGTGACCGCCGTCGATTTCCTCGACACCGGCAGCTCGCTCGAGCCGATCCCCTCACCAGGGTTTGGCGAGATGTTCATGCGGCAGTCCGGTACGCTGATCAACGCGCTGACCATCCTCGCCGTCGCCGTGCTGCTCATCTGGTTCGGCTTGAAACCCGCGATTCGAGCGATCGTCGCGGTGCCGGCGGCCAAGGACGAGAACGAAGTCGATCCCTTCGACTCGCCCAACACCGACCTTTTGGACAGCCTGAACTTCGACGTAGGCGCCGCACCAGCTTCCGACGATATAGCTCAGATGGTCGGGATGGACCCGGCCTATCTTGAGGATTTGACCCGCAACCAGGCGACGTCGCCAAAGGCGCGTCTCGAAAAGCTCGTCGATTTCGACGAGGCGCACGCGGCGCAAGTTCTCAAGCAGTGGATACACCAAACACAGGCGGCGTAACGCATGCTCCCTCTCGCGCACTACCTCCCGGAATTCGACGCGGACGACGGAATGCCATTCGAGAGTCTGGCGCCCGTGGATCGTCAGAGCAAGCCGACCTTCGAACATCCGATCCTGGTCGCCAGCCGCGACGTCGAGACGGGGACTGCCGTTCCTGTCGTATCGTCGCCTATTCCGGAGATCGTCGAGATCGATGAGGTCGACGATCTGGTCTTGCCCGAAGCAGGGATGCCTGATCTGACCGGCGAGGCACATTGGCCGGCGACAGACATGCCGGAATCGCTCGACTTCGGTGACGGAACTGGCGCCTTGCCGGACATGGACGCGGACGTTGATGGCGCCGAGGAGCTCGATGACGAACGCCTCGCGGTGCAAGCGGAAATGGATGCAGCGATAGAGGCCGCCCGGGCCGAGGAACGCGAGTTGGCCGAAGCGGCCCAATCCGCTGCGATCGAGGCGGCGCGCGCCGAGTGGGCGACGGCCGAAGGCGAGCGGCTTGCGACACTATTTTCAGGTCGGCTCGACCGTATCGAGATGGTCGTGCGGACCACCTTGGCCTCCGTATTGAGACCAATCGCCGTCAATACCCGCAGGCGGCAAAGCGTTCTGGAACTTGCGGACGCCACCCGCATGCTGATCGGCGACGGCAAGGCGCTGTCGGTCCGTGCGACCGGTCCCGCCGATCTCCTCACGGCGCTTGGCGACGCCTTGGGCACCGGCAGCGACTTCGTGACCTGGCAGAGCGACGAGACCCTGGTCGACGTTCGCATCGAGTGCGACCAGACCGTTATCGAGTCGCGTCTGCAAGGCTGGCGCGCGGCGCTGGAAGAGGCCCTCGCGTGAGCGATCAGTCCGGAGCGGGGCATCTCGAGCGCCAGGAAATCATTATCGTCCGTCGCCGCGCCAATACCGAGGAGGCGCATCACGGCGGCGTCTGGAAAATTGCCTTCGCCGACTTCATGACGGCGATGATGGCGTTCTTCCTGGTTATGTGGCTGACCAACGCCTCGGACGATGCAACACGCCGGCAGGTCGCGCAGTATTTCAACCCGATCAAGCTGAATGATGCCTCGCCGGCGAGCCGGGGTGTCGAGAGCAAGGACGACGGTGCCTCGCGGGACGCCAACGAACAGGGGCAAAGCCGCGCCGAGACCAATGGCGATCCCAACGGCAACCCGCTGGCGGGCGATCAAACCGGCGGCGAAGAGCAGGCGTTGTTCCGCGATCCTTACGCGGTCCTGGCCGAGATTGCCGCGGAGAGCGTCTCCAGCGATTCCGGCAAACTCCAGGGCAGGCCCGACGGATCGGGCTTGCCAGGGCTCAATGGCGGCGATGCCTATCGTGATCCGTTCGACCCCGCGTCGTGGCAGCTCACGCCCAACAGTGTGGAAAGCGGCGGGCAAACCGACGCGCAGCCTCCGGCCGAATTCCAGACCGCGGTTCTGCCGCCAGAAAATTCGGCGGCGGGCGATCAGGCCGAACAGGACATCGTTCCTGTGGAGGACGTGGCCGATGCGGCATCGGACGAACAGGTCGCTCCCGGCGAGCCGGCCGATCCGACAGACGGCGCCGATGCGGCGTCCGAGCAAGCGACTGCGATCAGGTCGGAGATCGAGGCCGAACTGGCCAAGTCGGGGCAGGCTTTGCCGCCCAATATCGAAGTAACTGCCGGGGAGGGCGGCGTGACGGTCTCTCTCGCCGACGATCTCGCAACCGGCATGTTTCAGATCGGATCAGCCAAGCCGACGCCGGAGGCCGTGGCGATGATGGAGAAGATCGCAGCGGTCCTTGCTCGGCGCGACGGCGACGTCGTCATTCGCGGTCACACCGACGCGCGTCCGTTCCACAGCGCCGAATACGATAATTGGCGCCTATCCACCGCGCGGGCCCATATGGCCTATTACATGCTGACCCGCGGCGGTTTCGACGAAACCCGTATCAAATCGATCGAAGGTGTGGCGGACCGTGATCCGAAATTTCCCGACGATCCGAAAGCTGCCGGCAATCGGCGGATCGAGATCCTGCTGATCGAGCCGGTCGCGTGAACTGGCGGTTTGCTCGATGTCTTGGAAGGACGGTTGCGGCGGTCTTGATCGCTGCGGCATCGGCCGCTGTCGCCGAGCAGACGGCGCAGCCAACCGCGGTGGTCCAGTCGGATGCCGAAGCGGCCGCCACTCGGGTCCGTGCAGCGGGCGAGGCGGCTAAGTCGGCGGAAATCGCGGTTGCGGCGCAGGACGAGAAACCTGCCGATCCGGAGGCATCGAAATGGCCGCGCGAACGCGCGCCGATGCCATACGAGATCGTCCGTTCGCTTCAGTTCCTCCAGGATCAGGTGGCGCGTGGCAACGGGCCTGCGATCCGCGTGCAGTCGATGCTGCTGAGGCGTTACGGTCCGACCTTCCTCGCACTGAAACCGGAAACCTGGGAGGATCCGCACAATCGGCGTGCCGCGGCGCTGTTCGTCCTCAGCGGCGGGCCACCGTCCGTGCTGCGGGGAATCCTGGCACGGGTGACCCTTACGCCAGAAGACCGCCCGCTGCTTGAAGGTGCGTTGGCCTATGTGGAGAACCGCAGCGCGGATGCCGAGAGAAAACTATCCGCAGTTGATTTGACCTACGTGGAGAGTGGCCTTGCGGCTCAGGTCAATCTGGCAGTTGCCCAATTGCAGCAGGCGGACAAACCGGCAGAAGCGCTGCGGCGTCTTTCCCAGGTCATGTTGGTCGCGCCAGGAACCTTGCTGGAGGAGGCGGCGCTCCGTATGGGCGTTTTGCTCGCCGAGCAGACCGGGGACCAGAAAGCCGCCGACCGCTACGCTCGGCAGTATTTCGATCGCTTTTCCGCCTCCGCTTACGCGGGTAATTTTCGCGCTCGCTTCGCCGCTGTCTATGCCGCCCGACCAGCGGGAACGGAGGATGCGGTCATCGCGACGATTGCCGACGCGACCGCGACGATTCCGCGCTTGGAACAACTCGGTATCTATCTGGCTGTCGGACGGCGGGCCCTGGTGGCCGGCAATCTGACGCTGGCGAACAAGGCAGCGGCGAAGGCGCTGACCTATGACGAAGCCGGGGAGGGCGAGCGCCAACGGGCGCTGCTCTACGAGGTCGCGTCGACATTGACGGAACGAGACTTCGCCGAGGTGAAGGCAACGCTCGAGGCCATCGATCCGGATGCGCTGCACCCCGCCGACAGGGAGCTTCGCAATGCCGCTATGGATGTGCTGAGCGAAATGCGCAAACCCATGATGGCCGGCATCGCCGGCACCGAGGCTCCGCAGGAGGCCGCGGCGCTGTCGCCGGTTCTCACGCGGGGCGCGGCGATCCTCGACGCTGTTCGCGACGATTTGAAAAAGGCTGCACCATGACCGCCCTCATACCCGCCCATACCGAATCACAGTCGCTCAACGCACAACGACCCGCCGGCAGGGGGGCGGGAGGCCAGGCCGGTTCCGGTGAAAGTTTTCAGTCGGCGGTGGACGCCGCGGGGAAAACGGGACGCCGCGACTCACGGGATGGCGTGAGTAAGGACGGTCAGGAATCGCAGGTCGACGCGAAGGGGCACGGCGATCCCAGCGAAACGGACGTTGAAACAGCCCTCGCCAAACTTCTGAGCGAGTTCGATCAGACGAAACGGCCTGGCAACGGCCTTGAAACGCCACCCTCCGACCAGCGAAAAGGTGAAGACGCCTCGCCGCTCACGCTTCTGGTGACCCATGCGCTGGGGGCCGGCTCCGACAGCGGACAGGCCCACGCCCTGGCGAAACCGGACGGGGTTCCGGCAACGGCCCTCGACCGAGCCGCCCACGCACTGCCGAAACCGGACGGCGCGCCGACAATGGCCCTCGACCGGTCGAACCTTATGTTGAAGACCGTCGCGGTTCCCCATCAGGCCGAAGTGGCAGTCAGGGTGCTTGGTGGCAGCGTAGATGGTCGTCCGAACCCTGCTCGGGTTGATCTTGTCTCCATGCGCACCGATTTTCAACCGGCGGATACGGTCGCGATCGACGGTCAGGTGCGCTCGATCGGCCCGACCCTTAGAGCGTCCGGTTTCGGACGCATTCTGGCGCCCGCCGATGCGCCAGTCGACATGAGTCGCCCCGACGGAGCCGAGGCGTCCGGCGATGTGGACGACCAGGAGGATGGTGAGGCGACGCGGTTGCGCGGTGTTTCCGAGGCGGGATCGGCCGATAGAAACATCCGGGTCTCTGGAAAAGGCGGCAAGGGCCCGCCGGATGGCGGGATGGCGAGCGCTACCGGGACCTGGGGTGTCGATGAAGCGAACGCCGATGCGGCGGTCTTCCATGATCCGGCGGCGGGCGGACGGCCGTCTCGTCAGGTCGCGTCCGCCGTCACCAGCGCCTTGGCCGATCTTCGGCCGACTCCGGGGACCGTTGGCGATGAGGGGCGGCTGCATCTGCGAGCTGGCGGTGCCGCGCTGAAGACCATCCAGATTCAGCTGCAGCCGGAGCAACTCGGCAAGCTGGACGTCACCATGCGGTTAGTGGACGGGCAATTGGCGATTCATCTGGTTGCGAGCAAGGCCGAAACGGCGCTTCGCTTGAAAGATGACGCCGAGGGCCTGAAGACCCTGCTTTCCAAGGCGGGCTTTACGGTCGACGACGCGGCGATCAGCATCGCGGTTCGTGATCCTGCGACCCAGCGCTCGCCGTCGGCATCGCCATCCGCCAATGCTGGAACCGGCAGTGACGGACGCGCAGGTGACGGTTCCGCGGAAAACGGGCGGTTCGAACACCGTCAGTCCTCGCGCGAAGGACGCGAAGGCGGCGGCCGGGAGCCTGGACCATCCTCGTCGACACCGGCTGCATCCCCGATCGCCCGGCGCAATCTCGATCCCTCGACTTATCTCTGATCCGAAAGATCGGCCCCTCGGCTCGATCCCCGCATGAGGGGGACGGGTCGGACGTGGAGGATGTATCGGCAGTTTCTCCCATCGCGGCGATAGGTGGCTGGCCAAGTACTCGACTTTGCAGGCTTTTTTCGCAAACGGCGACCGTTAAGGTTTTGTTTACGAAAAAAATTCCTGAGTCGGATTCGATACTTAGCCGAAATTCGGCTGGGATGGTTAACGGACTACTAAATTTGAGGATAGGCGCAAGACTCGGGTCAGGTTAGGTCTTTGTTCATAGACATAACGTCGAGGCCGGAGGGAAATATGATCGTTGTAGTCGACAATCGTGAGCTTGTTACGAGTGGCTACCAGTCCTTGTTTGGACGCGAGGGCGTTTCGGCGGCCGGTTTCCATGCGGATGAATTCCGCGAGTGGGTGGAGACGGCGCCTGAATCGGATATTTCCGGCGTCGAAGCCTTCCTCCTCGGAGATTTCGACGAGCGCAAATTCTGCCCGCGTCTGATCCGCTCTCGTTCCAATGCGCCGATGATCGCGCTGTCCGAAAGCCGCAATCTGGACGGTACGCTCGATCTGTTCGCGGCGGGGGTCGACGACGTTGTCGCCAAGCCGGTTCATGTGCGGGAAATTCTGGCCCGGGTCGGCGCCATTCGCCGCCGCGAAAGCGCCGAGGATACGGGCACGGTGGTCGGAGAAATCGCTGTCTACCAGGATGGGCGTGACGCCGATGTCGCCGGTAAGCCCATGGCGCTGCCACGGCGCGAGCGCCGCATCCTGGAATATCTGGTCTCCAACCGCGGGCGCCGCGTCTCCAAGCAGCAATTGTTCAGCGCGATCTATGGCATCTTTGACGAGAACGTCGAGGAGAACGTCATCGAGAGCCATATTTCCAAGCTTCGCAAGAAGCTGAAAATGCGCCTTGGTTATGATCCCGTCTCGTCGAAGCGCTATCTCGGCTACGGGATTGGGGTTGAGTAAGGTCGAATTGGTTTCCAAAGTATTAACGGAAAAAGGCTCTGCCAATATATTTGGCGGAGCTTTTTCTTTTTCGAGTGTTATTTAAACGGAAGTTTCACAATCAGGTCGACGCAAGCTTCGCTCCCTATTCCTGACAGCCAAGTCATGGACATGGAGTAACGGACGATGAGCATAAACGGCGTCTTCAGAACTAGCGTCTCGGGGATGAACGCGCAGGCTAACCGCCTATCGGTCGTCTCGGAAAATATCGCCAACGCCAGCACCGACGGCTATAAGCGCGGCTCCACGGAGTTTTCATCGCTGCTGGTTGCGAACAGCGGCAACGAATACAACTCGGGCGCTGTTAAGACCCAGATCCGTCAGCTGATCAGCCAGCAGGGCGCCGTCTCGGCGAGTTCGTCGGCTAGCGATCTGGCAATCCAGGGAGATGGTTTCTTCGTCGTTCAAGATGCCGCCGGACGTGATTTTTATACCCGTGCCGGTTCTTTCGTCCAGCGCACCGAGGCCGAATCCAACAAGACTTACCTCGTGAATTCAGCGGGCTTTCGGCTGACCGGCACGTCGCTGGCGAGCGGCCAGACCGAAGCGATCGTACTACCGGTCGGAAAGCTGATGGCGCCGTCGGCGACGACGGCGGCCGACCTTTCTTTGCAGTTCCCCGCTTCCGCAACCGCCGTCGGCGCTGTCAACACACCTGATGACAATGCCGCCGACAGCGTCTTCAGCAAGAAGCTGTCGCTGGTCGTTTATGATAATGTCGGCCGGGAGAGAACGCTCGACGCGTATTTCACCAAGACCGCGGGCGACCCATCGACCGACAGCACGTGGGAAGTCACGATCTACGATCGCGCCCAGTCGACCGGTGGCGGTTTTCCCTATGCCGGGACGCCCTTGACGAAGATGACCCAGGATATCGTTTTCGATAGGACAAACGGTCTTCCCTTCACGGCCCCCGCAGCTGGTACCATGACCCTGTCGGATGGGGCCGTCGTCGCGGTCAATTTCGGTGAGATTACCGAGTATGCCACTGACTTTAGCGCAAAGCTGAATGCAAACGGCAACCCGCCCGGCGTCATCAGCGAGTTCGCGTTTACCGACGAAGGACAGATCAGCGGGATTCTGTCCACCGGCAGCGTCATCCCACTCTACCAATTGAACCTCGCGCGGTTCCAGAGTCCGGATCAACTCGCGGCAGCTTCCGGCAATGTCTACAGCGCTACGTCGAATTCGGGAGCTGCCGAAATCGGAACTCCGGGCGGCAACGGCTTTGGCGGCCTTTTGTCCGGGGCGATCGAGCAGTCGAACGTCGATCTCGCCACCGAACTTACGGATATGATCGAAGCCCAGCGAAGTTACAGCGCCAACTCTAAGGTGTTCCAGACGGGCTCAGAAATCCTCGACGTACTCGTCAATCTGAAGCGCTGAGCCGCATCCGGCCAGCGTCCCCCAAGGACTGTTCCACGTCATGTCGCTTCTTACCGCATTCTCGAACGCGCGCGCCTCGTTGGGCACCGTCTCGGCGCAGTCGGCGCTCGTTTCACGCAATATTACCAATGCCGACAATCCATCGGCCACGCGGAAATACGCCACTCTTGGCACCAGCCGGCAGGGCGGTGTCCAGATCCTTTCGGTCGCCCAATCCCGCGATCAGGCGCTTTTCCGTTCGTTGGTCACCTCGAATTCGACGCTCGGCGCCGTCGCGGTGACCGCGAACGCGCTCGACCGGATCCGGGACGTGATCGGGGATGTCGACTCTTTCGATTCTCCCGCGGCATCGCTCGTCGGGCTTCAGAACGCCTTGTCGCAACTCGCCGTCACACCGGAAAGCCCACCCTCCGCCGAGGCCGCGATCTCCGCCGCCAAGGACATGGCCAGCAGCCTCAACCGCGCAAGTTCGGCGGTTCAGAACATGCGGAAGGATGCCGATGCGCAGCTTGCCCAAGCTGCGACGGCCATGAACAAGCTTCTAGCCGAACTCGAAACGGTCAATAAGCGGGTGACGGTCGGCACGACGACCAATGCCGACATCACGGATTTCGTGGATCGCCGGGATCAGATCGTTTCCGAATTGTCGGGCTATGTCGGCCTCAACGTGCAGATGCGGGCTGGGAACGACCTTGTCCTGACCACCGACTCCGGCATCACCTTGTTCGAAACGACGGCGCGTTCGATCGACTTCACCCCATCCAACGCCTATAGCGCGACCGTCAGCGGTGGCGCGTTCAAGATCGACGGGGTCAGCGTTTTCGGGCCCTTGGCGCCCATGCCGATCAAGGGTGGCAGCGTCTTCGGTCTGTTGCAGCTGCGCGACGAAACCGCGGTCACGTTCCAGGGACAGCTCGACGCGCTGGCATTCGCCCTGGTCGACAGCTTTGCCGAGACGGAGCAAAATCCCGCTCCGCCTCCGGCCGTTCCGGATACAAATCGCTATGCCGGTCTGTTTACGGCCACGGGTATGACCATCGTTCCGGGCTCGTCCGCGGCAACCGTCGGCCTTGCCGGACTGATCAAGGTCGCTACCGGAGTGGACAATACGGTTGGCGGTAATCCGATGCGCCTCAGAGACGGCGGCATTTCCCACGCGGACCAACCCGACGAAGCGCGGTTTGTCTACAATTCGAAAGGCGCGGGTGGCTTTACCTCCCGGATAAACGAGCTCGTCGCACAGTTTTCGACGACGCGAAGCTTCGACGTCACGCTTGGAGCTGGCGGGACCGGAACGTTGGGCAACTACGCCGCCGCCTCGATGGGATGGCTCGAGAGCATACGATCAGAAGCGACGGCGGATGTCGATTACGGCAAGGTGCTTCTCGCCCAGACCCGGGAGACCTTGTCGAACCGCACCGGGGTCAATCTCGATGAGGAAATGACCCGACTTCTCGATCTCGAACGGTCCTACCAGGCATCGAGCAAGCTGATCTCCACCGTCGGTCAGATGATCGATGCCCTCCTTGCGATTGCCTGATCGGAGACACGATGTCGAATTTTCTCGTATCCAGCTATTCGCTGTCGACGGCCCCTCGCTCGGCTGTTTCCAGAATTCAGGCCGACCTCCAGATCGCACAGAAGGAGGTCACAACCGGTCGCTTTGCCGATGTCGGGCTGGCGCTTGGGGTTCGGACCAGCCAGGCGATCTCGTTGCGCGCCGAATTTCAGAGCACGAACCGTTTGCGCGAGGCCAATGGCCTGATCAGTCAACGTTTCGACGTCATGCAGACCGCCATGACGTCGATGGCCGCGACCGCCGACGCTTTCATGAAATCGTTGATCGCCAACGGAACCAGTACGCCAGGCGTCTCAGCCACGGTTCAACAAGCGGCCGCCGGTCTTCAGCAGTTGATGGCGGCGTTGAACAGTTCAACCGGATCGCGCTTCCTGTTCTCGGGGGCGGCCACGGAGAAGCCGCCCATTGCTTTTCAGGCGGTCGGGGGCGGGGACACTCGTACCTATGAGGACAACTCGACCGCAAAGCAGGCGACGGCCGATGCGTTCCTAGCGAAGTTTGGGTTCAACCAGAATGATCCGGCGGTGGAAACGATCAGCGCCGCGGACCTGGGCGATTTCATCGACACCGAGTTCGACGATCTGTTCGCGCTTGCTCCAACCGCCGGCTTGGGATGGGCCAATTGGTCGAACGCGGATGGCACGCCCGTTTACAACGTCATCAATGGCGAAAGCCAGATCAATGTCAGCTACGCGGCCGATGCCGCTGCCTTTCGCAACATTACCAAAGCTTACGTGATGCTGGGCGACCTTGGCGCTCTCGGAATGAACGAGGAGGCACGTCAGCTTGTCACAAGCCGGGCGGTCGAAAGTCTGAGCCTGGGATTGTCCCAGTTGACCACGATGCAAAGCGAGATCGGCGCCAGCCAAGCTCGCCTGGATCGAGCCGACCAGTCGCTGAAAGGCCGCAGCACCGTTCTGAACATGTCGATCACCTCGATCGAGGAAGTCGACCCATACGAGGCTTCGACGCGAGTAACCAATTTAATGAACTTGCTTGAGACTTCCTATGCGCTGACCGCGCGGATCTCGCGTCTCAGCATCCTGAACTACCTGTAGGAGCGGAGGCGGGCGTCCGGATCTGATGTCCCCGGATGCAGGAAAATACGGCGGGACGGGGTCTCCGGCTCGCCGCTCTCAAGAAAAGACAGATCGCAAGACCCGGCTCGGCGCGAATGCGTCATCCGGGCGGGCAACAAGGGGTTGGAATGTATCAGTTCTCTTACGCGGAAGTGGCTCAAGACGTCGAAGTCGATGCCCGCGATCGTGAGCGCCAGGCACTCGATCATTCGATCGCGCTGCTCAAGACTGCTGAGGCCAACGGCCCGCGTTCGCGCGATGCCATCGAGGCGATCTACACCACCCGAAGCCTGTGGGCGATCCTCGTCGAGGATCTCGCGAGTGCCGAGAACGGCCTGCCGGACGAACTCCGGGCCGAACTGATTTCGGTCGGTTTGTGGATCATGCGCGAAGCCGAAGACATCCGGATCGGGAAGTCCCAGAATTTTAAGGGCATCATCGAGATCACCACGCTGATCCGCAACGGGTTGAACTAGGGATGGCGACGCTTCGCATCACGCTGCGAGCTGGCGAACGTATCTTCGTCAACGGCGCCGTTCTGAAGGTTGACCGCAAAACCACGCTGGAATTTCTCAACGACGTCACCTTTCTGCTCGAGAGCCATGTAATGCAGGCCGAACAGGCCACGACACCGCTGCGCCAGCTCTATTTCATCGTTCAGATGATGCTGATGGATCCGAACAGCGCCGCCGCCGCGCGCCAACTGTTCGGCAAGACCCTCGAGAGCATGCTCGGAACTTATCAAAACAGCGACATCGTCGATGGTCTAGCCGATATTGAGGGTTTGATCGAACGGGAACGGGCGTTCGAGGCGTTGAAACGCCTGCGCACGCTTATCCCGATCGAGGACGATATCCTGCGGGTTATAACGGCATCGCCTGGGCCGGCCCGTACCAAGACACCCGAACTGCGGCTTGCCGCCGGAGGCTTTTGATGAGTATTGGCGCCGTCACCTCGACCCCACCTGCAGCCGCCGGCGCAAGCCTTGCCGCCGCGACCAGCAAGAACAGCATGGATTACGACGCGTTCCTGAAGCTGTTGGTTGCCGAGATGTCGAACCAGGACCCGCTCAATCCTACGGATTCGACCGAATACATCGCGCAGTTCGCGAGTTTCGCCGGTGTCGAGCAGTCGATCAAGACCAACAAGAAGCTGGATTCGCTGATGATGGTGTCGGCGCTGACACAGGCGAATTCGCTGATCGGACGGACCGCGACATCGGCCGACGGGTCGGTCTCGGGTACGGTTGCCGCGGTACGGGTGGTGGAGGGCGGCGTCGAGGCTTTGCTCGAAGATGGCAGGACATTGCCTCTCGCTCCCGGCTTGACGGTGGAGTAGACCGCATGAACCAAGCCGATGCTCTCGACATTGTCCAATCCGCCGTCTGGACCATCGTCACCGCCTCCGGTCCAGCGGTGGCCGCCGCCATGGGCGTCGGCGTGGTGATCGCCTTGTTCCAGGCGCTGACCCAGATCCAGGAAGTGACGCTCACCTTCGTCCCCAAGATCCTGGCGATCTTCGTGGTGATCGCGCTGACGGCTTCCTTTACCGGAGCGCAGGTCTACGCATTCACGCAGGAATCCTACTCCCGTATCGAAAACGGCTTCAGCTGACCAATCTTCGGGCTGCGCTCGCGCCCGGTGGCAGACACCAGCCTTGAGCAATCTTCGTCTGCGACGAACGGAAAGACGGGGAACGGTGTAAGGCAGTCGTGACGATCGCCACGCATCTCCCGGCTGAACGCTTGCCGCAGAGAGTAGCACCATGGCCGTCGACACGCTGGACCCCGTATCCGCCGAAACCAAGGGCGGCCGCGATATCGGTTTCGCGATCGCCGTTGTTTTCGTCCTCGCCGTCCTCTTCGTCCCGATTCCGGCTTTCCTCATCGATATGGGCCTGGCCCTGTCGATCGCGCTGTCGGTGCTGATCCTGATGGTGTCGCTGTGGATTCATAAGCCGCTCGAATTCTCGGCCTTCCCGACCGTCCTCCTGCTCGCCACCATGCTGCGCCTGTCGCTGAACATCGCGACCACGCGCGTCATCCTGTCCCAGGGCCACGAGGGCGTAAACGCGGCAGGACATGTGATCGGCGGGTTTTCGCAATTCGTCATGGGCGGCGATTTCTTCATCGGCATCGTCGTCTTCCTCATTCTGATCACCGTCAATTTCCTCGTCATCACCAAGGGTGCATCGCGTATCGCCGAGGTCGGTGCGCGCTTTACCCTCGACGCGATCCCCGGCAAGCAGATGGCGATCGATGCGGATCTGTCGTCGGGCTTGATCGATGACAAGCAGGCGCATTGGCGCCGCAAGGAGCTCGAGGAGGAGAGCGCCTTCTTCGGCTCCATGGACGGCGCGTCGAAATTCGTGCGCGGTGATGCCATCGCCGGTCTCATTATCACCGCCGTCAATATTTTCGGCGGGATCGTCATCGGCATCAGCCGGCACGATATGGACGCGGCCAGCGCCGCGGAAGTCTTTACCAAGCTGTCGGTCGGCGACGGCCTGGTCTCGCAGATTCCCGCGCTGATCGTTTCGCTCGCCGCCGGTCTTCTCGTGTCCAAGGGCGGGACGCGCGGCGCGGCCCAGACCGCCGTTATCGGCCAGCTCGGGTTCTACCCGCGGGCTCTTGCGGTCTCGGCGATGTTGATGGCCTTGCTCGGCTTCATGCCGGGTTTGCCGTTCCTGCCGTTCATGTTTCTGGCCGTACTGCTCGCCTTGGTCGCCTATCTCGTCCCGAAGCGCCGCAGGGAGGTGGTCCGCAAGGCCGACGCTGATCGCGTTCAGGAGCAGGAAGTGGCCCGGGAGGCGGAGCGCACCTCGGTGAAGGAATCGCTGAAGATCGTCGAGATCGAGCTCGTTCTCGGCAAGCAGACGTCGGCCCATCTTATGCTGCAGCGGGACGAACTCGCCCACCGCGTCCAGAAGATGCGCCGGCGGTTTGCCGGGCGGTACGGCTTCGTTGTGCCGGAAATCAAACTATCCGACGATCTTGCCATCGAAGCGAAATCCTACGAGATCAAGGTTCACGGAACCACGGTCGCATCGCAGCAATTGCGCCTCGGCGAACATATGGTGGTCCTCGGCGACGCTTCGGTGCCGGACGTGCCCCACGACCTGACCAAGGAGCCTGCATTCGGCATGCGCGCCGCCTGGGTCCCGGAGAGTTTTTCCGCCGAGGTCCGGCGCCAGGGCTTCGAGCCGATCGACACGCTGTCGATCATGTTGACGCATCTGTCGGAGACGATCCGCAACAACCTCGCCCAGCTTCTCTCCTACAAGGACATGCGCTCTCTGCTCGATCGTCTGGAGCCCGAATACAAGCGGTTGATCGAGGAGATCATTCCCACCCACATGTCGTATTCGGGCCTGCAGGCCGTCATGAAGCTGCTGCTGGCGGAGCGGGTGTCGATCCGTAACCTCAGTCTCATCCTGGAGGCGATCGCCGAGATCGCGCCGCATGTGCGCCGTTCCGAGCAGATCGTCGAGCATGTCCGCATGCGCATGGCGCAGCAGATTTGCGGCGACCTTTTGCACGACGGCAAGCTCGGTGTCCTTCGCCTCGGCAACCAGTGGGATCTCGCCTTCCATCAGGCGTTGAAGCGCGACGCGAAGGGCGAAGTCACGGAGTTCGATATCGACCCGCGCCTTGTCGAGCAATTTGCCACGGAAGCCACCAAGGTCATTCGCGAGAAGATGGATCAGGGCGAGACCTTCGTGCTCGTCGCTGCCCCCGACGCGCGGCCTTACGTCCGCATGATGATCGAGCGAATTTTCGTTAATCTGCCGGTCCTTTCCCATCTGGAAATCGCCCGCGGCGTCGACATCCGGGCCATCGGTTCGATCTCGTGACGGCGGAACTCTCCGACATCGTCTTCTCGCTGTTCCTGATCTTTTGTCGGATCGGCACCTGCCTGCTGCTCATGCCAGGTTTTTCGTCCTCCCGCGTTCCGTTGCAGGTCCGGCTGTTCTTGGCCTTCGCGATATCGCTGGCACTGTCCCCGGCCTTGCTGCCGGTGCTGCAGCCGCTTGTGGCTGCGTCGGGAGACAATGCCCGGCTGTCCCTGATGGTGAGCGAAATCCTCAACGGCCTGTTCATCGGGCTCTTGGGGCGCAGCTTCATGATCGCGCTGCAATTTGGCGGATATGTCATCGCCAATTCCATTGGCATGGGTCAGGCGATGGGCGTGCCAGTCGATGACCAGAGCCCGGCTCCCGCCGTCGCTTCGCTGGTGACGCTGACGGCCACGACGCTGATCTTCGTCCTGAACCTGCATGCCGAGATCGCCAGGGCTCTCGTCGCCTCCTACAGCGCGATGCCCGCCGCTGCGGGTTTTTCCGTGCGCGGCTCCCTCGTCAACATCACTGACAATCTCGACGAGGCCTTCCTCTTGGCTCTTCGGATTTCGAGTCCATTCGTCCTGTATGGCGTCATCGTCAATTTTGCGATCGGGCTGGCCAACAAGCTGACGCCGACGATCCCGATTTACTTCATCTCGCTGCCGTTCGTGCTCGCCGGCGGGTTGGTTCTGTTCGGCTATGTGATCAGCGATTTCCTGGTTCTGTTCATGCAGGACTTCGAGCAGTGGGTACTGACCGGATGAGCGAAAACCGATCCAAACTCCACCGCTTGGAGCGACTGATGAAGGTGCAGGGCCAGAAGCGCCTGCTCGAGGAATGGCGCCTGGGACATCTTCGCAAGGAATGCGGCGAGATCGACCGGTCCGACTCCGAGCTGCTCGGCAGTCTCGGCACGACGTCGCAGCTGCACGGCCTGTTCATCGAGGCCAAGGTCCGCAATCTGAGGCGCAACGAGGCGGCCCGCCGCGTCAATCTCGAGCGCCAGACCGAGACCGAGAAGAAGATCCAGTCGACCCGCCGATCGGAGAAGGGGGTCGAGAAGTTGCGCGACGAAACGCGTCGATCGACGGTCGTCGAGGACGAGGCAAAAGAATTGGAAGTCGGCATCGACGGATTCCTGGCCCGGAAGCGGACAAGCTTCGAATAAGGCCGGCGCGATACAAGAGGCGAACCTGCCGATTCATGAGCCGACTGTCGCCGATGACCGTTTCCCCCATCCTATCCGCCGCGAAGACCGAGCCGACGCAGATCGCGCCGCGCGTCGCGAATTCCCGTATGGTCAAGGATGCGGCGTCACCCGATTTCGCGACGATTCTCGACACGGCTGCCACCGAGGTCACGGCGGAACCGCCGCCGGCACCGATCATCCCGCTTGTCGCCCATGAAGCGCGTGCCGTGCCGCCCCTCGAGCAGTTCGAAGGCTTCGTCCTGCGCAGCTTCGTCGAATCGATGCTTCCATCCGAAGCCTCCAGCTATTTCGGATCGGGGACCGCGGGCGGGATCTGGCGTTCGATGATGGCCGAGGAGATCGGCAACGAACTCGCCAAGGGCGGCGGCATCGGTATCGCCGCGTCGATCGCCAACAAGCCCGGCGGTGGCTTCGGCGCGGTCGATGGCCGCGAAGCCGCCAGCGACAGCCTGAATCGCATGCTCCGGCAAAACGACATCGCGCGGGCCGGGGCCATCCGCAAAGACAGCGCAGAATAGGAACGTCGACTTGGATACCATGCTCGCAAAGGCCGTTGATCGGCTCGAAGCCGCCCTTTCCACCGAGACCGACGCGCTCAGCGCCGGCAAGGCGCTCGATCTCATGGAGATTACCGCCCGCAAGAACCAGAGCTTGCTCGAGCTCAGTCGTCTGGCGCGACGAGCCGAGGCGTTGCAGGAAGACCCGGACGCCCGCGACCGTTTGACGGGCCTCGCCAAGGCTATCGAGAAGAACCGCCGCGCGCTTGAACTGCATGTCCGCGCCAGTCACGAGATTTCGGCGCTGATCGCTCGGTCGATAACCGACGCGGAATCCGACGGTACGTATAGCTTGCAGCTCGGGCGCAAGGCCGTTCGGTCGTGATCAAACTGGTGGCTGTCGGTCTCTGGGTCTGCGTTGTCGCGCTCGGATCCAGTTATGTCATGGCCTCGATGAACGCTGATGCCGCCACCGAAGGCACCGAGTCGACCTATTTCGAAGGGCTCGACTATCGCAAGACCGGCAATATCACCATTCCGATGATCGCGGACAAGGCCATCCAAGGCTACATTCTCGCGCAATTTGTCTTCACGATCGACGGCAAGGTGGCCCAGAAGCTTCAGGTTCCTCCAGACCCATTCATCCTCGACGAAGCATTTCGGCGGCTTTATTCGACCGACGGCTTCAACTTCGACGAGCCGCAGCGCTTCGATCTGACCGCATTGACCACTTCGATCCGCGACGCGGTCAATGCCCGCTATGGGCAGGTGCTCGTGCACGAACTTCTGGTGGAGCAGTTCGACTACATCGCCAAGAAGGACATCCGCAACGGACGGCCTGAGTCCCAGTAGAGTCGCCCGCCGCGCCGCCATGGTCGTCACCGGTGCACGATGCCTGGATAATGGTCAGTGAGCGCGGAATACGAGCGGAAAGCCGGTCCCCGCTTTATCCTCATTTTGCGCTAATCGGTGATCGCGTAGTAGCGGCCGGTCAGGCGCAGGATTTCTGCTCGGTTCGCGGCGATAACGGGACCGGTAAAACGCAAGCCGATCTGGAGTCCGCGGGTCCACACCAGTGTGGCCGGCTGAAACGTGCAATCCACCTCGTCATAGAGCGCGATCTGGCTCGGCAAGCGGCGGGCGGCATATCGTCCGATACGCGCGCCCTTCGAGGAACGGTCGATCGCCGTGCCGTCCTCAAGGAATGTCCGTTCCAGGGACACGATCTTGACCGGCTGGATACGGGTGCGCCGACGGGGCACCCTGCGGCTATCGGAGCGCAGTGGGGTCGAATGCATCGTCATGGCACGCATCCTATCGCGGCGATGGCGAACAAATCCTCAACGCCTGGCGGGTCGGGTGGCTCTGCCCTTCGTGGGGTTTGTCCGAGATCGACGTGATCATGGGGGTGGAGCATCGGCGCTTCGCTCGATCCCTCTTCAAACGTTAGGGCGGAATGGGGATAAAGCGGGGAGCCGATCTTCTGCTCGCATTCCGAGCCGGCTGACTATAATCGATCCGAATTGATCGTGATCTATAAAACCTTAACCTGTGAATGCGATGTTCCCTGGTGGAGGCCGTTGAGCGGCACTCGTCGAAGATCAAGGGTTCGAGGTTCGCTTGTCCGTGTCCATTCCCCCTCAACCGGCCGCCAGAGCGTGGCCACCGGCCGACTTGTATCCGCCCCCGCCGCGCTCCGACCGGATCTTGAATCTGGGCTTGGCAGGGCTGGGATTTCTATCGATCGGCTTCTTCTCAGCCGTCACCATCATATCCGCGCTGGACCCCAGTTATTTCACCCGCCCGCTGCTCGACCAGATGATCACCGGGTCGACGGACAAGCCAGGTGACTTGGTCGAGGGGGCAATACCGGTGCCCAAGCTGGTCCGGGCTGTCGCGCTGACGCCGCGGGATTTCCAGATCGTCATGGTCTTCGGTTCGGAAGCGCATCTGGCCTCGCCCGGAGAGCTCTGGCGCGTGAGGGTCGGGTCATTGGTTCCTGGGCTCGGCGAGATTCTCGCGATCGAGCCAGGAGAAAACGGCGGGACCGTGCGCGCCCAGAACGCGACCTTGACCGGCGTTCGCAACTGAGGGCTATCCTTCGCGGCGCCCGGCCTGCTGTCGACTGACTCGTTCCGCTACTTTTTCTCCAGCAGCACCTGACCCTCTTTGCGGAGGCGGCCTTTGAGCTTCTCGGCGATCGCTGCGAGGAACACCGGCAGATCGACCTCGACGTGAACCGCATCGTCGAGAACGTCGAGGCGTCCGGTCACCGACTGGCCCATCACCCGTGCACGAAAGTCGAGATGGTCGCCCGTCCAGACATCTTCGAACTTGACCATGCCGCCGAGCATGTCCTGGCGCAGCTTGCCGAAACTCTCCTCGATCCGCGTGCGGGCCGCCTCGCGGCTCAGCTTGTGGGGAATGTCGACCTTGATCGTTTCGGCCATCACGGGCTCCTTGTTGCAACAGCCCGGCATATGGCGACGGCGCTTTGGCTCCGCAACTCACCGTTCGCCGATGGATGTCGCTGACGACGAAAAAGGGGCGACCTCGCGGCCGCCCCTTCGCATTTGTACCAAAAGAAGCGCGCCGCTGCCTCAGCCGACCGTGGCCGAACGGGTCTGCCCGCCGCCGGACCGCCGGCGCCTGTTGCCGCCACTGGGCTTGGCCTTGTTGCCGGCCGCCGGACGCGCGCCGCGACCCTCGCCGAAGCGTTGGCCACCACCGCCGGGGCGTCGGCCCTGGGGCTTGGCGCCGCGCGGCGGGCGCTTCTCCTCGGGAGCGTTCAGATCGACATGGGCCGCGTAATCGGTCTTCTGCAAATCGAATGTCAGGCCCGTGAGCTTCTCGATCTGGCGCAGTTTCGACCGCTCGGACGGATCGACCAGCGCCACGGCGATGCCGGATTTGCCGGCCCGCGCCGTCCGCCCGATGCGGTGAACGTAGCTCTCCGGCTCTTCCGGAAGGTCGAAATTCACCACATGGCTGATGTCGTCCACATGGATGCCGCGGGCGACGATGTCCGTCGCGACGAGCACGTTGATATTGCCGGACTGGAAGGCGGCGAGTGCCTTCTGCCGCGCCGCCTGACTCTTGTTGCCATGGATCGCGCCGGACTCGATGCCGGCCTTTTCCAGATCGGCGGACAGCCGGTTGGCGCCGTGCTTGGTGCGGGTGAAGATTACCACCTTGGCGAATTCGGGCTGGGCGAGCTTTTCGATCAGCCAGAGCTTCTTGGCCTTCTGCGGCACGAGATAGACGCTTTGATCGATCTTTTCGACGGTAATGACTTCGGGCGTCACCTCGACCCGGACCGGCTTGGTCAGGATCTTGGCCGCGAGATCCTCGATCGAGCGCGGCATGGTCGCCGAGAACAGCAGCGACTGGCGCTCCTTCGGCAATTGCCCGACGATCTTCATGACGTCGCGCACGAAGCCCATGTCGAGCATGCGGTCGGCCTCGTCGAGAACGACGTGGCGGACCTCGCCCAGGATGATGGCGCGCTGGTTGACGAGGTCGAGCAAACGGCCTGGCGTCGCGATGACGATATCGACGCCGCGGCGCATGGCCTCGATCTGCGGACGGATCGATACGCCGCCGAAGATGACGTGGTGCGACAGCTTGGTGCCGGCCGTGTAGGCCTTGACGTTGCCGGCGATCTGCGAGGCGAGCTCACGGGTCGGCGTCAGGATGAGCATCTTCGGCGTCTTCGGAGCAGGGCGCCCGCCCTTTTCCAGAAGCGCATGGATGACCGGCAGCGAAAACGCCGCGGTCTTGCCGGTGCCGGTCTGAGCGACGCCGAGGACGTCGCGACCCTGCATGACGGCGGGGATCGCCTGTGACTGGATCGGTGTGGGTTGCGTGATGTCGAGACGCGCAAGCGCGTCGAGAAGCGTGTCGGCGAGGCCGAACGCCTTGAAATCGGTATGGGTCAATGGATGCCTTACGGGATGCGGACGATGCGTCCGCGAAAAAGTCGATCGTCTTCGCGCATGCGGACGGATCGACGGGCCGTGTCGAAATGCGAAACCCTCGACCGAAGCCGTGGGCCGATTCGATTGGCGCTGGCAAAAATCTCAAAACCTGGGAGGCTTCGGGAAACAAGCAGGCGCTGCGCGATCACGGCGTGATGCCAACGCATATCGGCTTTAATGTGCGGCGCGTCAAGGCTCTTTCGCACTGCGCCATGTCAAATGGCCGGCAATCGTCTCGCCGATCCGCCGCAAGAAGCTCATCCGCGCGACCGGTTTTGCGGCGTGCAGCGGCACGTCTCGCACGGTTTCGTCGCCGCGCGAGAACCGGATCCAGCCGAGCCGCTGGCCTTCCGCGACCGGCGCTACGACCGGACCATTGTCGATGATCGTCCGCGTCATGTCGGCGAGACTCCCCCGTGGCACCAGCAAGCGGAGTTCGGAATCGGCGACGAGCGACACCGTGTCGACAACACCGTCGCTGACCGGCATTTCCCCGACCGGCTCGCCCGCCTTGATCAGCACCACCTCCTCGAAATCCTGCAATCCGTATTCCATCAGCCGCCGCGTCTCGCTCGCGCGCTCGTCGGCCGATTGCATTCCGCTCATCGCCAGCACGACGCGCCGGCCATCGCGTTCGGCCGAAGCGACGAGGCCAAAGCCGGCCCTGGCCGTGTGGCCTGTCTTTAGCCCGTCGGCGCCGACACGCAGCAAGGGGTTGCGATTCTGCTGCTTGATACCGTTGAAGGTGAAGCTCTCCTCCGCGAAGAGCGGATATTCGTCTGGAAACTCACGGATCAGATAGGCGGCCAGAAGCACCAGATCGCGCGCCGTCACATATTGCTCCGGGTCGGGCAGGCCGTGCGGATTGGTGAAATGGGAGTTCGTCAGGCCGATCCTTTTGGCTTCGGCGTTCATCGTCTTGGCGAAGGCCTCGACCGAGCCCGCGATGCCTTCCGCCGCGACGATGGTGGCGTCGTTGCCCGACTGGATGACGATGCCCCTGATCAGGTCATCGAGGCTGACCTCGGATTTGAGCGGCAAGAACATCGTCGAGCCACCGGATTCCGCGCCGCCCTCCCGCCATGCCTTTTCCGAGACGGTGAAGCGGTCGTTGCGCCCCACGGTGCCTTGGCGCAATGCGTCGAAGATCACGGCCAGCGTCATCAGCTTGGCGAGGCTAGCCGGCGCGATTCTCTCGTCGACGTTTTTCTCGTAGAGCACCCGGTCGGTGGAAAAGTCGACGAGGAGGGCCGTCGGGGCGGTGGTTTCGAAGGCGAAGGCGGGCAGGGGAAGCAGGGTGACGAGGGCGAAGGTAAGCATGACGAGCAGCGCCGGAAGTGATCTGGCCCGATGCGCTATCTGCTCCGCCCGCGTCTGACCCGCTGCGATCGCCAGGGCACCAGACTTTGATGCCGGTCTCTTTGCGGCTTCGATCATTGGCCTCTCCGTTTCACTTCGTCTGCGACCGTTTACCGGCGTCGTGAGATGAAGGATGCACCCGATCATACCCAGTTTCGATTAAGAAGAGCGTGAAAGCTATCCCGCGGCCATCCCTGCGTCCGGATGCGATCGTGCGTATGTCGATTGCGAGACGATCAGTGCCAGGCGCAGATCTGGAAACAGCTTCACCCCTCGATCTCAGCCCGCTGCATTTCCAGTTGCAGCCATTCATCCTCAGCGTTCGACAGCGCGGCCCGGTTCGTGTCGACCGCGCTCGCGAGTTCGGCAAAGCGCTTGGCGTTCTTGGCGAAGAGCGCCGGGTCGGCCATTTCTGTCTCGGCCTTGGTGATCGCCGCTTCCAGTCTGGCGATTTCCTTCGGCAGGTTTTCGAGCGCGAATTTCTGCTTGAAGGAGAGCTTTGGGCCGGACCTCGTCGCGCTCTGCTGGGCACCCGAGCCACCTGAGCGGCGCAGTGGCTTGGCCGCCGCGGTGCCGCCGGTGGCTTCGGTCTTTCGAGCCGCGCGCTTCTGGGTGAGCATGTCCGTATAGCCGCCGGCATATTCCAGCCAGCGGCCATTGCCGTCCGGCGAAATCACGCTGGTCACCGTGCGATCGAGGAAATCGCGGTCGTGGGAGACGAGAAGGACGGTGCCGGGATAGTTGGCGATCAACTCCTCCAAAAGGTCCAGCGTCTCCATGTCGAGGTCGTTGGTCGGCTCGTCGAGAACCAAAAAATTAGCCGGCGTCGCCAGAGTCTTGGCCAACAGCAGGCGTGCCCGTTCGCCGCCGGAGAGCTTGCCTGTGGGGGTTCGGATCTGCTCGGGGGTGAACAGGAAGTCCTTGAGATAGCCGACGACGTGGCGCGCCTCGCCATTGACCATCACCTGGTCGCCGCGCCCGTCGGTGATCGCATTCTGGACCGACAGATTGTCGTCGAGCGCCGCGCGCTTCTGATCGAGGAAGGCGAGATCGAGATTGGTGCCGAGCTTGACCTTGCCGGAATCGGGCTTGAGCTCGCCGATCAGCATCTTCAACAAGGTGGTCTTGCCGATGCCGTTTGGCCCGACGAAACCGACCCTGTCGCCCCTGGCGATCCGGGTGGAGAAATCGTCGATCAGCGTGCGTCCGTCGTAAGCCTTCGAGATTCCGACGGCCTCGATGACGAGCTTGCCGCTCTCGCGGGTGGCGCTGGCCTCCATCGACACCTGGCCGACGGCGCGGCGGGTATCGCGGCGCTGCTGGCGCAAATCGTGAAGGGCACCGAGCCGGCGCATGTTGCGGGTGCGCCGCGCGGTGACGCCGTAGCGCAGCCAGTGCTCCTCGCGCACGATCTTGCGGTCGAGCTTCTGCAGGTCGCGTTCTTCCTCTTCCAGCACCTTGTCGCGCCAGGCCTCAAAGCCGGAAAAGCCCTCGTCCAGGCGCTTGGCCGCGCCGCGGTCGATCCAGACGGTGGCGCGGGTGACGCGTTCGAGGAACCGTCGGTCGTGGCTGATCACGACGACGGCGCTCTTCATCTGGCGCACCTCGTCCTCCAGCCATTCGATGGTCGGCAGATCGAGATGGTTGGTCGGCTCGTCGAGGAGAACGATGTCCGGTTCGGGCGCCAGCGTTCGGGCGAGTGCCGCGCGTCGGGCCTCGCCGCCGGATAGGTTCTCCGGCTTCATCTCCTCCGTCAGCCCCAGCGCGTCGAGGCACCGCGTGACCCGGTGCGGGTCGTCGGCCGGACCAAGGCCCGAGGCGACATAGGCGCCGACGGTCGTGAAGCTGCCGAAGTCGGGCTCCTGCGGCAGATAGCGCAGGGTCGTGCCGGGCTTCAGGAACACCTCGCCGGAATCCGGCTCGACCTGTCCGGCGGCGATCTTCAACAGCGTCGATTTGCCGGAGCCGTTGCGCCCGACCAGCGCGATGCGCTCGCCGGGCAGGACGTTGAGTTCGACGCCGGTCAGAAGCGGCGTGCCGCCGAAGGTGAGGCGAACGCCGTCGAGGCGCAAAAGGGGAGGGGGTGCCATGGCGGCGTTCTAGCCGGGATGGGGAGAAGGGGGAAGAGCGGCGCGGCTGGGATCGCTGCTGCCCCTGGCACGGCGTTCCAAGACCGGTGCAACACCTCAGTATAAGTTGCTTGAAAGACTCGCGATCCCGGTAAATTTTCGTTTACGGGCGAGGGTTAGTCTCAAGGGATGAGTCCCTGGACCTCGTCCTCGCCGCGCAAACGTTATGCTCGCCAGCCCGTCCGCTTGCGACGGAAACGGCGTTCGTGGTTGCCGTATCGCATGATCCGGGATGCTGTGTCAGTTGCCACGGTTTTCGCGGTAATGGTGGGTGTCGGTGTTGCCAGGGAGCAGGGATGGCTCGACCATCTCGACCGCTTGCTTCCCACACAATCGCAAGAGACCCGGCCGCGCTCTGCCGCACGCCACATTCCGCTTTGCTCGGGTTCGGTCCGCGTCACCTGCGTCGTCGATGGCGACACGGGATGGGAGGCTGGCACGAAATGGCGGATGACAGGGATCGATGCGCCGGAGGTCTCCAAGCCCGGCTGCGCGGCCGAAAAAAGCATGGGCGATCGGGCGACGCGCCGGCTCCAATCGCTGATGTCCGGCGGATATTCCTTGCATGGAGGCGGACTGGATCGCTACGGCCGGCGGCTGGTATCGGTGACGCTCTCGAGCGGCCGTGACGCGGGCGAGGTTTTGATGGCCGAAGGTCTCGCACAGTCCTGGCCGAACAGCGGCAACAAATGGTGCGGCTGAACAACCGGAGTGTCATCCATATCCGGAAATGTCTGCGCTTATTTGCCAATGTTGATCGCGCGGAAAAAGGCCATTTGCTACTCCTCACATCGCGAAAATTACAGTCAAAAGAAGCGCAATTTTTTAATCACTGTCGGGATATGCAGAGGGACTTATACCAACTCTCGGATTGTATGACTCGTAGGGGATTCTCGGCGCGGAACTGATGTGATTCATTGGTGCGAACAGGAGGATGTTCGCCATGGCCACGCCGGTTCCGCTTCGCTCTGACTTCGATACGA
>Ga0209347_1000382_pt1 | contig 118597 bp, 99 predicted proteins | sample AutmiccommuBRH23_FD_187382 | JGI IMG/M metagenome (GOLD analysis project Ga0209347, IMG submission 187382) | Deep subsurface microbial communities from Mt. Terri, Switzerland - Autotrophic microbial communities BRH/23 (SPAdes) (version 2) | ecosystem: Environmental > Aquatic > Deep subsurface >...
CCCGCCAATGTCTGCTGGAGTCCATGTCCTCGGAGTATGTGCGCACAGCCTATGCCAAGGGCTTGCGCCAGGTAGCGGTAATGGCCAAGCACGTATTGCGCAACGCCCTGATCCCAATGGTGACCAGCTTCCTGCCCATGTTCCCCGGTATGATGACCGGCTCGTTGTTTATCGAGCAGGTGTTTGGCATCCCCGGACTGGGCAAATACTTTGTCCAGTCCAGTACCAATCGGGATTACCCGCTGGTGTTGGGCGTAACTATGTTCTGGGCCGTGCTGATTGCCCTGACCTATTTCGCCACGGACGTTCTGTATGGTTTGATCGATCCCCGTGTGCGTTTGACGGAGAGACGCCGATGACCACCAATGCGTTGACGACCCCCGTTGGCGGAGAAGACCAAGTCCGTTATCGGAGCTTTTGGGTAGGGGCCTGGCGGCGATTTCGCCGCAACAAGCTGGCTATGTTTGGGCTGGGATACGCCGTTTTCATCAGCCTGGTGGCCATCTTTGCCCCGTTCCTGACCCCTTATGCCTATGACAAGATCGAACCGGATATCGCCCTACAGGCTCCTTCGGTTGCTCACCTGATGGGCACCGACCTCCTGGGGCGCGACCTGCTCACGCGGATTATGTATGGCGCGCGTCCCATGATCCTGGTGGGAGTCGTCACCGGCCTGGCGGGCCTGATCGTGGGGGTGCCGATGGGCATCCTGGCCGGGTATATCGGCGGGGTTTTTGATTGGGTGGTGACCCGGTTGGTGGACATGTTCTCGGCGCTGCCCTACTATTTGATCGTGCTATTCATGGTGATGGTGCTCTCTCCCAGCTTGACCAACATGGTGATCGCCCTGACCATTACCGGCTGGGTAGGATCTTGTCGGATGGTGCGGGGGATGACCTTCTCTGTGCGAGAGCAGGACTACATCGAGGCGACCCAGGCCCTGGGTATTCCTACCTGGCGGGTGCTGGTATTTCACATCTTGCCGCAGATTGCGCCTCTGCTGCTATGGGGCTTTGCCGCAGGCATCCCTAGTGCGGTGTTCGCCGAGGCGGGCTTGAGCTTCCTGGGGATGGGCATTCGCCCGCCGCGACCGAGTTGGGGGCAGATGTTGGGGGAAGCGGGCAGTTATTGGATCTACTGGCCGCACATGTTCATCTTTCCCTCGCTGATGATTACCCTCTCGGTGTTGGCGTTCCAGGGGCTGGCCGATGGGCTGCGCAAGGCCCTGGATGTGAGCACGAACCTGTAGGCGGGGGAGCGAAGAGATGACATTACTAAAAGTCCGAGACCTGGAAGTGCGCTTTTACACCAAAGATGGCGAGGTGCGCGCGGTTAACGGCATCTCCTACTCGTTAGACCAGGGGGAGACGTTGGGGCTGGTGGGCGAGTCGGGCTGTGGCAAGTCCGTCAGTACGATGGCGATGGTGCGGCTGCTACCCGAACCCCCGGCCAAGATCACCGGCGGGCAGGTGTTGTTCGAGGGGGAGGACATCCTCCACTTAAAGCCCGCCGACCGCCACCAGGTGCGCGGGGGCAAGATTGCCATCATCTTTCAGGACCCCATGACCAGCTTGAACCCGGTCATGACCATCGGCGACCAGATTGCCGAGGCCGTGCAGGTCAATCTGGGTCTGAGCGGGGAGCAAGCTCGCCAGCGCACCATAGAGGTGCTCACGCAGGTGGGCATCCCCAAGGCGGAGGATCGACTGGCGGACTATCCCCACCAGTTTTCGGGGGGCATGCGCCAGCGGGTGATGATCGCGATGGCGATTTCCTGTCGGCCCAAGCTGCTGATCGCCGACGAGCCGACCACCTCGCTGGACGTGACCATTCAGGCCCAGATCGTGGAGTTGGTGCGGCGCTTGCAGCAGGAGTTGAACATGGCCGTGATCTGGATCACCCACGACCTGGGTGTGGTGGCCCGGATTGCCAAGCGGATCAATGTGATGTACGCCGGGTATATCGTCGAGACCGGTCCCATCAAGCGCATCTTCAAACGGCCCTCTCATCCCTACACCGTGGGGTTGTTGGGGTCGGTGCCACGCATGGACCTGGGGACGGATCGGGAACTGTACTATGTGGAGGGCGCGCCCCCGGATATGATTCGGCTGCCGGAGGGGTGTCCTTTCCATCCCCGCTGCCGGTATCGCACCGAACGTTGCCTGCAAGAGCGACCTTTGCTGGTAGAAGTCGAGCCGGAGCATCGGGCAGCCTGCTGGAACATCGAAGGCTTATTGGCAGACCAGGCCAACCAGCCGATGGGGGAGGGGAGGGCGTGATGGCCGAGCCGAACGTGTTGGTCAAGGTAGAGAACCTGAAGCAGTATTTCCCCATCAAGCGAGGGTTGCTCCAGCGGGTGGTGGGCCACATCAAGGCAGTAGATGGGGTTTCGTTTGATATCTATGAAGGGGAGACGTTGGGGTTGGTGGGGGAGTCGGGTTGCGGCAAAACCACCACCTCGCGGGCCATCCTGCAACTGTACCGGCCCACGGCGGGCAAGGTGTACATGGAGGGGCGGGACCTGACGGCGATGCAGGGGGAGGAACTGCGCCAGATGCGCACGCGGATGCAGATCATCTTCCAGAACCCCTACTCCTCGTTGAACCCGCGCATGACGGTGGGGCGGATTTTGACGGAGCCGATGCAGGTGCATGGGGTCGCCAAGGGGAAGGAAGCGCAGGAGCGGGTGGCGGAATTGCTGCATCTGGTGGGGATGAACCCCTACTTTGTGAACCGCTTCCCAGCCGAGTTCAGCGGGGGGCAGCGACAGCGGATCGGGATTGCGCGGGCGCTGACGGTCAACCCGTCGTTCATCATCTGCGATGAGCCGATCTCCTCGCTAGACGTGTCCATCCAGGCCCAGATCGTGAACCTCTTGAAAAAGCTCCAGCGGGAGCTAGGGCTGACCTACCTGTTCATCAGCCACGACCTGTCCATGGTGCGGTTCATCTCGAACCGGATGGCGGTGATGTACCTGGGCAAGATCGTGGAGTTGGCGCCCAGCGAAGAGATCGTGACAACGCCGCTGCATCCGTACACGCAGGCGTTGTGGTCGGCGGCGCCCATCCCGGACCCGGAGATCGAGGAGAGCCGGGAGCGGATTGTGCTGGAGGGGGATGTGCCCAGCCCGGCCAACCCACCCAAGGGGTGCCGGTTTCACACGCGCTGCCCGCAGGCGATGGATATTTGTCGGCAGGAAGAGCCGCTGCTGCAGGAGTTGCAGCCCGGCCATTGGGTGGCTTGTCATCGATACGGTAACTGACGCCTTTTCGCGTAATACGAGTCTGTTATACGCCCCGCTTGCAGAGTGATGCGCGGGGCGTATTGCTTTTGGGGGGCCTGCTTATTCTTGACACAGCCTGGCTTTGCGTTTACTCTACGCAGCGAAACAGAGGGGAGTCACGGCAGCCAATAACTCCGTGGCCTGTCCACGCCCGAATTCTATGCAGAAAATGGAGGCCAGATGAGTTCTGTCGTTGTACGCAGTAGTCGCACCTCTCCCCCGCCTGCCTGGGCGGTTTGGGAGCGTTTTCTCATCGACAAGATGAACGAGGCAGCACCGCAGTACCAGGAGCGCTATACCCGTCAGGATGGAACGTTTGTGTGGCGGGAAGAATGGCCCGGATTCGATGGGTCTGATGATGGATATGAGAGCTATGGCAACTGGCCGCTCTATTACGCCCTCGGCGGCAGCGATGAGATACATCGTCGCAGCCGTTGGCTGTGGGAGGCGGTGACCAAGCAGTTCACCGGCTATGGCCAGGTCTATCGCGAGTATGACGCGAATTATGACTGGATGCACCACGGGGAAAGCTCGATCTATTTCTATTACTTTGGGTTGGCCGACCCGAAGGTGGCCCGGGATCGCGCCCGCACGCTGCGATTTGCGGGGTTCTACATGGGTGAGGATGAGGAGGCCCAGAACTGGGACGCGGACAAGCGGATGATCCGCTCGCCCATTACGGGCAGCCGGGGGCCTCGCCTGGTCAATGAATGGGATGATTGGGCCACGCACCGCGCCATCCTGGCCCACTACCCGGCTCCTTTTGAGGACATCCCTGGCGTCGAAGGACGGATTGCCGACTGGAACGATGACAAGGTATACGCCGAGATCCTCAAGTTGCTGAACGAGCGCCAGATGCGCTGCGACGTGCCCCTGAACCTGACGTCTACCAGCCTGATCACCCATGCCTACCTGTATACCGGCGAGGACAAGTATCGCCAGTGGGTACTGGACTATATCGGGGCCTGGGCGGACCGGATTGCCGCCAACGACGGCATCTGCCCGGACAACGTGGGGCCCAACGGGATCATCGGCGAGACGATGGGCGGCAAATGGTGGGGTGGCTACTATGGCTGGCGCTGGCCGCACGGCTTTATGAGCATTATCCAACCGCTGACCATCTCAGCGATGAACGCCGTCATGCTGACGGGGGATATGAGCTACCTGGATATCCCGCGCAGTCAGTTGGACCGGATGATCGAGCTGGGCTACCTGGAAGATAACGCGCTCAAAATCCCCAACCGCCATATGGACGCGGGCTGGTCGGACTATCGCGTATTGCGGCCCGAATATCCCATCCAGATCTGGTACGTCTCGCAGGATGCGTCGGACCGGGCGCGGTTGGAGCGCTTCCCTGAGCGGGAATCGCAATGGAACAACGTACACCCAGGTCGCGGCAAGGGCGACGATATCCATATCGCGCCCTGGTATCGCTATATCGAAGGGGCCAACCCCGACTATCCTGCGCGCGTTCTGGAAGCCCAATGGGCCGAAGTTGCCCGGCGCATGAACAAGATGGCCCACGACGACGGGGACCCGGAGGACTGGGACGTGCACCATTGGCAGGATATCAACCCGGTGCATACCGAGGCCCTGCTTCAGCTTACTTGTGGCGGCCCGCAGATCATCTACCACGGAGGGTTGCTGCACGTGCGGCTGCGCTACTTTGACCTGGACAACCGGCGGCCTGGCCTGCCGCCCGATGTGGGCGCGTTGGTAGACAAGTTGGACGGCGAGAGTGCCACGGTGACGTTGGTGAACACCAGTCCGCTGCGGCCACGGCGTATGTTGCTCCAAGCGGGTGCCTTTGGCGAGCATACCTTCACCGAGGTGACCGACTTGACCGCCCAGGAGGGGCCGCAGACGTTCTCAGTGAACGACAAGCATTTGCAGGTCGAACTGCAACCGGGTGGTATGATGCGACTCGAACTGAAAACGAAGCGTTACAGCAACCAACCTTCTTACGAGCAGCCTATCTAGCAGATTGGCCCGACGTTCCGATCGAGGGATGTCGGGCCATCCAGTGGGGCGTGGTTCAGCATGGCAGAAGGAGACGCGAACATGGTGGCCTTTCTATCACAGTTCGACCCGGTCGTACAGGCATTATTTGGGACATTATTCACCTGGGCTGTGACTGCCGCAGGGGCGATACCGGTGTTCTTTACACGGACGCTGAACCGCAAGTTTCTGGATGGAATGCTGGGGTTGGCGGCGGGCGTGATGGTCGCGGCCAGCTTTTGGTCACTATTGGCCCCAGCCATCGAGATGTCGGAGGGGTCGCCGCTGCCAGCAGTGATCGGCTTTTTGCTGGGCGGCGTGGTCTTGCGGGGAGTAGACGCGCTGTTGCCGCACCTGCATCCCGCCCTGGCAGAGGGGCAACCGGAGGGGCTGAAAAGCTCCTTTCGACGCAGCACGTTGTTGGTACTGGCTGTGACGCTGCACAACTTTCCGGAGGGGCTGGCTGTCGGGGTGGCCTTTGGCGCGGCAGCTTCCGGGGTAATGGACGGGGCCACCATCGCCGGGGCCATCGCCCTGGCGATCGGTATTGGCTTGCAGAACTTTCCCGAAGGGATGGCTGTGGCAATGCCACTGCGCCGCGAGGGGCTGTCCCCCAGTAAGTCGTTTCTGTTCGGTCAGGCGTCCGGTATGGTGGAACCCATCGCTGGCGTCCTGGGGGCCTGGCTGGTGTTGGCCGTGCGGGCCATCTTGCCATATGCCCTGGCCTTTGCGGCGGGCGCGATGATCTTTGTGGTAGTGGAGGAGCTGATCCCCGAAGCCCAATCGGAGGGTAACTCGCACCTGGCGACGCTGGGGGCCATGCTAGGGTTTGCCATCATGATGACGCTGGACGTGGCGCTGGGATAGAGATACAGCCTCGACGTAATCAAAAAGGGCCGGACATCGTACGATGCCCGGCCCTTGCGCGTCTCAGAGAAAAGCTTCAGATCCCTTCTGCGGCAGCAGTTGCTGTCTTGCGCGTGCAAGGCAGCGTCCTGGTTAGCAACAAGGTGACGAGGGCAAACCCCAGGGCCAGGGCGAACGCCGCCGGGTAAGAGATGGTTCTGGCGACCCATCCGCCTAGCAGGGGAGCGACCATATTGAGAGCGCCAAACGTGTTGACGATACCGATGTACAGTGGCCGCTTGAACTCGTCGGCGTATTCCAGGATCCAGTTGAAAAAGGGCCAGCCCGACGAGCCGGCGTACAGCCCCAGCATGAAAAAGACCAGCAGGTAGACGTATAGCACCGCCGGTCCCAAGGCCGCGGCAAAAGGCTGGGCGGCCAGGGCAATAATGGGCGGCAGGGCGGCAATCAGGTTCACCACGCGGATATGTGCCAGGGGGCCGAAGCGGTCCTGGACGATGCTGGTCAACAGCCCGGCCACCAGCGACCCGCTTACCTGGGCGGAGACGAATAACCCTGTGGTCTCTTGGCCCAGGCCCAGATTTTCGGTGGCGTGCAGTACGTAAAAGGCGCTCGCCACCATCACGAACCCGCTGACTACCCGCGCTATTACCAGCCGTAGGAAGGGCTTGTCTTCCACCATAATCTGGGGAAGCATCGCCAGGATGCGCTTCAGACTGGGCATTTCCTCTTTGGGCGTGCCGTTGGCCGGTGGCTCGCGAATCAGGGTCAAGAAGAACGCTGAGAGCATCAAGATGGTAGAAGCCGCGGCAAAGATGATAGCATAATTCAGGGGAAAGGCCCAGCCTTGATCGCTCAGGGCATAGCGCACGAAAGCGCCCACTCCAATGCCCACCAGCCCCCCGGCTACCTGCGGCAGTCCCATGATCTTGCCCCGACTGCGCGGGGGGATACATTTGGCCATCAAGTCGAACCAGGGCACGCTGATGACGGCGTCGATGGCAAAAAAGGTGACGATGCTCGTAATGACCAGGATCAGCGTGAGGGTCGGGCGGTCTCGGCCCAGCAGGAGCAGGCCGAGCGCAGCCCACCAGAAGATGGTGCGGCCAGGCCAGGCTACGCGCACGATGACCGGCTTTTTCTCGCGCATGCGGGAGGTGGCGCTGGCGACGAGCAACTGCGGCAGTAGCCAGGCCCCACTTTGCAGGCCGCCCGCTAATCCCACGATCACCTCTGACCCGGAGAGTTGCATGATCAATCCAGGCATTACCGTGGTCGAACTGATAAAGTTCATGGCGATAAAAAACAGGGCGGATTCGATGGCAAAGATGGGGGCGTTCCATCGGTAATGCGGCGGTATGGTCTCGCGCTGTGCCGCTTGCGCGGCCGGGTTTTCAGCCACAGGTGTCTCCTGAGAATTGATCTACAACCGGCCTACTATAGCTTGCCGGGCATGGGGCGTCAAATGATGCTCTTTAGGCTATCGCGGCGTTTGTGAAGAGGCCGCGGGCCACAGATATGGCTGGACCGCCAGCATCCTGCTGGCCCGTACAGGGGGAAGCCGCGCTTGCTGAGCGCCTGTACAGTGGCGCAGTTGCAGAGGACCGCAGGAATCGGGTAATTCTTATAGCAGCCGCTCGGTGTGAGCGGGGGCGGCGCGCGAGCCACTGCCTTCGGCCAGGGCAGCCTCTAGCCGGGCGATCAGCCCCGTCCGGCGTTGGGTCGAGCGGGCCTGCGCTACGGCTACCCGCACGGCCTGCTCCTGGGTGATTAGCACGGCCAGCCGCTCGGCTCGCGAGAGGGCGGTGTAGAGGATGTTCCGCTCCAACATGACATAATGGTTCTTTAGCATCAGCACTACCACGGCGGGCCACTGGGAACCTTGCGCCGAGTGGACGGTCATGGCCCAGGAATGGACCAGCTCATCCAGCTCTTCAAAGGTGTAGAGGACGCTATGGTCGTCAAAACGGACCGTCAGGGCCTTGTCCTCCAGGTTGATCCGGCTGATGAGACCCAGGTCACCGTTCAACGCCTGCTTCTGGTAGTTATTTCGGGTCTGGCGGACCTTGTCGCCTTCGCGTAGGATGCGGCGCTCCTCCGGGGTGCGCGTTCCGCTCAACTCGATTTCCACCTTGCGCGGGTCTGGGGGATTCAAGGTTTGCTGCAACGCTTCGTTCAGCGTGCGAATGCCCGCCGCCCCGCGATGCATGGGAGCCAATAGCTGCACTTCTTCCGGGGGTATGTCCAGGAATTGAGGCAGGCGGGCGGCCACTAGGCTGACTGCCAGCTCCTTGGCTTCCTCTGGCGTCTCGCGGAACATCTCGAAATAGTCCGAGCTTTCCGATGAGGGTTGGATGGGGCGCTGGCCGGTGCGCACGCGGTGGCAGTTTACCACGATCATGCTCTCCGCTCCGGCCTCCTGGCGAAAGATCTGGGTCAGGCGGGTAACGGCCATGCCAGGCACGCGCCCGCTCTCGGCGGCGGCGATCAGGTCTTGCAGCACAGCGCCCGGCCCCACCGACGGCAACTGGTCGACATCGCCCACCATGTAGAGGTGGGTACCCTCTGCCATCCGCGCGATAATCTCGTCCAGCAGCCACAGGTCGATCATGGAGGACTCGTCCACGATCAACACCGTCTCGGTAATCGGCTCGATGTTGGTGGAGCCGAATCCTATTCCCAGGTGGCGGTGGACGGTGGCGGCGGGACGCTGGGTAGAGGTTGCCAGTTGCTTACTGGCCCGGCCTGTGGTGGCGCAGAGCGCATAGCTCACGTCCAGGGCTTCCAGGCAGGCGATCAGCGAGCGCATGGTGGTCGTCTTGCCGGTGCCGGGGCCGCCGGTGAGGATGGTCAGCCGCGCGCCCATCAGCAGATGTGCCACCGCCCCGCGCTGTTCATCCGTCAAATGGGCGTGGCCCATCTCGTCCACCAACTGGCGAGCGTGCTCCTCGGAGAGGCGCAACCCGCTGTGTGGCGGTTTGCCCAGATAATAGGCCAGGCGTTCGGCGATGCGCTGCTCCGTGTGGGCTACCTGGGGCAGGTAGATGGCCTGTAGCTGCTGCTCGGCGGGTTGTTCCAGGGAGACGCGGCTGCTCGTTTCGCGGATGATTCGCGCCTGCTCGACCAGCGTTTCTATCTGGGGACGAATGGCTTCTGCGCTTACCTCGGTCAGCCGTGCCGCTTCGTCCACAATCTGGGCGGCGCTGCTCCAAAGGTGCCCGTCGGACAGGGCTTCCTTGAGCAGGTGCACCACGGCGGCTTGCAATCGTTGGGGGGCATCCGGGGCGATACCCAGCCGTTGGGCAATCCGGTCGCATGTTTTGAACCCAAAGCCGCGCACCTCCTCGGCCAGCCGGTAGGGGTCCTGGGTGATCGCCAGCCACGACTCGCGGCCATACTGGCGGTAGATGCGCTGGGCCTGATTGGGGGTCAGTTCGGCCACCCCTTGGAGGTTGATCATCAGTTCGTGTACGCCCTGATGTTCGGCCCAGCTCTCGCGGATGGTTTGGGCGCGCACCGGGCCGATGCCGGAGGCTTCTTCCAGGCGTTGGCCCCCCTCCTGAAGCACCCGGAAGGTGTCCTGTCCAAAGTGGTTAACCAGGGCCTTGGCATAATGCGGCCCCAGGCCCTTGATGCTGGAACCAGCCAGGTAGCGCTCGATGGCCGCCAGACTGCGCGGCATTTCCGGCGCTGCGGAAGAGACCTGCACTTGCATGCCATACTTGGGATCGCGCCGCCAGACGCCCTCTATCCGGTAACACTCGCCCACGCGGGGCTTGCCCAAGTATCCCACCGCCACCACGCCCACCGCCACTGGCTCGTCGGCGGGCACCAGGTACACCACAGCATACCCCGCGTCTTCGTTGACGAACGTGATCCGTTTGATAGAGAACACGCCCGCGACCGGGTCTCCCTCATGGCCGAACAGGCCGTTGACCTTCTGGTTACTGGCCTCAGAACTCATACCTTCCTTCCCGAACAGGTTGAACGCTCATTCCTAACGCTATCATGCTACCGACTGGTTGTGCGACTGCGGCAGGCTGCCACATCATCCCCGCATCCCCCCTACGGGGCACACCGTGGATGGCGCACCTTCCTCCCCGAGGAGAAGGTCGAGATGTCGGCAGGGACGGTGGCGGTTCGACCGACTTTAGGTCTATGGCCCGATTTTCCTACTCACCCAGCGGGGCAGACATCTCCCCGTCTGCTTGAAGGCGTAACCCCTCTCCCGGCGAAAGGGTTATGCGGTTGTTCCCGGCCCGCACCTGGCCCTGGCCCTGCAACAGCGTACAGATGGTCGTCCCTTGCTCGTCGGTCGCAAAGGTGGCCGAGCCCACCAGTTGCACGGTTCCACCGGGTAGCTCCAGGCGCAGGTGGGCGTTAGTTCCGCGCTGTAGGGGGGCGGAAACCAGGCTCGCCCGTCCTGTCCGTTGGCGGATGGTGACGCGTGATAGGCGACTGCCGGGGTTGCCCTCCAACTGTTCGATCTCCCATTCCCCCGCCGATTCCACTCGCATCTGGCTGCCGTCAAAGAAATGGACGAGTGCGACGGTTCCCGACCTGCTCCGCAGGCGATGGCCCGGCAGAACGGTATCCCCGACCTCAAGCGGCTCCCAGATGCCTGCTGTTCGTGCTATCTGGAGCGCGCCCGCATCTATCTGGGTCACTGTGCCCTCGCCAGGCAGCAGGCGATAGGCCCATAGCAGGTAGGCCCCGGCGGCTATTAGCAGGAGCAGCGCCAGCCCCATGACAAGGCTTCGCCCCCAGAGACGCAGGCGCGAACCGCCCCGCCCCAAGGGGGTCCACTGGTTAGGGCCGCTCTCTTCCCCGGATGGGTGGTGGCCTTCCGGGAGAGCGGAGGGTTGCGCGCTCACCGGCGCCGATTGGTCAGCACGGCGGGGTTGGCGACGAATTCCGGCAGACCACCGCGTACTACCGCCAGCGCAGACTGGGCCACACGCGTGCGCAGGGAGGCAAACGTGGCGTCGGCATACGAGGCCGAATGTGGCGTCAGCACCACGTTGTCCATCTGGCAGAGGGGATGATCCAGCGCAATAGGCTCCGTCTCGTACACATCAACCGCCGCCCCCGCGATGATTCCGTCACGCAACGCGGCGATCAGCTCGCTCTCCTTCACGACGGGGCCGCGACTGGTGTTAATCAGATAGGCGCTCGGTTGCATGGCTTTCAGGAACGCGGCGTCGATCAGTCCCTTGGTCTGCGGAGTGAGCGGCACGTGCACAGAGACGTAATCTGCGCGCTGGGCCACTTCTTGCAGGGATACCTGTTCCACGCCCATTCTCTGGAAGGCGTCGGCAGCCATGTAGGGATCATAGGCGATTACCTGCATTTTGAGCGCCAGGGCGCGTTGGGCCAGCGCCTGCCCGATGTTTCCGAACCCCACCAGCCCCAGGGTTTCGCGGTGAATCGTGCCCATCGGGATTAACGCGCGTCTGGCAGCGCCCCAACCCTTCTCCCGCAGGGTGCGGTCTAGCCGGGTCACCTTTTTGGCGCAGTCCAACAGGAGCACCAGGGCGTGGTTGGCGACTTCATCGATGCAAAAGTCGGGGAAATTGGCGACGATGACCCCGTATTCCGTCGCCCCTTCCAGGTCGACGGTGTCCACGCCGATGCCATAGCGCACCACCACCTGCAGGCGAGGAGCATTGGCAAAGACTTCGCGGGTAAACGGCTCGGAGCTACACAGCGCGGCGTCGGCATCGCGCACGGCCTCGATCACCTGGGCCGGGGTGCTACATTTGCCGCGCAACACGAATTCGATATCGGGTACATTCAGGACTTGAGGCTCTTCCACAAGCACGCTGCCCGGCTCGGCGCCGGTGTGCACGACGATTTTCCTGGACATGGTTCCCCCGTGATTCAAGATAGTGTGATGCACTGCTTTCCATAGCCTGCTAGTGTCTCTATAATAAGCCAGGAGCCGCGCCTGTCAATAGCTCCCGAATTGCGCGCCAGGGATGGCGCGGCTCCTGGGCGCCGTACTGCCGAGACGCGCCTGGAATCTCGGGTGCACCCACGTTCGCGCTCGGACGTGATAATGTGCGCGTTTTGCGGTACAATGTGTGAGATGATCTCCCTTTGCCGATACACTCTTGATGTGCGCAGCCTATCCGAATAGCCTGCACTCTATTCGGGACTGACTGGCCTTCGGGGCGAGCAGCAAACTCGCGCTAACTCATTTGCACGAAACACTTGCCAAGGGGATAGCCATCGCGCATAATGTAGCCCATTAGAATAGTAAGTAGGGGGGTAGTTATGAGGGAGGTTCGGACCATACTCCTGGGCCTGCTCAGGCAAGGGGATCTATATGGCTATCAGATCAAACGGGCATTGGAACGAGACGAGTTCATTGAGTGGGCCAAGGTCCCCACGGCCACCCTGTACCACGAGTTGGGGGAGATGGCTGACGAGGGTCTGGTTGAGCGGGTAGGAAGTGAGCTGGCCCAAGGCAGACCGGCGCGGGTTATTTATCGCCTCACGCCCAAGGGGCGCGAGGAGCTGGCACGCCTGCTGCGCGAGGCATGGTCTTCTGTCGAGCGCGCACGCACGCCCGAAGACATTGCCACCTTTTTCATGGATGCCTTGCCTCAAGTAGAAATCGTCGAGGCCCTGCAAGAGCGGTTGAACTACCTCCAGGAAGAGCTGGAGCGGGTTACGGAGACGGCCCGCCAGCGGCAGGCCGATCCCGCCCTGCGGGAGATGGTGTCTGCCATTTGGGATCATGCCCGCCTTCGGCTGGAGAGCGAGATCGAGTGGACGCGCGATCTGCTCGCCAGTGTAAAAGCCGGAGAATACCTCCGCGTCAGGGAGGCAGTGGAGGCCAAAGAGGAGGCCGTGCCCGCGCATAAGCCCCGTCGGTTGACCGAGGGGCTGGGAGCCTTTACCTTTGTGCTGCATACCCACCTCCCCTATGCACGGATGGCTGGCCGCTGGCCGCATGGGGAGGAGTGGATTCATGAGGCCCTGGCCGAGACGTACGTTCCCCTGCTCAATGCCCTCTATGACCTGCGGGATGAGGGCGTCCACTACAAGCTGACTATCAGCCTGACCCCGATTCTGGCCGAGCAATTGGCCGACGCGGATGTGCGCGAGCATTTCCTGGTCTATCTGGAAGAGGAGATCGGCGCGGCCAAGGCGGACATCCCTCGTTTTGGTGAGGAGAACCTGCGTCATCCGGAGTACCTGGCGACCTTTTATCGGGACTATTATACGCATATCAGGGATAGCTATCTCGAGCGCTTTGACGGGGATGTGGTGGGAGCGTTCCGCCGGTTGCAGGATGAAGGGTATCTGGAAGTGGTCACGAGTGCGGCCACGCATGGCTACCTGCCCCTGTTGAGCCGCGATTCGTCTATCTACGGCCAGTTGCGCACGGGCATCGAGAGTTACGAGCGGCTCTTGGGCCGCGCGCCTACCGGCATCTGGCTGCCCGAGTGCGCCTATCGCCCCGCCTATGTGGATGAGCAAGGGGTAATCCGGCCGGGTATGGAGGAATTTCTCTCGGCCCTGGATCTGGGCCACTTTTTCGTCGAAACGCACGCCATCGAAGGGGGACGCCCCGTCGGCAAGGCTGCTGGGGATGTGGCTATCGGCCCCTATGTGGCGATCAAGCGGCGCTATGTGGTTCCTATTTCCGAGGGAACGGGCGTAGCGGGAACTACGTATGAGCCTTATTACGCGGTGGGCAGCGACAAGGGACTGACCGATCCGCCGGTGGCTGTCATTGGCCGCAATGATCGCACCGGCCAGCAGGTCTGGTCGGGGGACTGGGGCTACCCTGGAGATGCGGATTACCGCGAGTTTCACAAAAAGGACCACGAGTCGGGCCTGCAATACTGGCGGGTTACGGGGCCGCGCATTGATCTGGGCGATAAGGACTATTACCATCCCGATTGGGCGCAGCAAAAAGTGAACGGGCACGCCCGCCACTATGCCGACCTTGTGGAAGAATTGATCACAGGGTATTATAAGGATACCAACCGCTACGGGCTGATTTCCTCCAACTATGACACCGAACTCTTTGGCCACTGGTGGTTTGAAGGGATTGATTGGCTGCGCGAAGTGTTGCGCCTGTTAGCCGATAGTGACGTGGTAGACCTGGTTACTGCGGGCGAATATGTGGCGCGCCACGAGCCGGAACAGGTCATGGCTGTGCCCGAAAGCTCCTGGGGTGTGGGGGGAACCCACTGGACCTGGGATAACCCCGAAACGCACTGGATGTGGGAGCCTATTCATCAGGCGGAGAAGCGGATGGAGCAGGTCGTGGAACGCTACCCGCAGGCCCAGGGGGATGCCCTGTTGGTGCTGAACCAGGCGGCCCGCGAGCTGCTGCTGGCCGAGTCGAGCGACTGGCCTTTCCTGGTCTTCACGGGGCAGGCCAAGCAGTACGCTATCGAGCGGTTCCGTGGCCATCTGGAGCGCTTTGATCGGCTGATAGGTATGGCCGAGCGGGGCGTGAGCGCCCAGGACCGAACCTATGCCGAGGAGATGTACGAACGGGATAAGGTTTTCCCCAATATCGATTATCACTGGTTCAGGAACCGGCAGGGAAAAGCGGACTGAACCTGGTCAGGCTTGTTGAGCGATCACCAGAACAATGCTGATGCGCCTGTACTCGTTCTGGTGATCCGCTTTCAAGGACATACATTCTGCGCTAATGCGAAGGGGAGGATGATCGTGAAAACCCCTGGTAATCGCTCCAAGCCTCTATATCAGTACGTAGCAGATGACATCGTAGCCAAGATCGAAGGTGGCTTCTGGCAACCAGGCAGCAAACTACCCAGCGAACGGGCACTGTGCGATCAATACAGCGTCAGCCAAATCACCGTCCGTCGGGCGTTGCGGGAACTCACCCATTTGGGAAGGGTCTACAGTCACCACGGGCTGGGTTGGTTCGTCAACAGGGAAGCACAGGGTGGCGCTACGCAGGAAGTCACGCTCATCCTGTCTGATCTGGACTGGGCGGCCCGCCCTGTGCTGCGGGCGTTGATCGAGGGTCTGGATGCAGGCAGGACAGCTCTGCGGCTGGCGTTCACCGACTGGAACCCGCAGAGCGAAGCCCAGGCGTTACAGCAGGCTATCGGGCGGGGAACGGATGGGATTATGCTCGTGGTGACCGGCGAGGAAAGGACCCTGACCGCCCGCTATAACGAGCTTTTACAGGACGTATCGGTGCCCGCCTTGCTCCTGTGGCACGAGGTCAAGGACGCGAACTATCCCTCTGTGGCTATAGACGAGGGGCTATGCATGCAGACGATGACGCGCCACCTGCTGGATTTGGGGCATCAACGGATTGCCTACGCGGGCAGCAATCCGGCGCTCGTGGAGGGCCAGCGACGCTATTGGGGGTTTGCCACCACCCTGTGGGAACATGGGATAGACCTGCCGTTGAGCTGGGTCCTGGCCACCGAGTTGAACAGCGAAGCGGAGACTAGGCGGCTACAGCAGATCTTCCAGGGGCCAGAGCGCCCGACAGCTTTGGTCTGCGCCTCGGATGACTATGCGGCCAAGGCGATGGCTATCCTACATCGTCTGGAGCTGCGGTGCCCGGAAGATGTGGCCGTTGTGGGGCTGGGGGACCGCGATTTCGCCCCATTACTGCCTGTTCCACTGACGACCTTTCGCTATGATCTGGCCAAAATGGGGGCGGCGGCGGCGGCCATGATCCTCGATCTGTTGGCCGGGCGGCCTGTCAAGGATATGCGCCTTTCAGGCCAGGTCATCACCCGCCAGAGTTGTGGTACCAGTTACCCCAGAGCATTGCGTTGAGTGGGCCGGGGCCCTATTACACCCGCTGCCCGCTGACATTATCCTATAAGGGGGACATCATGCCTGATTTCAGGATTCCTAGACGTCCTTTGGGCAATACAGGGCTTGTAGTATCCGTACTCGGTTTGGGCGGCTTTCACCAGGTAGAGGTTGGGGTAGACTATGTGCAAGAGCTCGTAGAGTGCTACCTGGAGGCAGATGGCAACTATATCGAGACGGCCCGCGGCTATGGGAATGGTTCGTCAGAGCGCAAACTGGGGCAAATCTTGCGCGGGCGCCGCGATCAGGTAGTGCTGGTTTCCAAGACAGGGCAGCGTACCGCGGAAGGGGCGTGGCGCGAGCTAAACGAGTCGCTGGAAGCCCTGCAAACGGATTATCTCGATGTGTTGCTCTATCACTGTCTGACGCAAGCGGAGGAGATTGAGACCATTGCCCGGCCAGGGGGGGCTGCCGAATCTTTTGCCAGGGCGCGCGAGGAGGGGATGATCCGCTGCGTGGGGGCCAGCACCCACTGGCCCATGCTGTTGCTGCCCGCAATGGAATCCCTCGAGTTGGACGCCGTGATGTATTGGGTGAACTATTTGGTGGCCTGCAATTACCCCGAGTTGTATCAGGTGATTGCCCCGGCAGCGCGCCAGCGGGGGCTGGGCATCATTGGAATGAAGCCGCTGGGAGATGGCTACCTGCATCGCTCCGTCAAGCCCGCGTTCGAGTTCGCGCTGGCCCAGGAAGTGGATGTGCTGGCCTGCGGGTTCAACTCGGTGGGGATGCTGGAGGCGGACCTGGAAGCCGTCTGCCAGTGGGAGCGGCCCACGGAGGAGCAGTTGGAGTCCATTCTGCGGGATGCGCCCGAGTTGGGGGATTACGTCTGCCGCCAGTGTGGCAAGTGCGCGATGCCAGACCTGGACCTGCCCAATGTGTTCGAACTGGAGGGCAAGTTCGATCAGCAGATGTTCGACGGGCGCCCCACCGATGCTCCCGATTACGCCTTGCGCCAGCGCTTGCGCTACTGGTTCAACAACCAGGCGCGAGCCATCGAGCTATACAAGCCCTATACCGCCAGGGTGCAAGCTCTGCTCCAGGCGGGCACACCGCTGCCTTCCTGCCCCTATGGCATTGATCTCCGGTTCAAACTCAAGCTGGCCCACGCCAAGCTGACCAGCAATCCCCAGTTTCCGTCGGGGGTGGCAGGGTTCTAGGTAAGAAAAATAATGCCTGCACCATATGGTGCAGGCATTGTGGTCACCCGGTGATCGTTGCTACGAGGCCGGTGTCGGCGTAAGGCTCGGCAAGGGCGTGGGGGTGGGGTAAAGCTGGTCCCACTTTTTCATCACTTCCGCCACCTTGGGATCATCCTCGAACTCGGGAGTCAGAGCAATGGGCTCCTCGGAAAAGTCCGAAGGGACTCCCTCGGCGCTAAAGGTGGCCTGGAAACGACCAATCCACTCTCCCAGGTAGCCCTGTTGGGCGATCAACGTGTTTCCCACGACTTCCGGCGATTGCATGAGCTGGCGCGTGTTCCCCCCGATGATGACGTCAATGCCCCCAACAGCCTCTGTCAGCAGCTTGTCTTCCTCGAACCCCAGATGGGACAGCACAATCAGGATGTCCGCCTGGTCTCGCAGTTCGGGCACATACTGCTGGGCGGTGGCGATGGGGTCCAGCAGCTTGAACCTGGCCGCGTCCGCGCCTACCACCATCGCATCCGGCTCAGTCAGGCCCAGAATGGCGATCCGCCTGCCCTCGCGCTCCAGAATGACATACGGCTGGAAGACCGGCTGCTCGTCTTCCACGGAGACCAGATTGGCCGAGAGGAAGGGGAAAGTTGCCTCTTGCTCCCGTTCTTTCAGGGCGTCAATGCCTGCCGTCAAATCCATCTGCCCCAGGGTGAGGGCATCATAGCCCATGAGGCTCATGCCTTCCACCATGACCCCGCCCTTGCTGATCGTGGACACCCATTGTCCGGTCAGCGAAGAACCGGCATCCAGTACCAGAACAATTCCGTCGTTGGTTGCGCGTTCCTGCTTGATTGCGGTGGCCCGCCGGGCCAACCCCCCTTTGGGGACGCCTCAACCACAGGGATCGGTTTCACCCGTTACATCGTTGGTGTGCAAAATGGTCAGGGTAGTCGCCTCGGCGGTCCGCCGCTGCCGCTGCACAGGCTCGGCAATTGGTTCTGGGCTGGGTGGAACCTCGGTGGCGGTGGCGGGCGGTGCCGACGTCGGCTCTAGCGTGTTGGTGGCCTCCTCAGCCGCCGCGACCACCTGGGTCGCCGGGGGTAAGGTCGGCTCGCTTTTGGGCTGGCAGGCGGTCAGCGTGCCAGCTACCACGATCAGTGCCAGCAGCGCAAGCCGTGGCGCCCATCGGAAGGGTAAAAGTTGTAGTCTGTGATCCATGATTTCCTCACCAAAACAGGATGTCTATCGACCAGACACCGATTATAGCACGGACGCGGAGTGTGACCGAATAGGCGCGCCGGGGGAGTCCTAGTCGCCCAGCATCCCCCGGATGATCACGTCCACGGCAGCTTCTTCATCCACTCCGCGAGCCATCAACGTTTCCAGTTCCTTCTTGTCCACCGTGCCGATGGCGGCCTCGTGCGTCACCTGCGCGCGGTGGTCGGTGACTCGCACGATGGGAATGGCGTTGGCGACTGCCTGGTCGCGCACGATCTCTACACAGTCCACGTGTCCCTTGGCAAAGGGGGCGTTGCCTTCCGTCGTGCCGATCACCTCGCTGCGAGCGCGCTCGCGCACGGCAATCCGAGATTTCGCCAGGCCGCGGGCGTTCGCGCCGTTGAGCAGGATGGTCTCCTTGACCTTGATCTCGTCGTCGGCATAGCCCATCGCCTTGGCGGAAAGCTCCGCCACGCCGTCCTCCTGCACGGTCACTTCATAGTCGAAATCTATCTTGCCCGCCCGGCCTTTGCTCAAGTTGAACTCGGAGAGATAACGTCCTCCCTTGTCCACCTGGATGCGGGCCTTGGGCAGCACTTCCACGCCGCCATGCTCGCCGTGATAATGGGTCTCGGCGTAGCGCATGGTCGCGCCCGGACCCACCCGCACGGTGCCTTCCATGATATGCTGTACGTGCGTGGCGTTGGGGAAGGTGCAATGGGCAATGAACTCGACTCGCGCTCCCGCGCCGATCTGGAAATCCGAGATGATCCGCTGTACCCCTTCCGCCGGGATGACGCCAAAGCAGAGATGCACCGGCAGGTCCACGATGGTTCCCGGCTCGACCACGACCTGCGCCTTGACGCCGTCGGGAAGCTGCTCCGCTGTCATCGTCAGGCCGGGGATTTCGTTGGCTCCCAGCACCTCGTTGCCACTCACCACCAGGCTGGCGACCTTGGGGGATTTCAGGAGTTGGGGATCACCCCCCGATTCCTCGTAGGCTTGCAAGATGGCCTCAAAGTCGCTCATATTCCTCCTCTGACTCGACCTTCTGAGAGCGGTCGCACGGACGGCAACACCGGGCGTAGCGGTCGCACACGCGGTTCGGCTCGCCCGTTTGCAGGATGACCCCCTCGCAGATCAGGGAGGCCTTGTCAGCCATTTGTACGACTTCGTCGCGGTGGCTGATGAGCAGGACGGTGGTGCCTTCCTGGGCCATCCGGCGAATCAGTTGGGCGATGTCCTCCAGGGTCATCGTGTCGATGCCCGAATCCGGCTCATCCAGGATAGCCAATTTCGGTTGCATGGCGTAGACGGCTGCCAGCTCTATCCGCTTGCGCTCGCCGCCGGAAAGGGCCTCATCCACAAAGCGGCGCATATATTCGGGATCCAGCGCCACGGCCTCCAGGGCCGCGTCGAGCCGCTCTTTATTTGGCTGGCGCATGCCGAGGCCCAGGTAGTGGGCCACGGTCAGCCCCTCGAAGCGGGCGGGTTCCTGCCAGGCCAGGGTGATGCCCCGCTTGCCCCGCTCGTTGATGGGCAAGTCTGTGATGTCCTGCCCTTCGAACCGGATGTGCCCTTGAGATGGGGCATACCCGGCGGACCCCATCAGGGCATAGGCCAGGGTGCTCTTGCCGGAACCGTTGAGGCCCAGCACGGCGTGTACGCTCCCCCGGTCGAGGGTCAGGTTGACCCCGCGCAGGATCTCGCGCTGCTCGCGCTGTACGTGGAGATCCTCGACCTGGAGCAAATGACCATTGGTTGTCATGCATTTGTCCTTCTGAAATGATAGGGTGCGGCGAATCGCACCCCGTAGTTTGGCTAATGTCGCCCGCGTGCGCAGGCAGAGAAAACGACACCCTGTATAATGTAGTCATCTTGTCAAGAATGTCAAGGGAGGTTTTGGGCGGGGGAACAGGCCCTCACCCCTACCCTCTCCCAAGGGGCGAGGGGACTGGAGGTTGCCGGTTGACCGCATCCGCCCGGCGGGGTATGATCGGCGGTGTCCATCCCATTGTTGCCTTTCAGGAGGAGCATATGTCAGCAGCATCTTGCTCGACAAACAGCGTACTCTATCCGCCTCGAGATTGGTTTACCGCCTGGCAGGAGCGCACGGGCGAGCAGCCCCCCGATTTCGCGGCCCTGCCGTCCATGCCCGATCTGCCCCCCTTGTTGCAGTTTCAGGATGGCCGCCCGGTGCAGTGGCCCACGGATTGGGATAGCCGCCGGGCAGAGATCAGGGCCCTGTTGGAGCACTATTTCTGGGGGCGGTTGCCCGCCGAAGCCCCGCGCCTGAAGAAGGCGGAGGTGCTGGCGGAAGAACATGAACGTGACGTCATCCGGCGCAGCGTCGTGCTCACCTTTGCCGCCGAGCCGGTGGTCCAGATCACCATCGAGACGATGACGCCCGATAGCGGCGGGCCCTTCCCCGTGTTCCTCACCCAGACGACGCATCGCGTGTGGGCGGTGATGGCGGTCTCGCGTGGGTACATGGCCTGCGTCTATCCCGCGTCGGACGAGGATGACCAGTCCGCCCGCTTTATGGAGGTCTATCCCGACTGCGACTGGACGACTATACCGCGCCGGGCGTGGCTGGCGGGGCGCGCGTTGGATTACCTGCTGACGCTGGACGAGGTGGATGGCGAGCGGGTAGCCATCACAGGCCATTCGCGCAACGGCAAGCAATCGCTGATCGCGGCGGCCATTGACGAACGCATCACCTCGGTGGTGTCCAGCAGTTCCGGGGCGGCGGGGGCTTCGCCTTACCGATTTACCTCCGAGCGCGAGTTCCTGGAGAGCGTCGAGACGACCACCTGGATGTGCCCCGATTGGTTCCATCCGCGGCTGCGGTTTTTCACTGGCCGCGAGGATCGACTGCCCATCGATACCCACGGCTATTTGGCGCTGATCGCCCCCCGCGCCTGCCTGCTATCCACCGCGCTGAACGATGGCTGCGAGTCCACCTTTGCGGTGGAGCGGGCCTATCTGGCCGCGCAGCAGGTGTACGAGCGGCTGGGGCGCGCGGAGGCGCTGCGGATTCGCTGGCGTCCAGGCGGTCACGAGACGCGCGCAGAGGATATTCAGAGCTACTTTGACTGGTTCGATGTGACCCTGGGGCGTGGAGCGTTCGATTTCCCCGAAAAGCTGCTGCACGTGTTCAACTGGCAGGCGTGGCGAGAACGGGCCGGTGATAGCGCCGAGCCGCCCACCGTAGCGCCGCAGCCAGACCGGGAGAACCGGCTGGCCCGCGTGCGGTGGGGGCTGGGAGTCGAGCCGCCCACCGGCGTCGAGTGGGGGGGCGCGTACGGGAGCGAAAAGGCCCATGACGCGCTGCTCATGGAGCGGTTGGACACGCCGGAAGGTGTGGCGCGGCTGCCTGTCCACTTCTCCGACTATTTGGCGGGCGATCTGTACTATCCCGCCCAGCCCCAGGGCGCGCTGCCCGTGGTGATCTGGCTGCATCCCTACTCTTTCCCGGCGGGCTATCCGGGGGATTATGTCGTGAGCCATGACACCTGGAAGCGCTACTATATCTACCACGAGCTGGCGCAGCGCGGGGTAGCCTGTTTCACCTTTGACCAGTTGGGGTTTGGTCGTCGCATCCAGGAGAGCACCGATTTCTACCGGCGCTATCCCCACTGGTCGCGGCTGGGCAAAATGGTGCAAGACGTGCGGGCCGCGGTGGATTTCCTGCGTGCCGGGGAGGGGCGTTTTCCCTACGTGATCAACCCCCGGTTTGCCGCCCAACTGCCCGAACTGGACCTGACGCGCGTCTGCTGCCTGGGGTATTCCCTGGGCGGGATGGTGGCGCTGTATGCCACGGCGCTGGATGAGCGACTGGCCGGAGTGGCCTCCTTCTGCGGGTTTACTCCCATGCGCACGGACACGGATGACCAGCCCACAGGGGGCCTGCGTCGGCTGTGGGAATGGTACGGCTTGCAGCCACGGCTGGGGCTGTATGACGGGCGCGAGCAGGAACTGCCCTACGATTTCGAGGATGTGCTGGCGCTGGTGGCCCCGCGCCCCTGCCTGATCGTCTCCCCTACGCAAGACCGCGACGCCGATGTGGGCGACGTGACCACCTGCGTAGAAGCGGCGCGGCCCGCCTGGGAGCGAGCGGGGGCGGGCGAGGCGCTCACGCACCTGACGCCTGTGGATTACAGCCGCTTCCAGCCGGACCAGTACCGCATGTTCTTGGACTGGTTGGAGAAGCTGGGCTGATCAATCTGCACGCAAACGGATAGCCGGAGAACACATGCTCGTGTTCTCCGGCTAATCGAATCTACTTGCCTTGTCTTCCTGCCAGGAAGACGAAATCAGTCCCTCATCAAGCATCGCTTTCGATATAGCGCATGTCGGGCAGCAGGGCCACGCGATCCATGATCGCTTGTTTGAGCCGCAGATACCGTTGCCATCCCTCCGACCCGTAGCCCAGCTCTTGCCCCTGCGTGATAGCCTCGATAATCGGTCCGATAGCTACCCCGGAGCGGTTGTCGGGGGCCTGAGTCTGAGCGATGCGCAGGATGATCTCTTGCAAGCGTTCTGGAGTCAGGTCAGCCAGTATCCGGTCGACCGCATCCTCAGTATTCATCCGCCCACCTCCTGGAGCCATTGCTTGACTTGCGTTTCGATCTGGTCGCGGACCTCGCGGAATTTGTCTAGCCTGGCCTCCTCTGATCCCTCAAAGGCGGCAGGGTCCTCCAGGGACCAGTGCAGTCGTTGGCCCATACCGGGGAAGATGGGACAATTCTGCTCGGCCCGGTCGCAGACGGTGATCAGATAGCCGAAATGCACCTTCCCCAAAAAGTCGGCGATGTCTTTGGGATAGTGCCCGCTCATATCCAGGCCCTTTTCTTCCATGACCTGCACCGCCAGGGGATGGACGCGCGGAGCGGGTTCCAGGCCCGCGCTGTACACCTCAAAACGGTCGCCTGCGTACTTGCGAACAAAGGCTTCCGCCATTTGGCTACGTGCGGAATTGCCAGTACAAAGGAATAACACACGTATTTTGGACATCTATTCGCCTCCCAAAACCCACTTCATCTCGCGGTTGCGCCGCGCCCGCTTGGCCACATTGGTATGGCCTCGTCATTCCGTTGTTTCGGCATAACGGGATTCGTAGGACTCGACCAACTCGGCCAGTTCCGGGTTATCGCGCACGTTTGGCCCCAGGTCCAGCACTTCCACCGAAGCACCCGTAATCTGTCGCTCGGAATTCCACGCGACGTGCAGCTTGCCCATCCATTCGCCGTCATACCCCATCTGGACGATGATCGTCTGCCCCACGCGCTCCGGCGCCGTCATGATCTGCCTTGTTCGCCCACCAATGATGATGTCAATGCCAGGCACCGCTTCCGCGAGGAGTCGATCCTCTTCGAAACCGATGTGCGATAGCAGGATCACGACATCACTCTGGGCCTGCACCTCGGGCAAATACTCCCGTACCGTTTCCACGGGGTCGAGGATCTGGATGTTTTCCATGCCAGAGGTAGGGAATTTGGCGATACCTGGCTCGCTGACCCCCAAGATACCGAACCGGAGACCGCCGCGTTCGAGGACGGTATAGGGTTTCAGGATCGGTTCCCCGGTATCGGTCGAGACAATGTTACAGGAGACGATGGCAAACTCGGCCTCCTGGGCGCGCTGAAGTAACACGTCCACACCCTTCATGAAATCGGCCTGACCCACTGTCATGGCATCGTAGCCCATCGCCTGCATGGCCTCGACGATGACGCGCCCCTCGCTTTGCAGCGCGAGCATCTGACCCAACAAGGTGCTCCCCGCGTCCAGCACGAGCAGCGGATGGGTGGTATTCCTGCTGACCTCTCCAATTACCGTAGCCCGCCGGGCTACGCCCCCTTTGGGGACGCCTCAACCACAGGGATCCACGTACCCTCGAGAATCGTTGGTATGCAGGATGGTCACCTGCATTTCCTCCGTGGCGTCCGTCGCGCTAGTCGCTGTGGATTGGGGCGCGCTGGGGCTGGCCGCGGCCACGCTCTCGGTGGGCGGGACCGGCGATGGCGTAGGTTGGGTTTGCGTCGCCGTAATGGCCGGTTGGGTCGCTTGACTCCCTGGTGCGGCGGGTTGCACGCGGACTCCCGCAGGCGCGCAGCTAATCAGCAGCGCGCAGAGCAACAGCAGGAGGGCAGCGTGCCGTAGGATAGGCGTTCGTTGGGACATGGACCTGGTCACTCCTTCGAAGAATGTCATACTCAGGCGATCCATAGGAAATAGAGACCGATACCAATCATCAAGGCTCCGCTGGCCTGTTCGAGGCGGGTGCTCCACTGCATCACCTGGGGGAGCCGTTTGAGCGCGCCGGTAAAGGTGCCCAGGAGCACAATGGGTACGCCCCGGCCAAGGCCGTACACCAGCAGCAGGCTGGCCCCGTAGGCGATGGCCCCTTTGGACATGACCAACGTCAGAATGGCGGCCAGGGCGGGGGTAGCGCAGCCAGAGGCTACCAGGCCGGAGGCCAGACCGAGCAAGAGCGCACCCAGCACGCCCTTGCGCTTGACCTTTTCCCGTGATCCTGCCGCCCAATCGGGCAGGGGCAAGGCGATGATGCCCGTCCATTGCAGGCCCATGACGAGGCAGACGACGGCCACAATATAGTACCAGACCCGGCTGTTGCCTCCAATCAGCCCGCCGACCAGGGCGGCAATCACTCCCAGGGCGGTGAGGGTAATGGCCAGACCCAGGGCAAAGGCGCTGGAGAGGGCCAGACTGCGCCCTCGGCTGACCTGTTTCTGCCCCCCGACGAACGCGATCACCAGCGGGATCATGGCGATGTTGCACGGCCCCACGCTGGTGACGATGCCGCCGAGAAAGGTCAGCACATAGGCCCACAGGGAGAAATCGGCGACGGCAGAGAAATCAACTCCCATTGTCTTCGCTTCCCTCCAGCAGCGCATCTAGCTCGGCGCGCAAGGCCTCCTCCTGCATGGCCCCGACGAACCGCTTCCCTTCTCCCGCGCTGGAGACGAAAAAGGATGTCGGAATCGCCCGGATACCTGCTTGCTGAACTAACGCACTGTTCGCCCGATCATTCGTGATGATATCGACAAAGACGATCTCTGGCTCGTAATCCGCGCGCACTTGCTGCAATAGCTTGTCCATTGCCTTGCAGGGGATGCATGTCGTGCTATGGAATAGGACCATGACCGGTCTCTGGTGACGCTCCGCCCACTCTAGTTGCCCGACGGGATCCGTGGGCAGGGGATCCTCGTCGTCCTGCGACGTGTTCGCGGGCTCGCCCGTTGGCATCTCGGTCTGGTCGTCGTCGGCTGGCGCCTTGGGGCCTGGCATCGCCAGCGTGGCGGCGGGTGTTTCCGGCGTGGGCAAAGGCTCCAGCGGCCTGGCCTGGGTGGCTTTGAACCCCAGGATACCCACCACGGCCAGCGCGATCAGGCCCCCGGCGAGCCACCGGTAGTCGAACGTCTTGTGCTTGCGTTGCATACCCTTCCTTTCGTCAGGCCGGTTACAAAGTGATGATACTGTAGATCAGCCAGCCTGCCAGCAGCACAAATAGAACGGCGGTACCCAGTTTAATCGCCGCTGTGTGCTTGACCATCCAGTCGATGAGTTGCTGGGAGGTGGTCCCAAAGTAGACCAGCAAAAAGACGCCTATCAGCGGCAGAATGAACATCAGGTTGTACAGCAGCAGGGCGATACCGGCTTGGGCGCGCAACGCCGGGACGCCGAGCACATAGACGATCGTGGGCAGGTACACCTGGCCCGTGCAGGCCAGTTCGACGACGGAAACGCCCAACCCCAGGAGGAAGGCGCTCAGCACAAAGCGCTTCGCGCCCGTGCCCTCGCGAATCAGCGCCTTGCTCCAGCCGCGCAGGCGTTCGGGTAGCTTGAGGCTCATATCCTCCAGCCGACCCTCTTTGGCCTTACGATAATCCCCGATACTGCCCCAGGCCAGCGCCAGACACAGGACGGCGGTGAGGGCATAGACCCATTTGCCGATCACGTTCAAGAAGGGGAGCGATTCCAGGAACCGGAGAAAGCCAAACCCCACCCCGAGGTAGGTGAGAAAGACGCCCAGCGTAAAGGCCCCACCGGTGGCAAGGAGTTCGATCCCCTGGCGCTTGCGCAGCGAGAGATAGGAGATCAAGAAGATCATCGTGGCAAAGGCACAGGGGTTGACGCCGTCCAGCAGTCCTGCGCCCACGACGGTGAGAATGCCGAACGAGCGGAACCGCTCGACGATGGTCTGCTCGACAACCTCCGTTTCCGCCTCCCAGCCGAGCCAGGGTTCCGCCGCTCCAGTTTTCAGATAAGGAGCGAGCAGGTCTTCGATGGCGCGGGCGCGCACCTGATCGCCGATCAAAAAGTCACCCCCGACAAAGAGCGCAGGGGCCGTGAGGTGCTTGTCGTCGGGCACCCCGGCTTGTTGGCACAGATACTGGTTCCTCGTCGCCTCTTCCTTGACATTGAACCGGTAGACCTGCACCTGGGGGTATTTCTCCTGGATGTAGCCCAGGTCGTGCTCCGAGCGCTCGCACTCGTCACAGCCGGGCTGGTAGAAAAAGGCCGCATGAATCGTTGGGGGCTGAGTGTCTACGGGCTCGGTCTCGGGCGGATCGAACAGCGGATGCTCCTCAAAGGTAACACCTGGCACGTCGGGCATGCCCATACCGCCTTGGGCCAGGAGGTCATCCACCAACCTGGGCAACTCCTTGAGGAAAGCCGTCTTTCCCACGAACGCCTGGTCGCCGACGATGAGCATGGGGATGTAGAATTGCTCTTCGGGGATGCCGAGTGTTGCGAGCGTGCTACGCCAGACGGTCTCGTTTTTGTCTCCCGTCACCTCGACGGCCCGGATTTGGAGCCTGCCATCATATTGCTGAACAATGGGCGGCAACACCTCTTCGCGGGCTTGATGGCACGCTGGGCAGGTTTCCGACCAAAAGAGCACGGCGTGGACGCCCCCGCCCGCCGCTTCGGCGGTGGCTGTCGCCTGCTGGGCGCGGGCCGTCGCGTTGGCCTGGGCGATGGCGGCCTTGAGTTCCGCACACTCTGAGCACTCGCCTGACTCGGTGTTGGGTTGGGCGGTTGGGAAAGCAAAAGTGGGGCGCGGCGTCGCCGAAGGTGCTACCTCTGGCGACGCGATACTCCCGGGCAGCGCTACACCGCCTTGCGCCGTATAGTGCTCGATGCGTTCCGCGAGCTTGGCGCGGATCTCGTCCGCCCCGATCAGGGCATCCTGGCCGATGAATACCTCAGGGATGGACCCCGCCATCACCTGGAACTGCTGTTCCAGGTCGAGCAGCAGCTCAAAGTCGGCTGTCTCGGCAATACTGCGCTCATCTACCACGAGGCGGTCCCCATATTCGGCGACTAATGGGTCCAGTACCTCGCGGTGTATCTCCTCGCACACGGAGCAGTGCGGATCATAGAAATAGTACAGATGGACCACGCCCTCTGCGTAGTATGTAGTAGTTAGTGGGGCTGAGAGCAGCCAGGCCAGAATAAGTACAAGCAGAAGGCGCAATCGCACGCGCCTGGGGTTCTTATCGTTGGGCATGCGCACCGATCTTCTCCTCAGGGATATCACCAGAACTTGGCCGAACAAGACGACGGACCCCATAGGCTGCAAGGTGCCCGTCGTCCTGTGAACTGCTGCTTACTCCAGACCCGCCTCGCGCAGCGCCCCCACCAGGCTTTCGTAGCTGGGAGCCAGGCCCACGAACTTGACCAGGTCGCCCACCACCAGCGCCGGAGCGTTATTAATGTGGTATTCGGCCCAGGCATCGTCGCGGCCCGTGTGCATGACCACCTCGATCTGGTCGCCGAACTCGGCCTGCGCCCGCTTGAGCAGGCGTTTGACAGCTACCCCGCCAGAGCAGGGGGGCACAGACAAAAAGGCTTCCACCACTATTTTAGGCATAGCCCACCCTCCCTCAGCGCGTTGTTGAGCGTAGCTTCGCTGGGGCACATCCCTTCGATGCGGATGCTCCCATTGACCACGGCAGCCGGTACGCAGAACAGGCCATACTCCTCGAATTTGCTCATGCCTTCCTGGCCGGTGTAGATGGTTAGCTGCAACTCGTCGTCGCTGTAGCGGGCCTTGACCTGCTGTGCCAGCGCCACGATGGCAACACACCCCGGGCAGGGCGGATCGCCGGAAAAGACTTCCAGGTGTACCATAGTCAGCCTCCGATGATTTGTTTGATCTGCGCTACGAGTTGGTCAGCAGGCACGATCTTGCCCGAACCGACCACCTGTTCATTTACTACTACTGTGGGGGTGACGACCAGCCCATAGCGCTCGGCTTCCGGGCTGAGCGCGTCTATCTTCAAGACTTGCACCTGCCCCGGAAAACGCTCCGCGGCCTTTTGGGCTTCCTTTTCCGCTCGCTTGCATTTGGCGCAAGGCGGTGTGGTGCCGATGATGGTGATGGTTATTGCCATAGTTAGATGACCTCCTCTAGGGGTGTAACCGATACAGCTTGAGGTGGTGGTGAGACAGCGGGTTGGCGTTGTTCCTCAGAGATTGACGCCACGCCGCGCGAAAAAGCGCCTACGATCAAGGGCTTCAGTACGATAAACGCACCCATGAGCACAGAGAAAAGTGGGGCCGTAATCAACCCTGCGCTGAACAGCAGGTTTTCCGTAATCACGCTCGTGCTGAACTTGGACGTCAGCCCGACACCCAAGATGAGCGACTGCCGCTTGCCCAGCATCTTGTGGAACAACAGGTAGGAGATGGTCAGGCGCGAGAACAGCGTGATGGCCACGACCGCCACAATGACCAGCGGATAAGCGAGCAGCGCGCTCAAGGACATCTTGCTGCCCAGGCTCAGGAAAAAGAACGGCCCCAGAAATATATTGGCGACGAAAAAGATGGGTTTTTTGTACTGCTGAAAGAGGTTCTCGGGCAAGAGTTGTTTTACGGCGATGCCGCCAAAGATGGCAGCGACCACGCCCAGGTTGTCGAACCTGGCCGACCCCACGTAGATGAAGCTGAAGACGATGGCGAAAATGAGGAACGGTATGGCAAACGAGTCGGCCTTGAGCCGCTGCAAAGGGGCGCGGGTGTATCTGCCCAGCTTGCTGATGAACCAGGCCGCGGCCCCCAATCCCACCAGGGTCAACACGATGGTCAGCGAACTCTGCCATGCGGCGCCCTCTGCGCCTCCCTGGGTGATGGCGGGGAGGGCGACAACTGCTGCCAGGACGAGGATCTCAAAGATGTCGTCGAACACACCAATCCCCAGCGCCAACTGGCCAAAGCGCGTCCCTTCAAGCTTGAACTCTTTGAGAATAGCCAGCAACACGACCTCGCCCACCGTCCCGAATGCCAGTCCAGTAAGTAGGGCAATGAGGAATGAGTGGTTCACGAAATCAGGCAGCACAAAGTAAAAGAACAAGGCCAGGAGGGTTCCTTCGGTAAAAGTCAACAGGATGTCGCCCCCCACAATGTACCGCCCCAGGCGGCGAATCTCTTGCAGGTCGAGGTCCATGCCGATGGTCAGCAAGAAGAAGAGCATGCCCATCTTGGACAGGAAGGCAAAGTTCTCACTCGCAAAAGCGCCCTGAAACAGGCCCAGTGCGGAGAGGGTCATGCCCAAGATCACCGTAGTGAACATCCAGGGTAGGCGCGTGTATTTGTTCACCACATACCCTACCGTGGTGATCACGGTATATGCTACGATGGCGAGAAGGATGAGATCCATAGGGATTCGCTACCTACTTTCAGGCTGCACGCCAAAAATGGTTTCAACAGATATCACTGGCTGGGGGTATGTGCAACCCCCAGCCACACTGAAAGCTTGCGCTCAGATGGGCGTTATCAGGCTTCCTTCAGCCAGGCGATGATTTCCTCTTTGCGCGGCAGCCGTCCCGAGGATTTCAGTTCCTCGTTGATTACCAGACCTGGCGTGCTCATGATGGGGTAAGCCATGATACCATCCATGTCGGTCACTTTGGTGAAGGTGGCCTCAACGCCAGCCTCCGTGGCTGCCTCGCGTGCCAATTGCTCCAGCCGCTTGCACTTGGGACATCCCGTGCCCAGAATCTTGATCTCCATGTTTCATCCCTCCGATTGTTGAAGTGTGCGTTACGGGAGACCAACAGATGTACACGTTGGCCTCCCATTGTGCCTATTCCACTACCGTACTGACTGCTGCGGCTCTGGTGCGGCGGTATTTCCCTACCAGGGCAAAGGCGGCGGCCAGCAGCCCCAGCCCGCCGACCAGCAGGGCGGCGATGATCCAGATGGCCGCGCCATCTACCCACGCGCCGTATAGCAGACCCGCCGCCGTGCTGAACAAGGCCACCCATGCCACGTAGGTCCAGGCCTTGCCCTTGCCGATCACGCTGGAGGTGATCAGGATGCTCTGCAGGCTCAGTTCCGGGTCGGCCATCAGGTAGGCCAGCAGCGGTCCCCGATGCATGCCCAGCCCCAGGAACATGTTGGCGATGGGCACTTCGACCAGGGTGGGGAAGTACATGAACACCCCGAACAGCACGCCCACTACGTTAGCCAGGAAAGTGTTGCGCCCGGCCAGGGCCTGGATCCATTCGGGCCGAATCAGCCCGCGCACGATGCCGACGCCGAACACGCCCACGATCAGTAGCGGGAAGATCTGCTTGACAAACCGCCAGGTCTCCCATAGCCATTCCTGGATTTCGTACTCGTCGAAATACTTGTGTGCCAAGTACCACAGCCCGCCGGTTAGTAGCACCACGCCGAAAAACTTGCCGGTCAGGAACAGTTCCACCGCACCTGTCAGAGGCACGACCCGCAGGGCAGCTACCAGCAGCGTCAGGACGATCAATCCCAGCGTGACCCACGTCCAGCGGTTATACCCCTCGTCCACCTTGTTCAAGCCGAACCAGGCGCTCACGCCGATCAGGGCCAACAGGCCGATCAGCACGGCCCCTTGGGCCGACACACCTTCCTCGCCCCGGCTGGCGTCAAAAGGCACCAGTTGGTTCAGGGTCTCCTGGAAGCGGTCCACCCCACCGATGGGCAGGGAGAGTTTGACGTAAGAGTCGGTCAGCAGGCCGACCTGCAACGTGCCCGCGATGAGCAGGGCCACCAGCAGGAGCATGAATATCCAGGTCCGTCGCTCGATTTTGGCGCGTGCGGCAAAGGCCCCGTTCTTCTCCTGGCCCTTTTTCAGGTCGCTCTTGTAAAAGATCAGGGCCATGATCAGGCCGATGCCGATGCCGAAAACGACCGACAGGATGACGCGCGCGATGGCAATATCCATGCCCAGGGCGACGCCGGTGTAAGCCAGGGCCAGGATATTGATGGCCGGGCCGACGAACAGGAAGGTGATGGCCGGACCCAACCCCGCGCCCTTTTTATAGATGCCCGCAAACAGGGGCATGATGGTGCAGGAACAGACGGCCAGCACAAACCCGCCGATGGCGGCGGCCGGGTAGGAGATGTACTTGGGCGCTTGCGGGCCCAGGTAGCGGGTGACCGCCTCCTTGGGGATCAGCGCGGTCAGTGCCCCGGCGATGAAAAAGGCCGGGAGCAGGCAGAGCAGCACGTGGGCGGCCAGATAGGCAGCCAGGTTGCCCGCGCCCCCTTGGAGCAGGCCCACCAGATAGGGCAGAATAGCTTGCATAAAAGCCTCCGGTTTTCCAAGGATATTCCGAAAACTGAATGTAACTTGACTATAAAAAAGCGCCCCGCAAGGAATCCCCGCTGCTGGGGGCTACTTACTACAGGGCGCACCTTCGGCGCAACGAGGGCAGGGGCATCCTTTCACCGGCACCGTTGGAATCTCGGGCCGGTCGAGTTCTGTGCCCATTCCCTCCAGAATCTCGCGGCCCAACGCGATCACTTCGGCGATGCGGTCATCGGCTAGCCGATAGTAAACCATCACGCCGTCTTTGTGGTCGCGCACCCAGCCTGCTTCACGCAGGAGCATCAACTGCTGCGAGACGTAGGGCTGGCGTTTTCTCAGGATAGTAGTGATGTGGCAGACACAAGCCTCCCCCTGAGACAGGATCTCCAGAATCTGGAGCCGGGTGGGGTGGGCCAATGCTTTGAACAAATCTGCCTGGGCCTTGTAAGAGTTCATCGTCTCACTTCCAAACAGCAAAGACATTCAGTTCTTGGAATATTATAAGGCGAAAAGCTCTGGTTGTCAAGAGGGGAATACTCTATGGGGGTATCCGTACAGTAAGCGTAGGGGCCGTTTCCGCGTACCCTATGGGGATAGCGCGCCTGCAAGGCGCGGCTACCATGCGGAAACGGCCCCTGTTGTGAGGCTTCAGGCGCGATGCGCGGTAGCGGAATCTATGGTTCCGAGGAAACCGTGTCTACGATCCCTGGGGGCGGGCGGTGGCCTTTTGCATAAAGCGAGCCACATTGATGATAAAGCGTTGGTGCTCCCCTTCGCCGATCATCCCGGCGTCGTCAAATGCCTCCACGCGAAAGACCAACTTGCGCCCGTCTACGGCCAGCAACCTGGCGCGGGCGGTCACCTTTTGACCGATGGGAGTGGCTGCCAGATGATCGACGTGCAAGTGGACACCCACCGTCTGGTACCCCTCCGGCAAGACCGGGTCCACCGCATCCACCGCGGCGCCCTCCATCAAGGCCACCATATGCGGGGTGGAAAAGACCTGCAGCGCCCCACTGCCCCAGCGGGCTGCCGTGTGCTCCTCCGCGACAACCAGGGAGCGTTCTCCCACAACTCCCACCTCGATAGAATCGAACATTCGTCCTCCTGTAAAAAGAAGGCCGAGTATGGTCACTCGGCCTTCTAAAGCTAGCTATCCGATTCGGGTCAGGCGGCAACTTCTCCCGACCCGTTCACGATCTCTGCGTACTCGACCCCTTCCAGGGTTTCTTTTTCTATCAGGCGTTGAGCCAGCAGGTCCAGACGGTCCCTGTTGGTGGTGAGCACTTCGGTGGCGCGGGCGTAAGCCTTGTCCACGATCACCCGAATCTCTTGGTCGATTTGGGAAGCGATCTCCTCACTGTAGTCGCGCTGTTCCGAGATCTCGCGTCCCAGGAAGATCAGCTCTTCCTTCTGTCCGAAGGTACGTTGTCCCAGGTTATCCGACATGGCGTACTCGGTGATCATGGCCCGAGCCACCTGAGTGGCCCGCCGCAGATCATTGCTGGCGCCTGTGGTCACGTCGTTAAAGACGATACTCTCCGCGACGCGCCCGCCGAGCAGCCCCGCCAGGTCATCCTCGAACTTGCTCTTGGAGTACAGGGAGCGGTCGTCTTCCGGCAGGGTGAGGGTATAACCCCCCGCCATGCCACGGGCGACGATGGACACCTTGTGCACCGGGTCGCAGTGCTCGAGTTTGGACTGCACCAGGGCATGTCCCGCCTCGTGATAGGCGATGACTCGCTTTTCTTTCTCGTTAATCAGGCGGCTGCGACGTTCCGGCCCGGCGATCACGCGCTCGACGGCTTCCTGGAACTCGTCCATGCCCACCGTGCGCTTGTTGCGCCGCGCTGCCAGGATGGCTGCTTCGTTCACCAAGTTCTCGATATCCGCGCCGGTAAAGCCGGGCGTCTGCTTGGCGAGCACTGACAGATCTACCTCTGGCGCGAGGGGTTTGCCTCGCACGTGCACGCCCAGGATGGCCTCACGACCAAGCCGGTCGGGACGATCCAACACAACCCGCCGGTCAAACCGGCCAGGCCGCAACAGGGCCGGGTCCAGAATATCCGGGCGGTTGGTGGCGGCGACGATGATCACCTTGGTATCGGTGTCAAAGCCATCCATCTCTACCAGAATCTGGTTCAGGGTTTGCTCGCGCTCGTCGTGGCTACCGCCCAGGCCTGCCCCGCGCTGACGCCCCACGGCGTCGATCTCATCCACAAAGATGATGCAAGGGCTGTTGCGCTTGGCCTGATCGAACAGGTCGCGCACCCGGCTGGCGCCCACACCCACGAACATTTCGACAAACTCGGAACCGCTGATGCTAAAGAAGGGCACTCCGGCCTCGCCGGCTACCGCCCTGGCCAACAGGGTCTTGCCGGTTCCGGGAGGGCCGACCAACAGCACACCCTTGGGAATTCGCGCGCCCAGGGCGGTGAATTTCTCCGGGTCCCTCAAGAACTCGACTACTTCTTGCAGTTCCTGTTTGGCTTCATCCGCCCCAGCCACATCGTTGAACGTGCTGCTGGGTCTATCGCCGGTGAACATCCGTGCCCGGCTCTTGCCAAACGAGATGGCTTGATTATTGCCGCTTTGAGCCTGCCTGAGCATGAACACCAGGAACAGGCCGATCAACACCAGGGGTACCACCTGAATCAGGATGATGCCCCAGTTCTCCCAGATGCTTGGTCGGACGAGCTCAAACTCGCCGATGTTCGCTATCTGTTGGGGAGTAACGCCCAGGTTGATCAACGTCTCCCCCATCCCGATATTCGGTTCCTTGCGCGAGGTGTATTCGGTCCCATCGTTCAAGGTGAGGTCGATGATCCCGTCGTTCGTCACTTCCAGGCGTCTGACCCGTTCTTCTTTGACAAACTCCGCGACCTTGTTGATACCCACCTGCTGCGGTTGATCAGAAGGCGACAGAAAGCTGTAAAAGATGGTAATACTAGCTACAAGTATGAGCAGATATACAAAGGCGTTTCTGGGCCAAGCTGGTCTCACTTTATCCTCCATGCGTCGTCGTCAAGACGGCTACCTTAGATGGCCGCATGCATAATGGTGGCAAGGAACTGGTCCTTACCATAAATCATTTTACCACAGAAGCAGGGAATTGGAAAGTAACCCCGCCAGAGAGGGAATATGATCAATAGGTTGGCGCTCTGTACGACCTATAAAAAGACCAGCTAGCTTGTTCCCTAGCTGGCCTGTATCGCCCTCCTACTACTATCAAGTGGGCCCACCTGGATTCGAACCAAGGACCAACCGGTTATGAGCCGGCCGCTCTGCCGCTGAGCTATGGGCCCGGATGCGTGTCGCTGCCGCCACCCCTGCGACGCTAAAATTGTACCATAGGGTCGCCCCTGGGTCAAACCTTGCGAAAAGACGGGGATTGCGCCGGATTTTGTGGAGCATAGACGGGTAGGCGTTAGGCCAAGGCCACGTTTGCGCGTGGGGCGGGTTGCCTCTAGAATAGGGGCTCACCATCATCGGAGGAGGTCATGAGCATGGTCAAGCAGATGACATCACGCGAGCGCATGTTGGCGGCAATCCGCCATGAAGAGCCGGACCGCGTGCCGGTAGCCCCGTGGGGGCTGGGGCGCATCCGTTGGGAGTCGTCGCTGGGCCAGGAGTTGGTGGCGCGCACCGACCCCTGGCTAGAGTCGGGCATGGGCTGTAACCCCATTGGCGGGGCGCAGTTCCCCATCGAGACGGAGCAGAAGGGGAATACTAGACGCAGCGTCATCCACGCGCCAGGTCGTGACCTGATATCGGTCCATACCACTACCGCCCAGACGACGGCCTGCACGGAACCTTTTTGCAAAGACATGGCCGACATTGAGGCCCTGTTGTCCGTCCCCTATGTGCAGCCGCATCCAGATGTGGCCGGGTTCCACGCGTTCAAGGCGCGGGTGGGCAAAGACGGCATGGCGGTGATGGGGCTGGGCGATGCGCTCTGCTACCCCAATGACATGCTGGGGACAGAGTATTGCAGCTATCTGTGGGCGACCGAGCCGGAGGTGATCCGGCAGATGTGTGCCCTGGCCGCCGAGCGCGTCTTCCGGGTGATCGAGGAAGCCTGCCAGGGCGGGGTAGACTGCTTCCGCATCGTCGGTGGGGAGTATGCCACGCAGTTGATGGGCCAGCGGGCCTGGGATGAGCTGATCGTGCCCTTTGACAAGCCGTTGGTCGAGATGATGCATTCCTATGGGGCCATTGCCCATTACCATAACCACGGGAACATGCAGCGTTTCCTGGCAAAGATCGCGGACCTGGGCATTGACTCGCTGGACCCGATAGAGCAGTCGCCCTATGGCGATATCGAGATGGACGAAGCGCTGGCCCGCATCGGCCAGCGGGTGTGCCTGGTCGGTGGGCTGGACGACATGGAAGTGCTGGAAACCCGCTCCCGCGAGGAGGTGCTGCGCATGGCGGCCAACTTATTAGAGCGGACGGGCAAGTTGGGCTACATGCTGGCGGGCACCTCCTCGGGGATTTATAGCGAGCCTGCGGCCCACAATTTCATCGCCCTGGTGGACGTGGCCGAGCGGTACGCCTAGAGCTTGGGCTTGAACCCCTGCGGGTCGAGGGTCATCTCTTTCATTCGCTTGACGTAATACATGTAATGCTCGAACGGCACATCGGGTGGCACCAGGTGGTCGCACCAGGGGATATAGCCGCCGTCGGCGACCAGCGGGGCCACCTGTGCCAGTTCGGCTTCGATGGCGGCGGGGCCGGTTTTCATCGCCCGCTTGTCGATGCCACCGATCAGGCGCAGTTGCCGCCCGAACCGTTCGCGCAAATGAACCGCGTCCATGCCTGAAGCCCGTTCGATGGGGTAGTAGCCGGTCACGCCGCCTTCCAGCCAGAGCGGGATGAGAGGCTCCGAGTCACCGTCGCTGTCTACAAAGATCAGGTCAATGCCGTGCTCGTGGAAGAGCGAGGTGATCTTCTTATAGGGTTCCAGCATGAACTGGCGGAACATGCGCGGCGAGATCAAGGGACCGGCCTTGTAGGCCATGTCTTCCCACATGGTCACATAATCAATGTCCACCTCTTCGACGGCCTTGCGCACGACGGTCACGCTAAAGTCGGCGAGATAGTTCATCATCTCCTGGACCCAATCCGGGTCATCGTACAGCGCCTGGGAGATGCCTTCCAGGCCCATCCAGTTGCGAATCCAGCCAAAGATAGACCCGCCGTTAATAGAGATGGGATAGTCGCGCTGCGCCCAGATGCGCTTTTTCTCCTCCCAGTAGAGCGGGTAGCGGCAGGGGGAGGCGGGATTGAGCCGGGGCTTGATGATGTTTTCCCAGTCGTCCCGCGTAGCCATCGGAAAGCGTAACCATTGGGGCATGCGCCCTGCCATGTCGCCCTTGAACTGCTTGCAGATCACGCCATCGGTGCGACGAAAGATCTCGTATTCGTCCGTTTCCTCCAGGGTTTCCCGTTTGAAATCGGGCACCAGGCCCAGGTTGACGCCGACGCTCTCGCGCCGGTCCACGCCGAGATAATCCTGGAGGTGGACATCTTGCGGCAGCCCTTCCTCGTGCCAGCGGTCAATAGTGTCGGCCCAGTACCACATCTCCCACCAGGGGCAGCGGTCTCGGGAGGCATAGTGCATCGTCGCCAGGAATCTTGATCGGTCGTCCATAGGAACCTCCTCGTTTGGAATGGATGAGCCACGGTACAGCGGCATTATAGCCCTTGCCAGGGCAATGTTCAATAGCTGTTGGGTGGAGCCTCAATCCGGGCTTTTTCACTATACGTGACTGTGGCGAGGGTGCGGCATACCTGCGGCGGTCCGGGGTTGGGAGCTCGAAAACGGTTGAAATCGGATGTTGATCGTGGTATACTTCTGGTTGCTTGGGTGTGATCCTCCTGCTTGCATCCGTCGCCTCAGGTTTCCCAGCAGGTTCCTATTATTCCGCCTCATCCATCTCGCCTTCCAACTACTCTATGGTCCTGCGTGCTCCTCAGAACTGGTGACGCCCACTTGACGCAGCGCATCTGGTTCCCAAGCGGACTCGCGTTGACCGTCTGGCGCTTTCAGCGGGGATTGGGCCAGTCCGTCATCGGCCCGGCGGGCTGATTCGTTCGTAGATAGACAGGGGAAAAAGGATGAGAGTAGAGCTACTCCAGGAGAACGGGGAGCGGACTTTTGCTGTTGTCCTGGATAAAGGGGACGAGTTTATCTCGTCCATGGAGCAGTTTGCCAGGGAGTACGGTCTGAAAGGGAGCCATTTCACGGCCATCGGCGCATGTCAGGACGTGGTGTTGGGGTACTTTGATCGGGAGCGCCAAGACTATAAACGCATTCCCATCATGGAGCAGGTAGAGGTGCTCTCTCTGATAGGCAACATCGCCATCAGCCATCGCGAACCCAAACTACACGCCCATGTGGTGGTGGGCAAGTCGGATGGGACAGCCCACGGCGGGCATGTGCTGGAGGCTCATGCATGGCCTACCCTGGAAGTGATCGTCGATGAGGAGCCGGGCCATTTGCAGCGGCACACCGATGAGGAGACGCAACTGGCCTTGCTGACCTTGTCCTAGCCCCAGGCGACAGGGGGCATCGGCGCAGCCGTGCAATGTCAGCGCCATATTGCGTGCGGCCTGGCATTGTTTACACAGGTTCACTTCCTGGCGTGAGTATGGATGTGACCTGGCTGAAAATTCGTCGTCGGGGTGGGGTTGTCACCCAAAGCGCTGGCGGAGGTATTGCACGACCTCGATGTCGATGACATCCTCTTCGCCGGTCCAACGCTCCTCCAGGTTCTCGATGCCGACCAACGTGCGCAAGGCCCTTCTGGTTGGCTCGTCGAACGCGCCGGTGACAGCGCCCTGGTAATGGCCTGTGCGCTGCAACAGCGCTTGCAGTTCTGCTGCCACATCGGTCAGCGGGATCAAGTTGGCCGGGTTGACTTGGCCGAAATAGAGATGGTGCATGCGCACGAGTTCGCCCAGTTTGCGGATGGGCTGGGGATCATCGTCGACGCGCAGGTCGAGATAGCGGTCGTTGTTGCCGCCATAGCCGCCATTTCCGCGGACTACCAGCACCCCCGCGGCCTGGCGCCCGCGCTTGTCTCCACCGGCTGCTTGCCCCGCAGCAAGGGCCTGGACCAGCCAGTCGGCCAACTCGCCGGGACCGTCTCGCACCTCTTCGAATCGACGGGCCATGGCCTCTACTGTGCCGGGAACCAGGATATTGCCCTGGCAGGCATAGCCATCGCCGATCACGTGTCCGGCCCACGCATTACACTCCGAGCCGGTATAGGCGTACGCGCGGCCTTGCTGATCGACCATCCCCACCTGGCGTATGGATCGGTCTTGATCCTGGCTCACCAGCGTGTTGATGGTCTCCTCCGCCGGCAGGCCGCGGCCCATCATCTCCAGCCCGCGCAGGCCGTAGGTCACGTTGGCGAAGGACTGGGTGGCGACGGCTCCTGCCCCGGCGCAGGCCCAGGAAACGACAGCCGCGGCGGCCAGGAACTTGCTCTGGACAGCCACACCCCACTCTTGACGGTTGGGGTCGTAGGCGACAATGGAAAAGGTAGCGATGGGACGCATGTAGGGGCCTCCTCGGATGGGCGATGCTAGCAAGTCACGGCCTGATGGGAGAGCCAGGCAGGCGCGAGCAACCTGCACATGATTGAACCCTCATTGTACGTTGATTGCGCGTGCGTGCAAGGTCTTTTCCGCGAATCTATCAGAACCCTTTGACAATTGTTGACATCTTTAGTATAATATAAATGGGTAAACATAAGCGAAAAGCATCTCATCTCAACTGTTCGCAACGACACCGTGGCGCGGACTGGGGGTTGGCGGTCGGAAGCCGTGCTATGGCGAGGGATGAGCTAGTTAGCCTTTGACGGGGAGGAAAGGTTAACGCCCAAAAAAAAACACATTGAGAGGTAGAATATGAGCGATTTTGAGCTGGGCAACAGGAACGGGCAAGAAGAAGAAAAAGACTTTGCCGACATGTGGGAAGCGTTAAATTCGGAATATGATTACGTAAGCCCTTCCCGCGGGGATATCCGTGAAGGAGTCATTCTCCAGAGGCGGCCTGACGAGATTGTCCTGGATATCGGGGTAAAGCGCGATGCTATTGTGCCCAGCTACGAGTTACAGCGGACGGAGCCTGAGGATCTGCGTGGCTTGAAGGTTGGTGACAAGGTACATGTATACGTCGTCCGTCCGTCGGACCGTGAAGGCAACCTCGTTGTCTCGCTTCGCATGGCGCGGCAGTACGAGGACTGGATTAAAGCGCAGGAACTGATGGACAGTGGCGACATTGTCACTTGCACGATTACCGGCTTTAACAAGGGTGGATTGCTCTGCTCTTTTGGCACGTTGCAGGGCTTTGTGCCTGCTTCCCAGATAGCCAACACGCCTCAACGGGGGCCTCGCGGGGATCTCTCCGAGTACACCGGCGAGGAAATGCGCGCCAAGGTAATCGAAGTGAACCGCAAACGCCGTCGGCTGATTCTGTCGGAACGAGCCGCGCAACGCGAATGGCGGGCACAGCAGCGCGAGCAACTGCTGGAAGAGCTGTCGCCCGGCCAGGTGCGTACTGGGATTGTTAGCAGCATTCGCGACTTTGGGGCTTTTGTAGACCTGGGTGGTATTGATGGGCTAATCCACATCTCCGAGCTGTCCTGGTCTCGCATCAAGCACCCCAGCGAGGTCGTGAATGTTGGCGAAAAGGTAGACGTCGAAGTGCTCAACGTGGACCTGGAGCGCCAGCGCATTGGGCTTTCGCTCAAGCGCACGCGACCTGATCCCTGGGCCTCTGTGGAGCAGCGCTACCAGCCAGGGCAGGTGGTGGAAGGTGCCGTGGTACACGTGGTCGATTTCGGCGCGTTCGTCGAGCTCGAACCGGGGGTCGAGGGCCTGGTGCACATCTCCGAGCTGGAGCAGGGACCCACGGCTGAGCCGGAGCAGGTTGTTCGCGAAGGGCAGAAGGTGTCGGTCGAGGTATTGAATGTTGAGGCCGATCGGCATCGCATAGGTCTCAGCCTGCGGCGGGTGCCGGAGGAGCAGCAGACTATGCAAGCGCTGGAGGAGATAGAGCCTCCGCAAATTGAAGGCGAACTGGAAGCTCCCGAGCAGGAAGAGGAAGCCCCCGAAGCGTCTACCGAGGAAACCTCGGAGGATATCGGGGAGGCCGAGCGCGTAAGCGTGTCCGATGGGGAGAACCCATAAGTCCATATGTCGCTTCGTGACCCCGTGTTGTTCCGTGACCGCCTGCTTACATGCCGTTCGTGCGGCATCCGCTTTCTCTACTCGGCGGAACAGCAGCGCCAACAGGCTGAATCCGGGCAAACGGAGGCGCCCAAGTGTTGCCCTGGTTGCCTGGCGCTGGGAGCCTGGCTAGAACGACAGGAGCCGCAGCGCCGCCGGGGAACGGTGCGATGGTATGATGCCCGCAAGGGGTATGGCTTTATTCGAGATGAAGAGGGCCATGATGTGTTCGTCCATCGTTCCGCCTTTCGGCATCAGGGACGCCTGCGCGTTGGACAGCGGGTTGAATATGCGGTGACCGAAACCGATCGCGGCCTGGCTGCGGAAAAGGTAGTCAAGGTCGTCGAATAGAAAGCACAAAAAGCCCGGGCCTGTATAGGCCCGGGTTTCGCTTGTCTGCCCGTGTTGGTGATCTTGCGATCAGTTGGAGCGCCGCCCACCCCTGGAGGCCGGAGCGCGATTTGGAAATCGCGGCTACGGGACACGGACCGTCGCCAGGGATAGGCTCACTCGGGACATTGACATAACCGATTATCGGGCGTGTCTTTGGCAGATGGTAGCGGTGGGTATATAATACAAGGTTGATCTGAACTATACACGGAAGAGTTATCTAGGAGATTGCATGGCACAGGAGTACATTTCCATTCGGGGTGCCCGGCAACACAACTTGAAAGATGTTGATATCGACATTCCCCGCGACAAGCTGGTGGTGATTACCGGCCTGTCGGGTTCGGGCAAGTCGTCCCTGGCATTCGACACCATCTACGCCGAGGGGCAGCGTCGCTATGTCGAGTCGCTGTCGGCCTATGCGCGCCAGTTCCTGGGCCAAATGGACAAGCCCGATGTGGATCGTATCGATGGCCTTTCCCCGGCCATCAGCATCGACCAGAAAAATAGCAGCCGCAGCCCGCGTTCCACCGTGGGCACGGTGACAGAAATCTATGATTACATGCGCTTGCTCTATGCCCGCGTCGGCATCCCGCACTGTCCCAATTGTGGGCGGGAGATCAACCGCCAGACCGTGCAAGAGATCGTAGACATCATCCTGCACATGGAAGATGGCAGCCGGATTATGCTGCTGGCCCCCCTGGTGCGCGATCGCAAGGGGGAGCACAAGCGCATTATCGAGGACCTGCGCAAGGCGGGCTATGTGCGGGTGCGCATCAACGGCGAGCTGTACGACGTAGATGAGCAGATTACCCTGGACCGCTACAAGATGCACACCATCGAGGCGGTCATTGACCGGCTCGTGATTCGGCGGTATGCGGAGGACGAAGGGGAAAAGCGGGACGCGGACCGCAGCCGCCTGAGCGACTCGGTGGAGACGGCGCTGCGCCTGGGCGACGGGGTAGTGATTGTGACCGTCGTGGGCGGCGAGGAGCGCATGTTCTCGGAAAAATATGCCTGCCCGACCTGCGGCATCAGCCTGCCGGAAATCGAGCCGCGCAGCTTTTCCTTCAACAGCCCGCACGGGGCCTGCCCGGCCTGCGCGGGGCTGGGCTACAAGCAGCAGCTTGACCCGCGCCTGATAGTGCCGGACGATGAGTTGTCGCTGGGCGAGGGGGCTATCGAGCCGTGGGAAAAGACCAGCAAGGGAGATAGCTACTTTGAGCACTTGCTGGAGGCTGTCGCGGAGAAATTCCATTTTGACATGGACAAGCCCTGGAAAGAGCTGTCGCAGAAGGACCGGGATATTATCCTCCACGGCAGCGGTGGTCAGTCGGTAAAGGTGCACTATACCAATAACCAGGGCAAGACGCGCACGTATGATACCGTCTACGAGGGGGTCATCCCTAATCTGGAACGGCGCTACGCGGAAACGTCGTCCGATTATATCCGGCAGAATATCGAGCAGTACATGGCGATGGTAGATTGTCCTGAGTGTCAGGGGAAGCGGCTCAAGCCGGAGAGCCTGGCGGTCACGGTGGGTGGGCTGTCCATTGACCGGCTGTCGCACCTGTCCATCGATCGCACCGGGGCGTTCGTGCGCGAGCTGGCGGAACAGTTCTCCGAGCGGGAGATGACCATCAGCCGACAGATTCTCAAGGAGCTGCTGGCCCGCCTGCGTTTCCTGGAGGACGTGGGGCTGCATTACCTGACCCTGGACCGGGGGGCGGCTACGCTATCCGGCGGGGAGGCCCAACGCATCCGGCTGGCGACGCAGATTGGCTCGCAGTTGATGGGGGTGCTGTACATCCTGGACGAGCCGAGCATCGGTCTGCACCAGCGCGACAACCAACGCCTGATTGATACCCTGGTGCGCTTGCGCAACCTGGGGAATACCGTGCTGGTGGTGGAGCACGATGAGGCCACCATTCGCGCGGCGGATTACGTGATTGACCTGGGGCCAGGGGCCGGGGAGCATGGTGGCGAAGTGGTGTTCCACGGGACGCTGCTGGAGTTGTTGGTTGATGAGCATTCCCTGACCGGCAAGTATCTCAGCGGGGCGATGGAGGTGCCCGTCCCGGCCAAGCGGTTGCGCGGCAATGGCAAGGCGCTGACCGTGGTTGGGGCATCGGGACATAACCTGAAGCAGGTCACGGCCCGTATCCCGCTGGGGTGTTTCGTGGCCATTACGGGCGTTTCGGGGTCGGGCAAGAGCACGCTGCTGATGGAGACCATCTACCGGCGGCTGGCGCAAGAGCTATACAAGGCTTCCGAGCGGCCCGAACCGCACGAGGCACTCCAGGGCGTGCAGTACCTGGACAAGGTCATCGACATTGACCAGTCGCCGATTGGGCGGACGCCGCGCTCGAACCCGGCCACCTATGCAGGCATCTTTGGGGCGATTCGCACGCTGTTCGCGTCGGTGCCTGAAGCCAAGATGCGCGGTTACAAAGCGGGGCGCTTTTCCTTCAACGTGAAGGGCGGACGCTGCGAAGCCTGCCAGGGCGCAGGTATCGTCAAGATCGAGATGCAGTTCTTGCCCGACGTGTATGTGCCTTGTGAGGTGTGCGGGGGCAAGCGGTACAATCGCGAAGCGCTCGAGATCACGTACAAGGGGATGAGCATCGCCGATGTGCTGGAGATGACCGTGGATGAGGCGTTGCGCTTTTTCCAGAACATCCCGGCCATCCGGACCAAGCTGGAGACGCTGCACGATGTGGGGCTGGGCTATGTCCGGCTGGGTCAACCGGCGACCACCCTGTCCGGCGGCGAGGCGCAGCGCGTCAAGCTGGCGAAAGAGCTATCCCGTCGGGCCACTGGCAAAACGCTCTATATTCTGGACGAGCCGACGGTGGGGCTGCACGCCGATGATGTGCGGCGGCTGATGATGGTGCTCAAGCGGCTGGTGGAGAACGGCAATACCGTGGCGGTGATCGAGCATAACCTGGACGTGATCAAAAGCGCCGACTGGCTGATTGACCTGGGGCCGGAAGGCGGCGACGCGGGTGGCTATATCATCGCAGAGGGGACGCCCGAAGAAGTGGCGGCCAATGAGTGCTCGTACACCGGCCAATTCCTGCGGCCCGTGCTGCCCGGCCGGGAACCGGCGCGTCCCGCCTCGCGGGAGACGACCCGGATGATGGCCTCGGACGTATCGGCGTCCGCAGACTCGGGGGAGTAGACGCAGGATCCGTAGCCGCGCCTCCCGGACCGTAGGTCCGCTGGCGCGCAGGCCAGGGCCGGAATTGCGCGGCAGGGTGCTGCGGCTACAGCCGCGGCTATTCCGATGGATGGACGAAATAGATTGCACCTGGGGTCTTCTCAGGAGACCCGGTTGGAGCGTGGTATCACTGTCATGTTATGGAATAGATCATACTATTTGTGGGACATCGGCTGTCAGATGAACCGGGCCGATGCTCGCCGCGTGGCGGAAGAGCTAGAGCGGCGGGGATATGTGCCCGTCGAGCGGCCAGAGCAGGCGGGCCTGATGATCCTGAATACATGCGTCGTGCGCCAGAGCGCGGAGGACAAGGTGGTGGGGCGGCTGAACTCGCTCAAGCCGCTCAAGCAGCAAGGTGGCGAGGGCGCCGAGCGGGCCCTGTTGGTGATGGGCTGCTTTGTGAGCGACGACCGGGATTTGCAGTCCGCCTATCCCTTTGTGGATCGCTTTTTAAAGCCTTCGGACATTGCGGGGCTGGTGGAATTCGTGGATCGTTGGGAAGAGGCGCTGGACGTGCCGTTGCCCGACCCGACGCGCTCGGCTGAGGTGGCCGAGTTGGTGCCCATCAGCTATGGATGCGATCACCATTGCACCTATTGTATCGTGACCATCCGGCGGGGGGACATGCGTAGTCGGCCCATTGCCGAGATCGTGGCCGATGTGCAGGGGCTGGTGCGGCGCGGCGCGCGCGAGATCACGCTGCTGGGCCAGAACGTAGACGACTATGGCAGCGACCTGCCCGAACGCCCCGATCTGGCCGATGTGCTGCGCGCTATCCACGATATCGAGGGGCTGTGGCGCATCCGCTTCTTGACGTCGCATCCCAAGGATATGACCCAGCGTATTATCGACGCTGTGGCCGAGTTGCCCAAGGTATGCCCCAGTTGGGAGTTGGCCTTGCAGTCGGGGGACAACGAGGTGTTGCGGCGGATGGCGCGCGGGCATACCATCGAGCATTTCTACGAGCTGATGCAGTGCATCCGCGCGGCGGTGCCCGATTCGGCGGTTAATACGGATATTATCGTGGGCTTTCCGGGCGAGACCGAGGAGCAGTTCGAGCACACGCGCCAGGTGTTGGAGGATTTGCGGTTCGACATGGTGCATATCGCTGCCTATTCCCCGCGACCGGGCACGCCCTCTGCGCGTTGGGAGGACGATGTGCTGCCAGCGGAAAAAGAGCGGCGGCGGGTGGTGCTGGAAGATCTGCAAGAGCGGATTGCGGGCGAGCACAACGCGCGGCTGCTGGGCCAGCAGGTGGACATCCTGGTGGATGGGCAGCAGCGGGGGCGTTGGCGGGGGCGCACGCGCGGGAACAAGCTGGTCTTTTTCGAGAGCGAGCAGGATTGGCTGGGCAGGCTGGCCCGCGTGCGCGTCACCTGGACAGGTCCCTGGTCCATGATTGGCGAGGTGGTGGGCGAGGGAGCAGAGTAGGCGGCCTGGCTGGCGCGGATGTAAGGAGATCATACGCGGAGGGTTTTGCATCCTCCGCGTTTTTGTTTGCCCTCCCTCCAGCCCTCATCCCCGCCCCTTCTCCCAGAGGGCGAAGGGAGTTGGAGCTCGGCTACGAGGACGAGGCGTCTGGCCCTTGACATCGCTCCTGGCGAACCTATAATGACAACCGGTTCGGGTTGGCGGGCTTCCTGGCTATGTTGGGGATACACCGTCCTTGCTTTTTCTGGAGTCACTCTTGGCCGAACGGAACGGCAGGCGCAGGCGGTCGTTTTCCTGAGCGGGTTGTCTTCCGCAAGGCGAAACATACGACGAAAGGGGTACAGACGTGGACAAGAAGACAATTGGCTTTATCGGATTGGGGATTATGGGCACCCCGATGTCCGGGCATCTGATCAAGGCCGGACACAAGGTGGTTGCGTATGACATCATGCCCGCAGGCATACAGCGCGCCGTAGAGATGGGCGCCGAGGCCGGCAAGTCGGCCAAGGACGTCGCCAGCCGCTCCGAAGTGGTGATTACGATGGTCCCCGATTCGCCTGACGTGGAAAAGGCTTACCTGGGTGCCGACGGCATCCTGGCAGGGGCCAAGCCGGGTACGCTCCTGCTGGACATGTCCACCATCTCGCCGGTGACAGCCAAGCTGGTGGCGGCCAAGGCAGCGGAGAAGGGTTGCCCGATGCTGGACGCGCCGGTGAGCGGCGGCGATGTGGGTGCCAAAGAGGCGCGGCTGTCCATCATGGTGGGCGGCGACCCCGACGTGTTCGAGCAGGCGGTGCCCATTTTCCAACTGATGGGCAAGCCGACCTATTGCGGTGCTTCCGGGGCGGGCCAGGTGGTCAAGGCCTGCAACCAGATTCAGGTGGCGTTGAACTTTATCGGCATGGCCGAGGCGCTGGTGCTGGGGGCCAAGGCGGGCGTCGAGCCGGAGACCATCATCCGCGTGCTCAGTGGCGGCTATGCCCAGACCCGCGTGATGGACGTGCGCGGCCCGCGCATCGTCAAGGGCGATTACGCCCCCGGCTTCCGCAGCCGGTTCCATTACAAGGACCTGAACATTATCCGCGAGACCGCGCGGGCGTACGGGGCGAGCCTGCCCGCGTCGGCGCTGGCACACGAGCTGTTCACGTCCATGATCGCCAACGGGTGGGGCGATTTGGACCACTCGGCGGTGGTGAAAGTGATCGAGCTGCTCAGCAATACCGAGTTGCCGGTTAAGAAGGACGAATAAGTAAGCACCCGACAACCTCCCGCAGAAGATAAAGCCTTTTGCGGGAGGTTTTGTCGTAAGGGGGGAGAGACCTCACCCCCAGCCCCTCGCCAAATCTGGCGAGGGGAGCCAGAGAACACGCCCAGGTCTGCTCGGGCCAATTTTGTGTTGTTCTGTATTGGTCAAGTAGATGTTACACAGACATGGGTAAGCGGTTGATCAAGGGTAATTGCTGTTGTGCTTATCGTAGGCGCGATTTCCTCGGAACCATGGTTCCGCCATCGCGTTCTGCTCCATATTATCGTTCTTTCGCGGTATGGAAACCGCGCCTACGATCACCCAACGTCGCACTTGGGAGCGCAAGTGTGCAACCTGATCTTGACCAATACAAATTTCGTGTTGTTCGTGTATTTCGTGGTTAAACTTCTGTGTGTTCGGTGAATTCTGTGGTTCTTTCCCCTCTCGCCGTCGCGCCGCGCAGGGTGGCCACGAACCCGCGCAGCGCCTCGACTCCCTGGGGAGCGCGCTCGACGATGGCGCTTCCTACGATGATCCCCTCGGCGTGGGGGGCGATGGCCCGCACCTGCTCTGGGGCCGAGATGCCAAAGCCCACGGCCACTGGCGTGCGGGCGTGGCGCTGGATCATGTCCATCCGCTCCGCCAGTTCTGCGCCTGGGGCCAGCCCCGCGCCGGTAATCCCCAGCCGGGAGACGACGTACAGGAACCCGCTGGTGGCCGCGGCCAGTTGGGCGACGCGCGCCTCGTCGCTGGTCGGTGCGACCAGGAGGATCAGCCCTAGCCCTTCCGCCTGGCAGGCGTCGCGCAGTGGCACCGCTTCCTCCAGGGGCAGGTCGGGCACGATCAGGCCATCCACCCCCAGCCGGTGACAGTCGGCGGCGTATCGCGCAGGGCCGTAGCGCAAGATGGGGTTATAGTACCCCATCAGCACCAGCGGCACGCTCACGCCCTGAGCGCGTAACTCCCCCGCCATCTCCAGGCAGCTCGCGGGCGTGACCCCGGCCTGCAAGGCAGCGTAGGTGGCGCGCTGGATGGTCGGCCCATCGGCCACCGGGTCGGAAAAGGGCACGCCCAGCTCAATCAGGTCGGCGCCGCCCGCTTGCAGCGCGGGCACCAGCTCCAGCGTATCGGCGGGCGAGGGGTAGCCCACCGGGATATAGGGGATCAGCGCGCAGCGCCCCTCGTCGCGCGCGGTGGCAAAGGCGCGTTGGATGGCCGCCGCGCCGTGTCCGTTCGTGTGTTGCGTGTTCATGCGTCCTCCTTGCGGGCGGCGATGGTGTCCAGGTCCTTGTCGCCCCGCCCTGACAGGTTCACCAGCAGCATCGTCTCCTGGGGCAGCGTGGGGGCCAGGCGCAGCGCCTCGGCCACGGCGTGCGACGATTCCAGCGCGGGGATAATCCCCTCGTAACGGGACAGCGCCTCAAATGCTTGCAGGGCTTCTTCATCGGTAACGGTGGTATAGCGCACGCGCCGGATGTCGTGCAGCAGGGCGTGTTCCGGCCCCACGGAGGGGTAGTCCAGTCCCGCCGAAACTGAGTGCGTCCCCGCGATCTGGCCGTGTTCATCTTGCAGAACGTAGGTTTTGACGCCGTGCAGCACGCCGATCAACCCGCGCGCCGGGTCCGCGAAGCGGGCTGCGTGTCGTCCGGTGACGACCCCCTCGCCGCCTGCCTCCACGCCGATCATCTGCACCGGGTCATCCAGGAAGGGATAAAAGAGGCCGATAGCGTTGGAGCCGCCGCCCACGCAGGCGATCAGCGTATCGGGCAACTGGCCGGTTTGCTCTATCACCTGCGCGCGTGCCTCGCGCCCGATGACGCTCTGCAAGTCGCGCACGATGGTGGGGTAGGGGTGTGGCCCCAGGGCCGAACCGAGCAGATAGTAGCTGTCGCCCACGTTTTGCGCCCAATCGCGCAGGGCCTCGTTGATGGCATCTTTGAGCGTGCGGCTGCCCTGGTCCACCGGCACGACGACTGCGCCGAGCAGGCGCATGCGCAGGACGTTGGGGGCCTGGCGGGCCATGTCGTCGCAGCCCATATAGACCACGCATTCCATGCCGAGCAGCGCCGCAGCGGTAGCCGAGGCCACCCCATGCTGCCCCGCGCCGGTCTCGGCGATCAGGCGGGTTTTGCCCATGCGCCGGGCGAGCAGCGCCTGCCCCAGAGCGTTGTTGATCTTGTGCGCGCCCGTGTGGGCCAGGTCTTCGCGCTTTAGCCAGATTTGCGCCCCGCCCAGGCTATGGCTCAGCCGTTTGGCGTGGGTGAGGGGCGTCGGGCGGCCCACATAATCGCGCAGCAGGTCGCCCAGTTCCCGTTGAAAGGCAGCGTCCTGGCGGGCGTCTGCATAGGCGGCTTCCAACTCCAGCAGTGGGGCCATCAGCGTCTCGGGGACGTAGCGGCCACCGTATGGGCCAAAGTAGCCCCGCTGATCGGGGCCGGTCTCGAATTGTATGCGCACACCGATGGTATTCATGGTGCGGTTTCCTCCCTAACGATACGGATAAAACGTTCTACTAGCGCCGGGTCTTTGCGACCGGGCGCTGCCTCCACGCCGGAGGAGACATCTACGCCCCAGGGTTGGGCCTGCCGGATGGCCTGGGCTACGTTGTCCGGGGTCAGGCCACCCGCGACGAGGATTCGTCCGGCGTCTGGTGGCTTGTTCGCAAGCAGTTCCCATCGCCAGGCTTGCCCCGTGCCTCCCAGCCGGTGGGGATCGTAGGCATCCAGCAGATAGGCCCAGGCCCGCCAGGCGGACAGCTCTTCCCAGGGGACGCGCTCGCGCACGCGTGCGGCGCGGAGGATGGGCACTCCTAGCTCGCAAAACCTCTCCGGCGTTTCCTGGCGGTGGAGTTGTACCCGGTCCAGGCCACAGCGGGCGACTGTCTCTCGTATGACGGACGCGGGCTGGTCGGCGAACACGCCTACGGTCAACGCCGGGCATCTCTCGGCACGCAGCGCGGCAATGATGGCCTGTACTTGCTTCGATTCGACATAACGGGGGCTGGACGACACAAAGATGAACCCCAGCAAATCCGCTCCGCAGCGCGCCGCGTGACGGGCATCCTCCAGATTGGTCAGGCCGCAGATCTTGACCTTTGTCATGGTGTCGCCTCTACAGGAGGCGCGCCCCCTGCAAGCCGGAGGGCCTGCAATGTGGCGGCGGGGTCGGGGGCAGTGACCAACGCTTCGCCGATCAGCGCGGCGTCTACGCCCAGCCGGGCCAGTTCGCGCATCTGTTCCGGCGTGTGGATGCCGCTCTCCGAGATGACCAGGGTAGGGGGTGGGATCAGCGGGCGGAGGATGGCCGTGGTGGTCACGTCCACGGTAAAATCATGCAGGTTGCGGTTATTGATGCCCACCAGCGGCGGGTGCAAGGGCAACACGCGCTCCAATTCCTCGCGATTGTGCACCTCGATGAGCGGGATCAGGCCCAGCGCCCGCGCCCCATCGGCCAGGGTGGACAGCGTTGCGTTATCCAGCGCGGCGGCGATGAGCAGCACGGCATCTGCACCCCAGGCCCGCGCCTCCAGCAGTTGGTACGCATCCACGACGAAATCCTTTCGAAGCACGGGACAGGCTATCCCGGCCTGCCGGAGGGCTGCCCGCACGGCGATCAGGTCCGCGGGGGAGCCGTGGAAATGCTGCTGCTCGGTGAGTACAGAGATGGCGTCGGCCCCGGCGGAGGCGTAGGTCAGGGCCATGTCCGCCGGATGGAGGCCGAGGTTCATCGCGCCCCGCGAGGGCGAGGCACGTTTGATCTCGGCCACCAGGGAGATCCCTGGCCGCTGCAGGGCCGCGCACAGGTCCAGCGTGGGCGGTAGCCCGGCCAGTTGCTCGCGCAGCGCCTCGGCGGGTAGTTCCGCCTGGCGTTGGGCCAGCTCCCGGCGGGTATCCGCCACGATCTCGTCCAGGATCATGGGACCGTTACCCCCTGGGTAAAGGCGACCAGATGGTCGAGCACCTGGCTGGCGCGCCCGCTATCGATGGCTTCGGCAGCCCGCCGCAGCCCCTCGTGCAGGTCGGTTGCCACGTTAGCCGCCACCAGCGCCGCCCCTGCGTTCAGCAGGACCATGTCTCGGCGTGGCCCGCGCTCCCCCGCCAGGATGTCGCGGGTGATGCAGGCATTCTCGGCGGCGTCGCCCCCGCGAATGCTTGCCAGTGGCGCGGCGCTCAGTCCATAGTCGCCGGGGTCCAGCTCAAAGCGGGAGACGTGCCCGTCGCGCAGGCAGGCCACATAGTTACGCCCGGTGACGGACAACTCGTCCAGGCCATCGGCGCTGTTTACCACATAAGCCCCTTCGGCGCCCAGGTCGCGTAGCACATGGGCCAGCGGTTCGATGAGGGTTCGGTCAAAGACACCCACGATCTGCATGGTGGCTCCGGCGGGGTTGGTCAGCGGTCCCAGGACGTTAAACACGGTGCGCACGCCCATCTCGCGGCGCGGCCCGATGGCGTGCTTCATGGCCGGGTGCAGCATGGGGGCGAACAAAAAACCGAAACCCACTTCGTCAATGCACTGGGCCATCACTTCCGGGGGCAGGTCGAGCCGGACGCCCAGGGCTTGGAGCACGTCCGCGCTGCCGGACCGGCTAGAGACGGAACGGTTGCCGTGTTTGGCGACGGCCACGCCTGCCGCGGCCACTACCAGGGCTGCCGTAGTAGAGATGTTGAACGTTCCCGCGCGGTCTCCGCCGGTGCCGCAGGTATCGATCAACGGGCGGCGGCTGGGACTGACGGCGGTGGCATAGCGGCGCATGGCCCGCGCAAAGCCGGTGATTTCGGCGATGGTCTCGCCTTTGGCCCGCAAGGCGGTCAGGTAGCCGCCGATCTGGGCCGGGGTAGCCTCGCCGCTCATGATGAGCACCATCACGGCTTCGGCCTCGTCGACAGACAGATGGTCGGTCAGCAGCGCCCGCTCGATGGCCTCCGGCAGGCTGATCGCCGTCGGGGAAGTAGTGCCCTCGGCGGCAGTATCCAGGTGATGCGCGCAATCCATCTGTAGGAAATTCTGGAGCAGGCGTTTGCCGTGGCCGGTGAGCACGGACTCGGGGTGGAATTGCACCCCAAAGGTGGGGGCTTCTCGGTGGCGCATCGCCATGATCTCTCCCTCTGGCGTGCGGGCCAGCGCTTGCAGCGATTCGGGCAGGGGATCCTCGACGATCAGCGAATGGTAGCGGGTGGCCTCGAACGGGGAGGGGAGGCCAGCGAACAGGCGACCGCCCTGATGGATGATGGGCGAGGTCTTGCCGTGCATCAGGCGCGGGGCGCGGCTCACACGCCCACCGAACTCGTGGCCGATGCACTGGTGGCCCAGGCAGACGCCCAGGATGGGGACTTTGCCGTGGAAATGGCGAATGATCCGATTGGACACGCCCGCGTCCTTTTCCGGTGTGCCGGGGCCGGGCGAGATGATGATGTGCGACGGGCGCATACTGGTCAGTTCGGCCACATTGATCTGGTCGTTGCGAAAGACCCACGGTTCCGCGCCCAGTTCGCCCAGGTATTGCACCAGGTTATAGGTGAACGAGTCATAATTATCGATGACGACGATCATCATACACCTCCTAAAGTTGGCCTTGCTCGGCCAGAATCAGGGCCTGTGACAGCGCCCGCAGCTTGTTCTCCGTCTCTTCGTACTCGCGCTGGGGGTCGGAATCGGCGACGATCCCGGCGCCCGCCTGCAAATAGATGCGATCTCCCTGCATGACGATGGTGCGGATGGTGATGCAGGTGTCCATATTGCCGGAAAAGCCGAAATAGCCCACCGCTCCGGCGTAGGGGCCGCGCCGCTCCGGTTCCAGTTCCTCGACAATCTCCATTGCGCGCACCTTGGGAGCGCCGGAGACCGTCCCGGCGGGGAAACAGGCCCGCATGGCATCGAACGCGTCGCGGTTGGGCGCCAGTTGGCCGCGCACATCGGAGACGATGTGCATGACGTGGGAATAGCGCTCGACCTCCATCAGCGTCGGAACGCTGACCGTGCCGTAGGTGCTGACGCGGCCCACGTCGTTGCGCGCCAGGTCCACCAGCATCACGTGTTCGGCCCGCTCCTTGGAGTCGGCCAGCAGTTCCTCGGCCAGCTCGCGATCTTGAGCTGGGTCGCTGCCACGGGGGCGCGTGCCCGCCAGGGGCCGGGTTTCCACGATGCCCTCTTCTACGCGTACCAGCACCTCCGGGGAGGAGCCGATCAGGCGCAGGCCATCGGCCAACTCCAGATAGAACATATAGGGGGAGGGGTTGACCCGGCGCAGGGCGCGGTAGATGTCAAAGGGCTGGGCCTGCGTGCGGCGGTGAAAGCGGCGGGAGAGTACCATCTGAAAGATATCCCCGGCGGCGATATACTCCTTGGCCTTGCTCACGGCGGCCTCATATGCCTGCTGCGAAAAAGCGGTCTGCCACTCCTCTGTCGGGGGCTTGTGCTGTGTGGGTCCGCCCGTGTTGGGTGGGAGGGGGCGCTTGAGCCGGGCGACCATCTCATCAATGGCTGCCTCGGCGGTTCGATAGGGCTCGCTGCCTGCCTCGGGGGATTGGCTGTGCGCGATGACCAGCAGGCGATGCTTGACGTGATCGTAGAGCACCACGCGATCGCATAGCAGGAACACGGCCTCCGGCAGGTTGAGAGTGTCGGGTTTATCGGCTGGCAGGCGCTCGAAGGAGCGCACGAGATCGTAACCCATATAGCCCACCGCGCCGCCGGTGAAGCGGGGTAGCCCGGATAGGGCTGCTGTCTCGTATGTCGGCATACGGGCGCGCAGTAGATCCAGCACATCCCCTTCTTCCAGACTACCCTCGGACCAGTAGCCTTCAGCCTCGTAGATGTAGCGGTTGCGCCAGGATTTCAGGATGGCTCGCGGCTGGGTGCCGATCATCGAGTAGCGCGCCACTTGCTCGCCCCCCTCCACGCTCTCCAGGAGGAAGGACGGCCCCAGGCCGCGCAGCTTGAGGTAGATGGAGATAGGGGTATCTACGTCGGCGGGCAATTCCCGCAAGACGGGATACAACTTCTCCCGGGTGACGGTAAGCGTTTGCATGCCGTTTCTCACAATAACCTCCTACCCACTAGAAAAATAGAACAAAAAAACCCCTCGCCTCGCTGCGGGTCCAGCCCTCTTGGACTGGATCAGCAGCGGGACGAGGGGTTGAACCCCCGCGGTGCCACCCGCTTTAGGCGGCCATTGTCGCAAAAACAAAAATACCCGTCGGAGACGGGTATGTGTGCTGGCCACCTCTCTCGTCAGATACGGGGCTTTCTGCCTGACATGGCTGGTGCCCGATATCCCGCGCTCTGATAACGGCAGCGTTCCCGGTACGTACTACTTGCCCAGTGGGCTTTCGGCGTACAACTCACGGGTCCATTCAGTCACGCCGTCGGCATCGGACTCTCACCTTGCTCCGACTCTCTGTGCCTCGCCACGCGACCTACTCTTCCCGGTCAACGTTTTTATTCTATCTAACTGTGAGGCCATTGTAGCACGGGGATGGGGAGTTGTCAAGAGCGGTTTCACACTGTATTACGGCAAGTCCGGAGCGCTCGGACCCTGCGGGGGCCGCAGCACCCCTGCCTGCAACACTGCAAACAGATTCATCTCGCCTGGAATGCCAAGCCCGAAGACCACGTTCTGTTGTGACTTGTGCAACTCTGGGGATATAGAGTACTCCCCTACCCGCACCTACGCGTCGCAAAGCCGAACTCAACTGCTACTCGAGCTGTCGCAAATGCAGGGTGACTGACAAGGTAGCGATGCGTCCGATCATCTTGCCCCGATCAGATGCGATGATAAGCGCCGTCCCCCACCCATCATTCTGGCAAGTTGACTATAATCGGCTCGTTAATGCGGCTGATCGTCCACACCATGGTCAACGGCCCAATATCATCGTCCACGTCCCCACCGATATCGCTGACTTGGACACGCACGGGAAGCGCGAACTCGGGCACTACCCAGACGTCGGCGATGGCCTGATCCTCCTCAGATGGCTCTTGCCCCAGCGTCTCCTCCTCACCGATGTCGACGTCGTCGTCCTCGCGCTCGTCAGGCTGGTTATTACCAGTGTCCCCGTCAAGTTCGAACAACTCGTCAACATCGTCATCGAGTTGGTCTTCGGTCTGGTCTCCATCGCGTTCGAACGGATCGTCATCGTCAAGTTGGTCTTCCTCGTCGATGACCTGGCCCAGGCCCTCCACTTCAGGAAGGGGCACAGTGGAAAAGCGATAGTGCCAGGTATCCCTGCCATCGATTTCCTCTGTACCGACAAAGACGCCCTGTTCATCGGCCAGTAACTCGTCTAGATTGAGGTGCCAGTCGGGGAGCAAGATGTCATCTTGGACGAGCATTGCAAGCCAGATGTCCACACTGCTACCCAGCTCCTCGCGGAGAGCGAACTCGACGGGTGACTCGGCCGGGGTAATCCACTCCCCATTATCACTAGCCAGGACCATATCACCGATTCGGACAAACTGGTAGCTTCTCTGGCTCTCACCAACACTCGTGCGCACGGACGCCAGCACAAACTCCTCGCGATCGTCCTCTGTTGTCGTAGTCGTCGACTGACCACGGACGGCAATCTCTGCCTCCTCATCCGTCCCTGTGACCCAATCGATACGCATGGTGTAGCGCAAGCTCTCCAGATCCTGCACGTCCGTCAGTTGGTCCGCAGTTATCGCCTCCGGGGCATCTTGCTCCTGCTCTAATTCTTGCGCCAGCACCGGTACTGGCATCAAAAAAAGACTGTTAGAAAGAACAATGGCGAGAATAGTTACAACTAGCACAATTCTCGGCCTCATCCTATTTCACTCCTTCGCAATCAAACCGACACTACTCAAATACTCTATCCCAACTTGGTGCATGTAACGCCAAGCCCGTATCCGGGCAAAAGAATCAGGACTCGCCGTTTTGATAACAGGGCAGTTGCACATCGATCGGTTCATTGACCTGGCTCAAGGTGAACACGATTGTCAAAGGCCCAATGTCGTCATCTGCGTCCCCACCCATACCGCTGATCTCAACGCGCACGGGAAGTGAGAACTCGGGCACCACCCACACATCCACAACGACCTCGTCTGTGCCTAACGGCTCCTGGCCCAGCGTTTCCTCCTCGCCCAGTTCAACCTGTCCATCATCACTTAATGGTTCGGGCGTACGCCCGGCAAGCCCTTCTCTGATCTGTTCGGGCTGATCCTCAGCCAGTTCCTCAATGACGTCACCGTCCTCGGTGACAAACTCACCAAGCGCCTCGACCTGTGGCAGCAGCGCCGTGAAACGATACCGCCACGTCGGCACATCTCTGACCACATCCGGGCCCAAGAAGACCCCAGCGGCGCTCCCCAGGAGCGTGTCAAGACGCAGCCGCCAATCATCCCGAAGCAAGTCCAACTCGTTCATGACCTCGAGCCACACATCTACCGAGCTACCTAACTCGCCTTCTAGCACAATATCCACGGGAGAGGCAACGAGGCGCACCCATTCACCGCCATCGGTGCCCCAGGTGATCCCCGCTGTCTCGATGATCTGGTAGGACTTTTGCCGGTTGCCCACTTGGGTCTCTATGCACAGGAACCGCAGCGCGCTGCGCTGCCCCGGGATTCGAGCCACCGCCGTCCGATTGCGAGCCAGGATCTCGGCGGTCTCTCCTCGCTCGTTTACCCAGGTGATGTACATGGAGGTGCGAAAGCTGCCGAGTTCGTCGATGCTTTGCAGCCGATCCACCGTCAAGTCCTCTGGCGCATCCTGGACAGATTGCGCTTCTTGTGGTTCCGTCACGACATCACCTGTGGGTGTTCCCGGTGCTGGAGCCGTGGTGGCAGGTAGAACCAGCGTGGGTTCCGGGGTAGAAGGTTGCGCCTCCTGGCCTGCACCCTCGCGATCTGGCAACATCCCCGCGTACGCAGGAATAGGCTGCTCCATGCCACGGATACCTAACGCGAACACAGCGACTAAAAGGAGACGGCGCAATCCTCCAAACAACGAGACGTCGGGTCTCACAACTTTACTCCAATCAAGGTTGCGTAATCAGTGGTTGCGATCTCAACCACTCGGGACAAACAAAGGGCCTCCTGAATTGTGGGTCTATGAGTTAATCCGACAATTTCAGGAGGCCCCTATGGTACATAGTCGACCTGGAAGTGCGTTCTTAGTTTGTTAGGTCACAGCTTGGGGCGACGCACTGTCGACGTTACTGAGACTCGGACTGAGAGAAATCCACCTCGACCGGCTGGTTTACGCTGCTGATCGTCGATACGATCGTCAGTTCGCCGATATCATCGTCCGAGTCGCCGCCGATACCGCTGATCTCGGTACGAATGGGCAACGAGAACTCGGGCACTACCCAAACATCTGTGATGGCCTGATCCACGTCGAAAGGCTCGCGCCCCAGTCCCTCTTCTTCGCCCAGCTCGCCCTGTTCGTCTTCTTGCGTGGGCGTAGGCGTCCTGCCAGGCTGCGCTTCGAACTCCTGAGACAGTTCCTCATCGGTCACACCTTCAGTCTCCACTTCGCCAAGTGCCTCGACCTGTGGGAGAGGCAGCGAGGTGAAGCGATAGAGCCACGTGGGGACGTTGTTGACGGATTCGGCTTCTATAAAGATGCCGGTTTCATCCTCAAGGACCGCATCCAGATTGGGTCGCCAGTCATCGCCAATGTAGCCCAGATCATTCATGATCTCGAGCCATACATCGACAGAACTGCCCAACCGACCTTCTAGCACGACATCCACGGGAGAAGCAAAGAGCTGTACCCACCGACCATTCTGGCTAACCCAGGTGGTATCGCCTTGGGTGATGAACTGATACGTATCTTGTTCATCGCCTTCGGAGGTTTCTACTCGCATGAATCTCAGCGAGCTTGTTTCACCAGTGAGCGCCTGGGCTGTCGCCGTCTGCGCTACCGCAGTGATCTCGGCATCCTCGTCCCGCTCGTTGACCCAGGTGATGCGCGTCGCCGAGGTAAAGCTTCTCAGGTCGTCGATATCTTCGAGCTGGGCCGTCGTGATCGTCTCGGGCGCGTCTTCCACCGACTCGACTTCGGTGATTTCCGCGTCAAAGACCATATCGCTGATTACCGGGGTGAGCCGAACGTTGATCGGTTCGTTCACGCTGCTGAGGTTATACCTGATGGTCAGAGGACCGATATCATCGTCTGCATCGCCACCAATGCGGCTGACCTCGATACGCACAGGCAACGAGAACCTGGGCACCACATATACGTCCGCGACAGCATCACTCACATCGAAAGGCTCGCGCGCCAGTCCCTCTTCTTCGCCCAATTCGCCCAGCTCACCATCTTGCGTGGGTGTAGGCGTCATGCCAGGCTGCTCTTGGAACTGCTCGGGCTGAGCACCAACACCATTGCCTTCGGTCACCACTTCGCCGAGCGCTTCGACCTGTGGCAGTGGCAACGTCACGAATCGATAGAGCCACGTGGACAGGTCATCGACTTGCTCTTCACCGATAAAGATACCGTTCTCGTCGCCAAAGAGCTCTTGCGCATCCAGGCGCCAGTCGGTGGTCAATATCCCCTGTTCGGCCAGGATCGCGAGCCACTCGTCCACGGAACTGCCCAACTCGCCCTCCAAGACAACATCCACAGGGGAGGTTTCGATCTGCACCCATCGGCCATTATCGTTGGCCCAGAGGGTACCGCCGGCATCGATGAAGCGGTAGTTCCTGACACTATCGCCGACGCGAGTTTCCACATCGATGAATCTCAGAGTGGCGCTATGTCCAACCGCGGATTCGGCAAGCGTGGACTGGGTAACGGCCGTGATTTGGGCTTCCTCGCCGCCGAGGGTAGTCCAGTCGACGGTTGTTTCCGCAACATAGCTTCTCAGCTCATCGATCTCTTGGAGCTGATCTGCTGTAATCGTCTCAGGCGCATCCTCGACAGACTCTTGCTCCTCTAGCCCTTCAAGAGGCCCTTGACCGTCCTCCGCTTGCGGGGTTGCAGCCTCGGGCGTTTCAGTAGCCTCAGGCGTTTCAGTTGCTTCGGGTGTTTCGGTGGCTTCGGGCGTCTCCGTCACACCTTGCTGTGCTAGAGCAGATACTGGCAGGAAAGCCAGGCTACTGGAGAGCACCAGCGCAAGGGCAGTGATGAACAACAGAACTCTCGACCTCATGAACCTTCTCCTTCTCAATCAACTCGACACCTATCAATAAAAGGTATGAGACGGAGAACATGCGAAATCAGGACGATTCTGCACCAGGTCAGTTTCAACGCGCGACGTAAGGGCAATGAATTACCAGGAAACAAGTGGGGGAAAAGGCAGACGCGCGGGCACAGGAACGAGCCGCGCACAGCAAAACAGGAAGAGCTTCTCAAGATGATCGAGAGGAAACACACAGACACGCAAACAAGGACCCTCTGTTAAACTGACTTGACGAGGCGTCATGGAGATCATAGCCAGGGGCGATGTCTGTACATTGCTGCTTCAACTGAGATTGTAACACACTGAGCACATCATGTCAACTTGCTTTTTCTGAGATTCGGTCATAACTCGAAACGCTCAGCTGACCAGGGCGATTTGCGGCCTGAAACCGGGGGTTCCACCCCATAGTGCCCTGGTTTTTGCGCTGACAAGTGAGCAGAACGGCCCATGTCTAGCACTGCAGATCATTTATGACCGAATCTCGGGCTTTTTTCTCTGTGAGGGGCTTTGATGGACGTTGGAGGGCCAACAAGATGCTGGCCCTCGCTAGCGGGAACTCGTCGAATTCCAGCTTGGCGACCATTACTGCTCTGGCGTGTTCGCTGGCGGGCAGATCGTACAGGCGCAGGTATTCCTGCTTGCCCGAAATGACGTGGCCCTGTCCGTCCATGTGCAGGGCGGGCAGGTCGGACAGGCACACCTGCACCGGCTCGCCGGTGTTGAGCGGCCCTAGCCGTGGCTTTATGCCTACTCGACGCGATTTTTCGAGTATGGTATAATGGGCTATGGTCATCGATGCACTAACCAATGAGGGGGGAACAGTGATGGGCTTTCTCGACAAGCTACGGGAGCTTTTGGGGGGATCAGGCAAAGGCGGAGCGGCGGCGAGTGGTGACCCTTACGGACTGTGGTTCCATTTTCGCTGCAACAAGTGTGGCTCTGTCGTGCGGATCAGAGCTGACCGGCGCAATGACCTGAACAGAGAAGATGGCCCTGGCGCTCTACTGCTGCGCAAAGAAGTCATGGACAACAAATGCTTCCAGTTGATGCATGCCGAAGTGTGGCTGGATAGCGAGTATAACGTCGTCTCTTCCGAGGTGACCGGTGGAAAGCTGATCTCGCGGGATGAGTACGAGGCCGCGGCGTCCTGAGACTGATCGCGGGGCTGCGCATCTCGCGTGATATGCCCTTTGCCCGACAAAAAAACGAGGTTGCACGGCCAACACCGTGCCGCCTCGTCTTTTTTTGTCGGAGCGTTGCAGAATCGCCTGGCCGCTCAGCCGCCCGCCTCGTGGGTCAGGATGATGGCCTGTGCAATCTCTTTCATCGACTTGCGGGTGTTCATGGACATCTTCTGGATGCGGCGGAATGCGGCAGCCTCGGTAAGCCCCTGGGAATCCATCAGGATGCCCTTGGCGCGGTCCACCAGCTTGCGCGTTTCCAACTGATCCTGGAGGTTGTCCACCTCTTTTTCCAGTTCGCGGAATTCGCCAAAGCGAGCCAGCGCGATCTCGATGGCTGGCGCCAGGTCCGCTTCTTGAATGGGCTTCACCAGGTAGCCCACCACCCCGGCCTGCTTGGCCCGCTCGACCAAATCCTTCTGGCTAAAAGCCGTCAGTAGCACGACGGGGGCGATATGCTCCTCAGTGAGAATCTTGGCTGCTTCAATGCCGTCCATGTCGGGCATTTTGACATCCATGAGCACTACGTCAGGCCGCAGCTCGCGAGCCAGGTTCACCGCGCTACGTCCATCGCCCGTTTCCCCAACCACTAGGTAGCCCAGATTATTGAGCATCTCTTTCAGGTCCATGCAGATCACGGACTCGTCATCAGCAACGATTACACGTACACGTTCCACCTAGTTACCTCCTATCACGGACTTGCTAAAAAGTACGATTGCTTGCGTTCCGCCGTCACTGTGCAACTGAAAACGGCCTTTGAGATCCCTCTCAACCATACTGCGAACGATATTGAGTCCGAGGTTTGCGTCTGTAGTCAGATCAAATCCTACGGGCAACCCCTCTCCATCGTCACTGACGACAATCTTGACCTCATCGCCACGGTCCACCAGCTCTACGACGATGTTCCCCTCATCCCGGTTAGCCATCCCGTGCTCGATGGCATTTTGCACGAGTTCGTTGATCAGCAGGGCGCATTGGGTGGCCCGCTCGGCGGGTAGCCAGATAGTCGGCCCCTCCAGGGTCAGGCGGATCCGCTTCTGGGGATCAATCAGCCCCTGCTGCAACTGCCCGATGATGCGGTGTGCCACTTCCTGAAGGTTGATGGTCCCCTGCGCGTTCTGTGAAAGGAACTCGTGAACCACGGCCACGCTCAACACCCTGTTCACGCTCTCTGCCAACAGGGCCTGCGCTTCCTCGCTCTTGGCCCTGCGGGCCTGCATGCGCATGATGGAGGCGATCACCTGCAAGTTGTTCTTGACCCGGTGGTGCACCTCGCGCAAGAGAGACATTTTGCTCTCTAGCTCGCGCTCCTTTTGCAGGGTCTCGGTTGCATCATGGACCAGGATCAGGACGCCCTGGGGACGCATGGGGCTATCCATGCGCCTGGAAAAGTAATCCCCCGTGATATGCACGAGCGGTCCTGACGGTATGCTCACCGGAAGCACCTTGCGCGTCCAGGTAAGCCCGTATTGGACATCCTGCTGCTCGTAGCAACGCTGTTCCGTCACAGCCTTGGCTACCAGTTCGGCGTCCACGGTATCCAGCTCGTACACCCGCCGTCCGACCAGGTTGTCGCGATAGCCCAGGCTGCGATACAGGTTGGAGGCCACCCCGCTCATATAGCGGATTTGCCGATCCACGCCCACATACAGGATACCGTCGTGCTCGCCAAACGGCGTCAGCGACTCGGCATCTCGCAGAACTCCCCTCAACGCCATCGCAGAAAACTGCATGACCGCCCGCTGGAAGGGCTTTTTGCGACGCAACTGCCGCTCGTGGGCCAACCAGTAAGAATCCTTGGCCAGGATAGCGATTAGCTGACCTTCGCTGTTCCACACGGGAAAGATCTGCCGGGCCACCATCGCGCCGCGTATGCTGAGCGTCTCGACAGAACTGGGGCTAGGCAGCCGGTGGAAGGCGCGCACAATGCTCCGATCCTCTACCTCGTCCAGCACCCTGCCCGTCCGTTGCTCCTCGTAGACAGAGGCAACCGAGTGCGGCATCGCTTGTGCCACAACCACGGCTCTGGAATTGCCCAGGCGGCAACAGAGCAGCAAGTCTGCCCGGCAGACGTCCGAAAGAATCGGCATATCAAGGACTAGCTTCTGCAGGAAAGCTATGTCACGATCAGAGAGATGCAGTTGGCTAAAGACTCGATCTGCCATATGTAAATTATAACACAAGTACCGTCAGGCTCGAAACATGCAATAACTGGTATTGCAGGTGAAGGCCGAGATGCGCTGGAGGCTACCCCCTGGGAGTTGTCTGTCTGGCCGACTTGTACTATACTCTCCGCGCTGGAACGGAGAACAGACTGCGAGGGAAAATGATCAAATATCTGATTCTCGTCCTGAAAGGCATTGCTTACGGTGTCACGCATGTGGTGCCTGGGCTGGGCGGCGCTCTGGTCCTGATTCTGCTGGGCATCTATGAGCACTTTGTGGAAGCCGTTGGAAACCTGTTCATCAAGCGGGAGAACTGGAAGAAGTATCTCGGCTTTCTCGTGCCGGTCGGTGTCGGCATGGTCATCGGAACCATTGTGCTGGCCAACCTGATCACTGTCCTGTTGGATAGCTTCCCCGCAGCCACCCAGTTCTTCTTCATGGGGCTGGTAGTGGGCACCATCCCCGCCGTGTTACGCCTGCATGGGGATATGCGCCCCACCGTTGGGCGTGTGGTCGCCTTGCTCGCAGGTCTCGCCCTCGTGGTCGCCGTCCGGTTGGTTGACGGCGCAAGCGGCCAGGGCACATCTGTGAGTATCGCCACGATTCCGGGTCTCCTCTATAACCTAGTCGTCTCTTTCTTGGGTGGGGGAGCCAGCGTTACGCCGGGCCTGGATGGTTCCTATGTGCTGTTGCTGGGCCGCACCTACGAGCCGGTCATGGCGGCTGTGGGCAATGCCCCCCAGTTTGTGTTTGGCCTGTTCCGGGGAGAGTGGGCCTTTGAGTTGTGGATCATCGCGACCCTGGCAGTGGGAGCACTGGCGGGTATCGTGATCTTTGCCAAGCTCATGGACATGGCCCTCAAGCGCGCTCCGTCCATCACCTACTATGTGGTGCTGGGCCTGATTATCGGCTCTGTCTACGGCCTGTGGCCCACTGTGCCCGCCCAAACCAGCGTCTTGGTGCGGGGGCTGGCTTTCGTGGCTGGGACTGCCATCGCAGTCCTTTTTGGCCGCTCTCGCCAGGAGGAGGCTGCCGTAGCGGAGCAAGGGGTACAGGTTCCTTCCTGAGCGAACCCTGATGCAGAAATACAAGGCCGCCGGTATCCGGTGGCCTTTTTCTTTCCTTGCGCGCGCTGTGCCCTGCGCTTGACATCCGGGCGACCTTCATGCATATTCTGGATGATCCCGTTCAAGTAAGAGTCACGCGAATCGCCCACGTTTATCCTGGAGGCCGAGATGTTGTTTAACTATGAGTACGAGAAAAAGTTGCGAGTTGGGTATATAGGCGCCGGAGAGCACTCCTACCGCAACATTCTCCCCTGCTTTCAGTACGCTCCGATTGACCTGGTGGCCCTGGCCGAGGAGGATACTGACCACGGGCTGGCCATCGCGCGCCAGTTCGGGGCCAAACGTTTCTACCCCAAGTACCAGGCCATGCTAGCCAAGGAAGAATTGGACGCCGTCTTTATCGTCGTACCCCCTGACGAAGATGGGCATCCGCGCTATCCCGAACTGGCTACGGAAACCCTCAAAGCGGGGTTTCATACCTGGATCGAAGCTCCCCCTGCCTCGAACGGCAAGGAGATCTCGGAATATACCAACGCATGTCTCAAGTCGCACAAGTATATCGCCACGGGCCTGAAAAAGATGTTTGCGCCAGCCTATCTCAAGGTGGCGCAAATCATGGAGGACCCGGCATTTGGCAAGACGACCAGCTTCTCCATGCGCTACCCTGTTGTTCTGCCCCCCACTTCCGAAAGAAAGAACCCCAAAGCAGTCGCTCCCTTCCTGGAGTTCGTACAGCCTTTTTCGGTGATCATGCGCCTGTTTGGCGAAGTTCGGGGGCTGTCCTATCTGCGGACGAACGTTACAGGGCCGGGTGATGTGGTCGTCAACCTGGAGTGTAACAACGGCGTGGTGGGCAATCTGCACCTGACCGGCAACCAGGCCGCCACCAGCCCCCTGGAGCGGCTGGAAGTCATCGGCACCGGGGCCAACGTCGTCGTGGAGAACGGCGTGCGCCTGACCTACTATCGCCCCGGTGGCACGCGCGGCGAAGGGGATTATGGGCGGATCACCTCCTTCATTGGCCCTGACGAGACGGCTCCTATCATTTGGGAACCCGAGTTCTCCCTGGGACAGTTGTATAACAAGCAACTCTTCCTGGAGGGCTATGTGGGGTGTATTCAGTATTTCGCCGAGATGCTGCTGGCAGGCAAAGCGCCGCACCACGGCAACCTGGTGGGGATGCTGCACATCATGAGCGTGTGCGATAAAATCCGCGACGGCAAAGAGCGCGACTGGTTAGCGCCCTACTGATCTCCGACCAAGAAAGGAGCAACATGATGGATGGCGCGATTGCCATTGGTATGTGCATTGGCCTGGACCGGATTCCGCAGTTGGCGGCGGGGTATGACTATGTGGAGCTGGGCGTGTCTTCGGCGCTCAATCCGCTCAAGGATGACGCCGAGTATGCGCCAACGGGCAGCCAACTACCGGGCCTGACTCCACCGGTGCGCGCTTTTAACCTGTTTGTTCCAGGCAGTGTCAGGCTCACTGGCCCCGACGTGGACTGGGACAGGATTGATCAGTACGCCGAACGCGCCACTCGCAGGGCCGCAGCCGCCGGGGCGAGCGTCATCGTGGTGGGTAGCGGCGGGTCGCGGCGCGTGCCAGAGGGCTATTCCCACACGCTGGCCTGGGGGCAGTTGGTGCGCATGTTCCAGATCTGCGCGGACCACGCTGCCAGGAATAACATCGTCATGGCTATCGAACCCCTTAACCGGGGGGAGACGAACATCATCAACTCCTACGCCGAGGGGGTGCAACTCGCCAAGGATGTGGGCCGCAAAGAGGTGCGCGTGCTGGCCGACATCTATCACTTTATGGTCGAGTCGGAACCGTTGGACCACATCGCCGACGCGCCGGAGTGGTTGGCGCACGTGCATCTGGCCGACAGCGAACGCTACTACCCCGGCAGTGGCTCTTATCCTCTCCGACGCCTGTTTGCCATCCTGAAGGACATCGGGTACCAGGGGATGGCTTCGGTGGAATGCCGCTGGGGTGAGGATTTCACCGCCGAGAGCGCCAAGGCGCTCGCATTCCTGCGCGAGTTGACCGCCTGATCTACCTGACAAGCGAAACCTCCGGAGCCTGTAAGCCTCCGGAGGTTTTCTTGTTCATTCGAGAATGTTGCCCGAAAACATCGCTGTCATCCAGCCTCGGTATGGGCCACCCCGTATTTCCCCTAAAGCCCCTTCACGGGAGCACCCCGCGGCGCGTACAGCGTGCCGAACATCCCCGCCAGCCGACAGACTGGCTATGTCGGGCTACTGCCAGGGGTCGACCATGTCATCCTTTTTGGTGGTCTCGGACGGCTTTTTTGGGGCGAACAGGTCTTGCAAGAACTGGCGCACCTTCTGGTCCACCGTCTGACCAATGGTTGCCCAATCCGCGTCGGGCGCTGTGCCCACAAAGCGGCTGACTCCGCTGCGGGTAGTGCGCTCCAGATGCTTGCCAATCTGCTCCCAGTTGGCATCCTCTTGCAGTCCAAGGGCTTCTGCCGTCCCTTTGCGTGTCGCCTCACTTGTGTGGCGACCGATGGTCTCCCAATCCGCGTTCTCATCGACCCCTGCCGACCTGGCCGCTTCCCGGCGAACCTGGTCGTGGAACTTTTGAAACAACTCTTTCCATTCCTCAGCCGCGCTGGAAGATGGCTTGCCCTCAGAAGTTGACTGTTGATCCTTATCCATGCAAAATACCTCCTTACGCATCAAGAACTGGAGCCTGTTGATCGCATTCTATCGTATCTGGTTGGAACCGTCCAGCGCAACGTTTGGACAAAATAGGCCATAATGCTCTGGACAGAGGAGGCCACTGGGTCTAGAATGCGAAGGGCAACATCTGGGAATGGGGCAACCTCACATGGTTGCAGGAGGTTTCACACGGATGGCATCTGAGAAGCCGGGTTGGTTGCGCATCATCAATAGCGTCGCTCCCATTCGCATCTGCGATAATGGGGGCTGGACAGACACCTGGTTTGCCAAGCATGGTCGGATATTCAACATCGGCGTCTACCCTTACGTCGAAGTTCAGATTCGGGTTTACCCGAGGTACGAGCTAGAACACAGAGTCATTCTCAACGCTGAGAACTTTGGGCATCGCTACGCCATTTTCCCCAAGAACGAGCGTCACGAATGGATTCACCACCCTCTGCTAGAGGCAGCCATCGACTATATGGGATTGCCAGCAGACCTATCCGCGCAGATATCCATTTTTTCCGAGGCCCCAGCAGGGTGCTCGACGGGCACTTCGGCGGCGGTTACGGTGGCCCTGATCGGGGCGCTTGACCGGTTGACTCCCACCCGCATGACCCCCCTGGAGATTGCCTACGCCGCCCACCGCATTGAAACGGACATCCTGCACCAGCAGAGCGGCATCCAGGATCAGCTCTGTTCGGCCTTTGGCGGCGTGAATTACATCCAGATGTTCGATTATCCTTACGCCGCCGTCTCCCCGATTTTCGTGTCCAATGAGACCTGGTGGGAGCTGGAAAGGCGGTTGAGTCTGATCTTCCTGGGGCGCTCGCACAGTTCGTCGGCTATCCACGAGATGGTTATCCACGGATTGGAGGATGCCGGGCCTGACAACGCCAAGCTCGAAGCCCTGCGCGAGAAGGCTGACCTGGCACGCAACGCCATGTACGACGGCGATTTCGTGGCGCTGGGCAAGGCAATGCGCGCCAACACCGAGGCGCAACGCAACCTGCACCCCGGGTTGATCAGCCAGGAGGCCCAGCAGATCATCGAGATTGCCCAGAAACATGGCGCCCTGGGGTGGAAGGTCAACGGAGCCGGGGGCGAGGGCGGGTCGCTGACCATTCTCAGTGGCTCTTCTATGAGCCAGAAGCGCTACATGATCCAGGCCATCGAACAGACCAACCCCCTCTTCCAGAATATCCCGATCTACCTCAGCCGGTTTGGGGTGCGGGTCTGGACGCGGGAACCCGACGGGGAGGATTAGTCCCCGCCCTACCGATAGCGATTCAGTCAGACACAAACTGCCCAAGGCGCAGAAAATCGCCTTGGGCAGTTGATTTATCAGAACTGTGCCCTACGGCTTAGTGATGCACGTCATCCGTGACGCGCTTGTCTGGGCCGGTACCCTTGTGAACGGAGGTCTTTTTGAGTTCCTCCAAGAAGGCGTCGTAGCGTTCTCGCGCCACCGGGATGCTCACCGGGCCGCCCGTCCTGCCAGAGAGGATCATCGCGTTAATCAGCTCGACGCTGTTGATGCCCTCGACGCCGGGAGTGATCAGCGTTTCCCCATACAGGATATGACGGGCCATGTTGCGCAAGACGGCCCCGTGGCCTGACTCGCGCTCTGGAATCTCGACCTCTACTTCCTCGACCTCCGGGCGCTTCCACATCTCGGTGGAGCCATCGCTATAAGCCTTGACTCCGTGCGGGATGCGCCAGAACTTGATTTCCTTGCCGACGACCCGCAGCTTGCCCAACTCGCCCGAGATCTCCAGGATGTCGGTGCCGGGCATTTCCGTCGTGGAGCAGTAGATAAAGCCGGTCGCGCCGTTGGGGTACTCTAACATGGCGGCGGCCACGTCCTCTACCTCGATCTTGTGGTTGGCGGTAGCGGTATAGGCCGTAACCCTGTTGGGGAGTCCGGCCAGCCAGGTGAAGCGATCCAGGGAATGCGGGGCCTGGTTAATCAGCACGCCGCCTCCTTCGCCCGCCCAGGTCGCCCGCCAGCCTGCCGAGTTGTAATAGGCCTGGCTGCGGAAATCGGCATATACCAGCATGGTGCGGTAGATTTTGCCCAACTGCCCGCTCTGTACCAGATTCCAGGCGGCCTGCCAGATTGGCTCGGTGCGCGATTGGTACATAACGGCGAATGGCGTGCCGGTGCGCTTGGCTGCCGCTACCATCGCGTCTGCCGCCGCCACGGTCACGGCAATCGGCTTCTCCGAGATGACCGGCTTGCCTTTTTCCATCGCATAGATGGCGATTTCGGGATGGAAATAGTGGGGCGTAGCCACCATCACGGCGTCCACATCCTCGCGGTCAATCAGGTCGTGATAGTCGGTGTAATAGGGAACGTTGTACTGTTCCCCAACGGCTTCGGCCACTTCGGGCACGATATCGCAAACTGCGACCAGCTTGCATTCCTCAATAGACTGCATAGTTTTGGCATGGCCGGACCCCATGCCTCCCGTACCGACGATACCAAAACGAACTTGGGCCATGACGACACCTCCCCTGTCAGAGTGAGTGTGAGACGTTCGGCCCGCATTATACCCCGTTTGTCGCCAGCGATACAAGCAGCGCTGCGGTACGCTGGCATCCCAGGTGTGCAGCAGACCCGTGGGGCCGAGCGATCCAACTTGTTCCCTACTGGCAAGACGCCAAATGGTTTTTGTGCTAGAATACGAGCGATGGCCCTGGTTGTACGGCCATCTATCTGTGGCTTCCCCAGAGGACAAGATGAGTAATGTTGCCACGCGCCTGCTCTCGCTGATCCTGTTGCTCCAATCGCGGCCAAGCTGGAAAGCCGCCGATCTGTGCGACGAGTTGAACGTCTCGGAGCGCACCGTCCACCGTTACATGGGCATGTTGGAGGAGATGGGCATTCCCATCTGTTCCGAACGTGGGCCATACGGGGGCTTTTCGCTGTTGCGGGGCTATAAACTGCCGCCGTTGCTCTTTTCTGCCGAGGAAGCCACTGTGCTGTATATGGGGGCGAACCTGATCAAAGAGGTGTGGGGGCAGACCTATGACGCTGCGGTGATTGCCGTCACGGCCAAGCTGGACAACGTGCTCCCCGATGACCTGCGGCAGGAGGTACGACGCGCTCGTCAAAGCCTGGTAGTCAACGCCCCGACCGCGCTGGACTATCGCCCTTGGGGCGGAACCATTCATCAACTTCGCCAGTGCATCGGGGAGCAGCGCCGCATTCGCCTGACCTATCGCGGCTTTCGCCAGGACAACACCGAGCGGGACCTGGACCCCTACGCGTTGACGCTCCAGTGGGGGTTGTGGTATGTGGTGGGTTTCTGCCACCTGCGCCAGGAGTTACGCACCTTTCGGGTAGATCGTATCCAGCACGTCTCTTGCCTGGAAGAGCGGTTTGTTCCCCCGCGCGATTTCGATGTGCGCGCGTACCTGACGAACACCATGCGCTTTGAGCCAGAGCATACAGTGGTGGTACATCTGGACGCCACGGTTGCCCCGGAGGTGCGCGAGCGGCATGGGCATTGGATGGCGATTACCGACCACGAAGATGGCTCTATCACTGCTCGTTTTCAGGTGACGACGCTGGATTGGGCTGCCGGTTGGGTGATGAGCCAGGGAGCGGCTGCCAGGGTGTTGGAGCCGCCCGAGCTGGCCGCCCGCGTGCGTCAGACTGCCCAAGAGATCATCCGGCGATACGCAGACGGGGCCGAGTAGGGATGAGCTAGATTGCCCTCTCGACGGCGTCCAGCCAGCCGTCCAAATCGGCCAGGCAACGGTCGCGCCATGTCCGGTTGCGGGGTATTTGCGGCTCCATGTACGCGCCTATCGCGGCGCACAATCGCTGCAAGATGGCATATAGCAGCAATCGCCTGGGTTCGGGCAGCGGGCCATAGCCTGTGGCAAAAGCTTCCCAACAAGGGGGGCTGACGCTGCCAAAGGGGGGATACCGCAAGAAGGCCAGGTCGTAGGCCGCATCCCACCAAAGCACATCTCCCAGCGCCGTTAGCTTGGTGACGCGCCAGCCATGACCCTCTGTCGCCAGATAGATGGTCCACAGAAAAGGACTGCCATGCACCAAGCAGGGCTGGTGGTCCTGCAGATAGTCCATCTGCTCCGCCCACAGCGCGACCACCCGCTCATAGATAGGCCGCGAGAGGCGGCCCTCTTCCATCGCTCGCTTGCCGCTCCCCTCCACGATCTTGGCTTGGTACATGTACGCGTTGGGCGATACGGGCAGCACCCGCTCAGGGCTGCCATCCCACACGCCGGAACGCGGGGCGCGGATATGGTGCATGCGCCTGTATAGCTTGCCCAGAGTTTCATAGATACTCAGGGCGTCCCGTTCGCTGGCGATTGCCAGCAGGGTATCCAATCGCGTGCCCCCGACCCGCTCCTGGATGAGATACGGGTAGGAGAGGATTGTGCAGGAGGGGTCGACGGCTAGCACGCGGGGCGCTGGCAGGCCATGATCGCCTAACATCCGCGCTACCTGTGCCTCGTGGACGGTGCTATCCATCCAGGAGGAGTGGGAATGCAGCTTCAGATAGACGATCTCTCCGCCATCCAATGTGATCTCGACGATGCGCCGCACCCATTCGCCCCGGTCGCGCACATCACAGACCGTGCGCCCCGGTAAATGCTGCTCTATGGCGGCTTCTATGGTTTCCCTGGTAATTTCCATGCAAACAAGCGCCCCCTGCTCTATTCATCGCTCACAGGGAGCGGTGTACCTCCTCCAGCACAACCTTGGCAGGGGGAACCGCCTCCAAAAAGCCTGCCAGCCGGGTACAGGGATAATCTTTGCAATGGGCGCAGTTGGCGACGCCGTGCCGCACACCACAGGCCCGAATGTCGCATTCAGCGCAGTGGCCGCAATGGCGCCCTTGGCCCAAACACCCATCGCACACGACGTATTCCGCGGTCATTCCTGGTGCGTTGTACTCCACGCGCCATTCAGCCGCCACCCTCTCCAGTGCCTCCTGATCGTTGGTCTGGCTGGCCAGATAAGCCGGACACTCGCTACAGACCAGCCCACAATAAGCGATGATGCGATCCATGAAAAACGCCTCCTTGTGTATTAGTCGTAACCGACACACTCACGTGACTTGTTGCGCCCGCCGTTGCAGTCGCAGGGCCAGCAAGGTCAGCCAGGCCGAGGGACGCTTTTTGTCGGCAAACGACCAGCCCGTCCAGGCCCGGTACATGGAACGGGCGGTATATCGCCCCTCGTCGTCCGCCTGGGCCGCGATGGCGTTTACCATCTCGTGGAAGCGCCCATCTGTGTGCACGAACGGGAAGTGGCTGAGCACCTCGGCTACGTGCAGGATGTCATACCAGAGGAACGGGTACTTGAGCTTATGAAAATCCGAGCCGATACCGAACAGGAAGTATTTTTTCCCTGCCCGCTCCGCCCAATGCGAGAGCAGCATCTCGGCTCCCGCCCTGGCCGCCGGACTATCTCGCCAGGCGGGCACCTGCGACAGCGCCTTGAGCGCCAGCACGTTCGCGATGGGGCAAGGATCAGATCGCTTTCCCGGCCCCTTGAACTTGCCCAACTCGGGCGCGGCCACGCAGCCCCAACCGTTGTCTTGCGCCAGTCCAGCCAGGTGCGCGGCGGCCTGTTGGACGCCGGGCTCTGTTCCGCGCCCCATCGCCAGCAGCACGTATAGTACTGCTGGGGCATCGCACAGTACCCATGTCCACATGGCTGTGTCTGTCCCGCCAAACACCTTGGGAATCAGCACCACGCTCTGGAATGCCCCCTCCGGTGACTGATGGGCCATCAACGCCGCCACGCCATCCCCCAGGCCAGGATCATCCTCGCGCAGGCCGAAATCTGCCAGCACCGTGCAGGCCACCAATACATGAGTGGCGTCGTTATGCCGCGTGATGGGGCCGCCCGGCCAACTGTTCATCCTGGCGATGAGGCCCTGCACCTGCAGGTGGGCCAACATATCGGCGCGGGCCTGTCGCACGTCAGAGGCTGCCTCGGGCTGCCCGAGCAGGTCCACCAGCGTGCGGTAGCGTGTCCAGGGTTCATCGCAGGTGAGCAGCCATTCCACCATATCCATCTCGTTCCTCCTGACGCTCCACGGATGTCCTCAGCCTTTCGCGTTGGCCGCGGCATTCGCTGCACTCTGCCGATATTTCAGGGCCAACAGGGCGTACAGCGTGACCCACTTGTTCGGTTGGCCTTTGGGGCCGGGGACAAAGTAGGCGGGAGGATGCCAGTCCAAAATGTACCGTCCCTGCTCGTCCCGCTTGCTCTCCAGATAGTCCCACGCCTGGCCTAACTCTGGACGCTGGCCGTAGCCCATCACGCTGAGGGCGTACAACGGTTCCAGCAGGTTGGCCCGATAGCCGAAAGGGAAGATGGTTTGTACCAACTCGTCCCGCACCAGTTGGTCGGGCTCCGTCATGCGATAGAGCAAGCGCCGCCGCAAGAAATAGCCCACCAGTTGCAGACAACGCTCCGAGGCCCAATGCTGTGGCAGCGCGGCGAATGCGCTCAACGCCTTGGTACTGCCTCGAATGCAGCTTCTAGTCCGCGCGGAGAAGCTGATTCGCTCGCACAAATAGCCCCCATCGTGGCGCTCATCGGCCAGCAACACCTCCACCCGCTGCCGCACGCGGGGGTCATCGCCAAAGCCCAGCAGCAGGAAGGTGCGCAAGTTTTGCGCGTACAGGCAGGACTGATGGTGACAGTAATCAGATGGCTCCAGGTTCAGGTAGCGGCCCACCGCCCGTGCCACGCGGGCATCCCCGCGATCCATGCCCAACTCCGCCAGGAAGGCCAGCACACAGTGCGTGGAGGACGTGGAATAGTTAATGTCCGCCCCCCTGCCGTTGTGCAGCCAGTATCCGTTCGGATGCATCTTGGTAAAGAGCCTTTGCACCGGCGCGCTGGTGGGGATCTGCCTTTTGGTCGCTAACACGTCGGGATCGTCCGGTTCCCGACCTAACAACTCGGTCAGCGTGCGGTATCGCACCGAAGGATTATCTTCTTCCAGCAGCCACCCCAGCGCGTCGTTGCTCATGGTATGCTCCTCCCTGCTCTCGCGTTCCGCCGATGGTCAGCCCTCGTCTGCCGGAAGGTCCAGGTGTTGGCGGAAGAACGCCTGCACCTCGCCAAACTGCTCGTTGCTCGCAAAGGTGAGGGCGGCCATCTGGTCCGCCAGTTCCACATCGTCGCGGGCGGCTTCCTCGTCCGAGCTGCTCATCAAGACCCAGGGGTCCCAGGGGAGAATCTCGATCTTGTTCAGCGAAAGGAAATCTCGCACCAGGTCCCCCCGCACGAACCACAGCCCGTGCATGTCGAAAATGCCAAAGCTGTGCGGGTCATAGCCTCCAGTGCGGCACATCTGCCAGGCCAGGCCGCCGGTGATGAACTGGTCGCGGGGCACGTCCAGCGGGTCGAACGGTGGCTTGAGCACGCGGCATTGTAGCTCGTCCAGTTGGGCATCGACCAACACCCAACGCTGCTGCTCGGCGTTCCAGTACTCGCAGTTCCAATGGTCCTCGAAATGGTTGGGGATGAAATAGGCCCCGAACCCGCAACGCGCCCGCGCCGGAATTCCCTGACTGCGTAGCATGGCGCACAGCAACACCGAAAAGTCGCGGCAGTTGCCCACGAGACGCCGTTCCGGCGGGCGGGCCACTGTCAGCGGTTGATCGTCTATTTCGAGCAGGCGGGCGAGCTGTGCTTGTACGGTGCGCAGGTTCACTTCCAGCTTGCGCTCGTCCGACAGGTTCACGCCATATTGTCCCGCCCAAAAGATATGCAGCAGCACTCCCTGCACCACGCGCACCAGGGAGGGAACGTCGCTCGGCAGGTCGCGGAACAGGTGGGCATACTGCCCCGGGTCGGTGGTGGGCGCGGGACTGGCATAATACGCCAACGGATCACGGATCTCGTCTACCATGTGATAGCCCCTTCGAAAGATAGGATACTCAGTATATCTGATGCTCTGCCAAGTTTCTGGCAGCCAATTGCTCGCAAGTGCCGCTTGCAGGTGCGCTTGCTTGCCGGTGGGGTGCTATAGCAGCGCTTCCTGTGTCGTCTGCACGGGGACCAGCGTCTCGACCACGGGCATGTGGCGCAGCACCTCCCGAAGGAAGCGTCCGGTGTGGCTGGCCTCGATCTGGGCCACCTCTTCCGGCGTGCCCTGGGTTACGAGTTGGCCGCCCGCGTCGCCGCCCTCCGGCCCCAGGTCGATGACCCAGTCTGCCGTCTTGATCACGTCCAGGTTATGCTCGATAACGATCACCGTGTTGCCCGCGTCGGTCAGGCGGTGCAGCACGTCTAGCAGCTTCTGGATGTCGGCAAAGTGCAGGCCGGTGGTCGGCTCATCCAGGATGTACACAGTGTCTCCCGTCGCCACCCGCGCCAGTTCCTTGGCCAGCTTGACGCGCTGCGCCTCGCCGCCGGAGAGGGTGGTCGCGCTCTGGCCCAACTTGATATAACCCAGCCCCACGTCTACCAGGGTTTGCAGGATGCGACTGACCTTGGGCACGTTTGCAAAGAACTCCAGGGCTTCATCCACCTGCATGTCTAGCACGTCGGCGATGTTCTTGCCCTTGTAGCGTACCTGCAAGGTCTCTCGGTTAAAGCGTTTGCCCTTGCAGACGTTGCAGGTCACCCACACGTCGGGCAAAAAGTGCATCTCTACCCGCTTCTGGCCGTGGCCCTGGCAGGCCTCACAGCGCCCGCCCTTGACGTTAAAGCTGAACCGCCCGGACTTGTACCCGCGTATCCCGGCCTCTGGCGTCAGGGCGAACAGGGCGCGGATGGGGTCCATGACCTGCACGTAGGTGGCCGGATTGGAGCGGGGCGTGCGCCCGATGGGTTCCTGGGTGATGTTGATCACCTTGCCCACCTGTTCCAGTCCCTCCATGCGCGCGTACTCTCCTGGCGTGGTGGAGGCCCCGTGCAAGGCGCGGGCCAGCGCCGGATAGAGGGTCTGCGCCACCAGGGAGGACTTGCCACTGCCCGACACGCCGGTCACGCAGGTGAACAGCCCCAAGGGGAAGCGCACGTCCAGGTTTCGCAGGTTGTTCTGTCGTGCCCCCACGATGGTCAGCCACTTGCCGTTGGTCGGCCTGCGCTGGCCGGTGGGCGATGATACTTGCAGTGCTTTCGCCAGGTAACGCCCGGTCAGCGAGTGGGGATCGGCCATCACCTGTTCTGGCGTGCCCTCAGCCACCACCCGACCGCCGTGGATGCCTGCGCCCGGCCCCAAATCTACGAGCCAGTCCGCCGTCTGCATGGTTTCCTCGTCGTGCTCGACGACCACGACGGTATTGCCCATGTCGCGCAGTTGCTCCAGGGTGTTCAGCAGGCGACGGTTGTCGCGCTGGTGCAGGCCAATGCTCGGCTCGTCCAGGACGTACAGCACGCCCACCAGCCCGCAACCTACCTGGCTGGCCAGCCGGATGCGCTGCCCTTCCCCGCCGGACAGGGTGCGCGCGGGGCGGTCCAGGGTCAGGTAGTGCAGCCCCACGTTCATCAGGAATTGCAGCCTGCCGTGAATCTCTTTCAATACCTCGTCGGCGATCTGCGACTGCTCGGCGTTCAGCACGCCCACGCGCAGCCCTTCGACCCACGCAAGGGCGTCGCCGATGCTGGCCCCGGCCACCTGGTCAATGGTCTTGCCGCCCACGCGGACCGCCAGGCTCTCCGGGCGGAGGCGCAGCCCGCCACAGGTGGGGCAGGGCTGCTGGCTCATAAAGCTGGTATACCAGCGGCGCATCCCCTCCGATTTGGTCTGATGGTAGCAGCGCCGCACCCAGTTATAGACCCCTTCTAGCTTGCCTTCGTGTTTGCCCGAGCCGTGCTCGTTCTCCCACTGCCAGGAGACCGTGATGCCGCCATACAGGATGGCCTTCTGGCACTCCTCGGACAGGTCTCGCCAACGGGTGTCCAGGGTATGTCCGAACCGCTGGGCGATCGTTTGGGCCACTTGATAGGTACCGCTGGTCTTTTTCTTGCGCAGCTCGCCCCACGGGCGCACTCCGCCCTCGGCCAGGGTCTTATCCGGGTCATAGAGCAGCTTGACGTCGAACTCGAACTTGGTGCCCAGCCCATTACAGTCGGAGCACATGCCCAGGGGCGAGTTAAAGCTGAACATGGCCGGGGACAGTTCGGGGAAGCTGATGCCGCAATCCGGGCAAGAGTTCTGCTCCGATAGCAGCCAGTCCTCGCCGTCGCCCCGGTCGATGAGCACCAGCCCCTCACCCAACTGCAAGGCGGTCTCGATGGAGTCGGTCAGGCGGGTCACGTACCCATCCAACGGCCCCTCCCCCTCGGCGGGGGCTACCAGCCGGTCCACCACTAGCTCGATATCATGCTTCTTTTTCTTGTCCAGGACGATCTTGTCCTCCAGGCTGAGCACCTCGCCGTCCACCCGCACGCGGGCGAACCCGTCGGCCTTGGCCTGGGCCAGGACATCCTGGAAAGTGCCCTTGCGGTTGCGCGCCAGGGGGGTCAGAATCTGGTAACGCGTTTCGGGCGGCAGGGCGGCCACCCGCTCGACGATCTCTTGCGCCGACTGGGCGTGCACCTCGCGGCCACACTTGGGGCAATGGGGCGTGCCGATGCGGGCGTACAACACCCGCAGATAGTCATAGATTTCGGTGACGGTGGCTACAGTCGAGCGGGGGTTCTTGCTGACCGCCTTTTGCTCGATGGCGATGGCCGGGCTGAGGCCGCCGATAAAGTCTACCTTGGGCTTTTCCATCTGCCCGATGAACTGCCGGGCATACGCAGACAACGATTCCACATAGCGCCGCTGCCCTTCGGCGTACAACGTATCAAAAGCCAGGGAAGACTTGCCACTGCCGGAAACCCCGGTCAGCACAACCAGTTTCAGGCGTGGTAGGACGATGTCGATATCCTGCAGGTTGTGCTCCCTGGCCCCACGAATCACGATCTTGTCTTGATACATAGCCGTTCCTCTCTACCAGCATTCAACGCTACGAGTATAGCACAAGTACCTGTCAGAAGCTGTCATATTTGTACCCGGAAATAGAAAATTTGTTCTTATTTTACGCAAGCTCGGTGTGTTCCGCAAACCTTTCCCCACTATACCGGAACGCCACGAGCACATTATGCGTCTGTGTATTCGATAGCGTCGCATGAGTGACCTGGGCGCATCGGAAAGGACATCGAGATGCAAGATAGACGGCTCGCGCCGGGCGTCGCTGCGGCCTTGGCCGTGGGCATAGCCCTCGGCAATGCGTTGATCGGCCTGCCCTATATGCTGCACGCTTTTGGGCCAACGGAGGCCGAAGTCGTGCAGTGGGGGCGGGTAGCGTTGGCCGCCGGGTTGGTCCTGGCTGGGCTATCCTTCGCGCTCACACTCACCGAGGGACGGGCGGCGGCGCTCCGGCTCGTGGTGGCGTTGGGATACGGGTTCCTGGCTCTGATGCAGGTGCTCCCCAGCGCGCTGTGGCCGCTGTTCCACGGGACGGGGGTTTCCGACGGATCGCCGCCGAGCGCCTTTGTCGCCCACTGGGCCTATGCGCTGCCGCATGTGGCGCTGCTGGCGGGCAACGTGGTAGTCATGTGGCGGTTGCTGCGGCCATCGGTGCGTGTGTCAGGCCATCGCTGAGCGTGCTACCATCCATACGGCGGCTGATCATCGGCGGCTCGATGTTGTCAGAGGCACGCCGATTTAACTGCCGTACGCTGTGCCCCGCACAGTGTCCACCAGCGCCCACAGGTTGTCCAATGGCGTATCCAACTGGATGTTGTGCGTCGGCCCGATGATCAGCCCGCCGCCCTTGCCCACCGTGCGCAGCCGCTCGATCACCTCGCGGCGCACATCGTCCGGTGTCCCGAACGGCAGGGTATATTGCTCGTCCATCGTGCCCCAGAAGGACAGCCGGTTGCCGTATTCCCGCTTCAGGCGGGCGGGGTCCATGCTGGCGGGTTGGATGGGATTGAGCACGTCCACGCCCACCTCGATCAGCTCCGGGATAATGGGATAGATGCAACCGTCCGAGTGATAGGCCACGCGCAGATCCGGGTTGATCGCTTTGACGCTGGCAATGAACTCGGCCAGGCGCGGCTTTAGAAAGCGGCGCCATACAGCCGGGGAGAGCAGCATCCCCTCCTGCGAGCCGACGTCATCTCCGATCCAGAGCATGTCCACGCCCATTCGCGCCAATTGTTCGGCTGCCGCCAAATGGTAGCGGAAGGGGATCTCCAACAGGGCGTCGGCCAGTTCGGGATCGGCCACGAAATCCATCAACATGTGTTCCAGCCCGCGCAGCGCCCAGGCTGTCTCAAAGATGGTGGTCACGGTGACGCCGACGATCCAATACTCGTCGCGAAACGTGTCGAGTGTCCAACCCGCGTCGCGGTATAGCTCGGGGCGGTGGGGGTCCGGCGGGCGGTAGGAGACAATGGCCGCATCGTCGGCCAGGGGATGCTCGGCGATCTCGGTATAGATGCCCGGCCCGAACCGCGTGTCATACGCCACGTTGCGCCACGTGATCTCCCATTCGTCTGTGTAGGTTGTGCCGCCGGGGTTATAGGTTGCGTTGGCATAGTACGAATTGGCCCAGCCTACCGAGGTGAGCAGCATATCCTGATCGAGGGCACGCTCCAGTTCGTAGGTGTTGCCGCCGCCGTGGGGATTGTGGTGGGTTTCGCTGCCTTGCATGCCCTTGCCTTGCAGGTGCGCTTGCAGGCGCGCCGCGAACTCGGGCGTAAAGCTGAGCTGCATGGGGCAACGGTCCGGTTGCTCGTGCTCCAGGGCCATGCGCACACGATCACGATGCTTCATCGGTTATCCTCCTCTGATAGGTGAGCCAAGGTTGTTGGGCAACCACTTGCCAAAATCACCCCGGCAAGGTACAAATGGGGGCACACTGCAAGACGCACCATATGAAAGGACCATTCACCCTATGTCACTGACCGCCCGCGAGAACTCGATATGCAACGCTTCCCTTCAGGGCCACGACTGGATTCCCCAGCACGTGGCTATCTCTGCGGCATATTGGCACGCCATGCGCGCCGACCTGGAGAAAATCTGCCTGCGCCATCCGACGCTGTTTCCCAATCTGCGCGAGGGGCAGGTAGACTATGACGCGGGCATTCGGGACGCCGCCCACCGCCGCCAGGTGGATGCCTGGGGTTGCCTGTGGGAATACCCCCTGGACGGGCTGGATGGCCTGGTGCTCGCCCACCCGCTGGACGATTGGGCGAACTTTGCTACCTGGAACCCGCCGACGCCACCAACCCTCGACGATGAGACGCGGAGCAGACTGCAAACCCAGCGTTCCCGTGGCGAGCTGACTGCGTGCGGCACCGAGCACGGTTTCCTGTTCATGCGCCTGTTCTACCTGCGCGGATTTGACAACCTGATGGTGGACATGGCCGCGGAAGAGCCACACCTGGACGAACTCATCCAGACCGTCACCACCTATTGGGAACAAGCCCTGCGACCCTATCTCGACCTGGGCGTCGACGTGCTCCAGGCGGCGGACGACCTGGGGACGGAAACGGCCAGCATCATCGGGCCGCGGTTGTTCCGGCGCTGGCTGCTGCCCAACTATCAGCGCCTATTCCAGCCGTTCCGCCAGGCCGGAGCGCACGTTTTCATGCACCATGACGGCTATATCATGGACATTATGGACGACATTATCGCGTCCGGCGTGAGCATCGTCAACCCGCAAGACCTGGTGAACGGCATCGACAACCTGGCCCGCGAGGTCAAGGGGCGAGTGTGCATTTGCCTCGACATCGACCGCCAACAAGTGCTGCCCTTTGGCTCGCCCGCCGATGTGCGCGAGTTGATCAAGGAAGAGGTGATGAAACTCGGCTCGCCAGCGGGGGGGCTGGAGATGGTCGTTGGCATCTATCCCCCCACCCCGCTGGAAAACGTGGCCGCTCTGCTGGACGCGCTGGAAGAGTTTCGCACCTATTGGGTGGGGCGCTAACGTACGGCCCTCAGCCTCGCCACTCCGCCTGCGGGTCTAGCGGGTAGATGGGGCGCACCAGATGCTCGTACGGCAGCCGCTCCAGGCGTTGGTCGCCAAAGCCGGGGCTGAGGGCCATAATGTGCCGTGGTGCATAGTCCCGTAGTTCGGGGAACAGATACCCCAGCTTGACCACGATCAGCTTTTTCTGGCGCACGTCGATGCCCAGTAACCCGAAACGGCGCAGGTCGGTAAAAACCCGCCGGTCCGATTGCAGTACCACTTCCACCTCGCCGATGCGCAGCAAGGCTTGCGGGGCGACGTCCTCGGACTTGTGGATCAGGCGTAGGACGGTAGCCCGCGACGGGTAGGGGCGGGCAAAGGTGTGATCTAGCTTGCCGCCAATGGACAGATCTACCACGCTCCCCTCGCCCGCCGCAAAACATTGTTTCAGGGATTGCGGGTCGGTGATTCCCGCTACCAGCGCGTCCCGCACCCCCGCATTCACCAGATGCTCCAGAAAGATTGGACTGTCACCCGCTGCCCCGGCGGTGACATTATCCCCCGAATCGGAGACAAAGACCGGCCATTCCGGGGCCGCATAGGCCAGGTGAATAGACTCGTCTATAGTCGCTGTGGGCGCGTCGATGGCAAACTCGGCCCGCCTGGCCCATATCTCGCGCGCCAGCGTGGTCGCCTCGCGGTTCACCACGTCGGCGGCTGTCCCCGAGATAACCACGCTCACCGCTGTTTGAGGCGAGTCGGTCCAGGCGCCCCCGATCAAGATAGAAGCCGTCAGGATGCCGGGTGTCCGGTCGATCTGTGGTAGATGCGCGTATAGGGACCGGGCAGGCTCCACCTCTGTCACCGCCGCTTCCCCGGCCACCAACAGTGGGAGCTTGATCAGGAGGGACGTGGGCCGGATGTGCGCTTCCAGGCATTCGACCATCAGACGCGCGCCGCGCTCCTGCGTCTCCAGCACATCCCGGTGGGGGGCGGTGCGGTAGGCTGTCAGCAGGTCGCTGTGAACCACCACCTCCTGAGCCAGATTGGCGTGCAGATCCAGCGTCACGGCGATGAACGTTTCCCGCCCAATGATCTCGCGCACGGCCCTCAAGATGGCGGTCTCGCCATCGCCAACCCCCTCTACATCCATCGCGCCATGCAGATGCAGCAGCAACCCATCCAGCGGAAGGTGCGCCTGCAAGCCGGTCAGCAACTCGTTGAGCAAGCGCTCAAAGCAGGCTCGCGTCACGCGCCCCGATGGGGTTGCATGGGCCACGAACAGCGGGAACAGCTCATGTCCTGCATCGGCCAGTCTCTGCCAGAAGGGTGTGTCGATCAACACGCGGCCGCGCGTGATGGCAAAATCCTCATAGCTGGTGGGCAAGGTGGAAAAGGTGTTGGTTTCGTGCGCCAAACCGGCCACAGCGATCCGCATAGGTCAACCTCCCTGACTGCCCAAAATCGTCGGGTCAGGTTCGTATTATCCGCCCGCGCAGTAGTTTGTCAAAGAGATGTGCTGCCGATTGACTTGTGCCGACTTTTGGGTAGAAACAAAGGGTGAATGCAGTCGGATAGTGGACTGTTTCGGAAGGGGGCAACTTGCTGACGGGGATTCTGGTCCTGCTGGTGTTTCAATTGGGCGGCGAGGTGATTGTGCGCCTCCTGGGGCTGCCCGTTCCGGGGCCTGTAGTGGGCCTGTTGCTGTTGTTTGGGGCGCTTCTTGCGCGCGGGTCGCTGCCCGCGTTCTTGCATAGGGCAGCCAGGGCAATGTTGAGCATCCTGGTGCTGCTGTTTGTGCCCGCTGGTGTGGGCATCATCGCTCACCTGAATTTGCTGCAGGAGAGTTGGGTTGCGCTGATCGTTACGCTGATTGCCAGTACAGCCATCACGATGGCCGTTACCGCCGTGGTGTTCAGCATGCTGCTGCGCTGGTTCAGGCCCTCTGGCGAACAGGAGGCGCAATAGCTGTGACAGACGGGCTGAGGGGACTCTGGGTATATCTGGCCGATACGCCGCTGCTGTGGCTGGTCGTGACCATTGCCATCTATGAACTGGCGGTATTTCTCTATCAGCGCGCCAACCTGTTCGCCCTGCTCAACCCGGTGCTGGTCTCTGTCATCCTGGTGATCGCGCTTCTACTGGTCACCAATACCCCCTACGATACCTATTTCGAGGGCGCGCAGTTCATCCACTTCTTGCTGGGTCCGGCTACGGTATCGCTGGCTGTGCCTGCGTATGAGCATGTTGCCCAGTTGCGGCGCGTACTGGTCCCTCTGCTGATTACACTGGTGGTCGGTTCGCTCACTGGCATCTTGTCTGCCGTGGGTATTGGCTGGCTGCTGGGCCTCTCGCGTGTCACCCTGATCTCACTGTTCCCAAAATCGGCCACAATGGCCATCTCCGTAGGCGTTTCCGAGACTATCGGCGGGCTGCCCTCGCTGACTGCCGTGCTGGTCATCATTACTGGCATATCCGGCGCAACGATGGCCGGGGTGCTGCTCAATCTGATACGAATCCGCGACGAAACGGCGCGCGGGTTTGCCATTGGTGTTGCATCTCACGGCATCGGCACGACCCGCGCCCTGCACTTGAGCGATGAGGCGGGAGCGTTTTCCGGGCTTGGCCTGGTCTTGAACGGCGTCCTCACCGCCCTGTTGGCCCCGCTGCTCGTCGGCCTGCTGGGATTAGGATGACCTATGAAGGGTCAGGCATATAGCCAACCAGAATCGCGCGGCAGGATGCCGCGGCTACTTGCTGGGGCTGGGATGAGCGGAGGGCGGGGCGGCGGTCAGCCCGCCACCCTGCCTGTCACCTTCTCGCGATAGTAGGTATAGTCGCCGGGATACTCGATCAGTTCGCCCTGATCCAGCTCGACGATGCGGTCTACAATCCGATCCAGGAAGTAGCGGTCGTGGGAAACGACCAGCACCGTGCCCTCGAATTCGTCCAGCGCATTCTCCAGCACCTCGCAGGAGGGCAGGTCCAGGTTGTTGGTCGGCTCGTCCAGCAGCAAAAAGTTGGCGTCCGAGAGCACCAGTTTGGCCAACTGCAAGCGGCTGCGCTCGCCGCCCGACAGCTCGCTCACCCGTTTCCGCGCCATCTGGTAGGGGAACAGATACTTTCCCAAGAGGCTGACCGCCGCGTCCTCGTACATGGGGCGCACGTCGCGAATCTCCTCGACCAGCGTTCGCGCCGGGTCCAGCGTCTCGTGCTGTTGGGCGTAATACCCGATGCGCACGCTGGGGCCGATTCTGATGTCGCCACCCGTCGGGGTTTCCTCCCCCAGGATGCAACGCATCAAGACGCTCTTGCCCGCGCCGTTGGCGCCGAGTAGTCCCACGCGCTCCCCGTGCCAGACCAGCAGGTTCAGCCCCAGCAACACCGGCTGCTCCTCGCCGTTGTCGGCGGAGAACACCTTTTCCAGGTCGGTGATCTCGAGCACTTTGGCCGAGCCGCGCCATCCGCCCAGGTCCAGGTCCATTTTACGGCGCTCCATGATCGGCTTGTCGATGCGGTCCATGCGATCCAGCATCTTGTGTCGGCTGCGCGCCTGGCGGGCGTGCCGCTCGTTGACGACGATACTAGCCCATAACTCAAAGCGACTGATGGCTGCCTCGATGCGGGCGATCTCCTTTTGCTGGGCCACGTACATCTGCTGCTGGCGCAGGAGGCGCAGTTCCTTTTCCACGGCGTACGCCGAGTAATTCCCGGCATACGCTGTCAGGTGGTGGTCCTCCACCTCGGCGATGGTGTTCACGGTCTGGTCGAGCAGATAGCGGTCGTGGGAAACGATCACTACAGTGCCTGCGAACCCGGCGACAAACTGCTCCAGGTAGGCCTTGCCTTCCAGGTCCAGGTGGTTGTCCGGCTCGTCCAGCAGCAACAGGTTGGCCCCGACAGAGATCAGCTTCGCCATGCCGACCAGCTTCTTCTGACCGCCCGACAGGGTATGCACAGGTTGGCCGAAAACGCTCTCCGGCAGCCCCAGGTTGCACAGCGCCTCGTGGGCGCGGCTTTGCTGGGCATAGCCGTCCAGCCGCTCGTACTCGGCCTGGGCGCGATCATAGGCGGCCATCACGCGCTGTAACGCCGTCCCATCGTCGGCCAACGCCGGGTCCGCCATGCGCTGTTCCAGCCGCCGCAACTCGGCCTCTACCCGCACCAACTCCGTGGCCGCGCTCAGGGTTTCTTCCCACACCGTGCGCGCGGGGTCTAACTCTGGCTCCTGGGCCAGGTAGCCGATGCGCGTCTCTTTGTGGCGGTAGACAAAACCCGCATCGGGCTTGATTTGCCCGGCGATAATCTGCAACAGGGTGGATTTGCCCGCCCCGTTCGGCCCCACCAGCCCTATTTTTTGGCCGGAATGTATTTCCCAGCTCAGCTCGCTCAACACGACCTGCACCCCATAGCTATGGGTCACGCGATCCAGGTTTACGATGATCATTTCTACCAACTCCCTCGAATTGATGGGCCGTGGGGGTCGCGTCCAGGTCGGCAGGGCAGTGCGCCCCTATGGTGTAGGGGACACAAAAAAAGCCGCGGACGCGAGTGCGCCCACGGCTTTACTTACCATAAGAAAATGGCGTTAAGGCGCACTACTCCGGGGCAAAGCCCGGCCAGACCCCATACGCAGGGGCAGGCAGAGTAGCGCACGCCCAGCCATGATCTTTCGCACGTTCCATTTCTCCTGATAGACTATGCCCCCATGATATGCGATGCCCCGCCCGATGTCAAATCAGAATTGCGGGGTATCTCTCCGGACCGCAGGCTTCCAGCCGGCATCTGCAGGCGCCATTCGAGGACCCGAAGGGTTCGTGTCCAATCGCGGGGCAAGTCGGCTGGAAGCCTGCGGTCCTTTATGCTATACTCGCCCTGCTAACACGCCAACCATCCCTGGGAGCTTATGAAAGTATTTCTGGCCGCACTCACCGAAGGCATTGCCCTGACGGGGGATATTCCCACAGACGCGCGCGCGCTGCTCACCCGCCATCACTGCGAGCGCACGCTGGAGCATACCCGCCAGGTGGTCGCGGAGGCTGCGCGGCTGGCTGCCCGATTCGGCGTCTCGCCTGCACTCGCCGAGCAGGCCGCCTGGTTGCACGATATCAGCGCCGTGTTCCCTTCCGCCCAGAGGCTCGCCGCTGCCAGAGAGCTGGGTATCTCGCTGCTTCCCGCAGAGGAAGCCTGCCCCATGATTACCCATCAGAAGCTATCTGCCGCGCTGGCGCAAAGGCTGTTTGGGGTAGAGGATCGGGCTGTGCTGGACGCCATTCGCTGCCATACCACGCTGCGCGTCGACGCGACGCTGCTGGACAGGGTGGTGTTTCTGGCCGACAAGCTCCAGTGGGATCGGGTCGGCAAGCCGCCTTACCTGGATGACGTGCTCGTCGCGTTGCAGCGCTCGCTGGACGAGGCGGTGTTTCGCTATCTGGACTATTTGTGGCAACAACGCGACACGTTGCCCGTCCTACATCCCTGGCTGGCGGAGGCCCACGCGCAGTTGTCCAAGGGACAAGGTCCGATGGGACTGCCGCCCGTATCCACGTAAGCGGCAAGGGTGTCGGCGCTCCTGCACCCCGCACTTGCGCGGTCCCCTGTTTGCGCTACCATAGCAGCATTACAGATGACCATCAATCACGCCAGGAGGAGAGGCCAGTGGTCAACCAACCAATCACTGTAAGTCTTGTCGTCGACCAACCCTTTGGGCCAGGCGCTCGCCACGGGCTTGTCCAGCTCCGCGCAGCCCTGCAGAAGCGGGGGATGCCCCTGGAAGAGACGTATGCGCTGGAGCAGGCCACCGGCGGCGCGCTGCTGATCGCCGGGACGGGCGCGTCTCCCAGCGTCGCCCGTCTATTGGATGCGTTGGAATTGGCAGCACCCACCGCCCGTGAGTCGCTGCGCATCCGCCGCACCCGTTGGAACGGTAGGGAAGTCCTGCTGGTGACGGGTGGCGATGACCGGGGCTTGATGTACGCTCTGCTCGACGTGGCCGAGCGGGTGGGCTGGGCCGAGCGTTCGCAGTACCCCTTTGCTGCCGTCCGCGATACCGATGAGCAGCCGGAGGTCGTGGAGCGATCCCTGTCCATTTACACCATGCACAAGGCCCATTTCGAGCAGCGCTTCTACGATGAGCGCTATTGGGCGCGCTATCTGGATATGCTGGCCCGCTGTCGGTTCAACACCTTTGCGCTGCTGTTCGCCTACGAATCGGCGGGCTACTTTGCGCCGCCTTACCCTTACTTTTTCGATGTGCCGGGCTTTCCCCAGGTGCACGTGGCAGGCTATACCCCGGCCATACAGCGCCGCAACCTGGACGCCCTGAACCGCCTGATCGCCATGACCCACGAGCGGGGCCTCGACTTTACCCTGGGCATTTGGGACCACATCTATCGCGGCGGTGTGCAGCAAGGGCCGGGGCAGGACCCAGACCATCCCCTCCCCTGGCGGGTGGTCGGCGTGACCGGCGACAACCTGATGCCCTACTCGACGGCAGCGCTCCGCGAACTGCTCCAGCGCGTGCCCAACCTGGACGCCATCCAGTTCCGCATGCACGGCGAGTCGGGCCTCACGAAAGCCGAGATGGACGTTTTCTGGGCGGAAATCTATGATCTGATCGTTGAACAGGGACGCGGCCTGCGCTTTGACGCCCGCGTGAAGGGCTTTCCCGATCATCTGATCGACCTGGCGCTACAGAAGGGGGTCAACATCCGGCTCTGCACCAAGTACTGGATGGAGCAGATGAGCTTGCCCTTCCATCCCACGCACATCCATCCCGAGAACCAGCACGACCGGCGGCACAGCTATGCTGATTTGCTGCGCTATCCACAGCGCTACAAGATGCACTGGCGGCTGTGGAATGGCGGCACCTCCCGTATCTTGCTGTGGGGCGACCCGCAGTATGTGCGGCGGTTTGTGGGGAGCACGCACCTGTACGACGGCGAGGGGTTCGACGTGAACGAGCCACTGGCGACCCGCATGGCCTCCCAGGATCACGACTTGCCGCCTGTCCCCTTGCTACAAGAGCCGTACCGCTTTGGGGATTACGAGTTCGAGCGCTACTGGCACTTTTTCCAGCTTTGGGGTCGCCTGGGCTACAACCCGCAGACTCCTTCGGAGGTCTGGGAGCGCGAGTTCGCGCGGCGTTTCGGCGCTGCCGGGGTACACATGCAGCGCGGGTTGCATCAGGCAAGCCAGGTGCTCCCCCGCATCGTGGCTTGCAATTACCCCTATCGGCTGTTCCCCACCACGCGCGGCTGGGTGGAGAAGCAGCGCATGGGGAACCTGACGGAGTACGCCCACGCCCTGCCCAGCGACACGGAGCAATTCCTGAGCATCCAAGACGAGGCCCGTTGCATGTTGGATGGCCAGGACTCGGCGAAAACCCGCCAGATGACCACCAGCGCGTGGTTTGCCCGGATAGCCGCCAAAGTGTTGGCGGAAGTGGAGCAGGCCGAACAGGCCGCCGACGCCAACCCCGGCCCCGAGTTCTTGACGACGATGACCGACCTGCGCATCCTGGCCCAGTTGGCCCTATATCACGCCCATCGCATCCCCGCCGCGATTGCCTGGGTGCTTTACGAGCAGACGGGCGACTGGCACGCTTACGACGAGGCGCTGCAACACGAGCGGGAGGCGGTGGCCGCATGGCGGGGGTTGGTCGAGGCGGCGGATGGGGTATACGCCGACGACTTGATGATGGGCCTGCCCCAGGCCGCCCTGTCCGGCCATTGGCGGGATGAATTGGCCGCGTTGCAGACGGAGCTGCGCGCCCTGGAACAGCAGCGTAACGCGCTGCCGCTTCCCGCGGGGAATGGCGCGCCGTGGATCGCCCACGTGCCGGTGCGACGGGCCATGCCCGGCCAGCAATTGACGATTCGAGCGACGGTAGTGGACAGCGCCCCCGTCGTCACTGTGCTGGTGCGCTATCAAGCCGGAGCCGGGGCGCAATCCGTCCAGTTGGAGCAGACGGCGCCGCATCTCTGGCAGGGGACCATCCCCGGCGCGGCAGTCCGCGAGGGGCTGGCCTATTTCATCGAGGCCACTGATGTGGATGGACGGCGAGTCACGAATCCCGCGGCGGGCGAGTCGGCCCCTATTGCGGTAACCGTGACTGCTGACACAGATGCCCCGACGGTGGTGCATCAACCGATCACCCACGCGCCAGCCAGCCAGCCGCTACCCATCACGGCGGTCGTGCGCGACCCCAGCGGCGTGCGGTGGGTGCACCTGCGCTATCGGCCTGTCAACCAGATGGAGGATTTCCGCACCCTGTCGATGCAGCCCACTGGTTCTGGTGGCGAGTACCGGGCGGTTATCCCGGCGGCGGAGGTTGATCCGGCGTGGGACCTGATGTATTTCATCGAAGTTGTGGACGGCGCGGGCAATGGCACTATCTACCCTGACCTGGAACGGGAGACGCCCTATGTGGTCGTCCGGCTGGACAGATAAGATGGCCGCGTAGAACATTCGATAACACCCGACATTCGCCCGGTGTGCGGGGCATCTCCCTGACATACCGGGCTGCCAACTGACAGAAGGAGCAACCGCATGACGCAACGATTCGGCGATGGACGCGATTGGTTCTTTGATGCGCGTTTTGGCATGTTCGTACACTGGGGACTGTACGCCATCCCCGCCTGGCACGAGCAGTTGCAGTGGCGTGGCAGCGTGCCCCGCAAGGAGTACGAGCCGCTCATCCACCAGTTCAACCCGGTGCAGTACGATCCCGATGCCTGGCTCGATCTGGCGGAGGAAACGGGCATGCGCTACATCTGCCTGACCACCAAGCACCATGATGGGTTCTGCCTGTGGGATACCCGGCAGACCGACTATAACGTGATGCACAGTCCCTATGGACGCGACATCGTGGGGATGCTGGCCGACGCCTGCCACCGGCGCAATTTCCCCCTGTGCTTCTACTACTCGGTGGTGGATTGGCACCATCCCAACTATCCCAATCAGGGCCGCAGCCACGAATTGCCCGCCCCCGAGCCGGGCGACCAGCCCGATTTCGAGCAGTACAAGGCTTTCCTGGTGGCCCAGGTGCGCGAGTTGTGCACGAACTATGGCGAGCTAGCCGCCTTCTGGTGGGACATGAACGTCACCGGCGTGGTGGACCCTTCTGTCAACAACATGATCCGCGAGCTACAGCCCAAGGTGGTCATCAATAATCGCGGGTTTGACGAGGGGGATTTCGGCACGCCCGAACGGGACTATGACAACGCGGCAGATCAGATGTTGGCCTATGAGCGGCCCACCGAGGCCTGCCAGTCCGTGGGGCGGGAAAACTGGGGCTACCGCGCTGATGAGGACTATTACTCGGACCGCCACCTGATCGCCAGCGTAGACAAGGCGATGGCGCGGGGCGGCAACTACTTGCTCAACGTGGGACCCAAGGCAGACGGCACGATCCCCGCCGAGGCAGTCTCCATCCTGCGTACCGTCGGGGGCTGGTACAACGCAGTGAAGGAATCGCTGCTCGACGTTGAGCCCGCCTTCCACCTGATCGAGAACCGGGAAGTGCTGCTCACCCGCCAGGGGAACTCGCTGTACGTGCATCTGCACCAATTTCCCACCATGCGGCGGGTCCTGCTCAAGCCCATTGCCGTCGCGCCCCAAAAGGCCACGCTGCTCAACACTGGCGAGCCGGTGCAGGTGAGCCTGTCTGATCTGCCCACGCTGCACATGGACGGACAGGGCCGGGTCATCCAGGGGAAGCAAGAGTACCTGCGCCTGTACGACCTGCCCGTCAACGAGCACGCCGGGACGGTGATGGTCGTCAAGTTGGAGTTTGACGAGTTTCCGCTATAGGTGGCGATCCGTTGAACTCGTAGGCGCGGTTCCCAAGATATTGTTGGCGGATTATATGGCAAGTTCACCAAGGTCCCCTCATTTGCCCCAGCGGCTCATTGAGCCAGCGGACTTGCAGTCCGGGGCACCTTCTCCCCGAGGAGAAGGCTTCTCCTGCGGGAGAAGGCTTCTCCTGCGGGAGAAGGCGGCAGAAGTGTCCGATTGTCGGTTGGTTCCCTCTTTTTGGGGAGAGGGCGCGGCATGCATGCCGAGGTGAGGGGATTCGCGCCCTTGTGCATAACGTTCACCAACAATATCTTCCAAACCGCGCCTACGATACTTTGCCCAAGCGCTGCCAAACGTGCGGCCCACGCCGCTGCTTTTGACCAATTCGGCAGAGTAACTAGAATGTGGGATACCCTTCGGCGGCGACAGGGTGGTGACCGGACCTGTTAGCAATAGCCAGCCAGCGTTTGCTTGAACCCCGCAAGACACCATTTCGCAGGTTTGCCGTGCAGGTGCGCCAGATGCGGCTGTCGGCTGGCACGCGCTCTTGTCTCTGCACGCGTTATGGCGCATGGCATTGCGTATCCTCGTGTGTTGATCAGAGCTATCAGCGACTCGCGGGCAGGCCCGCACGTACCTGCTGACGTGTCAGGGCGGGCATATCGCGTGCCCTTCCTGCTGCCTGCCGAGCGGACCATTCACTCTACATGCTCATCCTAGTCAGAGAGAAAAGATGACGAACCAACAGCCTGAACAGTGTAAGTCCAAAACTCTCGCCTACATCGAAAGCATGCGCCTGCCATGCGCGCCCTATGGGCGCTATCTCTATGCTGCCGGAATGCCCATCTCGGTGCTATATGCCTCCGCCTATGCCGCGATGACCCGCCATCTATGTGGCGACCTGCAAGGATTGGGCGAGCGGGAGCGCCGGGAATGGATCGGTTACCTGCAATCCCATCAGGATGAGGATGGCCTGTTCCGCGACCCGGCGATACACAATCAGCAGATGTACGAGGGGGACCCGGAGTGGTGCGGGCGGCGCCATCTCTCCTGTCATGTGGTGGCGGCCCTCACGTGCCTGGGGGTCGTTGCGGAAAAGCCACAGCGCTGGCTGGACCCTTTCTGCGAGCAGGGAGGCGTTGAGGGGTGGCTGGAGAGCCGCGACTGGGCGGAACAGCCCGATCTCGCGGCCAACGAGGTGCTGAATGTCGGTACACTGCTGCAATATGCCCGCGATTTCCAGTGTCACCCTCACGCGGGGGATACGGTGCGACGGCTGTTAGCCTGGCTGGATGGCCACCATCTGGACCCGGAGACGGGCGTTTGGGGCGGCCTGGATCTGCGCGAGCCACTCAACCTCTCGCGGGCGGTGCAGGCGGCCTATCATCTCTGGCCGCTGTACTTCCACGATCACCAGCCCATTCCCTATCTGGAGCGGGCGATAGATACCCTGTTGCGCACCCAGAACCCACGCGGGGGCTTTGGCTGGGGAGTGCACAACCAGGATAACCCCTGGAACAGTAGCGCCTGGGAGGATATGGATTCTATTGATCCGCTGGCGCGCATGTCCATGCTGACGGAGTATCGGCGCGAGGATATTCGCGTGGCGCTGTCGCGGGCACTGCCGTGGGTGTTGCTGAACCAGAACGAGGATGATGGCGGGTTTGTGTTCATGCGCGGAGTGTGCTTCTCGTATGGTCACGACCTGATGACCTCGGATGCGGATGTCTCTGCCATGTTCCCTACCTGGCTGCGCACGCAATGTCTGGCCGTAATCGCTCAGGTGTTGCCCGATTCGGTGGTAGGCGCCATTCCTTGGCAGTTCTGTGAGTGTCCGGGGATGCAGTTCTGGCGCGGGGGGCGCTAGGCCGGAGTACAGGATATCTGTAGGCGCGCCATTCGAGGACCCGAAAGGTCGAGACCTGAAAGGTCCACTCGCAGGTCGGCGCTGACAGAGGAGGGGATTCCATGAATGGACGCGAGCGCGAGTTGGCTGCCATACGGCATGAGGTGCCCGACCGCATTCCGACGGATGCCATCGCCGTGGAAAACCAGGCCGCGATTGCTGCCTACCTGGGCATTGAGGAGCAGTCGGTGGCCCAGCGTTTGGGATTGGATGGGCGGATTGTGTCGGCGGGGTACCGAGGGGTCACGCTAGAACCGCGGGATGGAATTTGTTTCACGGAATGGGGCACCCCGAACACGGGCGATTATGGCACCGCGCGGGTTTACCCGCTGGCCCACGTGCAGAGCGTGGCCGAGATCGAGCGCTATCCCTGGCCCGATGTGGAAGCCTACGATTACCAAGGGGCAGCATCGGCGGCTCGGGCACTCGATCAGGAGTGTGCGGTGCGTGGACCTTACTGGCGACCCCTGTTCTGCCAGGTGTGTGATCTGGTGGGCATGGAACAGGCCATGATCCAGATGACCCTGGAACCGGCGCTCTTTGAGGCCATGCTGGAGAGGGTGTTCAGCCTTACGCTGGCTTTTTGCGAGCGCCTGCTGGTTGCCTGCGGCGAGGCCATGCCCATCTTTTGTCTGGGGGATGATTTCGCCACCCAACGCGGTATGATGATCTCCCCTGAACAGTGGCGCAAGTTCCTCAAGCCCCGTTTCGCCAGACTGTTCGCCCTGGGCAAGGCGGCGGGCAGATTCGTGTGGTTCCATTCTTGCGGGGACATCACCGCCATCTTGCCCGACCTGCTGGATATTGGGATGGACGTGTGGGAGACGGTGCAACTGCACGCCCTGCCGGTTTCACCGGAAGGACTCAAGCGCGAGTATGGCCGCCACCTGACTTTTTTCGGGGGCGTCAGCACCCAACGCCTGCCCTTTGTGGGGGCGGAAGATGTGCGCACCGAGGTGCACGCCCGTATCGAGGCCCTGGGAGCAGGCGGGGGGTACATCTGCGGCCCCGATCATCATATCAAGCCGGATGTGTCTGCGGAGAATACCCTGGCGCTATTCGACACGGCCAGGGCGTTCCGTCGTGAGGGCTATACCAGCTTGACATAATCCTTATGTGGGCATTTTCTGCTCGCACCATGACCTCTTTGTGTCCGAAACTTGGCCTCAGGCCCATTGCGATGGGGCTTCCCCGATGATATAATAGATTGATCCATCGCTTCTGCCATTTTGCGATCGTGGCGTCCGTGGCCCTCGAAAAGCCAGGCTGTACCCTTGTAGCCAAGCCCGCGAGAGTGACCGTATGGGTTTGATCGGTCAAAGGCACTCCCGTCCGAGTTGCAGGGCTGTGTAGAGCCTTGCGTTGGGATGTGCTTTCGCCGTTTCTGCATCTTCCCTCAGGGTCGGTGATGCTGCATCGCCCAACTATCAGAAATCCCTCCAAAGGTGGCGAGATGAGAGCTTGGGGCTTTGTGGGCATTGCTCTGAAGCGGATTGTAAGCAAGCCGGGTCTGAGTCTCCTGTTGATCCTCAGCTTCTCCCTGACCATCGGGGTCATGGTCTGCGTGCCGGTGTTTTCCGATGCGGTGGGAAAGCGCATGGTGCAAGAGGAGATCAGCCTCAGGGCGCAAGCCCAGAACAGCCCGCCATTCCCCGTGCGCTTTGTTGCCATGCCCCGCTCCAACGGCACCCTCACAATGGATGAGGCCGATTTCGCCGAGTCCTGGTTCTCCAACATGCTGGTTCGCGTGGTGGGCGTGCCCATCAAGTCCCTCTATCGCGAGGATGTCTCCTCGACCTTTTACCTGCAAACCATGCCCGGCGATACGCGCTATGTGGACCGCAGCCTGGACGCTGTCCAGGTGACGGTAGTGCTGGGCCTTGAGGAGCATGCGCAGGTCGTGGAAGGGAATGCCTTTGAGACAGTGGCGGACCCGGAGCGCATGAACGTATGGGTGGAGAAGCAGTACGCGGACAAGCTGGCCTTGCAGACCGGCGAGGTCTATCGGCTGGTCGATCCGATGCGCCGGGGAACCGGGCCCGTCGAGGTGCGCGTCGCAGGAGTATGGGAGGCGCTGGACGTCGACGAGCACTATTGGTACAGGCCGCCACCAGTGAACTTTGCCCAGAAGCTGCTCACGACGGAGGAGCAAAGCCGTCGGTATCTTTATCCCTCAGGCGGCGAAAAGCTGTATTTCAACATCTGGTACTATGTGCTCGACGATTCCAGGATGAACCTGGGCCGGGCCGAGCACTATATTGACGCGTTGAACGAGATCGCTCGCGAGGTGGACGAGCGGATTCCCCAGTGCGCCCTGGATTTCGCTCCTCTGGCGGAACTGGAACAGGGCTACCAGCGGCGGATTGGCCTTTCGACGGTTTTGTTCGGGCTGAGCCTGCCACTGATGGGGTTGCTGTTCTACTTTATGGTCTCCGTCTCCAGCATCGTTACCCGCTATCAGCAGCAAGAAGTGGCGACGCTCTCCAGCCGTGGCACAGGCAAGCTACAAGTGTTGCTGCTCACCCTGCTGGAGGCCGTGATTATTGCGGCCCTGTCGCTGCCCCTGGGAATTGTGGCGGGTCTGGCGCTGGCGGAGGGGATTGCCTATGCGCGGGCCTTTCTGGGCTTTGGGGCAACGGCCCCGGTGGAGATGCACATCGCTTCCGTCGATTGGCAGTTCGTCGTCCTTGGACTGCTGGTGGGCATCTGTTCGCGTCTGGCTCCCAGTTGGTTTGCTACGCGGCTTTCCATTGTGACATACGAAAGGTCCGTTGCACGCCGGACGGTACTGCCCGGCATCATGCGAACGGCCCTGATCGCCCTGCTAATGGCCGCGACGGTGTACAGTTACCGGCGGTTGGTAGGGATGGGGTCGTTGGCCCTGGTGGGCATTGAGCCGGATGACCCCTCGTTCGATCCGTTGCTGCTATTGGCTCCCAGCCTGTTCCTGCTCACCGCGCCGCTAGTGGCAGTGGAGGGCTTTACCCTGCTAGTGCGCCCGTTGGTTCTGGTGGGCAGGTTCTTCCGATCCGCGCCAGGCTTCTTGGGGTGCGTCAGCCTGGGCCGGGAAGGAGGGCAGTATCGCACCCCGGTGTATATGCTGGTGCTCTGTCTCACGCTGGGGGTGTTCTTTGCGTCGCTGGCCAAGAGCGCCGATACCTGGTTGATAGATCGCAGGCGCTATGAGGTGGGGGCGGACCTGGCTTTCCAACCGGTGGACGTGGGCGTGCTCGCCTCGCAGGGCGCTGGAATCGGGGAGATCACGCTCGATCGAGATAGCAAGGAAACGGCCACCTACCTGATGGCCCAGCTAGAATCGTTCGTGCTGCCCATCACCGATTACGAGAACCTCGAGGGGGTGGAGCACGCCACGCGGGTGGCAGAGTATGAGGTCTCGCTGCCCTCCAGCCCGCGCCTGCCCAAGGGGCGCTTGATGGGAATTGACCGGCTGGATTTCAGCCAGGTGGCCTATTTCCGCTCGGATTATGCTCCCTACTCTCTGGGGGAATCCATGAACCGCCTGGGATCCACCACCGAGGGTATCCTCCTGCCGAATGCGCTTGCCGCGGAATTGCAGGTGAGCGAGGGCGATAGGCTGGCGGTGCGGGTGGCGCTGACTGAGCAGGACTCGGTGGTGCTGAATTTCGTGTTGGTCGGCACGTTTGATTATTTCCCCACCATGTACGAGGACGAGTCCTATTTGCTGGTAGCGAACCTGGAGTATCTCCAGAGCCAGGCCGGGGGCGCGCTGCCCTGGAGCGTCTGGATGCGGTTGGAGCCAGAGGCGGACTCGGAGCAGGTGATGAATGCCGTTTGGGGGCTGGGAGTAGCGCCCGTTTACCCGCGCGATCTGCGCGCGCGGGTATATGCCGACCAGGAGTTGCTGGAGCGGCGCGGTCTGTTTGGGATGCTGACGGTTTGCTTTATCACCGGGGCGGCTCTTGCGGGCCTGGGGCTGCTGGTATACAGCCTGGCCTCCATGCTGGGGCGGTCGTTCCGCTTTTCCGTGTGGCAGGCCCTGGGGCTGAGGCGGTTCGAGGTGGTGGCCGTGGTGTCCATCGAGTATCTGGTGACTTTGGTCTATGGCATTGTGACCGGCACGCTGGGCGGTATCCTGGCCTCACAATTGTACGTGCCGATCTTCCGGCTGACGGATAGCGTCGAGGTGCCCGTCCCGCCTTACCTACCATTGGTGGACTGGAATGGGACAGCCCTGATCACCGGGGGGCTGGCGTTGGTGCTGGTTGTCGTGGAAGCGATCATCCTGGTGCGCGTGGCCCGCACGCGGGTCTTTGAGGTATTGCGCATGGGGACCCGCGAATAGGGCTATCCGTCCTCTGCCCAACGCAGTCCAGACAAGATGACCCGTTGCGTCAGCAGGAATGCTATGGCCCCGCCGGTCCGAGCGGTCCAAGCCTGGCGAGCTTGCTGCTCAGAACCATCCTTTTCGGCGGAAATACAGCAGCATGATGAGGACGATGAGGATCATTACTCCCCAGGCGGCCGGATAGCCCCACCGCCAGCCAAATTCGGGCACATATTGAAAGTTCATGCCGTATACACCGGTGATGAATGTCAGGGGAATAAAGATGGTCGAGATGACCGTCAATACCTTGATGATGTCGTTGGTGCGGTTGCTCACGCTGGTCAGATAGATGTCGAATGTTTGGGCCAACGTATCTCGAAGCGTTTCGATGGTTTCCATGACCTGGATGGCATGGTCGTACAGGTTGCGGAAATAGGGTTGGGTCTCCCTGGAGATGAGGGGGGATTCCCTGCGTTCCAGGCTGTTGAGGACTTCGCGGAGGGGCCAGACGGCTTTGCGCAGCAGCAGTGTTTGGCTCCGTAGATCATGTAGCACCTGTAGTCTCGGTACTGATGGGTCTTCAGCAACCTGGTCCTCCAGGTCGTCGGCCATCTCTCCGACTCGCTCCAGGATGGCGAAATAGTTGTCGACAATAGCATCAAGCAGCGAGTAAAGCAGGTAATCGACCTTTAGCTTGCGGATGCGACTCTGACTATTCCTGAGGCGGTCCCTGACAGGATCAAAGACATCGCCCTCCTTCTCCCCAAAAGACAGCACCACGTTGTGTCCGACGATCAGGTTCATCTGCTCTGCCTCCACCTCACTGGTCTGAGGATTGATCGAGAGCATGTTGACGATGATAAACAGGTGATCATCCAGGCTGATGATCTGCGGGCGCTCTGTCCTGGCCGAAGATACCTCTTCCAAGACGTAAGGGGGCAGGGGAAAGCATCTGGTGACCTCTGCCAACACCTCAGACCGGGCCGCGTCATCGATGTTCAGCCAGGTAACGGCGCGGGTGCGTGGCAGGCCGAGACATTCCTGTATTGTATTGAACTCGCGTTCCACGTAACTACGAGCATCGTATTCGATGGCGCTGATATACACCCTTCACACCCTCTCTGGCGCGGATTTCCGTCGTCAAAACCAGCTTCTAGCAGCACGCTCGCGTTCTAACGCATTCCGAAAGGTACGTGTACATCAGAAGGCGATTTCCTGCAAGTATGACCTGCCGGGATGGGTTGGGGTTTCGCTACGCGAGCGCGTGCCTCACACCGGGTGGGCTGCTTTCCCCGTTGGGTCTGCCTCTTGCGAGGGGGTGGATGGCGTTGGTCGATCTGCCGGGACAAAGATGGAGAGCATCCAGGCGACGAGGCCGAACACGATAGCAGGGACCCAAAAGGCTGTGGACATCCCCCAGATGCCAGCGACGGCTGCTCCGACGGTAGGGCCCAGCGCCCGACCGATGGATTGCGCGCTGGTAGAGAGGCCAAAGATGGTGCCCCGCCGTTCCGGGGCTACGCTCCCGGCGAGGAGCGCGTTGGCTGTGGGCATGATGCCGCCCATAAAGATGCCTTGCACGGCCCGCAGGATGAGGAGTTGGAATGGTGTGGAGACAAACGACTGGGGGATGTGTACCAGCGAAATGCCTACCAGGCAGAAGGTGAGAATGCGTTTCCGGCCCGTCCGGTCTGCCAGCCGCCCGATGACCATGGCCGCCAGGGAGGATGTCAGGGCGGAGATGGATGAAACAGCCCCCGCCACCGTACCCAGGTAGTTCGTATCGGGATTGATGGCCTTGATATACAGGGAAAGGATGGGAGCGAGGGTAGCCAGGGCAAAGCTGTTACTGGCCAGTGCAAGGATCAGGGTCATGGTATGGCCCTCTACCACGCCACGCAGCCCCCCGCGTCTTGCGGGCGAGGCAATCCGGACCCGTCTGCGCTCTTTGCTAGTCTGGTGGGCGTCCCGCCGCCACGGCCACGTGATCCGCAGTGGCTTGCGCTCAGCCACGACGGGCCGTTTTGTCTCTACGATCATCAACGCTATGCCCAGCGCCGAGATGCCCATCAGGACGGAGGAGATCAGGAACACAGGACGAAAGCCCATTGTATCTGCCAGTACTCCACCCACCAGCGGGCCTAGAGACTGCCCCGCGAACTGGGCCGTTTGCATAAAGCCCAGGCTCATCGCCAAGTGATCTTCCGGTGTTTCCGAGGCCACCAGCGTGGTCGAGGCTGCTACCGTTCCACAAAACGCTCCTTGCAGGATGCGCAGGATGATCAGTTGCAGGGGGGTTTGCACAAGCGTCATCAGGGCCACCAGGATGGTAGCCGCTATGGTGGCGCGCAGGACCATCATTTTCCTGCCATAACGATCAGCAAGGGTACCCCAGATAGGGGCAAAAACAGCCATTGCAACAGCCGCGCCACTATTGAAAACGGCCACCCAAGACATGGTAGCCGCTTCGGTGGTTACGCCCAGTTCCTGGATAAAGTAGGGGATAAATGGGAAGTAGGTAGAAAAACCCATCAGGGTTACCAGTTGTGCAATGCAAAGGATGATAAGATTGCGTTTCCATCGAGACATGAGTCGTATCCTGAGTTTTCCCCAGGCCGAGGTCGGCAGGGCCGCGGAGGAGGGAAAAGGGTTGGTAGATGGGGGTAGCATACTTCAGATAGGCACTCCTGTCAACGCTGACTTGTAGGTAGGATAGAGTGGCGATTGCGGCGGCCCCTGGCCGGGCACTCGATAGTGCTATTCATTTATTCTATTTATGGTTATTCACTGTTGAAATACTAAACAGTCCTTCGTATATGCATGAGCTGCGTATTAGTGATTTGATTAAGGGGCCGGAGTATGGTATAATAGGAGCGTATCAGGTGAACCAAGCCGCGCACCGGGTGCTCGCATTTGTTGGCGAGTGTAGAGGCGTTTGTCGGGCGCGGTATTGCAGGGAGGCAAGTTCGCATCCAAAAGCGCAAGATTCATCTCTGATTGTCGGGACCTGGCCCATCGCATTCCACGTGGCCGGGTAGTGGGGCCTGTTGGTTGGCTCAGGCGCTAGTTGTACCCCCTCAGCCCGAATGCCGGGCGATTGCCTCAAGCAGGCAGCCTGGCAAGGAGGGCGGCATGCCGAAGGACTCGCGAGTTTGTTTGGCCGAGATCCTTTCGCGCTTTGGAACCCCTGTTCGTGCACGAGTGACTGCGTGCTCACGGCGTTTCCCGGTTTGTAGCTATCAAGCATATAGACGGAGAGACAAGCGACGCTGACCGTCGTCTGGTCGGTTTGGCGTTCCCGGCTCCTGGCAGCCCAGCGGGCTGTGCCGGACCGCCGGGGACACCGCCTCGCGGCGTGGTTCACTGTTTGTGGCCCGCACTGTTGCCCTATGCAATGCGCGAGCCAGCAATTGGCTTCTGTTATTGGTAAAGTTGCTTACCACGCACAAAGGAGGCAAGTCAGTGGCACATGTTATACGAGACCAGGGGGAATCCTTCGAGAGCTTGTTCAAGCGCTTCAAGAAGGCTGTGCAGCAAGATCGAATTCTCACGGAAACCCGCCGTCGCCGGTTCTACGAGAAACCTTGCCAGGAACGCAAGCGCAAGGCGGCCAAGAAGATGAGAAAGAGCCGCAAGACTACGCTCAAGATGCAGAACCGCCGGTATTAGGCCGCTAGCTGCCTCGGCGCCCCTTCGTAATCCGCACAATAGCCCTCTGGAATTCAACGGAATTCCAGAGGGCATTTTTCGTCCTTCCGCCTCCACTCCTGTCAAGCGGCATCCCCTTGCGGGCTAGACTTGAACAGAGGAGTGACGTATGATGGATGGCACAAACCTCACAGCAGACAGGTCCAAGAGAGGGGGTGCCAGGGATGGACGTTGGCGAACGCTATCGAGCCGCTTATCAGCACCAGCCGGTGGATAGGATACCCATTGCGCTCTCTTACTATCACGCGGGTTTCGCGCGGAAGCACTTTCCGCCGACCGCACCGGGCGTGGACCCTGTGGAAGTAACCATCCAGCGACAGCTACAGTATGGCTTTGATCCCCACGGGTACGTGCGTGGGGTGGGGGACTGGTTTCTCGCTCATCCCTATGCCGGAGAGGAAACCCCGGTCTATGAGCAGGCCAGCCAGGACTGGCGGGTGACCCAGACGACAGAGCAGGGGGCGGGGGAGACCATTCAGACGGAATACGTGGTGCACACTCCAGAAGGAGAGCTGCGCTGCCTGCGCCTGCAGACGCCGGACGATTTCGGGCGCATCGACGAGCCGTTCATCAAAGAGGAGCAGGACATCCGGTTGCTGCGCTATCGGCCGCACCCTCGCTACGTGGTCCATCACGACCTGATCCGCGCCAGCGTGCAGACGATGGGGAATCGCTGCTGGCCGATGGCTTCGATCATCGGGGTATGGGGGCTGGCCTCCTTTCTGCGGGGACCCGAGCGCATCATGTACGACTGCTTCGACCGCCCCGCCTGGGTCAAGCGGTTCCTGGGGACGCTGGGGGACTATCAGGTCGAGCTGGTTCGCGAGATAGCCAGGGCCAACCCCGGCATTACCCTGCGGTTGGATGGCTCCTTTGTTGGCTTTGGCCTGTCGCGGGACCTGTTTCGCGAGTTCATCCAGCCCGACGATACCCGCATCGTTCAGGCGGCGCACGATGGGGGGCTGTGGGTGCATCTGCATGTGTGCGGGAAGAAAAATGCCATTCTGGAGGATCTGGCAAAGATGGGCATTGACGCCCTAGAGACGCTGACCCCTCGCGAGGCATCGGGCGACGTGGATCTGGCGGATGTCAAGCGGCGCATCGGGGACCGAGTCTGCCTGATGGGGGGCTTTCTCTCCCCGTTGTTGGCCTCGGGGACGCCGGAGCAGATCGTGGCGGAGGTGCGAGAGTGTTTGTCCAAAGCGGCAGGCGGGGGAGGCTATATCCTCAGCCCCTCGGGAAGGATTGACCCCGACACGCCGGAGAGGAATCTGTACGCGTTCACCGAGGCGGGGAAGCAGTACGGCGTCGCGCAGGCGGCGAACCGGACCTGATGGGCGACGCGCTGACGAATCACGGGTTACGCGGGCATCAAGCACAAGAGGTTGATATGACTCACCCAGATATCCAGCGAAGCAAAGAGCCTATTCGCCTTTTTCGTTCCGAGTTTTTCGAGTTCTTCACGCACACCCATCCGGCAGTCGTGCCGATCATCTGGGTGCCGGTAGCAGCCTACTGCCTCATCCGGGCCATCACTGGACGCCCGGATGCGTTCTCGCCGGTCTACATACCGGTGGGGGCGATCCTGGGGCTGTTCGTGTGGACGCTGGCCGAGTACACGGTGCACCGCTTTGTATTCCATTTCAGGCCGTGCGCTCCGTGGCAGGAGCGGGTGTCGTTCATGGCGCATGGGGTGCACCACGCGCAGCCGATGGTCAAGACCCGCCTGGTCATGCCGCCTGCGGTCAGTATCCCCCTGGCCCTGGTGTTCTACGGCCTCTTTTGGCTGATCGTGGGGGCGGCTCTAGGGCTTTTGCATTGGGTGTTCCCCCTGTTCGCCGGGTTCCTCATCGGCTATGTGCTCTATGATCTGACCCACTATGGCCTGCATCACTTCCGGCTACGATGGGGCTATTTGCAGTTCCTCCGCAAGCACCATATGTATCATCACAGTCAAACGCCGGACAAGCGTTTTGGTGTGACCTCGGTTCTGTGGGATCTTGTCTTCAAGACAGAGCCGGACCGAGCGGTTGGGGGAAAGCCGTAGCGCGAGCCTTTTCGCACGCGTAACGCTTGACATGTCTGACCCGGCAATATAACATATCGAAACTGATCGCACGACGAAACCCACAGGCTTGAAGGGTGCGTCCATGTAGATCCCATTTTGCGATCAGTTTGGTGACAAGCAGGTCTCGCAGACAGGCGGGCGGCTGCCATCCAAATTGCTCGGCCCGTCGCCCTGGGCGGCTGTATTCTCTTCGCAACCCATCTACTCCACATTCCCTACGACCCTTTTCTCGCAATCTCCCCTCGATGCGTTAACCCAACAATAGGTAGTGTCTCCACTTGCCCTTTTGTTCGACAGAACTGCCGACAAAGGGGCGTTGTTGGCGTGCAGCCGCCGGGCCTGGCGGGAGCCGTTACTGCGTGATTCAAGACGTAAGGAGAAGCGAATGGAGACAATCTTTGGATTGTTTAGTACCTATGACGACGCAGAAGCAACTACCCGGATGTTGCTGGACAAGGGATTCAGCGAGGACGAGATGAACGCCATCGTCTTGGAGGACGTGGCGAAGAACGAGATGGACGTGAACCTGGACAAGATCACCGTCGAAGTGACAGACGAGATTGGCCAAAGGACGGCGCGTGGGCTGTATGCCATGTTGGCCTCACGGCAACCCGTTCGCCTGACAGGTGTGGGGCGCGTGTATGCGGCAGGGGAGCTGGCGAGCGTCCTGGTTACTACGGCGAGCGTGCCGGGGGCGGCGGATGGAGGCTTCCAGGCAGCCCTGGAGGACTTTGGGGTGCCCGAAGACGAGGCGCAGGCATATGTGAACGGTATGCTGGATGGCGGGATTCTCTTTTTCATCCGCACGAGCGATGAGCGGGCGGCAGAGGCGCGGGAAGCGCTGCTGGGTCACAAGGCCAGGCAGGTCGCGACGAATATCGGCTGAACAGACAGGTGGCGTGCCAGCCCGGATGGATCGGAGGGACTGATCTACCCTGGCGCGGTGGCAGAGCGGAGATTGCATCATGCCCGGCGGGCATAGCTTGGGAGGTTGAGCAGTGCGATACGAAGAGTTCGTTGATCGTGTAGCAGAGCACGTGGTGATCGAGACGAGAGAGCAGGCAGAAAAGGCCACGCAGGCTACGCTAGAGACTCTCGGTGAGCGGTTGAGTCGTGATGAGCGTGATGACGTGGCGTCGCAGCTTCCCCATCAGTTGAAAGAGTTCCTGTTAGCGAGGCCCGACACGGACCGATTCCTCTTGGAAGAGTTTTACAATCGCGTGAGCGCGCGCGCGGATGTTCGCCGTGTGCATGGGGTGCGGCAGGCGCAGGCGGTGATGGCAGTGTTGCAGCAGGCCATCGCGCCCGGCGAATGGCAGGATATGATGGACAGCCTGCCTGAGGACTATCGGGTGGCTTTCAGCATAGAGCGGGAAGTACCATAGGGTCGAGAGTAGGGAGATTGGTGGTGCGGATATTACCAGGCTCGCATTCCCCACGGGGATGCGAGCCTGGCATCGTTCGCGACCTGGTCGTGGCTCCAGGCTGGGGCGGCATGGAACTGCCAAAAAACGTTTGACGGTTTCAGTCGGAAAGCCTATAATATAAGTAGTGGGTGAAGGGGGCGATGTTGCGCAGAGTGACAGGCCACCACGTTCGGTCAATGCTCAAGGGGGTTAGCAGCACGGGTATTCGACAGATATTGTAGGCCATTGACACGAGTTTCCTGGCTAGTCGGGAGGGCCTGGTCGATGGGGCCAGGCATAAGATGGAGCCAGCCTGCGCGGCGTGGCACTTCAGGAATGGATTCCTCTTTTTCGATCTCCGTCAAGGTCGTTGTCAGAGAAGCCTGACAACTCGCGAGTCCGCGGTCAACGATTTTCTGTGATTAACGTTTGAGGCGCGTTGTGGCTTTCCCCCTGTAGTTATCTTTTCTTCCGTATTTGCTACCGGATCGTACCCCTGTTTCAGTACTCGTTGTGACAGATTCACGCCTTATTGGGTGCGAGCGCAACGGCCATGCGGGCAGGCGCCGAGGGTATCCGCACCGCCGTCAAAAGCCACCTGGCGGGGGCGGAAATGGCGCGGCGTGACTGGCAGCTTGGGGGCGCGTACTGCTGCACAAGTTGCGCGCCGATATGGACGATGGGGTGAGCGAAGCGCTGACCATCTATGGCCGGATCGGGGCCAAAACCTGGATCAACCGGAGGTGCTGCCCGAAGTAGAAGTGGGGGAGGCAGAAGCATCGTCTCTGCGGCCGTCGCGCTCGGCGATTAGTGTGTGCGAGTTAGTGCTTCCAGAAGCAATTGTTCCCGGGGCTACTTGCTACGGCTGACCTCTAAAACCAGGGAAGGACGAGCTGGCAAGGGAGCCAGAGCTGCTTGCGATCTGGAGAGCAGTAGCCGTGCGCAGAAGGTGCGAATCAGGCCCAATGGCGTTCATTGTAGATTGAAGGAGGTTACTGGCGATGTATGCAGTGGGAAGTAAGGTAGTGCATCCGTGTCATGGCGCCGGGACGATTGTCCGCATTTCGGAGAAGCAGATCGGGGATATCAGCCACACGTACTATATCATCGATACCGTGTCGCTGGCCCGCTCCATGCGAGTCATGGTTCCTGTGAAGCATGCGGACAGTGTTGGGCTGCGCGCTGTCAAAAAGGTGTCTGCGCTACGAGAGCTGCTCGAAACGTGCGGCAAGCCTCCTGCGGAGGAGGAAATCGAAAAGGACTTTCGTATTCGCAAAGACGCCATGTGCGAACGTCTCAAATCCGGCTCTCTGGAAGAGATCATCTACGCCGTGCGGTCCCTTTTCTACATGACCACCCAGCGCCGTCTGGGGCTTACGGATAGCCGTATGCTGGAGGATGGCAAGCAGATGCTGGCCAGCGAGCTGGCTGTGGCTTCGGATGTCAGCATGGAGGACGCCATGATGGAGGTGCAGAAGTATCTGAGCCACATGGCGCCAGAAGAGGAAAGCAACTAGCAAACCGGGCTATTCCTGGCTTGCTGCGCCAGTCACAACTTCCCAGGGTTGTGATTGGCGTTTTTTGTCTCTTGAGGGATATTCTGCTATGGTTGCACAGGGCGGATTGACAAGCACTTCCAGTTCGCTGATTCCCTCAATGCTATCAAGAGATCACCGAGAGAGGCAATATGGCAAATCTTGTCTGCAATCACTGCGCGCAAACCTTTCCACTCGATTACCCGCATTGGCGCTGTACCTGCGGCTCTATGCTGGACATTGCGTGGACTCCCGCGTTCGATCCCGCAGCAGTAAGCGGGCGCAAACCCACCCTCTGGCGCTACCGAGAGGCGCTGCCCATTGCTGGTGAGGCCAGCGTCGTCTCGTTTGATGAAGGAATGACGCCCCTTGTGCCGGTGAATTTCGGCGGGGTATCTGTTCTGGTGAAACAAGATCAGCTTTTCTCCACAGGCTCCTACAAGGACAGGGGCGCAACGGTGCTGATCAGCCATCTCAAGGCACTGGGCGTGCAGCGGGTGGTGGAGGATTCGTCGGGGAATGCAGGCTGCGCCATCGCTGCTTACTGCGCGCGGGCCGGTATCGCGTGCACGATTTATGCCCCCGCGGACACCGCGTCCGGCAAGCTGGCCCAGATTCGTGAGTACGGGGCAACCCTGGTCAAGGTTCCCGGCAGCCGGGAGGACACGGCCCGCGCCGTCTTGAAGGCTGCCGAGGACACCTATTATGCCAGCCACTCCTGGAACCCCTTTTTCTTTCAGGGCACCAAGACGTTTGCCTATGAGGTGTGCGAGCAATTGGGATGGCAAGCGCCAGATAGCGTGGTGCTGCCCGTAGGCAACGGGACGTTGTTGCTGGGGGCGTATATCGGCTTTACGGACTTGGTGCAAGCCGGTGTCATCTCGCGCCTGCCCAGGCTGATAGGCGTCCAGGCGGCGGCCTGCGCTCCCCTGTATACAGCGTTTCAGGAGCGCCGGGAAGCGCACGTCAAGGCCGCGTCGGGGCATACCCTGGCGGAGGGCGTGGCCATCGCGGACCCCATTCGCGGGAGGCAAATCCTACAGGCGGTGCGCCACACCGGCGGGCAGATGCTGACAGTGACAGAGTGCGAGATCGCGGCTTCCCTGGCGAGCATGGGCAAGCAGGGGTTTTACATCGAGCCCACTTCGGCGGCAACGACGGCGGGGGTGAGCAAATACCTGGCGTCCCTGGCCGAGCGGGAGCTGGTCGTGTCGGTCTTGACCGGACACGGGTTGAAAAGCGCAGGGAAAATGGCGGTGTGATCGCGTCTGCATCAACCGCGCGTTTTGACATCCCGGCCGTTTCGTGGTATCATAGCCTTCGGTTCGGAGGCGTGGTGTAGTGGCCTAACATGCGGCCCTGTCAAGGCCGAGATCGCGGGTTCGAATCCCGTCGCTTCCGCTAGTGGCGACTCGCCGCAGACAGTATCGCGCACACAGAAATGTGGGGCGCGATTTTTTTTGCCCGCGAACTAACTGTATCTGTTTCCACAATATATGCCCAGAAGTCCATGCGTAAGGATTCGAGCTTGCGCACGGACTTTTTTGTTATATGTGTTAGGATGATGCAGAAGGCTGCCAAGATGATAATGGAAATCAGTTGTATGGGCTGAAAAGCCAGTATACTATGATCAGTCAGGGGAGAGGGGGTGGGGAATTGGAGTATCCTGCAAGAATACAGCGAGCTGTTGACTACATCGAGTCGCACTTGACGGATTCCATGTCGATGGAGGAAATCGCCAGGCAAGCATTCTTGTCTGTCCCGCACCTGTACAGGATATTCCCGGCAATGACAGGGTGTACGGTGGGGCAGTATATCCGAAAAAGAAGGTTGTCCTGCTCGGCTGACGAACTGATGCACACGCGAAAACGGGTCATCGATATTGCCTTTGATTTTCAATTTGAGTCTCAGGAAAGCTATATACGCGCGTTCAAGTCCATGTTCGGGACAACTCCGGGTGCCTATAGAAGATCGCCGCGAATCATCGCTGTGTACAATGCACTGCACCTAAACCAGATGCAAAGAAAGGATCTATTGCCAATGCAGCCGGACATTATAAGGAAGAAATTCCTGCTTGTTGGCGTGGAAACCAGGATCGACCTTCGCTCCGACTTTTCCAGCAAATTAAGCCTTCTGAGGAATGCGTTAAGGCAGAGCCTTCCTGCTATCGAAAACAAGGTTACGCCAGTTAGGATGGTCGGGATCTGGCTGCCGGACCCCGACGACGCTGACGATGAAATGAGTCCGAAACGCGTCTACTTTACCGGTGTAGAGGTGGCGGATGTCGATGGCGCCCCGCCTCATCTGGTGATCAAGGATTTGCCGGAAAGCCTGTTTGCCAGGTTTCGAGAGAAAACCCGTGGAACCATGAGCAGGTATGCGTACACGCAATGGCTGCCCACATCCGGGTATCTTCTGAACATGGACGTTTTGCCGGGCGATTTCGAGATATTTGATGACATGGAGCATGATGGCGTGGATGACGAATGCGATATCCTCCTTCCGATTCGGACGTGCCCTGTTAACGATTGACAAGACCGTAGGATGAATATTTCTTGTAAGGATCTACTGCCTCCATTTTTCCATCGTCAAGCAGAAAACAAGACCCTGGCTTTGAGCCAGGGTCTTGTTTGTTATCCCACACGCGTAATAAGGTGAGAGACTATGCTATGAGCCAAGGCCCGCCTGGTCGAGCCGTCGCATGAAGGAGGGTAGTCGCCCATAGCGCTCCCTGATCTCAGCGATGCGCTGGTGGAACGCGGGTAGCTTGTCCTGGTAGACTGCCAGGTCTCGCAACTTGACTAGCAGTCCTGTCGCGAGATCGTAGCCTCTGGCCTGCTTCTGGCTGATTAATGTCTCTATTTCGCTCCAGGCTTCCTTTTCCTGCTTGGCCAACTGCTCCAGTTCCTGGATGCGCTTCCGTTCGGCTTCCTGCTGCTTTTGCAGGAGGTCCTTTTCTTCCAGGTGTCGGGCAGCCACCAGCACGTTCTCCACTCTCCGGCGAGTGCGATGCGCCTCTACCTGCACGCCTTCCAGTTCGAGCAGTCGCCTGCGCAGGGGGGCCCGCACCTGGGGTTCCCCGCGGAGCAGCCTCCGCAAGTAATCCTGGCACTCTGCCAGGCCTAGTTCGTCCAGAGTGCTCTCCAATGCCTCGTCTGTTAGCGGTTCTAGCGGTGCGCTGAGGGCAGCCCCAACTTGAATGAGCCAGGGCGAGATACCGAAAACGCGCACGAATTCCTGCAAGCTCTCATCCAACTCCCCCAGACCGGGAGGGATGGGCGGCTCGGGTTCATCGTCGAGCGCTCGCCCAATCTCAGCGGCCCCCAGCCAGGCCAAGTACAGCACCCGATAGTCTCCCTCAATGATCTGTTGCCGGAGCAGAACGAGCGTGCCCATTTCCTCGGGTTCTTCTACCCAGTCGAAACCCTCTTCCAGGGAAAGATCGAGGTCGAGCAGATAGTAGCCATCGGCGGCGGTCAGGGCGATCGCATCTTCTACGCAGTACGGTTCGATGAGCTTGGGGGCAATGGATTCTTTGGGAAAGCGAAACGCGAGACGCTGGCTGCCCCAGTTCGCCCAGTAGAGCATAGCGTCAAAGTACTGCAGCAGGACATCTGCTGGATCATACTTGAAATCGCCCCAATGATAGGTCACGACGGCCTGCGTGGGAGTCACCACATCCATGTGGCTGGAGAGGCTGTCCACCTCCTCCATTTCATCTGCTGTCAGTGGGCGGTCTATGGCCTGCCATTCGTAATACTGATATTCGCTCATCCAACCTCCGATACCCGGCGAGCGCTCACGCCTGCAGCGGCCCGGTCGCGGGAATTGCCGTCTACTTGGCTACCTCGCGGCTTTTGGTAGCGACAGTGTCGATCAGGGAGCGGAAGGATTTGATAAAGGCATCCACGCCGTCGGCCTGCAACCTGGCGGTAATCTGATCCAGGTCAATGCCCAGGTGGGCGAGTTGCTGGAGTTGGCTTGCAGCCTCATCCATTCCTGCTTCGAGCGTTGCGGCCACGCGGCCATGATCGAGGAAAGCTTCCAGCGTCTCCATCGGCACCGTGTTGACCGTCTGCGGTCCCACGAGTTCCTCGACATAAACTACGTCTCGGTAAGCGGGGTTCTTGGCGCTGGTGCTGGCCCACAGGGGGCGCTGTACGCGGGCGCCGCGCGCGGCGAGTTGCTGCCAGCGGTCGGAGCCGAATAGCTGCTGATAGCAGGCATAGGCGCGCCTGGCGTTGGCGATGGCAGCGATGCCCTGAAGCTCCCGGTTGCCGAGTCTCTCCAACTCCTTGTCTACGGCGGTATCTACCCGGCTGACAAAGAAGGAGGCCACCGAGGCGATCTGGCTGATGTCTTCCCCGCGCCTGGCGCGTTGCTCCAGGCCAGAGATATAGGCGTTGGCGATTGGCTCATACTGGGCGATGGAAAAGATCAGCGTCACGTTGACGTTGATCCCCTCGCTGATCAGCGCCTCGATGGCCGGGACGCCCGCCGGGGTGGCCGGAACCTTGATAAAGATGTTCGGGCGATTCACCAGTGCATGCAGATGCCGGGCCTCGGCGAGGGTGCCTTGCGTGTCATCGGCCAGCAGGGGGCTGACCTCCAGGCTGACATAGCCATCCAGGGCGTGCGTGGCGTCATATACCGGGCGCAGCAGGTCGGCGGCGTGGCGGATGTCTTCTACGGCCAGGGCCTCATAGATGGCTTCCGGGGATTTCCCCTCCGCCGCCAGTTTCGCCAGGTCCCGGTCATAATCCCCGCTTTTGGAGATGGCCTTGTCGAAAATGCTGGGGTTGGATGTCATCCCGCGCAAGCCCTGGTCGATGAGGGCCTGCAACTGGCCGGAATCCATCAGGGAACGCTGGATAAAGTCCAGCCAGATCGCCTGTCCCATGTTGGCTAGTTCGTGTAGTTTCGTCATTGTGCGTTGCCTCCAATAAAACCCCGTCTGGGGCTGATATGCTGCTGGTTCTATGATACTTGTTCTTGGCGATTCTTACCAGATAGGCCTATCCATGATGCACCCCGGTAGCAGCGTGGTCGCGGGCAGGGCATAGCTGGGGTCAGGCCCAAAGCTCCATCCCGCGATAAGCAGCCCCCATCAGTCCCACTTTGGGGTTGGTGATGATGTGGATGGGCATGTCTCTCAACAAGCGCTCCAGTCTGCCTTTGCTCTGGAACGCATCCAGGAAGCGCGGCTGCTCGAAGGAATTCAGGATGCGCAGGGGAATGCCCCCGCCCAGGTAGACACCGCCCGTCGCCAACACCTTGAGGGCCATATTGCCCGCTTCGGCACCCAGGATGGAGACAAAGGTGTCGAGGGTCGCCACGCACAGCTCGCTTTCGGCGGGTCTGCTGAGGGCGGTGTTGACGATGATCGGCGTGGGGTCGTCTGCGGCGGCCAGTTGGTCGCGTAGCCAGTCCGGTTCGTCAAAGCGGCCACTCTCCCGAAGATAGGCATAGATATTGGGGATGCCTTTGCCGGAGCAGACTCGTTCGATGCTCACATGGCCGAACTGGTCCATCAGATATTTCAGCAGACCGATCTCGATGGGGCGGCTGGGGGCAAAGTCGGCATGCCCCCCTTCGGAGGGGTAAGCCCTGTAGCGCGTGCCATCCCACGCCAGGAAAGCCTCTCCCAGGCCGGTCCCCGGCGCGACGATCGCCAGCGAGCCCTGGGGGTTGGGGTTGCCCACGTTGATGGTGTGGCGGTCCTGGTCGTTTAGATGGGGGACGGCGGAGGCAATGGCCTCCAGGTCGTTGATGAGCTTGACCGACGTCAGCTCCAACACCTGCTGCAACTGCGTCTCCTGCATCAGCCAGGGGAGATTCGTGCCCTGGGCCTGACCGTTTACCACGGCCCCTGCCACGCCAAAGATCGCCTGGCTGATGTGAAGGCCGGTCTGATCCAGAAATTGGAGAATCATCACCTCCAGGCTGGGGTATTCGGCGCTGGGCAGAGTCGCTTCTACTAACGGCTGACGCGGTCCTCGCTCAAAGGCGTAAATGGCGAGGGCCGTCTTGGTGCCGCCTACGTCACCTGCAAGTAGCATGGATTGCTTGCCTTTCTCGAATACTTGTACAAGGGGAGGGGGAGCGCGGTGATATGCGGGAGCTTGCGCGCCCTCCATCCTCAGTTGGCGTCATCTTGTCGGGTGCCGGGTTCAGGCGTGCCCCCAAGCGCTCGATCTCATTGACAGTAGGATGATATGCATCTCGGGCGTTGCATGCAAGCGCGGCTAAAGGGGGTTATTTTGTTTGGGGGGCGGGGATGTCCAGAAACTCGATGATATACTCGTCGTTATAGACCGGCAGCCCGTTGGTCTGAGTGGCGGGGTAGCGCGCGCCGGTTTCGCGGTTATAGGCGCCCACCGTCACCATGTAGCGCCCGGCGGGCAGGTCGGTGGTCGGCAGTTCCCGTGTGTCGTGGACCGACGTGGCGGGAGTCCAGGCAGACAGAGGCAACAATGCGCCCAGGCTGTCACCGTCGCAATCGGCCACGTACTGCCCCTGGTCGGTTAGCAGGTGCACAAAGATGGTATCACCCAGGGCCATGAGGTCGGTGGAGTGCCATGTCAGATGCACCCGGACGGGGGAGGATGCGCCCGGCCCCTGCTCGATTTTCGCGTCGGCCAGTTGCAGCCGCTCTCCGAAGGTGGCCAGCACGGCGGATGGATCCTGCTGGGTGAGCGAGCCGACAGGGCGCAGGCGCAGCGAGCCATCCGGCATATAGTCGGTGATATAGACATCGTCTGCCCAGTAGAGCGCTGCATAGAGCGGGTCGCCCTGCGTGTCCTCCCCGCGCAGATCCACCCGGTAGGCCCATGCCTCGCGGGCATCTGCGCCGGTGAGAAAATGGGAGATCGAGTGGGTGAGGGTGCGCTGGCCGGTGATGACCAGGGCATAGTCCGACAGGTCTTGGATGACCGGGGCCAGGGTCAGGCCCCAGAACCCCAGCGGATAGGGCGTGGGGCGCATCTCGAGTCGGTCGGGAAAGTTCACCCACAGAGTGCGGCGCGGCGGTTCCGCGGACATGACCGAGACTGCCTGGGCCAGGTGGCGGGTGCCGACCCGATACAGCTTTTCAGCGCTGCGCCATTGGCTGACAGAGATGCCCAGCAGCAGGAGCATTACCAGGGCGGCCAGCAGCCGCCGGGAGGGTTTGTGCGTGCCCTCGAACAACCATGCGCCCCAACCACCCCACAGGGCAGCGATACTCAACAGGGCCGGGTAGGCCAGCCGCGAGCCAACCTGCACATACTCCCAGGAGAGGCCCGACCACACGGGCGTCAAGCCCGCCGCAATCCACAGGCCGGAGAACAGAGCGGCGCGCCCCTGGCCCGTCTTGCGCAGGCCCAACGCGAGCAGCAGCCCCAGGCCCAGGTACAGGCCGATTTGCAGGCCCAGCGGCCAACTCGCGCCGGTCTTGGCGATCCCCACGGCCACCGGGAAGGCGAGCGCCTGTAGCAGATAGCCGAGCACGATAGGCTGGAACCGTATGCCGGTGATGCCCTCGGCGCGTGGAACCTGGAGCCAGACCAGGGCGAATCCCAGGGCCAGTGCCATGTGCAGCAGCGGCCAGAGGGCCAGCTTTTGCTTCGCGTTTGTCTCCCGGCGGGTCCAGGCCAGCCAGGGGAAGACGAACACAAAGGGCAGTACGCTCTCCTGGAAGAAAAGTCCGGCCAGATAGGTTGCCAGCGATAGAACCAGCAGCCACCGCCGTTCGCTCTGGGCGAAATAGGTCGCGGCGAGGATGGACAGCAGGACGAACATCATGGCCAACGGTTGCTGGGGAGCCTGCCAGGCCACTGCCTGATAGGCGAACGGGTGGATAGCCAGCAAGAGCGCCGTCAGACGCGCGTGCCATGCGCTGAACCCCAACGCTTGGAGCAGGGGCACGGTGATGAGCAGGACTACCAGATGGGCGTTGATCTGGATGACATGGGCCAGTGCAGCGTTGACCACGCCGCTAGGCGATACCAGTTGTTGGTTCAGCCAGATAGCCAGGGGGCGGTAGAACTGGTAGGTAGAGAGCGAGGTCAGAATCTGCCAGAAAGAGCGCCCTGCGCCCTGCTGATACCAGAGCGGATCATCCCAGATCAAGCCAAACTGCACCGAGGGGGCATACCATAGGAGGACGATGCCCGCCAGAACAAAAGAAAACCACTGCCGGGCAATGGCCTGGCACAACGCTCCCAGCGCGGAGCAATCTGGCAGCGCTACGCGCCCTAGTCTGGAGGGGAAACCACGATACGTGTTCGCCGGATGGCTGGAATCTGCTATCTGTGACATGGATGGCCGCCTGGATAAATCCAATAATTACGTCGCTAACAGTTTCTTTCGTCAACGCCAAGACGTATCGGCTATCTCGTTTGTTCCCGAACGTGGGGGGACGAAAAACAGCAGCAGAGTCCAGCTCTGCTGCTGTCGTGGTGACGAAAATGCTCGTATCGGTTTGTCTACGGCCTCAAGCCCGAACACATAGGTGCGTTCCGGCTGCGCCAGACGTGTGTGTCTCGTAGGCTCGCGGTATGGAAACCGCGCTTACGAAACGCCGTCATGGCGACGAACCGTCGCTAGGACTGTGTCCGCTGCTGCACATAGTCTCGATAGTACTCGCCAAAGATGGTCAGTTGATCGGGTTGGTCCCAATGGTACAGCGCCCCGTTAAAGCCCCCCGGTGTCTCATCGTAGGAGGGGAAATTCAAGCTGAACCACAGCCAACGCTGCACCAGCCGGTGCTCATCCCCTGCGTAACCCAGCTCGGTGTTGCGGGCGTCGAGCATATAGTCAAAGGTGCCTTCCATAAAGGCCAGCACATCCTGATCGCCGTTGGGCATATAGCTGGAGGGCATCAGCGTCCCGTACTCGGAGATGATGAGGGGCTTGTTTCGCTCGCCCCGCTCGACGAGCCACGTGCAGAACTCGGTGAGCAGTTGCTCAAAGATGTCCACACTCCAATTGTCCGCGATCTCGTAGAGACGGCCCTTGGTCTCTGATAGGCCAAACGGGATGCCGCAGCCCCACCCGCCCTGCTCCTCACGAAGGATTTGCATGTGGATGTTCCAGACGTCGATGGGCATTTTCTCCCCGTAGGTGGCCTCGTAGTAGTTCAAGCAGCGGTCTAGCCACTTGAGCCGGAGCGGTGAAGGCATGACCACCCCACCGATGGCGATTTGCGCTGTCGGGTCGGCCTCTTTCAGGAGATAATACGCCTCGTGGTAGATATCACCATACTCCTCGGGGGTAAGCTCTCCCTGGCCGCGCGTTTCTGGCTCGTTGCCGATGATCCACAGGGAGCCGGGGTTGGTCTGCGCGATGGTACGCAGCCTGGCCCGCTCTTTTTTATCCAGCGGCCACAGGCCGGTCTGGGCCAACTGGGCGAACTCCATGCCGCCGGGTCGGGCCGGATTCTCCTTGATCTGCCAGTCGGAATACCAGCCGATGCCCATATCCTCGACATTTGCATAGTCGGTGATGGACCCCGGAAAGGATGGCTCGCCCTCGAATACTGTTGCCACATTGACACCAAAGCGCTGGGTGATGGTATACATGGGGCCATAGCGCATGGCTTTGGTCGTCAGGGGGAGGTAAAGGGTGTGCGTCTGCTCACCGCCCTGGGCTGCCGCTGCCACGGGGACAATCATGGGCAGCAGGACCGCTATCAACAAGAGCACCGTTCGCTGCTTTATGGTTGGCATCATTAGTCTGTCAAACCTCGTATAAGATGTGTGATGCGATGACTGGGATGACCCGAACCGGGCGTTAGTGGACGCGGCAATTGGGGCCGGTCTGCCAATAGTCCGCGTTGGGGCCAAGCTTGACCCGCAGCGCCTCTGTGGCGGTGTCGAGGCGGGCGATCACGTCCTCCGGCAGTTTGACCGAAGCAGCGGCCACGTTCTCCTCCACCTGGGCGGGGGTGCGGCTGCCCGCCAGCACGCAGGAGATGCCAGGGCGGGCGGCTACCCAGGCCATGGCGACGTGGGCCATCGGCAGCCCCAGCTCTTCCGCGATACCGCGGATGGCGGCGATGGACTCGAATACCTCTTGCTCGGCTCCCTCTTCCCCGTGGCGCGTGCCAGAGCGCGAGCTGGCAAAGTGTCGGGTTCTGCGCCGGAATTCGGGCACGTCGTCGATGGAAGCGTACTTGCCGACCAACAGCCCCTGCATGAGGGCCATGTAGACGATCACGCTGACGTTGTGTTCTCTGCACATGGGCAAGATGCCGGTCTCGATGGCCCGCGACAACAGGTTGTAGCACAACTGGTTGCTGGCGATGGGCGCGCCGGTTTGGAACACCTCGCCCATCTGCAACACGCCGTGGTTGCTGATCCCGATGGCGCGAATCTTGCCTTCGGCTTTCAGGTCTTGCAGCGTGGCAAAGGCCTCTGCAACCGAGTGATCTGTGATGGGCCAATGCACCTGGTACAGATCGATATAGTCCGTTTGCAGTCGCCGGAGGCTGGCTTCGCAATGTGCCCGCAGTGTGGCCGGGTCGGTGTTGTTCGGCGAGACCTTGGTGGCGATCACTGCCCGGTCGCGGCGGTCTGCCAGGGCTATCCCAACGACTTCTTCGCTGTGGCCATCGTTGTATCCCTCGGCGGTATCGAACAGGTTGATGCCCAGATCGAGCGCCGCGTGGATGGTCGCGATGGACTCGCTCAATTCCTGGTCACCCCAACCCCAGCCGCCGCCCAGGGGCCAACAACCCAGCCCCAACACGCTGACCTGCAAACCGGACTGCCCCAAGTTTCGTTTCTCCATTGTCCGCTCCTTTGTTAATCAGTGGTCTGTCGATGACTCCATGTGGCGGAGACGTGGATAACGGCCCCGGAAGCGCAAGGCATGGCCCTGTCGGCCCCGCCGACAGAACTATAACATAGGACGACCCTATAGACAAAAGGTTACGCGTTCTTTTGAGTGGATATCGAGATGGGGGAGGAAGAGGTACATAGGTTGGTACAGAGGGGCGGGTATCCGCTCTCTGTGCCAAAGGAGGCTATCGAATGGTGTAGCGGCCCGTGCCACGCAGACCGTCGGAGGTAACGACCTGCAGGCTGGTCCTGGCGGGCTTTTTCTCGCGCGGGGCCTGGGGCCGGGCGTTGGTGGGTTGCGTGGCAGCCTGTTGGGCCTGGGCGGTTTTGATCTGGGCATAGTGACTGAGGATGCGCAAGATGAACGCGCCGCCAGTGGACAGGAAGAGCAGCCAGCAGACCAGGATGCCGCGCCAGGGCTGCTGGACCTGGTAGATGGCCAGTACCAGCACCAGGGCCAGTGCGACAATGCCGATCAGAAACAGGGTTCGTGCCAGACTGCGGTTCATCATGGTTTGCCTCTCTATGCTTGGCCCTCACCAGAAGCTGCCCGATGAGGGCGCGGTATTCACCAGTTTGCCTCTTGATTGGGACGGTTCTCGCTGCTAGAGATTTCCGCCCGGCCAGTCGCCATGTCCAGGGCGCGCCTGGCCTTGTCCCGGTTAAAGCCGCCGCTGGGCAGCATCTTGCGGGTTAGCTGGTAGATCCAGTTGGAAGATGGCTCGTGATCGTACTCGGCCATATAGGTCTTGATCTTCTCGATGACCACCTGGGGAATATCGTCCAGGGGCCGCCCGCCGGGGCCGCCGCCGCTGTGTGACGTAAAGGTGGGCTGCCAGGAATTGCTGCTGCGCATCCCGGTATCAGCTCGTACCGGCACGCGCGGCTCGCGAGGAGGGTAGCGCTCGGCCCAATCGCACAGCGTGCTCTCTGATACGAGGGCGGCCTGGAAGTGCCTGCTGGTGCTGCCGTTCACGGCCACAAAATCCCCGCTCCCGCGCAGGTTTTCCGCCCCGATGTCGCCGCGCCCCGCCGCGTTATAGGCGGCAGTGCGGTCTGTCACCCGGCCCACCAGTCGAACGGGGATATTTCGCAGGGTCATGGACCCGATCTCGCTGGCGAGCAGTTGCTGGGCGCCCAGGACGAGGTGGATACCGGCATGGCGGCCCGCCTGCGCCAGGCGCGCCAGGTGCTCGCGAATGCGCGGGCGCTGCATGATCAGGTCGGGCACTTCATCCACGAACACAAAGGTCAACTCGCCGCCCCGCCGCCCGATGGACGAGGCCAGCGCATCCAGCCCCAGCTCGCAATCATCGGGCGAGGCGAACAAGCCGCCTCTCCAGATCAAGGGATGGCCGGAAAGTGGCTCCAAGCCCCTGCTGGGGTCGAACAGCGCCACCCGGATGCCCCTGATCTTGAGTGCGGAGAGGATCATGGTGCGCATGAGGGTGGACTTGCCGCTGCCAGTCATGCCGATCACCGCCGCGTGCACATTGGTTGGGGCGGTGAGTTCGAGCACGAGCTGTTGTTGTTCCTCGTCGATGCCCAGCAAGAGATTGCCGCGGGGGATATTGGGGTCGATCTCCCAGGCTTGCTCAAAGGTGAGCGGGCCCTCCATATCGCGTCGGGGGCGCGGAATACGCACATAGACGATATTCCCATCCACTTCCACCGCCGTGTGTGGAACGTTCAGGGCGTAGGCAAACTGGGGACCCATCGTCTTGAGCCGGGGGAGCAGCCGAGGGTTAACCCGCAGGCCGTACTTCTCATATTGCGGCGTGACCAGCACGCTACCCTCCGGCTCGATGTCGTCCACGCGCTTTATCTCGGTCGCCCCATTGCGATAGGTGACCCGTTCGTTGTGCCAGAGCAGCCCGCAGTCGTGACACACTCCTAGGATGCGGTGCATGCGGTCCGTGTATTGGGTTCCGCTGCGCTTGCGGTCCAGAATCGGCCTCAAAGCCGCCATGGTAACCTCTTCACCTCCCGGAAGTATTAGAACTTTTGTTCTAGTATCATTCTATCATACGAGTATTCTATTGTCAAGTGTTACTTAATGTTTTCATTTTGGGTATGATTTGGGAAAGCGGCTTGACCGTAACGCTAGCCTTGGGTAGGCATTTGCGAAAAAAACCGCGATTGCTGGGGATATAGGCCGCGATATCCCAAATGCTACGATCTGGTGGGCATCACGTGGAAATATCGAGTTGTGCGTAAATTTCGAGTCGGGTCTTGGGGCATGAGCATTCCAGGTGAGGTAATGCGCCTACATCGTCGGCCAGTGTGGTGGTGGTTTGACTTGGTCAATGGATCAACTCCAGGGCGGTGTCAAGAAAAGAGCCACCGTGCTACAATCCCGTCTGCACTCTGAGAGGAGATGACAGATAGGAGGTAAGCCGATGGCTCTTGAGGAGCATAGCACATTGGTGACGCGTTTGC
>Ga0209347_1000385_pt1 | contig 118379 bp, 118 predicted proteins | sample AutmiccommuBRH23_FD_187382 | JGI IMG/M metagenome (GOLD analysis project Ga0209347, IMG submission 187382) | Deep subsurface microbial communities from Mt. Terri, Switzerland - Autotrophic microbial communities BRH/23 (SPAdes) (version 2) | ecosystem: Environmental > Aquatic > Deep subsurface...
TAGCGAGCCAAGTCGCGACTTCTCTCCAAACGCCGGTGGGGTCATGGGATCTCCTGCGAATCAGGAGACCCAGCGAATCACGACCCGCACAACGACGAAAGTCCGTTAACCCGAGTTCGGAGCCCTGGGCCCACCAGTAGCCAGCTTGACGCCCGGCGGACGGTCGCGTATATCGCCGGCTCTCCGCCGCCCGGCTCGGTCGGCGCCCCAGTTTTGTATGTAGGAGCGACTCATGGCGCGACGCTGCCAGCTGACCGGCAAGGGCGTGATGACCGGTAACAACGTCAGCCACGCCAACAACAAGACCCGCCGGCGTTTCCTGCCGAACATCCAGGAGACCGCGCTGCTGTCGGACGCGCTCGGCCGGATGGTCCGCCTGAAGCTGTCGACCAACGCGATCCGCACGGTCGAGCACAATGGCGGCCTGGACGCGTTCCTGGTGAAGGCGAAGGTCGCCGACCTGTCGCTGGAGGCGCGCCGCCTGAAGAAGCAGGTCGTCAAGGCGCAGGCCCGCGCCGCCGCCTGATCCGGCCCAAATCGAGGTTCCCGACGCCCGCCGCAAGGCGGGCGTCGTCGTTTGGGAGGTAGCATGTCCCCACCCGGCCCTTCGTGGCCCTTCGCTGCGCGAAGTGCACCTCAGGGCGATAGGGAATGTTTTGTCTATCGCCCTGAGGCGCCCCGCGCAGCGGGGCCGCGAAGGGCCGGCGCCCGCGTGGACCCTCAGAACTTCCCGAACTTCAGATACGCCTGCTCCGCGTCCATGCCGGCCATGATGGCGCGGCGCATGTCGCCCTCGGTGGCCATCACCGCCTCGGTCTCGGTCACCACCGCCTCGACGACCTCCATCGGCACGATCACCACGCCGTCGCGGTCGCCGAGCAGCCAGTCGCCGGAGCGGATGGTGACGCTGCCGATGGTGATCGGCTCGCCCAGGGTGTCGTAGGTCCAGCGCTCGACGATGTCGGCCGGGGTGTTGGCCTCGCAGAACACCGGGAAGCCCATCTCCAGGACGAAGTCGGTGTCGCGGCAGTGGCCGTCCACCACATAGCCGCGGGTGTGCTTGACCCTGAGCGCCTGCGCCGACAGCTCGCCCATCAGCGCAATCGCCTTGGTGTTCGGTTGGCACACCAGCACCTTGCCGCCGGGCACCCGGGACAGCACCCGGCTCCAGCGCAGCAGCGTCTCGTGGCGCGACAGCGTCTGGTCGACATGGCCGGAGATCGTGAACACCTCGCCGGCCAGCCGCCGGGTCGGGTCGAGGGCGCGGATCGAGGTGGGCAGCACCTGGTTGCCGTAGCCCTTGACGCGCAGCACGTCGTGGACCGCGCTGGCGTAGCAGGCGGCGAGCCGGTCGGCGAGGTCGGTCATCAGTTCCTCCGGGCGGTCTCGGCGCTTCCGATGGCGCCGCGATTGTCGTTACAGTGCGGGCGAGCGGCGCCGGGGGCGCCGATACGGGACGGGAGACTGTGACGCATGGAGCCGAGCGAGGTCAAAACCGCCGAGGAGGCGATGGCGCTGGTCGACCAGCGCCGGCTGACCCACGTCAAGGTCGGGGTGTTCGACATCGACGGCATCATGCGCGGCAAGTGGATGGGCCGCGACAAGTTCGAGAGCGCGCTGAAGAAGGGCTTCGGCTTCTGCGACGTGGTGCTCGGCTGGGACAGCAACGACCAGCTCTACGACAACGTCCAGGTCACCGGCTGGCACACCGGCTATCCCGACGCCGAGCTGCGCCTGCTGCCGGGCGCCTGCCGCGACATGCCCTTCGAGGGCGACATGGTGTTCGTGCTGTCGGAGTTCGCCGGCAAGTGGGAGGCGGTCTGCCCGCGCGCCACCCTGCGGCGGATGATCGACAAGGCCGCCGGCATGGGGTTCGGCGTCAAGGCGGCCTGCGAGTACGAGTTCTTCCTGTTCGACGAGACGCCGCAGAGCGTGCGCGCCAAGAACTACCAGGACCTGAAGCCGCTGACCCCCGGCTTCTTCGGCTATTCGGCGCTGCGATCGTCGGTGCATGCCGACCTGCATCTGAGCTTCATCGAGGCGATGGAGCAGATGGGCATCCCGATCGAGGGCCTGCACACCGAGACCGGCCCCGGCGTGATGGAGGCCGCGATCCAGGTGACCGACGCGCTGGAGGCGGCCGACCGGGCCGCCCTGTTCAAGACCTTCGCCAAGGTGTTCTTCCAGCGCCACGACATCATGGCGACCTTCATGGCGAAGTGGTCGATGAACTATCCCGGGCAGTCCGGGCACATCCACCTGTCGCTGACCGACAGGAAGGGCAAGCCGGTGTTCCACGACGCCAAGGCGCCCGACACCCTGTCCGACACCATGCGCTGGTTCATCGGCGGCCAGCAGGCGCTGATGCCGGAGCTGCTGGCGATGACGGCGTCGACGGTGAACGCCTACACCCGGCTGATCCCCGGCTTCTGGGCGCCGACCGATTCGACCTGGGGTGTCGACAACCGCACCACCGCGCTGCGCGCCATTACCGGCTCGCCGTCCGCGCAGCGCGTCGAGTACCGGGTGGCCAGCGCCGACTCCAACCCCTACCTGGCGATGGCCGCCGCGCTGGGCTCCGGCCTGTGGGGCATCGAGAACCGCATCGAGCCGGGGCCGGGCGTGGTCGGCAATTCCTATTCGAAGACGCATCCCGCCAGGCTGGCGCTGCCGCGCACGCTGTGGGACGCCGCCCAGCGCCTGAAGAAGTCGAAGCCGGGCCGGGCGCTGTTCGGCGACGCCTTCGTCGAACACTTCGCCGCCACCCGCGAATGGGAGGAGCGCGAATTCCGCCGCACCGTCACCGACTGGGAGATGCGGCGGTACTTCGAGATCATCTGAAGCAGGCACGTCGCTTGGTGGGTCCCGGAGCCGTCCGCTGTCGCGGACTCTCCGGGATGACGATCATTATTTCTTCGTCATCCCGGAGGGGTCGCGCGAGCGACCGGCTCCGGGACCCACCCGCCGCTCCGTCAGTTCGAGGCAGCCGCCGCGCCCACGATCCCCTGCACCAGTTCGTCCTTGCGCACCAGCGGGGCCGGATAGGCCTTGCGGCTGTGGCTCAGCCCCAGCGCCAGCATGGTCTCGGCCAGCTTGTAGCTGAGCGGCCCCGGGTTCACCAACGGCACCGGCAGGCGTTCCGCCAGGTAGTCGGCGGCCTGGTGCATGGTGGTGGAGCCGAGGCAGATCACGTCGGCGCCGTCCTCCTCGACGCAGCGCATGGCGACGGCGAGCATGGTCGGGAAGGTCTTGTCCTCCTTGCCCTCGGTCAGGTTGACGAAGTCGGGCTCGACGTCGAAGGAGCGCACCGAGGCGCATTGCCGCTCGAAGCCGTAGTCGCGGATCACCTTGCGATAGCGCGGCAGCGCCGGCTTCCACTGCGCCAGCACCGAGAACCTGGCGCCCAGCGTCTGGGCGTACAGCATCGAGGCCTTGCCGGGCCCGATCACCGGGATCGACAGCACCGAGCGCAGGGCGGCCATGCCGCTGTCGCTCATGGTGTCGATGACCACGGCGTCGAAGCCCTCCTGCTCGGCGGTCAGGCCGGCCTCGTAGACCCCGAGGTCCATCATCAGCCAGTCATGCGGGCTCATGAACGAGACCGCGCTGAACTTCACCGGCCGGTACACCAGCTCGGTGCCGGGATCGAGGGCGACATGGCCGGACTGGGCGGCGCGGCGGGCGACGCCGGCGGCGTCCAGCGGGAACGGGTTGATCACCAGGATGCGGGGCATGGGACGCTGCTCCTATCGGCCGCGGACCGCCGCACCCATCGCCGCGATGGCGGCGGCGCGCGGCGTCAGCGGCGTCGGGTAGGTGGTCTTGGAATGGCTGAGCCGCAGCCGGATGGCGGCGTCGGCGAGGCGGTAGCTGAGCGGGCCGGGATTGATCACCGGCACCGGCAGGCGCTGCGCCAGGTATTCATGCGCCTCGTGCATGGTGGTGGAGCCGAGCACGATCACGTCGGCGCGGTCCTCCTCGACGCAGCGTGTCGCCACGTCGAGCAGCACCGGGAACACCTCGTCCTCGCGGCCGCCGAGCAGCTCCTGGTTGTTCGGCTGCAGGTCGGCGGCGCGGATCGACGCGCATTTGCCCTCCAGCCCGAGCTCGGCCAGCGTCTTCGTGTAGAGCGGCCGCCAGCGGTCCCACATGCACACGATCGAGAATTTCTCTCCCAGCATCAGCGCCGTCAGCATGGCGTGCCGGCCGGGGCCGATCACCGGGATGTCCAGGACCGAGCGCAGCGCCGACATGCCGCTGTCGCTGACCGTGTCGATGCACACCGCGTCGAAGCCGTCGGCCTGCGCCGAGAGGCCGGCCTCCAGGATGCCGATGTCGGCGAGCAGCGCGTCCTGCTGGCTGACGTAGTTCGCCGGCGCGATGGCGACGGGCCGGAACTCGAAGTCGATGTCCGGGCCGAGGCGCACCGCCTTCAACTGCGCCCGGCGCTTCTCCAGGTTGCCCGCGTCCATGGGGAACGGGACGATGACCAGGACCTTCGGCATATGGGATGTCCTCATCGTTGGCGGCGGTGCATCAGCATGCGCAAATTCCCGCGCCGAGGCAGCCGGTGGGTCCCGGAGCCGTCCGCTCGCGCGGACTCTCCGGGATGACGAGGCCTATTATGACACTTCGTCATTCCGGAGGGGGCGCGCGAGCGCCCGGCTCCGGAACCCACCAAGCGACGGGCGCTCGCCACGTCTACCCGCCCCGCTTCTCCAGCAGGAACCAGTTCAGGTCGTCGGCCGGAAAGCTCGGGTCGCGGTGGTACTGGAAGCCGTAGTCGAGCAGCCGCAGGTCGGCGAAGCGGTCGAGCATCTCGCCGGCGAAGTCGCGCTTGAACAGGCGGTCGCCATGGCCGCGGTAGGGAATCGCGACCGGGGCCGGGTTGTAGTACTCGGCCAGCAGGATCAGCCGGGCGGAGGCGGCGTGCAGGTTGTCGTAGACCGCCGGCAGGGCATCCGGGTTGATGTGGATGAGAACGCCGGAGCAGAACGCCAGGTCGTAGGTGCGGCCGACATGCCGGTCGATGATCGAGCCGTGGTGGACCTCGACGCCGTCGAGCTGGCGCAGCGACGCCACTGCCTTGGCGTTGATCTCGACCGCGGCCAGCGTGACCGTTGGCAGCAGGCGGCGCAGCGCCACCAGGTTGAGCCCGATGTTCGGGCCGAACTCGACCGCCGAGGCGACCGGCCCGGCCCGGCGCAGCGCGTTGGAGAGCATGTGGGTACGGCTCGCCACCAGCGCCTCGCCGAGGTTGCGGTCGGCGTAGTCGTCGCCGAACGCGCCGCTCCAGAACGCCTCCTGCTCGGTCTTCCAGGCATCAGCCATGTGCAGCTCCCATGCTCCGGTCCTCGTAGCGCCGCTGCTTCTGCGCGACGCCGGCATTGATGTCCCGCCACTCCGGATGCGCTTCCAGCAGCGCGATCACCTCGCGCCAGCCGAAGCCGGGCTGCGCCGGCAGCAGCGCCTCCAGGATGTGGCGGAGCAATTCGTAGTCAGACGCCTCGTCCAGGGTCCAGCGGTGGCCCGAGAGGTCCTGCGGTGCGGTGTGGCGGGCGATGCGGAAGCGCTCCGGCTGGCGATACAGGAACGGCATGACGTGCTCGCGATCATAGGGATCGGTCGCCTCGGAGGCCGCCTGCCGCAGTGCCGTCATCGCCGCGACCTCGACGTCGAGGCCGATCGGCCAGGTCCGCGGGAAGCTGTTGCTGGCATAGTCGACCGGTGGTGCCGCGGCGTGGAACACCCCGACCACGGCGTCGATCAGCGCCGGGTCGGTCAGCGGGCAGTCCCCGGTCAGGCGCACCGCGACCGTGGCGCCGACGCTGTCGGCGGCGCGCAGGAAGCGGTCGAGCACGTCGTGCTCGGAGCCGCGGAACACCGCCACGCCCTCGCGCGCGGCCAGTGCGGCGACCGGGTCGTCGGCGGCGTTGCCGGTGGTCGCCACGCACACCTTCGCGACGCTGCCGGCCCGGCGCACCCGGTCGATCTGGTGCGCCAGCATCTCGCGGCCGGCCGCCGGCAGCAGCACCTTGCCCGGCAGGCGGGTCGAGGTCATTCGGGCCTGGATGACGGCGGCGACGGTCACGGGCGTCCTCGGCTTGCGGTCGCCCGACGGTAACACGGCTTCGCAGGCGGCACCGCAAGGCGCTACGCTCCGCCGCATGACGATCCCACCTGCGATCCTGCTGCGCCCCGCCGGCCGCTCGGACGCCGCCGACCTGCTGGCGTGGCGCAACGACCCGGTCACCCGGCGGAACTCGCGCAACACCGGCGCGGTCGAGCCCGCCGGCCATGCCGCCTGGCTGGAGCGGGCGCTGGCGGACGCGAATCGCCGGCTGTGGATCGCCGAGCGCGGCGGCGAGACCCTCGGCACGGTGTCGGCCACGCTGGGCGGCGACGGTGCCGTCGAGCTGTCGCTGACGGTGGCGCCGGCGATGCGCGGGCGAGGCGCCGGCGCCGGCATGATCCGGGCGGCACTCGTCGAGGTCGCGGCCGCCTGGCCGGGAGCCGTGGTGCGCGCCACGGTGCGAGCGGAGAACGCCGCCAGCCGGCGGCTGTTCGAGCGCTGCGGCTTCGTCGCGACCGGCGAGGGCGGCGGCTTCCTCGCCTACCGCTACACAGGCTGACGCGCGGCCATCAGTTCGGCGAGCAACGCCAGCATGCGGTCGACGCCGCGGCCGTCGACCAGGCGGCGGCCGGCCGCACTCATGGCGCGCCGCCGCTCGGGGTCCGACGCCAGCGCGGCAACCGTGGCCGTGACCGCCCGCGGGTCGAGCGCCTCGAACGGCCCGAGGTCGACGGCGGCGCCATGGCGCGCCAGGGCCTCGGCCGGCCCCAGCTCGCTGCGGTTCTGCGCCGCCAGGATCATCGGCGTTCCGAGTGCGGCCATCTCCCAGACGGTCGAGCCGGCGGCCGAGACGGCGAGGTCGGCGGCGCCGAGCAGAGCGGCCATGTCGCGAACGTCATGCTGGATTTCGGCGCGCACCGGCAGCCCGGCCGCTTGTCGGCGTAGCGCCGCCAGTGCCGGGTTGGCGGCACCCACCACCAGCACCACCTCGGGCGACGGCCGCAGTGTCGTCGCGGCCGCGGCGACGGCGTCGAGCATGCGGGCGCTGTGGCCATGCGGATCGGCGCCGCCGAGCAGCACCAGCACCCGGGCGAGGCGGTCCGGGACATGCCGCGCGCGGTCATGGCCGGCGAACTCCGGGCGCAGCAGGCTCCAGGCCGGACCGAGGCAGAGCCGCGCCGTCGTCTTGCCCTGGTACAGCGCCGGCGTGGCGTGGGCGTTCTGGTTGAGCAGCACGTCGCCGGGATAGGCCGGGCGGTCGCCGATGTCGTCGATGGTCAGCAGCACGGCGCGGCGGCCTGGATCGCCGTAGCCGGGCTCTGCGCCGGGCAGGTCGAGCACCACCGCGTCGGCGGCGCCGAGCAGTTCGGCCGGCCGCCAGGTTCCGCGCCGCTCGACCGCGATTCCGGCCTCGGCGTAGCGCTCGGCGATCGAGCCGGGCAGGGCGGTGCAGGCCAGCCGGGCGCTGCCGCCGGCCGTCACCCAGCCGCCGGCCAGCGCCAGGCAGCGCATGACGTGGCCGGTACCGATCCCGGCATCGCCGTCCGCCCGGACCGCCAGCCGCCGGCCGGCGAGGGCGGGGCGCTGCGGCGCCGCTTCAATTGTCGCGGCGCGGGCGGTATCGTCGGCGGGCAGGGTCACCTGTGTTTCCCCGGCGGAGGACCGCGCTTGGCAGCCGAGTTCAGCATCGCAGGCCGACGCATCGGGCCGTCCGAGCCACCCTACGTGGTCGCCGAGATGTCCGGCAACCACAACGGCGACATCGGCCGCGCCTTCCGGATCCTGGAGATGGCCAAGGCCGCCGGAGCGGATGCGGTCAAGCTGCAGACTTATCGCGCCGACACGATCACCATCGACGTCGACGGGCCGGAGTTCCGGGTCGAGGGCGGGTTGTGGGGCGGCCGCCGGCTGTACGACCTGTACGAGGAGGCGCACACGCCGTGGGAGTGGCACGGGCCGATCTTCGAGCGCGGCCGCGAACTCGGCATCACGGTGTTCTCCGCACCCTTCGACCCGACCGCGGTCGACCTGCTCGAGTCGCTCGACGCACCGGCCTACAAGATCGCCTCGCCGGAGATCGTCGACCTGCCGCTGATCCGCCGGGTCGCCCATACCGGCAAGCCGATGATCATCTCCACCGGCATGGCCACCCTGGAGGAGACCGAGGATGCGGTCGCCGCCGCCCGCTCCGCCGGGGCGGCGGCCATCGCCGTCCTGCACTGCGTCAGCGCCTATCCGACGCCGCCGGAGCAGGCCAACCTCGCCACCATCCGCGAGCTGGAGCGCCGGCTCGGCACCGTCGTCGGGCTGTCGGACCACACCATGGACACCCTGGTCGCGGCGCTGGCAGTCGGTGTGGGTGCCTCGATCATCGAGAAGCACGTCACCCTCGCCCGTGCCGATGGCGGCGTCGACAGCGCCTTCTCGCTGGAGCCGGAGGAACTGGCTCGGCTGGTGCGTGACGTGCGCATCGCGCATTCCGCGATCGGCAGCCCGGCCTTCGGCCCGACCCCGGCGGAGATGGGCGCGCTGCGCTTCCGCCGCTCGCTTTATGTGGTCGCCGACGTGAAGGCCGGCGAGGTGCTGACCGAGGCGTCGGTGCGGTCGATCCGGCCGGCCTACGGGCTGGCCCCGAAGTGGCTGGGACACGTCCTCGGCAGACAGGCGACGCGCGACCTGACGCGCGGCGAGGCGCTGCGGGCCGACATGGTCGACGGCGGGCTGCCGGACCTCGATGCCCAGCCCTGAGCCGCCTGCCCAGCCGCCCGGCCAGCCAACGGCCGAGGCCGGCTTCGCGCTGCACCAGGCCGGGCGGCTGCGCGAGGCGGCGGCGATCTACGGCCTGCTGCTGAAGTCCAACCCGCGGCGCCCGGAGGTCCTGCACCTGCTGGCGGTCGCCATGCACCAGATGGGCGATTCGCGCGCCGCCGAGCCGCTGCTGCGGATGGCGATCAACCTGAACCCGCGGGCGGCCAGCTACCGCAACAACCTGGGCATGGTGCTGCGGGCGCTCGGGCGGCGCGACGATGCGATCGCCAGCTTCCGCGAAGCGGCGCGGCTGGACCCGGGCTATGCCGACGCGCTGGCCAACATCGGCGAGGCGCTGCCGCGGGCGACGCACGAGGCCGACGCCCGCCGCGCCCTGCAGCGGGCCTGCGTGCTGCAGCCGGCGCATGACCAGGGACTGTCCACCCTCGGCACGCTGGAGCGCGGCGGCGGCAAGCTGGCCCACGCCATCGCCGCCCAGCGGCGCGCCTATGTGGTGCGGCCGGCACTGGCGGCACGGCTCGTCAACCTGGGGTCGGTTCTGGTCGAGGCGGAGCGCTACGACGAGGCCGAGCGTCACCTGCGTCGCGGCGCGCTGCTTGATCCCGGCCTGCCCGAGGTCTGGAACGACCTCGGCTATCTGCAACTCGTCCGGATGCAGGTACGACGCGCCGAGGCCGCATTCCGGCGGGCGGTCGAGATCCGTCCCAGATACGGCCGGGCGTGGGCCGGCCGGGCGGAGACGGCGTTCATCGCCGGCGACGCGGCGGCCGCGGTCCGGCACTCGCGGCGGGCGGTCGAGGCCGAGCCCGGCAATCACCAGCTGCGGTTTCGCAGCGGCATTCACCGACTGGCGGCCGGTGACATCGAGGGCGGCTGGGCCGACCACGACGCGCTCTGGCAGAAGCCCGACGCGGTCCAGCGCATCGGCGGCCCGCCGCGCTGGGCCGGCGAGCCGCTCGCCGGGCGGACGCTGCTGATCGGTGCGGACCAGGGCGTCGGCGACGAGCTGCTGTATTCGAGCTGCGTTCCGGACGCGATCCGCGCCGCCGGCCATGTGGTGCTGGAGTGTGACAAGCGGCTGGTCGGGCTGTTCCAGCGATCGTTCCCTGCGGCGTTCGTGCATGCCTATGACCGCGGCGGCACCCGGTCGCGGCCGCTGCACCGCTACGACTGGCTCCCGGCCGACCGGGTGCCGGATTTCGCCATCGAGGCCGGCGGCCTGATGCGCTGGTTCCGGCCGAGCGTGGCGGCGCTGGATGCGGCGGGCGGCCCATGGCTGGCCGCCGACCCGATGCGCGCGCAGCGCATGCGGGCGTTCCTCGATGATCTCGGCCCCGGCCTCAAGGTCGGGATCTCGTGGCGCAGCATGCGCCTCAGCGAGTTGCGCAACGTCCATTATCCGGGGCTGGCGGTGCTGGCGCCGATCCTGCGGGTCCCCGGCGTGCGGTTCGTGTGCCTGCAATACGGCCACGACTGGCAGCAGGAGCTGACGGCGGCGGCCGAACCGGTCGCGGTGGTGCCCGACCTCGACACCACGGCCGACATCGACGGCGTCGCCGCGCTGGTGTCGCAGCTCGACGCGGTGATCTGCCCGTCCAGCACGCTCGGCTGGGTCGGTGCCGCGGTCGGGGTGCCGGTCTGGCTGCTCTACAACACGCCGGTGTTCCTGGATTTCGGCACCGAGCGGCTGCCCGGCTTCCCGACGATCCGGCCCTACCGCAAGACCCAGGTCGAGCCATGGGAGCCGCTGGTGGCGCGCGCCGCCGCCGACCTGCGCGCATGGACCGACGCTCAGCCCTCGCCGGACGGCTGATCGCGGGTGACCGTGACCTTCCTGCGGGTCTCGCGGTAGGTGATGTAAAGGCCGCTGGCGACGATCACGCCGGCGCCGACGAAGGTCCACATGTCCGGCCAGGTGTCGAACGCCAGCCAGCTCAGGATCGTCGCCATGATCAGCTGGCCGTAGGCGAAGGGTGCGAGCAGCGAGGCCTCGCCGAGCTGGAAGGCGCGGATGATGAAGTAGTGCCCGATGCCGCCGATCAGCCCCAGCAGGCAGAACAGGCCGAGATGCAGGGCCGAATGCGGCGTCACCCAGACGAACGGCACCACCATCGACGACAGCGCCGCCCCGACCACGGCGATGTAGGTGATCGAGGTCTCCGGCGTGTCGACCGTCGAGGTCTTGCGGGTCATGATCTGGTACAGCGCGTAGGACGCCGCGGTGCCGAGCACCAGCAGCATCGCCCAGTGCGTCTCGGTGCCGCCCGGTCGGATGATGATCATGGCGCCGGCGAAGCCGACCGCGACCGCCGCCCAGCGCCGTGGCCCCACCGTCTCGCCCAGCATCGGCGCCGCCAGCGCTGTGACGATCAGCGGCCCGGTGAAGTTGATGGAACTGGCGGTCGGCACGTCGATCCAGTTCAGGGCGGTGAAGAAGCAGACCGTCGAGACGAACATCAGCAGCGAGCGGACGATGTGCACGCCGGGGCGGCTGGCGCGCAGCAGCCCGAGGCCGCGCCTCGGCATGAACATCGCCATCATGAACACGAGGTGGCCGGTGTAGCGCGCCCACAGGACCTGCGTCGTGGGATACTCGACGAGCAGGTACTTCGCCGCGACGTTCATGAACGGCAGCAGCGTGATCGACGCTCCCATGAACAGGAAGGCGATCAGCGTGTCGCGGCTGGCGGAACGGGGCGATGCGGGAGGCGGGGCGCCGGACGGCATGCACGGAGCGTAAGGGTGCGGTGCAGCACGTGGCAAGGGCGGCGATGCGCCTTCCGCGGGTCGCTGGACGGCTCAGACGTTTCGAGAGAAAGAGGGTCTCGAATACCATCTTTGAGGGATGCCCGCGTAGGCGCATCATCGCAAGCTGCCGGTGACATCAACTTCCGGGTGACGTGCGATGCGTGAGCTGCGGATCGGACTGGTGCTGTACGGCGGGGTCGCGCTCGCGGTGTACATCAACGGGATCGTCACCGAGGTCTGGCACGCCCTGCGCGCCTCCAGGGCCCGCGGCGGCGGCGCCCGGCCCGGCGGGACCGCGGGCGTCTACTTCGACCTCCTGGAACGGCTCGAGGGGATCGAGGGTGCCGGCCGCCTGCGCATCGTCGTCGATGCGGTGTCCGGCACATCGGCCGGCGGCGTGAACGGCGGAGCGCTCGCCAAGGCGGTGGTCGATGGCGGCGACGCCTCGGTGCTGAGCGGCGTGTGGATCGACGACGCCGACATCTCGAAGCTGGCCGCGCAGCCCGGGAAGGCGCCCTGGCTGGTCCGGACGGCGCTTTGGGGGCTTTCCAGGTTTTCCCGAATCGCGTCGTTGCGCGCGCGGATCGAGGCGCTGCCGGGCCTCACTTGGGAGTGGGTCCGGGACACCGCCTATGCCCTTGCGACCTCCAAGGACGGAGCGTTCACGCCGCTGAACGGCGGTTACTTCACCCGGATGATCGCCAAGACCTTCAAGGACATGGACGAGGCCGGTGACGGCATGCCGCTGCTGCCCGACCGCGGCACCTTCGACCTGGCGCTGACCCGCACCGACGTGCATGGCTGGCCGCGGCACCTGCCGCTGAGCGCTGCGTTCCACCCGGCGGCGGTATACGAGCGGACGCATGCCCATGCCATGGTGTTCCGGCGGCGGGCGTCCGGCGGGCGACTGGACGACGATTTCGGCCTGACATATGCGTGCCGGACGACCGCCGGCTTTCCCATCGCCTTTCCGCCGGCCGATCTCGCCACGGTCGCCGCCGACTACAGCGACGTGCGTCCCGGCGACGCGGTGCCGCCACCTTACGTCTTCGGGCGCCGGCACCTGCGCGAGCATGGGCTCGCCGGCTTTCCGGGCGAGAGCGCCTGGATGATCGACGGCGGGGTGCTCGACAACAAGCCGTTCAGCTACGTGGCGCGCGCGATCGAGGACAAGCCGGCCGATCATCAGGTGTACCGCGTGGTCGCCTATGTCGAGCCGGATCCCGAGGGCGAGGTCAAACCGTCGGCCGAAGGCCGGCCGCCGGCGCTGGCGATGCTGAAGCATCTGTATGGCCTGATGCGGCACGAGCCGATTCTTGGCGACCTGCGGGAGCTGTACGCGCGCAACGAGAAGGTGCAGCGGATCCGGGACATCCGTGCCGCCGCCATGGCGGATGCGGTCGCGGCGGCGCGCATGGCCGGTTCCGCCGCCGGGCTGGCCTGGCCACCGGCGCTGCCCGACCTCGATCTTTGGCGCGAGGTTGCCAATCGGGCCGTGGCGACCGCACGGGGAGCGGGCTATTCCGGCTATGTGATGCTGAAGGCGCGGCGCGCGGCGTCGGTCGCGGCGGCCGCGATCTGTGGCGCCCTCGAATATCCCTACGACGCGCGGCACGGCTATTTCGTACGGCAGCTGGTACGCGACTGGCTGGAGCGGCGCGGCGCGCTCGTGGCTCCCGTCTATGTCGACGGCGAGGGCTATGCCATGTCACCGCAGCAGCGGGAACTGCTGGATGCGTTCGACCTGCCGTTCCGGCTGCGCCGCGTGCGCGCCCTGGTGCAGGTGGTGAACCGTGGATACGCGGCCGGTCCGGACGGCCCGGCGGCGACACCGCAGGAGCGGCAACAGCTCGACGACTGCAAGCGCGCCCTCTCAGACATCGCCTTCGGCTACGAGGCCGCCTTCCAGGATGCCGCCGGGCTGAGCGAGCGGATCATCGCCGCCCTGAAGGCCGGTGACGGCGCGGCGCTGGATCTCACGGTCGGCGAGGCGGTGTCCGATCCGGCGGCCGCCATCGCCCGCTTCAACGCCGAGCTGAGCTCGAGCTACGAGGCCCTGATCGCGATGTTCTCCGCTTCGGGAAACGAGCAGAACGCGCGGATCGCCGAGGCGATCGGTCTCCTGCCGCCCGGCGTGCGGGAGAAGGCGGCGCAAGAGCTCGTCGCCTTTCCGTTCATCGACCTGACGATCTTCCCGATGATGGACGCCGCCGAGGTCGGCGACCTGATCAAGATCGAGGCGATGCGCTTCTCGCCGCACGACGCCGCGTTCCTGTCGGACCGGAAGGACCGCCTGATGAGCCGGGACCTGGGCGCCTTCAAGGGGTTCCTGGAGCGCAGGGCGCGCGAGAACGATGTGATGTGGGGGCGGCTGGACGGGGTCGACCGGATGGTCGAGCTGATCCTCGCGGCGGCGACGGAGGGCGGCGGGGTGTCGGCCGATCTGGCCGCACTGCGCCGGGAGTTCACGCGCCGCGGCATGCAGGTGGTGCTCGACGAGGAGGCGGTGCGGCCGGGCTCGACGATCGCCGATCTGATCGCGCCGCTTCAGGCGACGCTGGCGACGCGCTGATCGTCGGCACTTCTCCCGTCTGGTCCTCTGCACGGGCTTCCCCGGTTGCGATCGCGGGGCTATCGTCCGGTCCGCGGAGGAAAACCATGACGCTGCTGAAATTCACGACCCCCCAGGGACCCGTCGAGATCGCGGTGCGCGATTGCGTGGTCGCCGGCTGGACCGGCCGCGACAAGGCGGCACTCGACCACCACATCGAGGAACTGGCGGCGATCGGGGTGCCGGGGCCGAGCACGGTGCCGCTGTACTACCGGGCGTCGGCCGACCGGCTGATCCAGGACACGGCGGTGCAGGTTCTCGGCGGCGACAGCTCGGGCGAGGTAGAGCCGGTCCTGGTCGCCACCGAGGCGGGCCTGTTGCTGACCGTCGGCTCCGACCACACCGACCGGCGGGTCGAGAGCTACTCGATCGTGGTCTCCAAGCAGATGTGCCCCAAGGTCCTGGCGACGGCGGCGTGGCCGGTCGAGCCGGGGCCGTGGCTGGACCGGCTGGTGCTGGAGAGCCGGGCCACCATCGGCGGCCGCGAGGTCGTCTACCAGCGCGGCACGCTGGCCATGATCCGGCCGCTCGCCGAGCTGGCGGCCGGGTATGGCGGCTTGAAGCCCGGCACCGTGATGCTGTGCGGCACGGTGCCGGTCGAGGGCGGCATCCGCCACGCCGACCGCTTCGCGATGCGGCTGTCCGACCCCGAGACCGGCGCCGTGATCGAGCATGCCTACACCATCGAAACCTTGCCGGTAGTGAACTGATGAGCTTCGCCCCCCTGACCCCGATCGCCACCCTTCTGTCCGACCTGGAGGCGGGGCGAAGCAGTGCCGCGGCCCTGCTGGACACCGCACTCGCACGGGCCGCCGATCCGGCCGGCGAGGGGACGCGTGTGTTCGTGCGTTCGATGGCCGACAGTGCCCGCGCCGAGGCCGAGGCGAGTGACCGCCTGCGCCGCGCCGGGATCGCGCCGCGGCCGCTCGAGGGTCTGCCGATCTCGATCAAGGACCTGTTCGACGTGCGCGGACAGGTGACCACCGCCGGCTCGCGGGTGATGGCCGGTGAGCCGCCGGCCGCCACCGACGCCCCGGTGGTCGCCCGGCTGCGCGCCGCCGGCGCGGTGCTGGTCGGCCGCACCAACATGACCGAGTTCGCGTTCTCCGGGATCGGCATCAACCCGCATTACGGCACCCCGGCCAACCCCTGGGACCGCGAGACCAGGCGGATCCCGGGCGGCTCGTCGTCGGGGGCGGCGGTCGGTGTCGCCGACGGCATGGCGGCGGTCGGCATCGGCTCCGACACCGGCGGGTCGGTGCGCATCCCGAGCGGCCTGTGCGGCCTGGCCGGCTTCAAGCCGACGCAGCGCCGGGTCCCCACCGCCGGCGCCTGCGCGCTGTCGACCACCCTCGATTCGATCGGGCCGCTGGCGCCCACGATCGCCTGCGCCGCCCGGGTGCACCAGGTGATGGCCGGCGAGCCGGTGCGGCCGATCGCCCGGCGCGAGGTGAGGGGCCTGCGCCTGGCGGTGCCGCAGAGCATCGTGCTCGAGGACATGGATGCCACCACGGCGCGCACCTTCGAGGCGGCGCTGTCGCGTCTGTCGGCCGCCGGTGCCGTGATCACCGAGCTGCCGTTCCGCGAACTGCTGGAGATTCCGGCGGCCAACGCCAAGGGCGGTTTCGCCGCCGTCGAATGCTACGAGATGCATGGCCGCCACGTGCTGCGCGACCCGGATGCCTTCGACCAGCGGGTGCTGCAGCGGATCCGCCGCGCGGTCGAGCAGTCGGCGGTCGAGTACATCACCCTGGTGCGCCGGCGGGCCGAGATCCAGGCGCTGTGCAACGCCGTCACCCTGCCGTTCGATGCGGTGGTGATGCCGACGACGGCGCGGGTGGCGCCGCCGATCGCCGAGCTGGAGGCGAGCGACGAGGCCTTCGGACGGTTCAACCTGCTGATGCTGCGCAACCCGGCCATCGGCAACTTCCTCGACCGCTGTGCCGCCACGGTGCCGGTGCACGAGCCGGGATCGGCGCCGGTGGGGCTGATGCTGATGGGCGAGACCATGGCCGATGACGCATTGCTGTCGGCGGCGGCGGCGGTCGAGGCGGTGTTCCGCTGACCGGCACGCAATATTTTTGGAATTATTCCAGTTTTTCAAAGTCTTGTGAGAGCGCCTTGGCGCCCCCATGTCGAAGGCGTAGCGTATTCAGTCCGGGCCTATTCCGACCCGGACCGGCAGAAAGGAGGTGCGTATGACCACCACCGATCGGATCGACAGCCTGCGTTCCCGTCATGCGACGCTCGAGTCCAAGCTGGAGGACGAAGAGCGTCGACCCTACCCCGACGACGGGGCTGTGCACGATCTCAAGCGCCAGAAACTCGCCATAAAGGACGAGATCGCCCGCCTGGAGCGCGTTTAGCCGAGACTCTCCCACCCTGCCACAACCGCCGGCCCTGAGAGCAGGGTCGGCATCGAAGCCCGCCTTTCGGCCTGGAAGGCGGGCTTTGCTGTTCGGGGGGCCGTCTACGCCTGCTTCGCCCGCTCGCGCAGCACGAATTTCTGCACCTTGCCGGTCGAGGTCTTCGGCAACTCGCCGAACACCACCGTGCGCGGGCATTTGAAGCGCGCGAGATGCTGCCTGCAGAACGCGATGATCTCCTCGTCGGTCGCAGTGGCGTCGGGGCGCAGGGTGACGAAGGCGCAGGGCGTCTCGCCCCATTTCTCGTCCGGCCGGGCGACCACCGCCGCTTCCAGCACCGCCGGATGCCGGTACAGCACGCCCTCGACCTCGATGGTCGAGATGTTCTCGCCGCCGGAGATGATGATGTCCTTGGAGCGGTCCTTCAGCTCGACATAGCCGTCGGGGTGCAGCACGCCGAGGTCGCCGGTGTGGAACCAGCCGCCCTTGAACGCCTTGTCGGTGGCCGAGGGGTTCTTCAGGTAGCCCTTCATGACGACGTTGCCGCGCATGAACACCTCGCCCATCGTGGCGGCGTCGGCCGGCACCGGCTCCAGCGTCTCGGGGTCGGCTACCATCAGCCCTTCCAGCACCGGATAGCGCACGCCCTGCCGGGCCTTCAGGTCGGCCTGCGCCTCGATCGGCCGGCTGCTCCACTCGTCCTGCCAGGCGCAGACCACGGCCGGGCCGTATACTTCGGTCAGGCCGTAGACATGGGTGACCTCGATGCCGAGCCGGTCCATCCCCTCCAGCACCGCCGCCGGCGGCGCCGAGGCGGCGGTCATCATCTGCACCGCCTGCGGGAACGCGCGGCGCACCGCGTCCGGGGCATTCAGCAGCATCGACATGATGATCGGGGCGCCGCACAGATGCGTGACGCCCTCGTCCGCGAAGGCGTCGTAGATCGCCTTGGCCTCCACCTTGCGCAGGCAGACATGGGTCCCGGCCTGGGCGGTGATGGTCCAGGGGAAGCACCAGCCGTTGCAGTGGAACATCGGCAGCGTCCACAGATACACCGGGTGCATCTTCATGCCCCAGACCAGCACGTTGCCGAGCGCGTTCAGATAGGCGCCGCGGTGGTGGTAGACGACGCCCTTGGGGTCGCCGGTGGTGCCGCTGGTGTAGTTCAGCGCGATGGCGTCCCACTCGTCGCCCGGCCGCGTGCCGCGGTACCCGGGGTCGCCGGCCGCCAGGAAGCTCTCGTAATCGGTCTCGCCGAGCCGCTCGCCGCCCGGCCCCTCGCTGTCGTCGACGTCGATGACCATCAGTTCGCGGCGGGCCGGATCACGGCGGACCAGGCCGAGGGCGGCCTTGATGGTCGGGGCGAACTCGGTATCGGTCAGCAGGATGCGCGCCTCGGCGTGGTCGAGCATGAAGGCGAGCGCCTCGGCATCGAGCCGGGTGTTCAGCATGTTCAGCACCGCGCCGGTCATCGGCACGCCGTGCGCCGCCTCGAACGCCTCCGGCGTGTTCGTCAGCATGGCCGCGACGGTGTCGCCCTTGCCGACCCCGCGGGCCGCCAGTGCCGAGCCGAGCCGACGGCAGCGCTCGGCGGCCTCCGCCCAACTGTAACGCCGCCGGCCGTGCGCCACGGCCAGCCGCGACGGGAACACCGCGGCGGTGCGGTCGAGGAACGACAGCGGCGTCAGCGGGACGTGGTTGGCGGGGGACTTGTCGAGGTCGGTCTCGTAGGGATTGTCGCTCATGCGGGCTTCCTCGTCGGCGGACCGGCCAGCGGTACGAGGTCGACCCTAGCCGCGTGCCGCCGTTCCGGCAACGCGGTGGCCGAAGATGCAATGGACCGTAATCCCACAGCGAGGGACGATGAACGCCCATCCCCTCGACTATGGTGCTCGCATATGTCTGAGCGGCGGGTGGATCCCGGCTCTCCGCGGCTTCCCCCGGACTTGGATCCGGGGCGGGATGAGGAAGGTGAGAGTTTTCGCTATATCCTCATCCCGGCCGGACCCCGGGTTAAACCCGGGGGGAGAGCCGGGATCCAGATTGTGACGGGCACTTCAAGCATCTGAATCGGCTCGGCCGCCCCCCGCTACTTGATCACCGCGCAGCCGATGCGCGCGCCGGCGCCGCCGATCGGCTGCGAAGCATGGTCGTCCTCGCCTGCATGCATGACGAAGGCCGAGCCGTCGGCATCGCGCAGGCCCTCAGCACCGGTGAGCGGCGTCGGGGACGACACCTCGGCGTTGACCGAGCCGTCGGCCGCGGCGAACACGTTGGGCAGGTCGCCGGCATCGGGTCCTTCGGGATTGAGCAGGCCGTGCTTCTTGCCGCCGTGGTTCACATGCGACTTCGATGCCTGGAACTTCTCGTGGTCGGAGCAGTCGCCGACGGCGTGAAAGTGGACGCCATGCCAGCCCGGGGTGACGGCGCCGGCGGGAATGGTGATGCGCAGCACCGTCGGCCCGCTGCCGCCGCGCAGCGTCACCTTGCCGATCTCCTTGCCGTCGTTGCCGAGCAGCGGCGCCTCCAGCGATTCGACGGCCTGCGCCCTGGCTGCGGCCAGGGGTGCCAGCATTGCGCCCGCCAGGGCGATCAAGAACAGCTTTCGCATCGAAGTCCTCCCGACCGGTGCCGTCCGGGCGGCCTGACCATGGGCACCCGAACGCGTGTACGGCGAATTCTAGACCGAACGCGCGGCATCGGCGAATGTTCCAGGGCGAAGGTTCCCTGCAAAAGAAATTAAATAATTAGGAATAAAACATCACCTCTACTTACAAATGAAAGCAATATTACCATATAATAACTCCTAAGACATGAAATCCCTGAAAAGCATCCGGTCGATCTTCCGGGCTTCCTTCTCCGTCCGGTCACGTCGGGCGCGACGGAAGGGCTCGATCCCTGAACCTCGCCTGACCTCGCTGGAGAACTCTCATGAACACGTTCCGCGGACTCACGATCGTCGCCGTCGCACTGGCCTCGGCGCTCGCGCTCGGTGCCTGCGCCGAGACCAAAACCAGCCAGAGCACCGGCGCCTATATCGACGACACCGTGATCACCACCAAGGTCAAGACGGCGATCCTGGAGGATCCGGCGCTGAAGGTGATGCAGATCCAGGTCGAGACCAACCAGAACGTGGTGCAGCTGAGCGGCTTCGTCGACTCGCAGCAGACGGCCGCGCGCGCCGGGACGGTCGCCCGCGGCGTCGAGGGCGTCTCCTCGGTGCGCAACGACCTCATCGTGAAGTAGGGCCCGGCGCCGGTCGCGCGCCACGACGTCCATCACCACGACATCCACCACAACACGACCTTCCGGGAGACCCGCCATGAAGCGTTCCATCCTCGTCCTTGCCGTCGCGCTGTCGGCCGCCACCCTCGCCGCCTGCGGCAACACCACCGGCGACCGCGCGCTCAGCGGCGCCGGCATCGGTGCCGGCGTGGGCCTCGTTGGCGGCGCCCTGGTCGGCGCCCCCGTCACCGGTGCGGCGATCGGTGCCGCCGCCGGTGCTGGCACCGGCGCCCTGACCGACCAGGAGCAGATCGACCTCGGCAAGCCGGTCTGGAAGTAACCGCTCCCGACGGCCGGGGCGACGATCCATCGCGCCCCGGCCGCCCTCGCCCCTGCTGACATCCCGCCCCGACCGCGTCAGGATCGTCGCCAAGACGATCGCCGGCCGCATCGCGCCGCGACACGGTTGCAGGGGAGGACACATGGGCCGCTTCCATGAGATCTACCGCCACTCGCTGGCCGACCCCGACGGCTTCTGGGGCAAGGCCGCCGAGGACATCGTGTGGACGAAGCGCTGGGACCGGGTGCTCGACGACACCCGCTCGCCCTTCACCCGCTGGTTCGACGGTGGCGAGACCAACACCTGCTATAATGCGATCGATCGCCATGTCGCGGCCGGGCGGGGCGCGCAGGCGGCACTGATCTACGACAGCCCGGTCACCGGCACCGTCCAGAGCTTCACCTACGCCGAGATGCAGCAGCGGGTGGCGCGCTTCGCCGGGGCGCTGCGGGCGCTCGGCGTCGGCTATGGCGACCGCGTGATCCTGTACATGCCGATGATCCCCGAGGCGCTGGTGGCGATGCTGGCGACCGTGCGGATCGGCGCCGTCCACTCGGTGGTGTTCGGCGGCTTCGCGGCCAAGGAGCTGGCGACCCGCATCGACGATGCCAGGCCGAAGATCATCGTCTCGGCGTCCTGCGGCATCGAGGGCCAGCGGGTGCTGCCCTACAAGCCGCTGCTCGACCGGGCGATCGAACTGTCGGCACACAAGCCGGAGCGCTGCGTGATCAAGCAGCGTCCCCAGGCCGAGGCGACGCTGGTCGCCGGCCGCGACCTGACCTGGGAGGACGCCGAGGCCGGGGTGGTGCTCGCGGACTGCGTGCCGGTCAAGGCCACCGACCCCGCCTACATCCTCTACACCTCGGGCACCACCGGCCAGCCGAAGGGCGTGGTGCGCCCGACCGGCGGCCATCTGGTCGCGCTGAAGTGGTCGATGAAGAACATCTACGACATCGACCCGGGCGACGTGTACTGGGCGGCGTCCGACGTCGGCTGGGTGGTCGGCCACTCCTACATCGTCTATGCGCCGCTGCTGCAGGGCTGCACCACGGTGCTGTACGAGGGCAAGCCGGTCGGCACGCCCGATGCCGGCGCGTTCTGGCGGGTGATCGCCGAGCACAAGGTCAAGGTGATGTTCACCGCCCCGACCGCGATCCGCGCCATCAAGAAGGAGGATCCGGACGGCAAGCTGCTGGCGAACTACGACCTGTCGCAGTTCCGCGCGCAGTTCCTGGCCGGCGAGCGCTGCGATCCGGACACCCTGAAATGGTGCCAGGACAAGCTGAAGGTCCCGACGGTCGATCACTGGTGGCAGACCGAGACCGGCTGGCCGATCGCCGCCAACTGCCTCGGCATCGAGGAACTGCCGTACAAGCCCGGCTCGCCGACGCATCCGGTGCCGGGCTGGGACGTGCAGGTACTCGCTCCCGACTGCACGCCGGTGAAGCCGAACGAGATCGGCGCCATCTCGATCAGGCTGCCGCTGCCGCCGGGGGCGCTGTCCACCTTGTGGAACAACGATGAGCGCTTCGTGCAGAGCTACATGAGCGAATACCCCGGCTACTACCAGACCGGCGATGCCGGGATCATCGACGAGGACGGCTACCTGCACGTCATGACCCGCACCGACGACATCATCAACGTCGCCGGGCACCGGCTGTCGACCGGCGGCATGGAGGAGGTGCTGGCCAGCCACCCGGACGTCGCCGAATGTGCGGTGATCGGCGTCGCCGACGACCTCAAGGGCCAGGTGCCGCTGGGCTTTCTGGTGCTGAAGGATGGCGTGAACAAGCCGCACGACCAGGTGGTGGCCGAGGTGGTGGCGATGGTGCGTGACCGCATCGGCCCGGTCGCCGCCTTCAAGGTGGCGACCGTGGTGCAGCGCCTGCCGAAGACCCGCTCCGGCAAGATCCTGCGCGGCACCATGCAGAAAATCGCCGATGGCCAGGACCCGGCCGTGCCGGCGACCATCGACGATCCGCTGATCCTGGGCGAGATCGCCCGGTCGCTGGAGCAGGTCGGTTACGCGAGGAAGGGGTGAAGAGCATGCGCCTGCTGGACAAGGTCGCGGTCGTCACCGGTGCGGCGCGCGGCATCGGGGCGGCGATCGCCGAGCGGTTCGCCGCCGAGGGGGCCAGGGTCGTGGTCGCCGACATGGACCCGCTGGCCGGCGACGAGACGGTCGGCCGGATCAAGGCGGCGGGCGGCGAGGCCCGCTTCGTCGCCTGCGACGTCACCAGTCGCGCCCAGGTGTCGAGCCTGATGGACCGGGCGATCGAGGCCTATGGGTCGCTGGACGTGGTGGTCGCCAATGCCGGGATCATCCACAACACGCCGTTCCTGGAACTCGATGACGCCACCTTCGACCGGGTGATCGCGGTCAACCTGAAGGGCGTGTTCTACACCGGCCAGGAAGCGGCCCGCCGCATGGTCGCGCGCGGCGTGAAGGGCATCATCGTCAACACCGCCTCGGTCAACGCGGTGATCGTCCCGCTCGGCCTGGCCGCCTACAACGCCTCGAAAGGCGGGGTGAACCAGCTCACCAAGACCATGGCGGTCGAGCTGGCTCGCCACGGCATCCGGGTCAACGCCATCGGTCCCGGCAGCGTGGCGACCGACCTGTTCCGCGCCGGCACCCTGACCGATCCCGAGGCGATGGACCGCGTGCGCAGCCGCACCCCGCTCGGCCGTCCGGCCGAGCCGTACGAGATCGCCGGGGCGGCGCTGTTCCTGGCAACCGACGACAGCGCCTATTTCACCGGGCAGACGATCTACCCCGACGGCGGCCGGCTGGCGCTCAGCCACGTGATGCCGAAGGAGTAGGGTGCGAGCCGACCGCGGCGGCGATGAAACAAATGTCCCGCGATCACCGTCTATAGGCAATGCACCGGCCCGAGGCAGCCGCCGGGCGGGTTCCGGTGTTTCGGGTCGGGAGTGGGGGTGACGACAACGAGCTGGGTGTCCAGATGCGTCGCGCCAACAGAACCGCCTTTTCCCGCAAGCGTCCGCCGGCCGAGTGGGAGCGTGGCTTTGCCGTGATCGCCGGCGATGGCCGTTCCGAACCATCCGCCGAACGCCCGGAGGCTCGGCGTGCGACCGGAGCGCCTGCAGGATCGGCCGGTGCGGAAAGTGCCGGGAGCGACAGCGCCTACACTGCGGACCCGTGGACTGCGGGTCCTTGGACCGCGGGCTGGCCGGACGGCGAGCCGTCCGCGTCGATCCCCCCGGAGCGCGAAGTGCCGCAGCCGGAGTTCGGGACCTTCGCCGACATAGCCGGAGGGCGGCCGGACGCGGATCAGCCGGCACCGCCACAAGCGCCAGCGGCCGACCGTGGGTTTCCGCGCCGTCCCCATCGGGCGCCGCAGGCGTGGCTGCGCCGGCCCGCCTGGACGGTGGCTTTGGCACGGCCGCTGCCCATTCCCCTGCGGCCGGCGCTGTTCGCCGCGGCGATCGTCGGAGTCTCGGGCATGGCTGCCGCCTATCTGGCCGTAGGGCCGGGCCTCCTGCCGCACGGCGATCGGACCCTGGTCGAACTGCCGAGCGTGCCGGCGGCACCGCGGGGCGGTGTGGAGCGGCAGACGGTCACCCTCGCACGTCCGGCGATCGAGACGGTACGGCCGCCGCTCCATCCGGACCATGTCGCCGCGGCGACCACGGCAGCGCCAGCCCTCGTGCCGTCCAGCACGGCGGCCGAACCTGCGCTCGAGGGCAGGGTGGAGCCGGTCGAGCCAACACTCCACCCAGCGGAGACGCGGGCGCTCGCCGCGCTGGCGCCGCAGTCGACGGGCGGATCTGTCGATCCTGCAAGTGCTGTGGCGGTGCGGCCGGTGCCGCCTGCCGCCGCCGAGCCGGTTACCGCAATGACGGTGGCGACGCCGCCGGATGATGCCGCCCCTGCCGATTCCCCGGCTCCCCCGCTGCCGGCACCGAGCGGACTCGTCGCCAGCGTGCAACGCGGCTTGGCCGACGCCGGGCTGGATCCCGGTCCGGTGGACGGGATCCAGGGGAGCAAGACCCGCGCGGCAGTCACCGCGTACCAGCGAAGCATCGGCGAGAATGCCGACGGCGAGATCGATATCGCCTTGCTCGCCAGCCTGGCGGGCGCCGGTCATCTGCAGGAGGGCGAGGCGCGGCGGCCGGTCGGCGTGCCGACGCGAACCGCGGCCGGGCGCTTCGACCCGGTCGGCGAACTGATTGCCAGGACCGTTCCAGCGGCTTCCGGTCCGGCGAATGCCGGCAACGCGGCGACCGGACGTCCTGCCGCGGCGGTGACGGGAACAGAGCAGGTCGCGGCGATGACGCCTCCCCAGCCCGCCCGTACGGGCGTGGCAGCGAGAGCCCAGCAGCCCGAGCGAAGCGAAACCAGGGTATCCCGCGAAGTTGGACCCATCGAAGGGGTGGCATCGGCCATCCGGCAGATCTTCGGCCTGATCGTCAGCGAGCGCACGACCGCCATCGCCGAGGCGCCGGGCCCGGACGGTCCGGGCGGGGCTTCCGATGCCGGCGGCGACTCAGGTGACGGCGGCGGTTCGGCTGGCGGCTCCGGCGGCGGCGGCTCTGGTGGCGGCGGCTCTGGCGGCGGCTCTGGCGGCGGTTCCGGTGGTGGCGGTTCCGGTGGCGGCTCCGGCGGTGGCGGGTCCGGCGGTGGTGGCTCCAGCGGTGGCGACTCCGGTGGCGGTGGCTCTGGTGGCGGCGGCTCCGGTGGTGGCGGCTCTGGCGGTGGGTCCGGTGGTGGCGGGTCCGGTGGTGGCGGGTCCGGTGGTGGTGGCTCCGGTGGTGGCGGGTCCGGTGGCGGTGGCTCCGGCGGTGGTGGCTCCGGTGGTGGTGGCTCCGGCGGTGGCGGCTCCGGTGGTGGTGGCTCCGGTGGCGGTGGCTCCGGCGGTGGCGGCTCCGGCGGTGGTGGCTCCGGCGGTGGCGGCTCCGGTGGTGGCGGCTCTGGCGGTGGCGGCTCTGGCGGTGGCGGCTCCGGTGGCGGCGGCTCCGGTGGTGGCGGCTCCGGTGGTGGCGGCTCTGGCGGTGGCGGCTCTGGCGGCGGCTCCGGTGGCGGCGGCTCTGGCGGTGGCGGCTCCGGTGGTGGCGGGTCCGGCGGTGGCCGAGGGTAGGCGGCCGCTACAGCGCCTTCCGATACATGATGAACCCCGGCATCTCTGCGACGGCGTCATAGAGGCGCCGGGCGGTCGTGTTGGATTCGTGAGTGTGCCAGTAGACCCGCGCGACGCCGGCTCCGGCGGCGCGCTCGTACACTGCCTCGATCAGGTTCCGTCCGATCCCCCGGCCGCGGGTTGCCGGATCGGTGAACAGGTCCTGCAGGTAGCACAGGGGCCCGAGCATGGTCGTGCTGCGGTGGAACAGGTAGTGGACCAGGCCGAGCAGCCGCCCTTCCTGCTCGGCAACGAGGGCGTGCATGGGCTCGTAGGCATCGAAGAAGCGGCTCCAGGTGGCTCGGGTGACAGCTTCCGGCAGCGCCGTCGGGCCGCTGCGCCCATAGAAGGCATTGTAGCCATCCCACAATGGCAGCCATTGCTGAAAGTCGTTCTCCGCCACCGGCCGGATGATCATCGGACAGTCCTCGCTTGACGTTGGATTGTCGAACTATCTGATTTATGTCCTGCGTATAGGGCCAAACCTGATGCCTCGCGCGGATCCAATCCGGCTCTTGGCCCGTCGGCGGCATCCGGCTTGGCGCTAACCGCCGCAGCGGAGTCGTGGCATCGGGAGGGAATGATCCGCCCGCCAAGGAGCCCCTGATGACCGCCCGCACCAACGATCTCGGCCAGCCGATCGGCGAACCGGTCCCCGGCTGGATGCCGCGCCCGCGGCCGCCGCGCACCGCGATGCTCGGCCGCAGCGTGCGGCTGGAGCCGTTGCGCCTGTCCGAGCACGCGGAGTCGATGTTCGAGGCGGTCTCCGAGGATGTCGAGGGGCGGATGTGGACCTATCTGGCGGTCGGACCGTTCGGCCGGGATCGCGCCGGCTTCGACAAGTGGATCGCGCAGTGCGAGGTCAGCGAGGATCCGCTGTTCTTCGCGGTGATCGAGCAGGCGACCGGGCGCTGCCTGGGCTATGCCAGCTACCTGCGGATCGACCCGGCCGCCGGTGCCATCGAGGTCGGTCACATCACCATGTCACCGGCGCTGCAGCGCACGGTCATGGCGACCGAGACCATGTTCCTGATGATGGCGCGGGTGTTCGACGAACTCGGCTACCGGCGCTACGAGTGGAAATGCGACAGCCTGAATGCGCCGTCACGCACCGCCGCCAAGCGGCTGGGCTTCCAGTATGAGGGGCTGTTCCGGCAGGCCACCCTTTACAAGGGCCGCAGCCGCGACACCGCCTGGTTCTCGATCATCGACAAGGAGTGGCCGGCGCTGAAGGCGGCCTTCACGCGCTGGCTCGACCCGGCGAATTTCGATGCCGAGGGCCGGCAGCGCGAGAGCCTGTCGGACTTGACCGCGGCCGCCGGCACCCACCAGCCGCACCCCTGATGCCGGCAGCCGTGGCCGCCAGCCCGAGGCTCTGACGCGCGGCGGTCACGGCAGCTCGCTGATCGACTCCAGCTGCTGCTCCGGCGGTACCTGGCTGCCGCCGGACTTCTCGATGGCGGAGTCGAGGTCGCGCTGGCTGCACAGGCCCAGGAACACCGGATGCCGCGGCTGGATGTTCGGGCTGTTCCAGTGCGAGCGCTCGCGGATCTTGTTGATGGTGTCCTTGGTGGTGCCGATCAGCCGGGCGATCTGCGCATCCTTGAGCTGCGGGTGATGCTTGACCAGCCAGGCGATCGCATCCGGCTTGTCGCCGCGCTTGGCGATCGGGATGTACTTGGGGCCCTTGGTCTTCTGCACCGGCTTGGGAAGGTCGCTGGTCGCCATCCGCAGGCGCGCCTTCGGGTCGCCCTCGCAGCGGGTGATCTCCGCCCGGGTGACCTGGTTCGCCATGACCGGATCGAAGCCCTGGATGCCGGCCGACACCTCGCCGTCCGCGATCGCCTGGACCTCCAGCGGGTGGAGACCGACGAACGCCGCGATCTGCTCGAAGGTGAGCCCGGTGTTGTCGATGAGCCACACGGCGGTGGCCTTCGGCATGAGCGGTTGCGCCATGATGTCCTCTCCTCGCCGCGGCGTCACCGACGTCGACGCCCGGCTGCAGTCCAAGTCAAGGTGTCGGGATTCGTGTCCCTATATAGGGATTTCCGAATCCAGCGGCAAAGGTTTATGTGGACTTCTTGGCGCTTACGCGTCAGGCGCGCAGAGCGCGCGGTCGACCTCCAAGACCAGCTTTCCGATCACCGTGTCGCCGGCCAGCAGGGCGTGCGCCGCGTCGGCTTCGGCGAGCGGAAATGTCGTGTGAATGATCGGCTCGACCTCGCGCCGGGCGATCCGCGGCCACAGCCGGGCGAACACCGCCTCGGCGATCAGCCCCATCTGCACGGCGTTGCGGTCCCGCAGGGTCGAGCCGGTGAGGGTCAGGCGCTTGCGCACCATGGCGCGCAGGTCCAGCTCGGCGATGCTGCCGCCGAGAAAGCCGATGCTGACCAGCCGGCCTTCATCCGCGAGCACCCGCAGGTTCGATCGGAAGTGCGAGGCTCCGACCGGATCGAGCACCAGGTCGGCGCCGGCCGACTGGGCATGGATTTCGCTCGCCCAGTCCTCGGTGCGGTGGTCGAACGCCCGCTCGGCCCCCAGGGCCTCGCAGGCGGCGCGCTTGGCGGCGGTCCCGGCGGTGGCGAAGACCCGGCAGCCGAGCGCGCGGGCGAGCTGGACGGCGAAGCTGCCGATCCCGCCGGCGGCGGCGTGGATCAGCACCGACTTCGGCCGTTCGAGGTCGCCGCGCACCACCAGGTTGTCCCACACCGTGAATGCCGCCTGCGGCAGGGCCGCGGCCTCGACCATGTCCAGATCGCCCGGCACCGGCAGCACGCAGGATCGAGGCGCCACCACGTATTCGGCATAGCCGCCGCCGGTAAGCAGCGCACAGACCCGGTCGCCCGGCGTCGGCACCGGCGTGGCCAGGGGCGGAGCGAGGGACAGTCCGTCGTCCGGCACCACCTCCTCGACGATCCCGGAAACCTCCAGCCCGGGCACGTCGGTGGCGCCGGCCGGGAAAGCGCGGCCGCCGCACAGGTCGGCCCGGTTGAGGCCGGCCGCGACGACCCGGATCAGGACCTCGTCGCGGCCCGGCCGCGGCACCGGTCGCTCGACGACCGCCGTCGCGCCGGAACCGTCGGGAATCACGGCTCTCATGGTGTCGGGTCGGCTCATCGCGGTGCTCGCTCGTGCGGTGATCTGTGGTGGGGTGATCGGCGGTGGGGTGATCGGCGGTGCCGAGTCGATTTAGCATAGCTGCTCCGCCCCCGGCAGCGCAGCTGCAGGGGCGGTCGTGATCCGCCTGGAGGTGAAGCATGGAACTCGATGACCTGGAACCCCGCAACAAGACGAAGAAGCCCAAGGACCTGTCGAACTGGAGTGTCGAGGACCTCGAGGCCTACATCGCCGCGATGGAGGCCGAGATCGCCCGCGCCCGGGACTCGATCGCCCGCAAGAAGGGGGTGGCGTCGGCGGCCGACGCGCTGTTCAAGCGCTGACGGTTTCGCTTGGGTGCCGCGTCCGCTGTTTGGTCTGGACATCCGCCGGGGATTCGCCGTATTGCCCCGCGCCAGATCGGGAGCGACGTGACGGCTTGACCGTCGGCGGGGTGGTCGCTAGCGTCGATCGAAGCAAGTTGAGCAGGGAGCTCACGGCGAAAGCCCGGGCGGGGCCGCGGAAGACGCGGCCCCGTAACCGTGCCGGCAGCCTCAGTCGGTGTCGCCGCCGAGGTAACGCTGCGCGGCGGATCGCTCCCGCAGACGCTCGAAGTACCGCTGCACCGCCACGAAGGCCGGTCGATCGATCGGGGCCTGGAGCCAGCGGTTCACCGACAACCCGATGACGATGTCGGCGACCGTGAAGGCGTCGCCGCATGCATAGGGGCCGAAGCGCGCCAGTTGCGCTTCCAGCAGCGCCAGCATCGCCGTCCAGTCCCGCAGCGATCCGGCGACCTGCGCGGCGCTGCCGGCCTGCGGGCTGCGCCGGACCAGGGCCTGGAAGGCGACCCGCCAGGCCGCGTTGAACTCGGTCGCCTGCCAGTCCATCGCCTCTTCGACCCGGGCCCTGGCCAACGGCGCCGCCGGCAGCAGGTCGGTCCGGCCATGCCGGGCCGCCAGGTAGCGCACGATGGTGTTCGACTCGGTGAGGACGGCGTCGCCGTCGATCAGCACCGGCACCAGCCCCTTCGGGTTGAACGCCAGGAACTCAGGATCGCAGGTCGGCCGACCGCCCGACCCCCACTCCTCCTGGCGATAATCGAGGCCGATCTCGTCACAGGCCCAGAGTACCTTGCGGACGTTGATCGACCGGGACCTGCCGAGGATGCGCAGCATGGCGGTCAGGCCTCCCAGAACGGCTTTGCGCTCTCGCGCCGGACCATCGTCGGGTTCAGACCGGTGTCACGCATCTGCTCGGGGGTCAGCGACGCCAGCTCGTGCCGGGTGCGCGCCCGGTGCAGCCAGAGCCGAAGGGTCGCCAGGGTGTCGCCTGCCGCCGACATGAGCGCGGGCAGCGGTAGATCGAGCCGGAGGATATGGCGGCGGTGGGGGATCGACATGGCCGGAACTCGCTGATGCCGGGGGTGGGTTGCCGGGTCACGATTGATCCAGTACAAAATTCGGTGCAATCAATATATTGAACTCGGTGCAATAATGGTGGCAGCCAGCTACGCGACGTTCGTCGACCAGATCGCCAGCGAGATTGCCGCGGGAAGCCTGCGGCCCGGCGACCGGCTGCCGCCGCAGCGCGAGTTCGCCTACGCCAAGGGGATCGCCGCCTCCACCGCCGGCCGCGTCTACGCCGAGTTGCTGCGCCGCGGGCTGGTGGTCGGCGAGGTCGGGCGCGGCACCTTCGTGGCCGGCCGGAACGCCAGCGACGGGCCGGCGGCGCGGGAGCCTCAGGACGGACCGATCGACCTGGAGTTCAACTTTCCCACCGTCGCCGGGCAGGGCCGGCTGATCGCCCGGTCGCTGGCCGGGCTGCAGCGCCCGGACGCCATGGCCGCCGCCGTCGGCCCGGTCACCAGGCGGCGGCTGGACGCGGCGCGTGCCGTGACCGCCGGCTTCCTGGCCTCGCCGGGAGTCGCGGGGCAGGGATGGCGGCCCGTCGAGGACGCCCTGGTGTTCACCGGATCCGGCCGTCAGTCGATCGCCGCCGCGGTGTCGACCCTGGTGCCGGTCGGCGGCCGCCTCGCGGTCGAGGCCATGACCTACCCGATGGTGAAGAGCATCGCCGCCCGGCTTGGGGTGACGACGGTGCCGATCGCGCTGGATGCCGAAGGGCCGCGCCCCGACCTGGTCGAGCGGGCGCACCGGGCTGGTGCCCTCCAGGCGCTCTACCTGCAGCCGGTGCTGCACAACCCGCTCGGCCACACCATGGGTCCGGAACGTCGCCGCCACATCCTGCGTCTCGCGGCCCGTCTCGACATCCCGATCATCGAGGACATGGTCTACGGCTTCCTCGGCGACGGCGTGCCGCTGGCGGCGGAGGCGCCCGACCGCTGCCTCGTCGTCGACAGCTTGTCGAAACGGCTGGCACCGGGCATCGCGGTCGGTCTGCTGCACGTGCCGCGGGCGATCCGCGACCGGGTCGCCGCCACGGTGCGCGGCGGCGCCTGGACGGTGTCGCCACTGGCGCTGGAGGCCGGCATGCGGCTGCTGGCCGACGGCACGGCGGCCGAGGTGGTGCAGTTGAAACGCGCCGACGCCCGGGCCCGGCAGGCGATCGTCGCGGAGGCGCTCGCAGAGCACGATCTCCACACCGATCCACGGTCCTATCATGTCTGGCTGACTCTGCCGGAAGGCTGGCGTTCGGAACGGTTCGCCGCGGTCGCGGCGCGTGCCGGCATCGCGATCACGCCGTCCAGCGCCTTCGCCGTCGCACCCGGGCATGCGCCGAACGCCGTCCGGCTGGCGCTCGGCCTGCCGTCGCACGACGAGCTTCGCCAGGCCGCGCAGCGCCTGGCCGGGCTGCTGGATCGGCACCCCGACGATGCCGACGTGACGGAGTGACGATCGCGGAGGTCTTCGCGCGACGTTCCCGCTCCATCCGGCGATGGCATCCGCTACGATGACATCCGCTATATTGGCGGCCGACCGCCAAACGCCGAGGAGCATCGAGCATGGGCACGGACGGCAACGTCTTCGGCTTCGACACCCTGAGCCTGCATGCCGGCCAGCAGCCGGATCCCACGACCGGCGCCCGCGCGGTGCCGATCTACCAGACGACGTCCTACGTGTTCCGTGACGTCGACCACGCCGCGTCGCTGTTCAACCTGGAACGCGCCGGGCACATCTACTCGCGGATCTCCAACCCGACCGTCGCGGTGCTGGAGGAGCGGGTGGCGGCGCTGGAGGGCGGTGTCGGCGCGGTGGCGACGGCCAGCGGCCACGCGGCGCTGTTCCTGGCGATCTCGACGCTGATGGGGCAGGGCGGCCACATCGTCGCATCCTCGGCGCTGTATGGCGGCAGCCACAACCTGTTCAGCCACACCCTGCCGCGCTTCGGCATCACCACCACCAAGGTGCATCCGCGCGACCATGACGGCTTCCGCAAGGCGATCCGGCCCGAGACCCGCCTGCTGTTCGGCGAGACCATCGGCAACCCCGGCCTGGAGGTCATGGACATCGCCGCACTGGCGGCGATTGCGCATGAGGCCGGCGTACCGCTGCTGGTCGACAGCACCTTCGCGACCCCGCATCTGTGCCGGCCGATCGACCACGGCGCCGACATCGTGCTGCATTCGGCCACCAAGTGGCTCGGCGGGCATGGCGTGGCGATCGGCGGCGTGCTGGTCGACGGCGGCACCTTCGACTGGGAGGCGTCGGGCAAGTTCCCGACCCTGACCGAGCCCTACGCCGGCTACCACGGCCTCGACTTTGCCGAGGAGTTCGGGCCGCAGGCCTTCGTCATGCGCGCCCGCGCCGAGGGCCTGCGCGACTTCGGCGCCTGCCTCAGCCCTGCCAACGCCTTCCACATCCTGCAGGGCATCGAGACCCTGCCGCTGCGCATGGACCGGCACGTGGCCAACGCCCGCGCCGTGGCAGCCTTCCTGGCGGCGGCCGAGGAGGTCGCCTGGGTCGCCTATCCGGAGCTCGACTCGCATCCCGACAAGGCGCTGGCCGCCCGGCTGCTGCCGAAAGGCGCGGGATCGATGCTGGCGTTCGGCATCAAGGGTGGCCGGGCGGCCGGCCGCACCTTCATCGAGCGGCTGCAGCTGTGGTCGCATCTCGCCAATGTCGGCGACGCCAAGTCGCTGGTCATCCATCCCGCCAGCACCACCCATCAGCAGATGGACGCCGCCACCATGGCGGCAGCCGGGCTGTCGGAGGACCTGGTGCGGCTCTCGGTCGGGCTGGAGGATCCCAAGGACCTGGTCGACGACCTGAAGCAGGCGTTGCGGGCGGCCACCCGTGTCGTGAAGGCGGCCTGACCATGCGCTTCGAGATGGATGGCCGTACCGTTTTCGCGGCGACCGGCGGACGGCCGTTCGACCCGTCGCGGCCGGCGCTGGTCTGCCTGCACGGGGCCGGCATGGACCACACCGTGTGGGCCATGCAGACCCGCTACTTCGCGCATCACGGCTGGTCTGTGCTGGCCCTCGACCTGCCCGGCCACGGCGGCAGCGAAGGGCCGGCGCTGACCAGCGTCGAGGCGATGGGGGAATGGGTGCGGGCGGCGCTGGCGGCGGCGGGCGGTGGTCGCGCCGCCTTCGCCGGGCATTCCATGGGGGCATTGGCAGCGCTGGAGGCGGCGGCCGGCGCCGGCGACGACGCCATCGCGCTGCTGCTGCTGGGCGTGGTGCCGGCGATGGGCGTGCATCCCGACCTGCAGGCGGCGGCCGATGCCGGCGACCACCGGGCGGTCGAGACCATGATCGGCTGGGGCTTCGGCCGGCCGATGCAGATCGGCGGCAACCGCGCCCCCGGCAGCTGGGTCTCGGGCGCCGGCCTGCGGGTGCTGGAACGGGGCCTCGCCGGCCCGCTCGGCGGCGACCTCAGGGCGGCAGATGCCTACAAGGGCGCCCTGGATGCTGCCGCCCGGGTACGCTGTCCGGCGCTGGTGCTGGCCGGCGACGACGACCGCATGACGCCGGCGCGGCAGGCGGCTCCGCTGGTCTCCGCCCTCGCCGACAGCCGCCTGGTGGTGCTGCCGCGGACCGGCCACATGATGTCCATCGAGCGGCCGGACGAGACCCTGGACGCCATGCGCGACTTCCTCGCCGGGGCGTCGCGATGAGCGCCGGCGAGGGCCGGGCGCCAGATCCCGTGCGGGCCGACTACCGGCGCTTCCACACCATCACCACGCGCTGGATGGACAACGACGTCTACGGCCACGTCAACAACGTGCAGTACTACTCGTACTTCGACACCGCCGTGAACCAGTACATGATCGAGGCGGGCGGCCTCGACATCCACGGCGGCACGACGGTCGGGCTGGTGGTGGAGACCGGCTGCTCCTACCGCCGGCCGGTCGCCTTCCCGGACGTGGTCGAGGCCGGCATCCGGGTCGCCCGCATCGGCACCTCGTCGGTGACCTACGAGGTCGGGATCTTCAGGCGCGGCGAGGACGCCGTGTGCGCCTTCGGGCGCTTCGTCCACGTCTATGTCGACCGCGCCAGCAACCGCCCGGTGCCGATCCCGGAGCAGGCGCGGGCCGCGATGGAGGCGATCCGCGCCGGTTGAATCGAAAGGGGCCGGCCCCCCAAGGAGGCCGGCCCCGACAGTGTCCGTAGACCGGACGTCACGCCGCGCGCTGGCTCTCGATCGCCTTCGGCGCGCCGACGCCGATCTCGATCTTGCGCGGCTTCATGGCCTCCGGCACCTCGCGCACCAGCGCGACATGCAGCAGGCCGTTCTCCAGCGACGCCCCGTTCACGCGGATGTGGTCCGCGAGGTCGAAGCGACGCTCGAAGCTGCGGGTCGCGATGCCGCGGTGCAGGTAGGTCCGGCCCTCGTCGTCGGTCTTCTCGATCTTCCCGGCGATCACCAACTGGCCGTTTTCGGCCGTGATCTCGATGTCGCTCTCACCGAAGCCGGCGACCGCCATGGTGATGCGGTACTCGTCCTCGCCGAGCTTCTCGATGTTGTAGGGCGGGAAGGTCGGCGCGTTGGCGGCCTCTGTTGCACGCATCGCGTGGTCCAGCAGGCGGGCCATCCGGTCGAAGCCGACGGTCGAACGGAAAACCGGGGTGAAGTCCATCGTGCGCATGCCACATCCTCCTCAGAAGCGATATGGATCCAAATTGTTCGGCCCGCCGATTCCGGCCGGACCGATCTCGAAGCGGAGACCCGGTTCCCGGCGCCTCCGACAGCAACGAGATGGGAAAGCGCGTTTGCGCCGTCAAGAGGGGCAACCTTCGTATTTCCCCGGGGTTGGCAGACGGGGAACGTCGCAGCATACTCGTTTTGATGTCGGAACAAACCTGCAGCTTTGATGTCGTTCCCCGGGTGGTCGTCTTCGACCGCACCTATCGCGAGGTCATCGACCTGCTGGAGCGGGCGAGAGCCCTGGCGGCGGCTCCGCGCAACACTGCTGGCGGCAGGCCGCGGGCTGTCACCGGCATCGACCCGTCGGCGATGGTGCGCCTGGAGGCGAGTTGCGAGGCCCTGCGCGTCACCTCGCGGCTGACGCACTGCCTTGCCTGGGTGCTGGTCCACAAGGCGATCCACGCCGGCGAACTGGCACCGGACGCCGCCTACGATCCCGAGAACCGTCTGAGCGGCGGGTCCGTCTGCCTGGCAATGGGCGGCGAGGCCAATCCCCGGCTGCCGGCCCGGCTGCGCTCGCTGCTGTTCGACAGCCGCAGCCTGTATGTCCGGCTGGCGCGGCTGGACGCCCGGATGTCTGCGGCCGGTGCACGGGCCTGATCCGGGGCAAGCCCGTAAACGACAACGGCGGCCCTGGGGCCGCCGTCGCGATTCCTATTCCTGGGCGGCGCTCGTCAGAGCTTCAGGCCGCCGAAGCGCTTGTTGAAGCGCGCAACCTGACCGCCGCTGTCGACGATGCGGTGCTGGCCGGTCCAGGCCGGATGCGACTTCGGGTCGATCTCGAGGCGGATCACCGACCCCGTCTGGCCATAGGTCGAGCGAGTCATGTACTCGCTGCCGTCGGTCATGATGATCTTGATCTCATGGTAGTCGGGATGGATGTCGGCCTTCATCGCATGTCTCCAGTGCCGGCGCGCGTCCGCTCGCCCGACCGCTGCCTGATCGTTCGGAAGCGGGTAGATACCTGAACGGCGGCGGGGGCGCAACCCCGAAGGCGCCGACAGCAAAGCCATCCTCGCCCGGCGGGAGCAGCGGGTGGGTCCCGGCTCTCAGCGGCTTCGCCGCTACGGCCGGGATGAGGGATTTTAACAGCTTACTAATTTTCCTCATCCCGGCCGGAGCGCAGCGGAGAGCCGGGACCCAGTTCGCGACGGGCGGTTCAGCTGCTTGAAATCGCGGGACTTCCAGAGAAGTGTGAACACCGTAGCCGCCCGGACTTGATCCGGGCGGAGAGCCGGGATCCAGATCGTGACGGGCGCCCAGCAACGATCCGGCTCGATAGCCCGCCCCGCCCGCTCAGCGCTGCGTCAGCTTCATCTCGATGCGGCGGTTGCGCTCCAGGTCGCCCGGGGCGATCGGCTGGTACTCGCCGTAGCCGGTCGCCGACAGCCGCTCGGCCGGAATGCCTTGTTCGACCAGGAACTTGACCACCGAGATGGCGCGCGCCGAGGACAGCTCCCAGTTGCTGCGGAACTGCTCGTTGTTGATCGGCACCGTGTCGGTGTGGCCCTCGACCTGCAGCACCCAGTTCAGGTCGGTCGGAATGCGCCTCGCGATCTCGCGCAGGGTGGCGGCGAACTGCGCCATCTTCTGCTTTCCGGAGTCGCCGATCTGCGCGGAGCCCGATCCGAACAGCACCTCCGACTGGAACACGAAGCGGTCGCCGACGATGCGCACGTCGTCGCGGTCCGACAGCACTTCGCGCAGGCGTCCGAAGAACTCGCTGCGGAACCGCGCCAGCTCCTGCACCTTGGTGGCCAGTGCGGCGTTCAGGCGGCGGCCGAGGTCGAGGATCTGCACCTTCTGCTCGCGGCTCTCGGTCTCCGATGTCTCCAGTGCCAGCTCGATGCGGGCGAGCTGCTCGCGCAGGGCTGCGATCTGGGCGTTCAGCAGCTCGACGTTGCGGCGTGCTTCGGCCGAGATCTTCTGCTCCTCGGTCAGCGCCTGCTCGGTGCGCTGCTGCTCGCTGAACAGTTCCTCCAGCCGGATGTCGCGGCTGTCCAGCTCGGTCTGCGCCAGGCGCGTGCGCTCGGTCTCGTCGGCGAGCCGCGCCTCCAGCTTCCGGGTGGTGTCGCGCTCGGCGCCGAGGTCGGCACTCAGGCGCCGCGCTTCCTCGCGTTGGGCGTCTAGATCCGCACGCAGCGTGGCAGTCGTCTCGCGCTCGGCGCCGAGCTCGGTGTCGAGCTTGACCACGCGGCTGTCGGCCTTGGCGAGTTTCTCCGTGAGTTCGGCGATCCTGGCGCGGGCCTTCTCGTCCAGCTCCGACAAAGTGCGGATGCGGGTCTCGGCCTCGTCGATCTCGCCGACCAGCAGAACGACCTTGCTCTCGGCCTCCCGCCGGGCCTCCTCGCTGACCCCGAGATCCGCGGCGAGCCGGTCTCGTGCGCTCGCCAGGGCGGCGATCTCGTCCTCCAGCGACTGCCGTGCCTCGCGCAGCGCCGCGATGTCCCGCCGCAGCCGCTCCAGGTCGCGCAGCTGCAGCTCGATGGTGGCGCGGTTGGCGTCGATCACCTTGATCGCCTGCTCCAGCTCGGCCGCGCTCTGGGCGCGTTCGGCGGCGGCGACGTCGACCTCCTGCTCGACCGCGCGCAGCTTGCCGAGCAAGGCGTCGCGATCGCGCAGCACCTCGAGCAGGCGGGCGTCGACGCTGCGGCGCGCCGCATCGCTTTCGTCCAGCTGCTTCTGGATCACCGCCCGGCTCGCCATCAGCTCGGCCAGGCGACCCTCAAGGGCGTCACGGGCGGCGGTCAGCTGGCCGACCTTGTTGCCGAGTTCCTCGCGATCGGCGATCGAGATCTGCAGCTCGGCCGACAGCTGGGCGACGGTCACCCGAAGCTCGGCGCTGGTCTCGCGCTCCAGCGAGAGCAGCTCGCTGAGCTCCGACAGCTGCCGGTTCAGCCGGGCCAGCGACTCGTCCTTACCGGAGAGCACGCGGGTCAGGTAGAACTGCCCGAGCACGAAGATCATCAGGACGAAGATGAACACCATCAGCAGCGTGGCCAGGGCGTCGACGAAGCCCGGCCAGATGTCCAGGTGGCGTTGGCGGCGGCGCAGGGCTGACATCTTGGCGCCTCAGCGGTCTTCTTCGGCGAGCGCGGCGATCGTGCGCGCCACCAGCCGGATCTCCCCCCGCAGCTCCTCGGTCATCTGCGCCCGCCCGGAGGCCCCGTCCTCCAGCAGCCTGGCCATATAGGCCTCGATGTTGCGCAGGTGGCTGCGCACGATCTCGTCGCGGCTGCCGCCGGTCTGGTCGGCCAACCGCGACAGCACCGGCCGCAGCTCGCCCTGCAGCGAGACCAGGCGCTCCAGCAGGTCGCGGTCGCCGTCCAGACGGTCGGACAATGCACCCAGGCGCTCGACCAGCGCCATCAGCGTCTGATTGGCGCTGCGGCGGTCGTCCTCGCCGCGCGCCATGATGCGCTGCAGCTTGTCGAGGGATTCCGCGGTCTGCTCCATCAGCGCCTGCTGGAACGCGGTGGCCGAATGCTCACCACCCTCGAAAGCGAAGCTGCTGGAGGTCAGCCGGGTGAGACTGGCGAGCCATTCCTCGAGCTCGTTGTAGAACCGGTTCTGCGCCTGCCCGAGCTGCAGATCGAGGAACCCCAGCACCAGCGAGCCGGCCAATCCGAACAGCGAGGAGCTGAAGGCGGTTCCCATGCCGTCGAGCGGCGATTGCAGGCCGGTCTTCAGGTCGCCGAACATCTGTCCGAGGTCACCGCCCTCGATGCTGAGCCCTCCGATCACCGCGCCGATCGCGCCGATGGTGCGCAGCAGGCCCCAGAAGGTGCCGAGCAGGCCGAGGAAGATCAGCAGGCCGGCGAGGTAGCGGGCGATATCGCGCGATTCCTCCAGCCGGACCGAGATGCTGTCGAGCAGTGAGCGCAGCGAGATCGCCGACAGGCTGTGCCGGCTGCTCGGCTGGCGGTCGCCGAGCAGGGTGGCGACGGGGACCAGCAGGCTCGGCGGCTCGCGTACCGAGGCCCCGGGCGCGTTGGTGCGATAGGTCTCGATCCACTGCACCTCCGGCACCAGCCGGAACACCTGCTGGAAGATGAAGACGATGCCGATCAGCAGCACGCCGAGGATCACCCCGTTCAGCGCCGGGTTCGCCATGAACGCTTCGGACAGCGGCCCGCCCAGGACGCCGCACACGATGGCGACCAGGGCCAGGAACGCGACCATTCGTATCAGGTAGCGGCGCGGATCGGTCAAAAGGCCAGCTCCAGGGATCGGGAGGCTTCCGCGTCGACGAGGGCGCCGGCGGTCAGCGGCTCACCAGCACGACGTCCACGCGGTCCTTCGGGGTATCCTTGGCACGGTTGCCCAGGGCGCGGACATCCATCCGGGTGCTCTGGATCTGCTTGTCGATCAGATAGGCGCGCACCGCCAGCGCCCGTGACAGCGACAGCCGGCGCGCCTTGTTGGCGTTCTCTTCGTCGCCGTCGGCATAGGCCAGCAGCTGGACGCGCAGTGTCTCGTCCTTGCGCAGCCGGGTGACCAGGGCATCGAGTTCCGGACGGGGGCCACCGGCCAGTGCGGTCTGGTTGGCCTCGAACGGCACCCGCACGAGATCGCCGCCGGCAGCCTGGGACGATACGGACGGTGGCGGGGCGGGCGGCGGCGGCGGTGCGGCGGCGACCTGGGTCTGAGGCTCGCGCTTCGGCGGCTCCTGCACCACCGGCGGCAGTTTCGGCGGCGGTGGCGCCGCCGGTGCCACGGCGGCCGGTGCGGCAACCCTGGGCGCCGGCGCCGTGGCGGCCGGGGCCGAGGGCTTGGGCGGCGGTGGCGGAGCGGGGGCCACGACCCTGGCGGTCGCCGGCGGGCTCGGCGGCGTCACCCGCGGCGCCGGCTCGGCGGCACGTGGGGCCGGTGCCGGAGTGCTGCGGGCGGCCGGCGCCGGCTTCGGCTGGGTCACGGCAGGCGGGGTGAGGGTCGGGGCGCTCGCCCGTGGTGCCGTGGTGGCGGGCTTGGCGGCGGGGACCGGCTTGCTGAGGGTCTCGGGCAGCGGCGCGTAGCGCTGTGCGTCGGGCCGCCGGAGCCAGTCCGGCGCCGGCGAGCCGTCGATGCCGAGGGACGGCGTCGGGGCGGCGCGCGGCACGCCATGGCTGCCGCGCGATCCCTCGATGGCGGCCAGCGAACCCATCCGCGGGTCGTAGCCATACTCGCCGACGGGAGTGCCGGGACGCAGCATCTCGGGAACCGTCGGGGTCGGGCCGAGGCTCTCCAGAACGCCGTTGTCGACGGTGACGCTGCCGCTGTAGTTGCCGATCTGATAGGGCACCTGGGCCGACGCCGCGCCGGCCGCAAGAGCGGTCGCCGCCGCGAACATGACTCCGGCGAGCGCGCGTGGTCCCGTCATTATCCCTCCCGGTCGTCGTCTTTCGACGAATCGTTATACCAGAGGTGCCGCTTGCGACAACACAATGCGCCTGCGGGCCACCACCGGCACCGGCGATGGAGTCCGTCAGCCCTTGCCGGGCTTCATGTTCGCGTTCTTCAGGAGCTTCAGCAGGGGGGCGTGCAACTGATCGTTGGCGGCGACCACATCGCCCGATTCGAGGACTTCGGCGCGGCCGGCGAAGTCGCTGACGTAACCGCCGGCCTCCTTGACCAGCAGCAGCCCGGCGGCGATGTCCCAGGCGTTGAGCCGGGCTTCCCAGAAGCCGTCGAAGCGCCCGGCCGCTACCCAGGCGAGGTCGAGGGCGGCCGCGCCGAAGCGCCGCACCCCCGCCGTGTTCTCCATAACCGCGCGCTGCTGCGCGATGAAGCGGTCATGGTCGCCGCCGAGCCCGTTGACCGGGATGCCGGTGGCGAACAGCGCCTCCTGCAGGTTGCGCCGGCCGGACACGCGCAGGCGCCGGTCGTTCAGGAAGGCGCCCTGGCCCTTTTCCGCCCAGAAGAACTCGTCGGTCAGCGGCTGGTAGACCGCACCGGCGACGATCTCGCCCTTCTCCTCGGCGGCCACCGAGATGCAGAAATGCGGGATGCCGTGCAGGAAGTTCAGGGTGCCGTCGAGCGGGTCGACGATCCAGCGCCGGCCGCGCGGGTCGTCGGTCTCGAACTTGCCGGATTCCTCGAGCAGGAAGCCGAACTCCGGCCTTGCCCGGCCGAGCTCCTCCTTGAGGATCCGCTCGGCCTGGTGATCGGCGGTCGACACGAAGTCGACCGGGCCCTTCTTGGAGACCTGCAGGTTCTCGACCTCGCCGAAGTCGCGCTTGAGGCTGCGCGAGGCCTTCTGGCAGGCCTTGAAGATGACGTTGTACAGGGCCGATCGGACGGCCATGGGCTATCTCCCGCGGGTGGCGTTGGAGCGACCGGCGACGCCGGGCGGGTGGTCAGGTCTTGGCGCGCTCGACGTAGCTGGCGTCCTCGGTCTTCACCACCACGCGGGTGCCCGGCTCGATGAACGGCGGCACAAGGATGCGCACGCCGTTCTCGAGCACGGCGGGCTTGTAGGAGCTGGAGGCGGTCTGGCCCCGCACCACGGCGTCGGCCTCGACCACCTGCATGATCACGGTCTCGGGGAGCACCACCGAGAGCGGCTCGTCCTCATAGCTCTCGACATGCACCGCCATGCCGTCCTGCAGGAAGGCCGACGGCTCGCCGACCAGTTCGACGTCGACGACCATCTGCTCGAAGGTCTCGCTGTCCATGAAGGTCAGATGGTCGCCCTCGCGGAACAGGAAGGTGGCATCGCGCTGCTCCAGGTGCACCCGCTCGACCTGCTCGTCGGCGCGGAACCGCTCGTTGAGCTTGGTGCCGCTGCGGATGTCCTTCATCTCGACCTGGTTGAAGGCGCCGCCCTTGCCCGGCTTCACCGCCTGGGTCTTGGTGACGACCCACAGCCGGTTCTGGTGCTCGACCACATAGCCGATGCGCACCGCGTTGCCGTTGATCTTCATGGCCGCAATTCCGTACTGACATGGTGCGTCCGGGGACGCGCGGGCTTGTATCAGGCGGGCGGCGCGGAGTCCATGGCGGCGGCTATCGCCTGCTCAAACGCCGTCACCGCCGCCCCCGGCCCGTCCGGGTGGTTCCACACGGCTCCGATCACCGCCAGGAAGTCGGCGCCGGCGGTCACCAGGGGACCGCAGTTCGCCGGCGTGATACCGCCGATGGCGACGCAGGGGATCAGCGCGATCGACTGCCACCACTCCAGGATATCCAGCGGCGCCCGGGTGGAGGTCTGCTTGGTGTCGGTCGCGAAGAAGGCGCCGAACGCCACGTAGTCGGCACCGGCCTCGGCCGCCTCCATGGCGAGGTGGCGGCTGGCCTTGCAGGTGACGCCGATCATCGCGCGGCCGCCGAGCAGCCGGCGGGCCTCGGCGTAGGGGGTGTCCTCCTGGCCGACATGGACGCCGTCGCAGCCGGTCTCCAGCGCCAGCCGGGCGCTGTCGTTCATCAGCACCGGCACGCCGCGCTCGTGCGCCACCGGCAGCAGCGCCTCGGTCACCCGCTTCACGGTGTCGTCGTCGACATCCTTGAGGCGGATCTGCAGGCAGGCGACCGGGCCGGCGTCGAGCGCCTCGGCGAGGCGCCCGGCGAAGCCGTCGGGATCGTCGATCCTGGGCGGGGTGATCAGGTAGAGCTGGGTGGGGGCGCGCTCGTCGAGCGCCGCCCCCGACCCGGTATCGGCGTCGCTCACGCCTTGCCGCGGTAGATGTCGATGATCTGGCTCAGCATCGACAGCGCTTCCTCGCGCGGGCGCTGGAAGGTGTTGCGGCCGATGATCGAGCCGTTTGCGCCACCGGCGGCGAGTTCCTTGATCTCGCTCAGGATGCCGTTCAAGTCCTTGGACTCGCCGCCGGAGAACACCACGATGCGGCGGCCGCCGAAGGTCGCCTGCACCACGTGGCGGATACGGTCGGCCATGGTGTCGGTCTTGATCTTCTGGGCCTCGTAGACCTTCTTGGCGGCGTCCAGGCCCATGGCGGCGGTCGGCGGCTTCACCTTGATGATGTGGGCGCCCATCAGCGCCGCCATGTGCGCGGCGTAGGCGCAGATGTCGACCGCGGTTTCGGCCTCCTTCGCGAGGCTGCCGCCGCGCGGGTAGGACCAGATGACCACGGCGAGGCCGACCGACTTGGCCTCCTCGGCCATCTCGCGGATCTGACCCATCATGTCGAACGCCATGTCCGAGCCCGGGTAGATCGTGAAGCCGATGGCCGAGCAGCCGAGCCGCAGCGCGTCGCCGACCGAGCCGGTCAGGGCCTGGGAGGGCGCTTCCTTCTCGCGCGACAGGCTGTTCGAGGAGTTGACCTTCAGGATCGTCGGGATGGCGCCGGCGAAGCTGTCGGCCCCGGCCTCCAGCATGCCGAGCGGGGCGGCATAGGCCGACAGGCCGGCGTCGATCGCGAGGCGGAAGTGGTAGTGCGGGTCGTAGGCGTCGGGGTTCGCCGCGAAGCTGCGTGCCGGGCCGTGCTCGAAGCCCTGGTCGACCGGCAGGATCACGACCTTGCCGGTGCCGCCGAGCTTGCCCTCCATCAGGATGCGGGCGAGGTTCGCCTTGGTGCCGGGGTTGTCGCTCTCGTAGCAGTCCAGGATCTTCTTGACCCGCTGGGTGATCTTCATCATCGTCTCCTTGGCGGCGCGTGCGGTTCGGGGAGCGTCAGAGCGTGCGGGCGATCGCCGCCGCGGTGTCGAGCATGCGGTTCGAGAAGCCCCACTCGTTGTCGTACCAGGACAGCACGCGCACCAGCTGGCCCTCGATCACCTGGGTCTGCTTCAGGTCGACGGTCGAGCTGTGGGGATCGTGGTTGAAGTCCATCGACACCAGCGGCTCGGTGTTGGTGCCGAGGATGCCTTTCAGAGATCCGCTCCGGGCCGCCTCGACGATGGCGGCGTTGACCTCCTCGACGGTGGTCTTGCGCTTCGGCACGAACTTGAAGTCGATGACGCTGACATTCGGGGTCGGCACCCGGATCGAGGTGCCGTCGAGCTTGCCGGCCAGCTCCGGCAGCACCAGGCCGACGGCCTTGGCGGCACCGGTCGAGGTCGGGATCATCGACAGGGCGGCGGCGCGGCCGCGATGCAGATCCTTGTGCATGGTGTCCAGCGTCGGCTGGTCGCCGGTGTAGGAGTGGATGGTCGTCATGTAGCCGCGCTCGATGCCGACCGCGTTGTGCAGCACATAGGCGACCGGCGCCAGGCAGTTGGTGGTGCAGGACGCGTTCGAGATCACCTCGTGCGCCTTCTCGATCTTGTCGTGGTTCACGCCGTAGACCACGGTCAGGTCGGCGCCGGTGGCCGGGGCCGAGATCAGCACCCGCCTGGCACCCGCCTGCAGATGCAGCGCCGCCTTCTCGCGCGCGGTGAACAGGCCGGTGCATTCGAAGGCGATGTCGACGCCCAGGTCGGCGTGCGGCAGCTTGGCCGGGTCGCGCTCGGCGGTCACCTTGATCTTGCCGCGGCCGGCGTCCATCCAGTCCTCGCCGGTCGTCACCTCGCCGGGGAAGCGGCCGTGGACGCTGTCGTAGCGGAACAGATGGGCGTTGGTCTCGACCGGGCCGAGATCGTTGATCGCCACCACCTGCAGATCGTCGCGCTTGCTCTCGTAGAGAGCGCGAAGCACCAGCCGTCCGATACGCCCGAAACCGTTGATCGCGATCTTCGTCGCCATGGCCATCTCCTCGTCAAACGTACTTTAACCGCGTTCGGCCGGACCGGTTGCGCCGGCTTGCGTGCCGATCACCTGCCCCGTGCCGCAAGCCGGCGGCGGGCCGCATCGGCGACCGCCTCCGGCGTGATCCCGAAATGCCTGTACAGCTCGTCGGCCGGTCCGGAAGCGCCGAACCCGGTCATGCCGACGAAGTCGCCGTCGGGGCCGATTTCCGCCTCCCACGGCATGCGCACGCCCGCCTCCACGACGATGCGCACCGCATCGGCGCCCAGAACCTGCGCGCGATAGCCGGCATCCTGTGCCGCGAACAGCTCGCGGCACGGCATCGACACCACGGCGGCGCCGATGCCCTTGGCGGCCAGCAGCTGCCGCGCCTTGCGGGCGATATCGACCTCCGAGCCGGTGGCGATCAGCGTCACCTGCCGCTCGCCGTCGGCCTCGGCCAGCAGATAGCCGCCGCGCCGCGCCCGGTTCTCGCCGGAATGCGTGGTGCGCACCGCCGGCAGCCCCTGGCGGGACAGCGCCAGCACCGACGGGCCGTCGGCCCGCTCCAGCGCCAGCTGCCAGCACTCGGCGGTCTCGATGGCGTCGGCGGGGCGATGCACATGCAGGTTCGGGATGCAGCGCAATGCGGCCAGATGCTCCACCGGCTGGTGGGTCGGGCCGTCCTCGCCGAGGCCGATGCTGTCGTGGGTCATCACGAACACCACCCGGAGGCCCATCAGCGCGGCCAGCCGGATCGCCGGCCGGCAGTAGTCGGTGAACACCAGGAAGGTGCCGCCATAGGGCACGACGCCGCCATGCAGCGCCATGCCGTTCATAGCCGCCGCCATGGCATGCTCGCGCACCCCATAGTGCAGATAGCTGCCGCCGGCGTCGTCGCGGGTCAGGACCCGCTGCGTCTTCACCTTGGTGTTGTTCGACCCCGACAGGTCGGCGGAGCCGCCCAGCAGTTCCGGCATGACCGGGGCGAGCGCCTCGATCACCTTCTGCGACGACACCCGGCTGGCCAGCTTCGGCGGGTCGGAGGCGAGCGTCGCCTTGAGCGCGTGGATGGCATCCGACAGCGCTTCCGGCAGCCTGCCGGCCATCACCCGCTCGAACTCGGCGCGGAGCGCCGGTGTCGCGGCCTCCAGCCGGCCGAGCCAGCTTTCCTGGGCGTCAGCGCCGCGGCCGCCGAGCTTCAGCCCGGCGGCACGCACGCCGGCCGGAATCTCGAACGGCGCATGCGGCCAATCGATCGCCGCACGGGTGCCGGCGATCTCCGTGGCCCCCAGCGGCGCGCCGTGGCTGCCGGCGGTGCCGGCCTTGGTCGGTGCGCCGAAGCCGATGGTGGTGCGGCAGGCGACCAGCGTCGGCCGCGGATCCGCCGCCGCCTCGGCGAGCGCCGACGACACCGACCGCGGGTCGTGGCCGTCGCAGGCGACGACGTGCCAGCCATAGGAACGGAAGCGCGCCGGGACGTCGTCCGACACCGTCAGGTCGGTCGGACCGTCAATCGAGATCCGGTTGTCGTCCCAAAGCACGTTCAGGCGCCCGAGCCCGAGATGCCCGGCCAGCGAGGCGGCCTCGTGGCTGATGCCCTCCATCAGGCAGCCGTCGCCGGCGATCACCCAGGTCCGATGGTCGACCAGGTCGTCGCCGAAGCGGGCGTTCAGGTGACGCTCGGCAATCGCCATGCCGACGGCGTTGCCGAAGCCTTGCCCCAGCGGGCCGGTGGTGGTCTCCACCCCCGGCTCGCCGTGTTCGGGGTGGCCGGGCGTGCGCGAGCCGAGCTGGCGGAAGTTCTTCAGCTGCTCGATCGACATGCCGGGATAGCCGGTCAGGTGCAGCAGCGCGTACAGCAGCATCGAGCCATGCCCCGCCGACAGCACGAAGCGGTCGCGGTCCGGCCAGTCTGGGTGGCGGGGGTCGAAGCGGAGCTGTTCGGAGAACAGGACCACGGCGGCGTCGGCCATGCCCATCGGCATGCCGGGGTGGCCGGAGGCAGCTGCCTCCACGGCGTCCATTGCGAGCGCGCGGATGGCGCTCGCGAGAGACTTGTGGTCGCCGGGGGAGAGAGCGGCTCCGCGGGCCGGGTGCTTGGATGTCATGGCGCGTTTCGCGGGGTCGGAGGGCGGGCCGGCCTCGGCCGGGCCTGGGTGGCGCGGAAAATGCCGGTGCCGGGGGGGCGCGTCAAGCCGGGCGTGGGCGGCGGCCGGTCACGTTGACGGCCCGACCCTCCCGCCGGTATCATCCGGCGCTTCAAGGTCGCCGCCTTACGCCTTGAATACGGTGGTCTAGGCTGGGCGTGATCTCGAACCAACAGGGGCTATCCATATGTCGCGACTGGCGACGGCGCGGGACAGGCTGGACAGGGCGGTGGCCCGCCTGGAGGCTGCGCTCGACGGACTCGGGGACGAAGCGGGCCCCGGCGACGCGGCACTCAAGGCCGAATTGGTGGCGGTGAAGCGCGACTACGCCGCGCTGGCGCAGACCGCCGCCGAGGTCGACAGCCGGTTGCAGAGCACCATCGGCAGGCTCGAACTGGTGCTGGAGAGCTGACGGGTGGCGCAGGTCGACATTCAGATCAACGGCAAGGCCTACCGGATCGCCTGCGAGGACGGGCAGGAGCCGCGGCTGCGAGACCTCGCGACCATGGTCGACGCGCATGTGAAGGACCTGGTCTCGCAGGTCGGGCAGGTCGGCGACACCCGGCTGCTGGTGATGGCCAGCCTGCTGGTGGCCGACGAGCTCATGGACCTGCGCGACGCCGCCAACGAGGTCGACGAGGGCGAGGAGGAGTTCAGCCCGAGCGAGCTCGACGACCTCGCTTTGGCGGTCGAGGGCCTGGCCGAGCGAATCGAGCGTATTGCGGTGAGGCTCGAGGCTTCCTAGATTGACCTGTGACGGGGCTGCGCGGTGCGTCAGGTCGACTTTACCCCTGGGGCGATACCATCCTTCTAGGGAGCTGCCTCTGTCGGGACCGTGGTTCCGGCAATGCGGCGCCCACCTGCTTGGCAGGCCACAGAAGGGTATGCACTGGCCAACGGCCGAGGTGGCTCCGTCACGCTCTCCGCCCGGCCCACCGGCCCGGCACCGACTGAACCGGAACCGGCCGGAGCCGATGACCGACAGCCACGGGCCCGCGGCCCATCCCGACCTGCCGCATCTCGATCTGCCGCATCTCGACCTGCACGGCCTGCGGGCGGCGAAATCGGCGCTGCGGCGTCCGATGCGGCAGCGCCGCGCCGCCATGGCGGCGGCGGTGCCGGATGCCGGATCGCGGGTGGCCGCCCTGGTCGCCGCGTCCTTCGCGCCGGCGGCTGGTGCGGTGGTGGCCGGCTACTGGCCGATGCGCGACGAACTCGACCCGCGCCCCACCCTGACCGCCCTGTCGGGACGCGGCTGCCGCATCGCGCTGCCGGTGGTCGCCGGCGACGGCCAGCCCCTGGTGTTCCGCGGCTGGGAGATCGACGAGCCGCTGCAGCCGGGGCCGTACGGAACGGTGCAGCCCGGCGATGAGGCCGACGCCTTGGAACCGCAGCTGCTGCTGGTCCCGATGCTGGCGTTCGACCGGGCCGGCCGGCGGCTCGGCTATGGCGGCGGCTTCTACGACCGGACGCTTGCGGCCCTGCGCGGCCGCTTCGCGGTCCAGGCGATCGGCATCGCCTATGCGGACCAAGAGGTCGAGGCTGTCCCGGCGGGGCCGGAGGATGCCCGGCTCGACGGCGTGGTGACCGAGCGCGCCTATCTCGATTTCACGGAGTAGAGGCGTTGCGGCTGTTGTTTCTGGGCGACGTTGTCGGCAGGACCGGGCGCGCCGTCGTCACCGGGCGCCTGCCGGGTCTGATCCGCGACCTCGCGGCCGACTTCGTGGTGTGCAACGGCGAGAACGCCGCCGGCGGCTTCGGCATCACCGCCAAGATCTGTGCCGAGCTGTACGAGGCCGGGGTCGACGTCATCACCACCGGCAACCATGTCTGGGACCAGCGCGAGATCCTCGACTACATCTCCGAGGACCGCTGTCTGCTGCGGCCTCTGAACTTTCCCGCCGGCGCCCCGGGACAGGGGGCCGGCGTGTTCGAAAGCCGGCGCGGCCACCGGGTGCTGGTGATCAACGCCATGTGCCGGCTGTTCATGGATCCGCTGGACGACCCGTTCGCGGCCGTCGAGCGGGCCATCGAGGGCTGGGCGCTCGGCCACGACTGCGACGCCGTGCTGATCGACATCCACGGCGAGGCTTCCAGCGAGAAGATGGCGTTCGGCCACGCCTTCGACGGCCGGGTGTCGCTGGTGGTCGGGACCCACACCCATGTGCCGACCGCCGACACCATGATCCTGGCCAACGGCACCGCCTACCAGACCGACGCCGGCATGTGCGGCGACTACGACAGCGTGATCGGCATGAAGAAGGAGGTGCCGATCGACCGCTTCACCCGCAAGCTGCCCACCCCGCGCCTGGAGGCGGCCGACGGCGAGGCGACGCTGTGCGGCGTGTTCGTGGAGACCGACGACGCGACGGGGCTGGCGAGGCGCGTGGCGCCGGTCCGGGTCGGCGGTGTGCTGAGCGAGACGCTGCCGGGGTAAGTGGGTCGCGGTCGCGCGTCGGGGCGGCGATGGCACCGCGGGCGAGAATCCGGTTTAATCGACCGGTCCCGCCGCTGTCCGCGTAGGGGGCTTCGACAGAATAAGGGCCGGAACAGGTGAGTTCTCAGACAGTCCAGGCCGGCGGCAAGAACCTTCAAGACGCAAGCGGATTGGACGAAGGCCGATTGCTTGCCGCGCAGCGCTCGATCGTCGGGCGACCTGATGCGTTTCCCGGCTATTACCAATGCGTCGCGGCGCTCGACGCGTCGCGCAACCCGGATATCTCCAAGGTTCTGCTGCGCCGGCTTCTGTCGATCAGCCCGGGACACCCGGTCGGGAACGAGGCGATGTTCATCGTCGATACCTTCGGCGGCCCTGTCGACTACGACCGTTTGCGCAGGTGTCTGGTTCTGGTGCCCGCCTCGTTCCTCGGCAACCTGCGCGGCGGAATGCTCGTGCGGAATTCCGGGAACCTCGTGGCGGCGGAGCGGCTGGCGAAGCAGGCTGAGGTGATCGACCCGACGTCGAGCCATGCCAAGGCACTCTTGTGGAAGATCCGCTCCAACTGGGGCTGGGGCGGGCGCGGCGTCGTCGGCACCTTCCTGGTGAACGACCGGCTGGACGAGCCGCCGCGCTTCTACCAGACGGCCAATGCCAAGTTCTTCCCGCGGCGGCTTGAGGAGTTCGACGACCTGGACGCGGTCATGCGGCAGCATGTCTTCCAGGACTTCCTGCCTGAACGCCCGCTCATCGCGAACGACAAGCCCATCGTGGCGATGGGATCCTGCTTCGCCCAGCACATCCGGCAGTTCCTTATCGAGCATGGCAGACTGTCCGAGCACGTGCCGATCCCGGAAGGGCTCAACAATACCTTCGCGATCCGACAGTTCGTCGACTGGGTCGAGGGCCGCGACGATCTCGTCTACTCCTATGAAAAGTCCGATGCGGGAATGCGGCGGTGGGATGTCGACAAGGACCGCCGGGCGTTCCGGGAGGCGATGGCCCGGGCTGGTGGATTCATCGTGACGGTCGGCGTGGCCGAGGTGTGGCGCGACCGGCAGACAGGCGGTGTTTACTGGCGCGGTGTGCCGGCGGACGAGTTCGACCCGGCGCGCCACGAGCATGTCCTCAGCACCGTCGAACAGAACGTGGAGAACTTGCGGGCGGTCGCGGCGGGGCTGCGGCGCCTCGCCGGCGACGTGCCCGTGGTGCTCACGCTTTCGCCGGTGCCGCTGATCGCCACCATGCGGCAGGGCACGTCGATCGTCGCCGCCGACGCCGTCAGCAAGTCGATCCTGCGCGTTGCCATCGAGACGGTCGTCCAGGAGGGAGGTGAAAGCCTGCGCTACTGGCCGTCCTTCGAGGCGTTTCGGTGGCTCGGCGGCCACCTGGACACACGCGTCTATGACGGCGAGGACAATCCCCGCCATCCGAACACCGCGATGATCGGTCGGATCATCCAACTCTTCGTCGAGCATTTCTTCGAGGCGCCGCGGCCGGCGGCGTAGTCGGAGCTTGAGTGCCTGCGTTCAGGTGACGTGCCGTCACCGAGACTGAAGTACGTCTCAGGCCGAGATGGACCCCGCGCCCCGGCGATGGTCTGGCGACTGCGCCGTTGCCGTCTATACTGCCCGACCCAGCCAGCCGCGGACGGAAGACGATGGCGCCGGAGCCCTGCACTGTCGCCCGTCGCGGGGACTCGCGGCGTTCTCGCGCACCACTCGGGTGCTGGCTCGCCGCGTTGCTCACCGCCGTCGCCTGCCTGCTGCCGAGCGGCCCGGCGCAGGCCGGCGGCGCCGAGCACCGTGCCCTGCTGCGCGGCGCCTGGCTGGTCGACGGCGAGGGGCTGGTCGGCAGCGTTGAACCTGGAAGCCGCGCGGGCGGCAGTGCCGACCTCGACCTGCTCGAGGCGATCGGCCGCCGGGTGCATCTGGGGTTCTCGCTGCAGCGCATGGAGCCGGACGACGTCGCCGCCGCCTTCGCGTCGGGCTCGCTCGATTTCGCGCTGCCGGTGCAGAGTCACGAGCGGGTGGCGCAGGGCGGCAGGCTGTCGCGGCCGTTCGGCGTGCGCACCGACGTGCTGCTGTGCTTCCCGGATTCGCCGGCCCTCGCCGGCGAGGGCGCCGCGGCGTTGCGGGACGCCACCGGCCGCGGCTGGCGCATCGCCGTCGCCGCCGGCAGGAGCCACGGCCCGGAGCTGGACGCCATCCTGGCGGAGACGGATGGTCGCGGCCTGATCCGCTGGGCCGGCAACGACCTCGAACTGGTGGAAGCGCTGCTCGCCGGCGAAGCACAGTGCCTTCTTGCCCCGCGGCTCGCCCTGATGACGGCACTGTCGCAGCAACCGCAGGCCGAGACCTTCGTCGGCCACCAGCGTCGGGCCATGAGCGAACTGAGCACCCACATCCTGTACAATACGGCCGCCGTCGACGCCGCGACGATCGAGGCGATCGACCGGACCCTGCTGGCCCTGCAGGAGGACGGAACGGCGGCCGAGCTGCGGCGGCGCGCGGCACGGCCGACGCTGCTGGGCTTCGCCGTGGCGACCGCCTGGTTCTCCTGGTTCGACATCATCGGCACCATCGCCTTCGCGCTGTCCGGGGTGCTGATCGCCCGGTCCGAGGGATATTCCCTGCTGGGCGCCTTCGTCCTGGCGTCGCTGCCCGCCGTCGGCGGCGGCGTGCTCCGCGACCTGCTGGTCGGGCGGGAGCCGATCGGCATCGTCGCCAGCCCGCTGCCGCTGACCCTGGTCCTCGCCACCGTGCTCGCCGCCTATGTCCTCTACGCCCTGCACGACCGGCTGGACGCACCGCTGCGCCGGCTCGCCGCCGGCCGGTTCGGCTCCGTGAGATTGCCGCGGGCGCTGCGCTTCGAGAACCTGCTGGAACTGACCGATGCGATCGGCCTGGCCGCCTTCACCGTGCTCGGCGTCGTCGTCGCCGTGCGCGTCGGCGCCGAGCCGCTATGGCTGTGGGGGCCGCTCTGCGCGATGCTGAGCGGTGCGGGCGGCGGCATCCTCCGGGACATCCTGCGGGTCGGCTACAACAACCCGGCGCTGCGCACGTCGTTCTACGCCGAGGTCTGCCTGTGCTGGGGCCTGCTGCTCTCGCTGGCGGTCCTGCATCTCCTGACCGAGGGGGACGTGCTGCTGCTGCGCGTCAGCATCGGCGTCGCCGTCCTCGGCGCCTTCGCGACCCGCCTGCTGGTCGTCATCTACAACGTGCGCAGCCCGCGCTTCTAGCCGGACGGCGCATCTGATGAATGGGTGGCCGGCCCCTTCCGGCGGCGAGGTTCTTGATGCCGGGTCCCTGGGGCCACTAAGTTGTAACATGCGTTGCAACTCTTGTCGGTGTGGCCTGTGAGCGAGACCTTGAAGCTGAGGCGCATCGGCAACTCGACCGGCGTCATTCTTCCGAAGGATATCCTCGTCGCGGCGAACCTGGAGGCCGGAGACAGCGTGACCGTGACCGTGCGTGGGAACTCGATCAAGATCACGCGCGCTACTACCGACTACACCGAGGCGATGGCGGCGGGCCGGGCGTTCAGCAGCCACTACGCGCGGACGATGCGCGACCTCGCGAAGTGAGCCGGTTCCGGCTGCCGCCTTCCGAAGCGCGCATCGACCTGCAGCGGGAACTGATCGAACGGCATGGCGGCGCCCATGGGCTGCGCGACCGCGGACGCCTCGATTTGTGCCTGGCCCGGCCGCGACAGGTCGAGGCCTATGGCGCAACCTCCGTCGATGCCGTCACCGTGGCTGCGGCGCTGTGTTTCAGCCTCTGCCGCAACCATGCATTCGTCGACGGCAACAAGCGCATCGCGTTCATGGGGCTCGGCGTGACGCTGGCCCTGAACGGGCTGTATCTCGATGCGGCGGAAAGCGATGCCACCGACGTGATGTTCCGTCTGGTAGAGCGGTGAGATCGCGGAAGCCGATTTCGAGGCGTGGGTGCGCGCGAGGTCCTCAGACGAGAGCATTTGATGGAGGCCCGATCCGATCCCGGCGCGCGGCCGCCCGCGCCAACGCCAGAACGCCAGTGTGTAGAGCGGTGACAGTGCGCTCAATCGAACGGGAACCACACGTCAGCTGGCCGATATGTCAGTCGTCAAACTGTCGGATGTCCCGCTTGCCGTGAACCACGTGAACCACCGTCAGACCGTCGGTCCGTGGGCGATAGAAGATGACGTAGTTGCCGAAGGGAAACGATCGCAGTCCGTCGGCGATCTCGGAGCGATCACGGCCGGCGAACGGCGTCTCGGCCCAAACACCGCAGACGGTCTCGATATCCGAAATGAACATCAGCGCCCGCGTCGGATTGTCGCGGGCGATGTAGTCGGCGATGGCGTCGAGGTCGGCGACCGCGGCGCGGCGGAAAACGACCCGGGCCATCAGGACCCGCGCGGGTGCCTGCGATCCAGGTTCGCGCGGATCTCGGCGAAGGCACGAGCGGCCTCGATCTCCTCGGTCGCTTCGGCGTCCGTGACCGTCCGGCGAAGGTGAGCGATCCTGGCCTCGTCCTCCTCGTCGAGCAGGACGATCGTCGCCCGGCTGTGACCCGGCAACCCGGCGTCGGCGATGTCCGCCGCGGCGTCGCGGACGGTCGTCTCGATCCTTCTGGCCATTCGAGCACTTTAGGGCGGGCGGCCGCCCGCGGCAACGCCGGAGACCGCAAAATCCGCGACGCCGCGGCCTCGGGCGTGCTAGAAGCGCGCGGCGCCGATTCGGCGTCTGGTCGGGGCGCGCACCGTCACGCGCGATGATGCGCCGGACCCCCACATCTGGTACAGAGAGAGAAGCCGCGCCACGAGTCGTCGCGGCCAGGAGCGTATGAGATGGCTGGTCATTCCCAGTTCAAGAACATCATGCACCGCAAGGGCGCGCAGGATAAGCGGCGCGCCAAGGTCTTCACGCGACTGACCCGCGAGCTGCAGATCGCGGCGAAGTCCGGCGAGGATCCGGGCGCCAATCCGGCGCTGCGCTCCGCGATCCTGGCGGCGCGCAAGGAGAACATGCCGAAGGACAACATCGAGCGGGCGATCAAGAAGGGCGCCGGCGGCGGTGACGACAGCAACTACGAGGACATGCGGTACGAGGGCTATGGTCCGGGCGGGGTGGCGATGATCGTCGACACCCTGACCGACAATCGCAACCGCACCGCCTCGGAGGTGCGCTCGGCCTTCACCAAATACGGCGGCAACCTCGGCGAGACCAATTCGGTGTCCTTCATGTTCAACCGGGTCGGCCAGATCATCTATCCGGCCGACGCCGGCACCCCGGACGCAATCCTGGAGGCGGCCATCGAGGCCGGCGCCGAGAACGCCGAGTCGGGCGAGACCGAGCACGAGATCACCTGCGCGGTCGAGGACTTCTTCACGGTGCGCGAGGCGCTGGAGGCGACGCTGGGGCCGGCGCAGTCGGCGCAGCTGACCTGGAAGCCGCTGAACACCGTGGCGGTCGACGAGGACCAGGCCGGCACGCTGCTCAAGCTGCTCAACCAGCTCGAGGACAACGACGACGTCCAGCAGGTCTCGGCGAATTTCGAGATCCCGGACGAGGTGATGGCGAAGCTGACGGCCTGATCGGGGCGCGCCGGCTGGCTGGATGGAGGGCCTGGATGCGGCTGATCGGGCTCGACCCCGGCCTGCGAAACACCGGTTGGGGTGTCATCGACGTCGATGGCCAGGTGCTGCGGCATGTCGCCGACGGCACCGTGCATTCCGATGGTGACGCCCCGATCGCCATCCGCCTGGTGCAGCTCTACGACGGCGTGCTGGAACTGATCGAGCGCTGGCGGCCTTGCGAGGCGGCGGTCGAGGAGACCTTCGTCAACCGCAACCCGGAATCCACCCTCAAGCTTGGCCTGGCCCGTGGTGTGGTGCTGCTGGCTCCGGCCAAGGCCGGGCTGCCGGTCGCCGAATACGCGCCGAAGCGGGTCAAGAAGTCGGTGGTCGGCACCGGCAGCGCCGCCAAGGAGCAGGTGCAGGCGATGATCGCGATGCTGCTGCCGGGGGCCAGGATCGCCGGCGCCGACGCGGCGGATGCGCTGGCGGTGGCGATCTGCCACGCCCACTACGTGCAGGCGCGCGGCTCCTACGGGAGCGCGGCCGGGGGGGCGATCCGGAAATCGGCCGCCGGCAGCGCCATGCAGCCCGGCCTGCAGCGCGCGATCGCCGCAGCCCTCGCCAAGCAGGCAGGGGGCGTCGGCTCGTGATCGCCAAGCTGAAGGGTCTGCTGGACTCCCTGTCGGACGGAGCGGCGGTGATCGACGTCGGCGGCGTCGGCTACCTGGTATTCGCCTCGGCCAGGACGCTGACGGCCCTTGGCCAGCCGGGGGCGGCGGTCGCGGTGCTGGTCGACACCCATGTCCGCGAGGACCACATCCACCTCTACGGCTTCGCCACCGCTGCCGAGCGCACCTGCTTCCGCATGCTGCAGACGGTGCAGGGGGTGGGGGCGAAGCACGCGCTGTCGGTGCTGTCGGTGCTGTCGCCGGACGAGGTGTTCACCGCCATCGCCTCGCAGGACCGGGTGATGCTGACCCGCGCCGACGGGGTCGGGCCGAAGCTGGCGCAGCGCATCGTGAACGAGTTGAAGGACAAGACCGTCAACGTCGCCCTCGGGCTCGGCGCCGACGCCACCGGCCCGGCGCGCGCGGCGGCGATGGCCGGCCGGCCGGGCGACGACACGATGGCGGACGCGGTGTCGGCGCTGGTCAACCTCGGCTACGGCCGGGCCGAGGCCTATGGGGCCGTGACCACCGCCCGCAAGGCCCTCGGCGAGGCGGCGGCGCTCGACAAGCTGATCACGCTCGGGCTGAAGGAGCTGGCGACGTGACGCCCTCCGGCGACCCGGAGGACGCCGCCGACCGGCTGGTCGCCGGCGAGCGTTCGCCCGAGGACACCGGCGAGACCAGCCTGCGGCCGCAGACCCTCGACGACTTCGTCGGCCAGAAGACCGTGCGCCGCAACCTCAAGGTATTCATCGACGCGGCGCGCGGCCGCGGCGAGGCGCTCGACCATGTGCTGCTGTTCGGGCCGCCGGGACTCGGCAAGACCACGCTCGCCCAGATCGTGGCGCGCGAGCTCGGCGTGAACTTCCGCGCCACCTCGGGGCCAGTGATCGCCAGGGCGGGGGACCTCGCCGCCCTGCTGACCAACCTGGGTCCGCGCGACGTGCTCTTCATCGACGAGATCCATCGCCTCAATCCTGCCGTAGAGGAAGTGCTCTATCCGGCCATGGAAGACTTCCAGCTCGATCTGATCATCGGGGAGGGGCCGTCGGCGCGATCGATCCGCATCGACCTGGCCCCGTTCACCCTGGTGGCGGCGACCACCCGGTCCGGGCTGATCACGACGCCGCTGCGCGAGCGCTTCGGAATCCCGCTCCGGCTCGAGTTCTACGACACCGAGGAACTGACCGGCATCGTGCGCCGCGGCGCCCGCCTGCTGGCCTTCGACCTGGCCGACGACGGCGCCCACGAGATCGCGCGGCGGGCCCGCGGAACCCCGCGCGTCGCCGGGCGTCTTTTGCGTCGGGTCCGCGACTTCGCCACGGTCGCCGGATCCGGCCGGGTCGACGCCGCGATCGCCGATGCCGCACTCACCCGGCTCGACATCGACTCCCGCGGCCTGGATTCGATGGACCGCCGCTACCTGCGCTGCATCGCCGAGAACTACGGCGGCGGCCCGGTCGGGGCGGAGACCCTGGGAGCCGCGCTTGGCGAGCAGCGCGACGTGATCGAGGAAGTGATCGAGCCGTATCTCATGCAGCAGGGTCTCCTCCAGCGCACCCCGCGCGGCCGCATGCTGTCGGCGTCCGGCTGGCGCTATATCGGGCTGACACCGCCGACGACCGTGTCGGCACAACTGGACCTGCTGCCGCCGGAAGCGGCGGAGGACGGCGATGGCTGAGCCTGCGACGGCGCCCTCGGCGGCCGTCGGGCCGCTCGCCGGTGGCGAGTTCCGTTACCCCGTGCGCGTGTTCTACGAGGACACCGACGCCGGCGGCATCGTCTATCACGCCAACTACCTGCGGTTCGCCGAGCGCGCCCGGACCGAGACGCTGCGGCGGCTCGGGATCGATCAGTCGCGGCTGCGCGCCGAGCACGACGTAATGTTCATCGTGCGCCGTTGCACGATCGACTTCCGGGCCCCGGCTCATCTCGACGACGCGCTCGAGATCCGGACCCGGATGACCGGATGGCGGGGGGCCGCTATCGAGGCCGAGCAGACGGTGCACCGGGAGGGCGAGGACGGCCCGCTGGTGGCGCTCGACCTGACCATCGCCTGCGTGAACGGAAAGGGCCGTCCGGTCCGGGTGCCGAGCCCGGTCCGCGCCGCCTTCGACCGTGCCGCCGGCGCCGCGTAGACAGCGAAGAGGGATCGATGGACCAAACCGCACAGATCGCGCTCGGTGCCGCTGCGGCCGACGCCTCGGGCATGAGTATCTGGCACCTGTTTCTGGCGGCCGACTGGATCGTCAAGAGCGTGATGATCATGCTGCTGGTCGCCTCCGTGGCGTGCTGGGCGATCATCTTCGACAAGTGGCTGAAGATCCGCTCGCTGCGGCGGCGTGCCTCCGACTTCGAGGAGGCGTTCTGGTCCGGCGGCTCGCTGGAGGACCTGTACGACCGCATGGGCAACCACCCCGACGACCCGATGTCGGCGGTGTTCTCCTCGGCGATGCGGGAGTGGCGGCGATCGGCGGCGCGCGGGCTGACCGCGCGCGGCAACGAGATGCGGGCCAGCCTGCGTCAGCGCATCGAGCAGGTGATGGCGCTGACCATCTCGCGCGAGATGGAGGCGCTGGAGAAGCGCATGACCTTCCTCGCCTCGGTCGGCTCGACGGCGCCGTTCGTCGGGCTGTTCGGCACGGTCTGGGGCATCATGAACAGCTTCCAGTCGATCGCGGCATCGAAGAACACCAGCCTTGCGGTGGTGGCGCCGGGCATCGCCGAGGCGCTGTTCGCCACCGCGCTGGGGCTGGTCGCGGCGATTCCGGCGGTGATCTTCTACAACAAGCTGTCCAGCGACCTCGGCAAGTATGCGGCCAAGCTCGAAGGCTTCGCGTCGGAGTTCGGGTCGATCCTGTCGCGCCAGCTCGACGAGGGGCAGTGATCCGTGGGTGCCCCGATCCTCAAGTCCGGCGGCGGGCGGCGACGCTACACCCAGCTGAGCGACATCAACGTGACGCCGTTCGTCGACGTCATGCTGGTGCTGCTGATCGTGTTCATGGTGACCGCACCGCTGCTGACCGTCGGCGTGCCCGTCGACTTGCCGAAGACCGAGGCGGCGCAGCTGACCGACGAGGTCGAGCCGCTGGTGATCACCGTACGTGCCGACGGCTCGATCTTCCTGCAGGAGAGCAGCGTGGCCCGCGAGGAGCTGGTGCCGCGGCTGATGGCGGTGACCGGGGCCAAGCCGGACACCCGGATCTTCGTGCGCGGCGACAAGAGCATCGCCTACGGCACGGTGATGGAGGTGATGGGAATGGTGAGCACCGCCGGCTTCAGCCGGGTGGCGCTGCTGGCCGAGCTGCCGGAGCCTGCGGCACCGGCAGCGCCGGCCCGTCGGTGAGCTGACGAGGCGGGCATGAAGCGCGGCCTGACGTTCTCGGTCTTCCTGCATCTGGCGGTGATCGTGCTCGCGATCTACGGCCTGCCGGAGCTCGTGCGCGAGCGGCCGCTGGAGGACCGCCTGATGGTGGTCGAGGTGATGACGGTCGGCGCCGTCACCAACGCGCCGCCGCCGTCGGAGCAGGCCAAGAAGCCCGACGCACCGACCCAGAACACCAGGGCGAAGCCGGACGCGCCGCGCACGCCGCCACCGCCGCAGACGAGCGCCCCGCCGCCGCCGCCGACCCCGAAGATCGATCCGCCGAAGGTCGAGGCGCCGAAGGTGGAGGTGCCGAAGACCGAGCCGCCGAAGCCGCAGACCGAGCGCCCGACCACTCCGGCGACGGTCGCGCCGAAGGCCGAACCGGCGCCGACACAGCAATCGGTCGCCAAGGCCGAACCGGTGCCGCAGCCGAAGCCGAAGCCGCAGGAGGCCAAGCCGCCGGTGCCGGATGCCGAGGCCATCCCGTTGCCGAAGCCGAAGCCGCAGGAGGTCAAGAAGCCCGAGCCGCAGCCGGAGGCGCCGAAGCCGACCGAGACGGCCAAGCCGGAACCGCCGAAGCCCGAGCCGCCGAAGCCGGAGCAGCCGAAGCCCGAGCCGCCGAAGGCCCAGGCGGCGAAGCCGGAGCCCGAGGCGGTGAAGGCTGCCGATGCGACGCCGGCGCCGGCGCCGCCGGTCCCGGTGTCGCGCCCGACGCCTCCGAAGCAGCAGGTCGCCAAGGCGACGCCGGAGAAGAAGCCGGAGGACAAGAAGCCGGAGCCCGACGACTTCATGAACGTGCTGAAGAGCGTTCAGAAGATGAAGGAGACGGCGTCGCAGCCGGCCGAGGCGCAGAACGCTCCGAAGACCGCCGATTCCACGGCGCGGTCGAACTTCGACGCCGACCGGCCGCTGTCGGTCTCGGAGATGGACGCCATCCGGCAGCAAATCGCACGCTGCTGGCTGGTGCCCGCGGGCGCCAAGGAAGGGGCCACGCTGCTCGTCGAGATCCGGGTCCGCATGAACGCCGACCGCACAGTGCGCGACGCCCAGATCGTCGACACCGCCCGCATGTCCGAACCCTTCTTCCGGGCCGCGGCCGAATCGGCGCTGCGCGCCCTGCGCAACCCGTCCTGCACACCGCTCAACCTCCCGCCGGAGAAGTTCGACACATGGAAAAGCTTCACGATCACCTTCGACCCGAAGGACATGCTGTCCTGACCCCCGGAACGCCGGCCCGGCCGGTGACGACGGTGTCGCGGCGGGATCTCGGCCGGCTGACGCTCGGCGGCGCGCTGGCCGGCGGCATCGGCGGCGGTGCCCTGGCCGGCCTCGCGCGGCCGGCCGCGGCGGAGCTGCGGATCGACATCACGCGCGGCCGGGTCGAGCCGATGCCGATCGCGATCGCCGACTTCCGCGGCCAGGGTGTGGAGCCGACCCGCATCGGCCGCGAGATCGCCACCATCATCCGCGCCGACCTGGAGCGCTCCGGCCTGTTCGCGCCGATCGACCAGAACGCCTTCATCCAGCGCGACCTGGAGTTCGACGCGGTGCCGCGCTTCGGCGACTGGCGGCTGATCAACGCCCAGGCGCTGGTGCACGGGCGGGTGACCGAGCTCGGCCAGGGCCAGGTGCGGGTGGAGTTCCGGCTGTGGGACGCGGTCGCCGAGCAGTACCTGACCGGCACAACCCTGACGGTGATCCCGGAGTCGCTCCGGCGGGCGGCCCACATCATCGCCGACCTGATCTACAAGCGCATCACCGGCGAGGACGGCTACTTCGACAGCCGGATCGTCTACATCGCCGAGAGCGGCGCCCAGAACCGGCGCAAGAAGCAGCTGGCCATCATGGACCAGGACGGCGCCAACCATAAGTTCCTGACCGACGGCGGCACGCTGGTCCTGACACCGCGGTTCTCGCCGACCCACCAGGAGATCACCTACCTCGCCTATTACAACAACAAGCCGCGGGTCTACATCTTCAACCTGGACACCGGCCAGCAGGAGGTGCTCGGCGACTTCCCGGGCATGACCTTCGCACCGCGGTTCTCGCCGGACGGCAACCAGGTGATCATGAGCCTGGCACGCGACGGCGTGACCGACATCTACCGCATGGACCTGCGCACCCGTCGGGTGACGCGCCTGACCGACAGCCCGTCGATCGACACCTCGCCGAGCCCGTCGCCGGACGGCACGCAGATCGCGTTCAACTCCGACCGCGGCGGCGCCCAGCAGCTCTACGTCATGGACGCCAACGGCGGCGGGGTGAAGCGGATCAGCTTCGGCCAGGGCCGCTATGCCACGCCGGTGTGGTCGCCGCGCGGCGACCTGATCGCCTTCACCAAGATCGCCGGCGGCGAGTTCCACATCGGTGTCATGCGGGTCGACGGGTCGGGCGAGCGGCTGCTCGCCAAGGGCTTTCTGGTCGAGGCGCCGAGCTGGGCGCCGAACGGCCGGGTGCTCGTTTACTTCAAGCAGCAGCGCAGCGACTCGGCGGGGCGCGGTGGTGAGTCGAAGTTGTTTACCATCGATCTCACGGGCTACAATGAAAGAGAGGTGGTCACACCGCTCGATGCTTCCGACCCGGCCTGGAGTCCGCTGTTGCGGTGACGCCGAATCCCAAAGGAGGCCCTTGCTTATCCAAGCGTTACGCAAGTATAAGAGGCCCGCTCAAGGTCGGGGGCCGGGCGGAGATACGTGCGACCCGACCTGGGCAGGGCCCGGAGGACGGGGTCTCCAAGGACCACCTGAGGGGGCGGGGCGCCACGGTTCACACATCTCCAGAGGGATCATCTATCATGCGCATGAAGTTGTTGAGCGTTTTCGCCGCCGTCGCGCTGCTCGCCGCTTGCGAGTCGACGCCGGATACCGGGGCGAGCGCTGCTGGTTCCGGCGGGACCGGCTCCACGGTCAGCACCGCCCCGGCGGGTCCGGCCCCGGGTTCGTCCGAAGATTTCGTCGTCAATGTCGGCGACCGCGTCTTCTTCGGCTTCGACAAGTCGGAGCTGACCACCGAGGCCCGTACCACGCTGGAGAAGCAGGCCTTCTGGCTCCGCAAGTATCCGCGGGCGACGGTCACCGTCGAGGGTCATGCCGACGAGCGCGGCACCCGCGAGTACAACCTGGCGCTGGGCGAGCGTCGTGCCGCCGCCGCGCGCGACTATCTCGTCTCGCTCGGCATCGACCCGAGCCGCGTTGCGACGATCTCCTACGGCAAGGAGCGTCCGGCGGTCCTCGGTTCGACCGAGGAGGCGTGGGCCCAGAATCGGCGTGGCGTAACCGTCATCAACTGACGACGGTCCGTAGCTGAGAGCGTGAACCGACGGTCGCGGCAACCCCGCGACCGTCGGCGCCTCATTTCTGCCGCGGGTTTCGGATATGGATAGGGCCATGACGCGCTACCGCCATGCACTGCCCCTGTTCGCGACCGCGCTCGCAATCGGGCTAGCCTCCGCGATCCTTCCGGCCGCCGCCCAGCAGGACGTGTCCGCGCTGGTCGATCGGGTCGGCCGGCTCGAGCGGACGATCGCCGACCTGCAGAGATCGGTCTATTCCGGGTCGCCGCCGCCGGTGGGTGGTGTCAGTGGTCCGGTCGATGCCGGGGCCCAGGCGGCGCTGCCGAATTTGCTCACCAAGGTACAGCAGCTGGAGGCGCAGATCCGCCAGCTGACCGGCCGGGTCGAGGAACTGGGCTATCAGGTCCAGCGGGTCGGTGAACGCACCGACAAGATCCAGAGCGATACCGATCTGCGCCTGCAGGCGCTGGAATCCGGGGCCGGACCCCGGTCCGACAGCTCCGGAGCCGAAACCGCACCACCGCCTGCGGCGGCCGCCGACGCCAGCAGCTCGCTCGGGGCGCCGCCACGGCCGCTCGGCCAGCTGTCGCGCGTGGAATCCATGCAGGCCGGCAGCGCCCGTCCGGCCAGCCCGCCGCCGGCCCAGCAGCAGGCGGCGCTGCCCAGCGGTTCGATCGAGCAGCAGTACCAGTCGGCCTTCGATCATCTGGTCAAGCACGACTACGACCGCGCCGAGACCGCGTTCCGCGCCTTCGTGTCGAAGCATCCCGGCGACGCCCTTGCCGGCAATGCGCAGTACTGGCTCGGCGAGACCTTCTATGTCCGCCAGCGCTACCAGGACGCCGCCGTCGCGTTCCTGGAGGGCTACCAGAAGTACCCGAAGAGCCCGAAGGCCGCCGACAACCTGCTGAAGCTCGGCATGGCGCTCGGCCAGCTCGGGCAGAAGTCGGAGGCTTGCACCACCTTCGGCCGGCTGCAGAAGGAGTTCCCCGACGCGCCGACCAACATCAAGCGCCGGCTGCTCCAGGAGAGCCAGAAGCTGCAGTGCACGGGCTGAGCGCCGACCGCCTCCCGGAGGCGATCGCGGAGCCGATCTCGGCACCGGAGTTCTCGGCCCGGCTCGATCCGCTGATGGACCCGGGTTCCGGGCCGGTCGCCGTCGCCGTATCCGGCGGCGCCGACAGCACGGCTCTCCTGCATCTCGCCGACGCCTGGGCGCGAAAGCACGCCCGCCCACTCCTGGTTTATACCGTCGACCACAGGCTGCGTCCCGATGCCGCGGACGAGGCCCTGCGCGTCGCCTGCCTCGCCGCCACCCTCGGTCGAAGCCACCGCACCCTCGCCTGGGTCGGCGACAAGCCGTCGACCGGCCTGCAGGCAGCGGCGCGCACGGCCCGCTACCGGCTGCTGCTGGCAGCCTGCCGGCGCGACCGGGCGGAGGCGCTGCTGCTGGCGCATCACCTCGACGACCAGGCCGAGACCCTGCTGCACCGCATCGATCGCGGCACCGGCCCGGACGGAATGGCGGGCATGCAGCCGGCGCGCCGGCTCGACGGCGTGCTGCTGCTGCGGCCGCTGCTCGACCTGCCGAAGGCGCGGCTGGTCGCCACCTGCCGTGCCGCCGGCCTCGCCTGGTCGGAGGATCCGTCGAACGACGACCGGCGGTTCGCCCGCACCGGGCTGCGGCGGCTGGCGCCGGCGCTGGCGGAGGCCGGGATCACGCCGGACCGCCTCGGCCGGCTGGCGGCGGCGATGGCGGTCGCGCGTGCCACCCTCGACCGCTTCGCCGCAGCGTGGATGGCCGCGCATGCCGATGTCCGCGCGGCCGGCGACCTGCGCCTCGACCGCGCGGCCCTGCTGGCGGCCGCGCCGACGCTGCGTCACCGCCTCGTCGACCACGCCCTGCGCGCAGTCGGCGGTGCCGCCTATCCGGCGCGCGGCGCGCGCCTGGCGCGGCTGCTGGAGTGGATCGCGGCCGCGGGGAGCGGCTCGTCGGTCCGCACCCTCGGCGGCTGCCGGGTCACATGTGACGGCGGCGAGGTCCTGATCGTCCGCGACTGGCGCGGTGCCGCGCCGCCGGTGGTCGTGGGGCCGCGCGACACCGGTCGCTGGGACGGCCGCTTCGATATCGACAACCCGACCGACGCCCCCGTGCGGGTCGGAGTATGCGGCGAGGAAGGCTGGCGCCGCTGGCGCCGCCGCACCGCCGGCACGCCGGCCGCCGCCACGCCGGCAGGCCTGCCGGCGGTCTCGCACGCCGCGCGGCTGGCGCTGCCGGCGGTCGTCGATCTTGACGGGGGTATCGTGCTCCCCCACCTTGTACCAAGCGCGCTAACGCCGTCCGGATGGGTCGGAGATGCGGTCCGGATCAGGTTCCGGCCGTCGGTTTCCCTGCCCAGTCTCGACCGGTGTCTCGGCGCCGGCAACGAGTACCGGCCCTCACTGCCGTGCAACGGAAGGCAGGCTACGTGAACAACTTCGGCAAGAATCTAGCCCTCTGGATCATCATCGGCGTCCTGCTGGTGGCGCTGTTCAACCTGTTCCAGGGCTCGACGCCCCGCAGCAGCCAGTACAGCCTGCCGTATTCCGACTTCCTCGCCGAGGTCGAGGCCGGGCGGGTCAACCAGGTCACCATCCAGGGCAACACCATCAACGGCCACTTCTCCGACGGGCGCGGGTTCTCCACCTACGCGCCGCAGGATGCCGACCTGGTGCAGCGCCTGACCGGTTCGAACGTGCGGATCTCGGCGGCACCGCCGGAGGAAGGCATGTCCGGGGTGCTGGGGATCCTGATCTCCTGGTTCCCCATGCTGCTGTTCATCGCGGTCTGGATCTTCTTCATGCGCCAGATGCAGGGCGGCGGCGGCAAGGCCATGGGCTTCGGCAAGAGCCGGGCGCGGCTGCTGACCGAGAAGACCGGCCGGGTCACCTTCGACGACGTCGCCGGCATCGACGAGGCCAAGACCGAGCTCGAGGAGATCGTCGAGTTCCTGAAGGATCCGCAGCGCTTCCAGCGCCTGGGCGGCAAGATCCCCAAGGGCTGTCTGCTGGTCGGCCCGCCGGGCACCGGCAAGACGCTGCTGGCGCGCGCCATCGCCGGCGAGGCCAATGTGCCGTTCTTCACGATCTCCGGCTCGGATTTCGTGGAGATGTTCGTCGGCGTCGGCGCCAGCCGGGTCCGCGACATGTTCGAGCAGGGCAAGAAGAACGCCCCCTGCATCATCTTCATCGACGAGATCGACGCGGTCGGCCGCCATCGCGGCGCCGGCCTCGGCGGCGGCAACGACGAGCGCGAGCAGACCCTGAACCAGCTGCTCGTCGAGATGGACGGCTTCGAGGCGAACGAGGGCGTGATCCTGATCGCCGCCACCAACCGTCCCGATGTGCTCGACCCGGCGCTGCTGCGCCCGGGCCGCTTCGACCGCCAGATCGTGGTGCCGAACCCCGACATTCTCGGCCGCGAGAAGATCCTCAAGGTGCATATGCGCAAGGTGCCGCTCGGCCCCGACGTCGAGGCGCGGGTGATCGCGCGCGGCACCCCGGGCTTCTCCGGCGCCGACCTCGCCAACCTGGTGAACGAGGCCGCCCTGCTGGCCGCCCGCAAGGGCAAGCGGGTGGTCGGCATGCACGAGTTCGAGGAGGCCAAGGACAAGGTCATGATGGGGGCGGAGCGCCGCTCCATGGTGATGACCGAGAACGAGAAGCGGCTGACCGCCTATCACGAGGCCGGGCACGCCATCGTCGCCCTGCACTGCGCCGACAGCGACCCGATCCACAAGGCCACCATCATCCCGCGCGGCCGGGCCCTGGGAATGGTCATGCGGCTGCCCGAGGGCGACCGGATCTCGCTGTCGCGGGCCAAGCTGCTGGACGACCTGCGGGTCGCCTGCGGCGGCCGCATCGCCGAGGAGCTGATCTTCGGCCCGGATCGAGTCACGACGGGCGCGTCGTCGGACATCCGCATGGTCTCCGACATGAGCCGGCGGATGATCACCGAGTGGGGGATGAGCGACCGGCTCGGCTTCCTCGCCTACTCGGCCGACCAGCAGGAGGTGTTTCTGGGCCACTCGGTGACGCAGCAGAAGAATGTCTCCGACGCCACCGCCAAGGTGATCGACGAGGAGATCCGCCGGGTCACCGACTCCGCCTACGAGGATGCCAGGCGGGTGCTGTCCGAGCACATGGACGACCTGCACACGCTGGCCAAGGGCCTGCTGGAGTACGAGACCCTGTCCGGCGACGAGATCAAGGACCTGCTGGCCGGCCGGCCGGTCGATCGCAGCAACCGCGACGAAGGCCACAAGCAATCCGCGGGCCGCCGCGCCTCGGTGCCGACCGGTGGTGCCGAGACCCCCGGCTCCGGCGGGCTGGAGCCCGACCCGCAGCCCGGCGACTGAGCCGGACGCGTGGCGAACATCGACGAGAAGCCCGCGCCTCCGCGCGGGCTTCTGCATTCCGGCTACCGGCTGTACGCGCTGCCGCGCGACCTGCTGACCGGCGAGGCCGCGGCGGCCGCGGTCGACAACGGTTCGGCGCGATGGCTGGCCGGCGGCCCGATCGCGTTCCGCGCCATCGACCTGATCACCCGCTCCGGCGGCGCGGTAATGGCCGCCCGGGCGGCGATCGACGCGCTGCCGGATCTCGACATCCCCGACTGGCACGACCGGCTGGACCGGCTGTCGGCACCGCGCCCGCTGCTCGGCGGGGCCGGGGCCGAGGATGCCGGCCTGCCGTTGCTGATGGGCATCGTCAACGCCACCCCCGACAGCTTCTACGACGGCGGCCAACACGCCGGAGCCGAGGCAGCGATCCGGCACGGCGAGCGGCTGGCCGGGCAGGGTGCCGCGATCCTCGACGTCGGCGGCGAATCGACCCGACCCGGGGCGGAGCCGGTGCCGCTCGACGAGGAGATCCGCCGCACCGAGCCGGTGGTGCGCGCACTCGCCGCCGCCGGGCACCGCGTCTCCATCGACAGCCGCCGCGCCGCGGTGATGGCGGCGGCCCTCGACGCCGGTGCCGCCTGGGTCAACGACGTCTCCGGCCTGACCCATGATCCCGAGGCGGCGGCCCTGGTCGCCCGCCGCGGCTGCCCGGTGGTGCTGATGCATATGCGCGGCGAGCCGCAGACCATGCAGGCCGCACCGCACTACGACTGCGCGCCGCTCGACGTCTACGACGAGCTGGCGCAGCGCGTCGAGGCGGCCGAGGCGGCCGGGATCGACCGTGGCCGAATCCTGGTAGATCCCGGCTACGGCTTCGCCAAGGGCGTGGCCCACAACCTGGAGGTCACCTCCTGGCTGGCGCTGCTGCACGGCCTGGGCTGCCCGCTGCTGTTCGGCGCCTCGCGCAAGAGTTCGATCGCGAGATTGTCGAAGGGCGAGCCGGCGGAGGCGCGGCTGCCCGGCTCGCTGGCCCTGGCCCTGGCCGCCGCGGCGCGCGGCGCGCAGGTGCTGCGGGTCCACGACGTCGCCGAGACCGCGCAGGCGCTGGCGATCAGCCGGGCGGTCGACGCCGCCGATCGCTAGCGGACCGGCTGAAGGGCTCGACCGTGACTGGTCCGGCTGCTGCCGTGACATGAAAGTACTCGCTTTGCCGCAGTCCACCCCCACCCCGTCGTCATTCCGGACGGACGCGCCGCCCCGGCGCGGCCCAGCCGGAACCCACGGGGCGACGGGCCCAAGCAGCTGCAGGCGCGGCGCGTCGGGTGGGTTCCGGCTCTGCGCGACTGCGTCGCTCGGGCCGGAATGACGACAAGGAAGAGGTGGCGCCGGGGCGGTCTGCGATCGGCATATGGACAAAGCCAAACTCAGGACAACGGCCGCCGCCGTCGCAGCAGCACGATGCCCGCCGCCGTCAGGTCGAGCCCGGCGCACAGCCACCAGGCGGCGCGATAGTCGCCCTGGGCATCGCGCAGCATGCCGAGCAGCAGCGGCGCCAGCGCGTAGGTCAGCTGGGTGCCGGCGACCACCAGCCCGACCGCCCGGGTGAAGGCGGCGGCCGGAACCTCGCGGCGCAGGATCAGGCTGGGCAGGGTGATCAGGTTGCCGACGCCGAGGCCGTTGGCGGTGCAGGCGACGAGGGTCACCGGGACTGACGGCTCCGTCGCCAGCGCCGCGAGGGCGGCCGCCTGCAGCAGCAGCGTGGCGGCCGATGCCACCCGCGGGTCGATGCGGTCGATGACGAAGCCGGTGCCGACCCGGCCGACGATCGCCGAGCCGGTGGTCAGGCCGACGGCGAGCGACAGCATCGCCGGGTCGAGGCGCGGCGACAGGAAGGCGACGAGATGCGTGAGGAACCCGACCTGGGCGAACAGGCCGAGCGCGAAGGCCAGCATGACGGTCCACAGCCCCGGGCGGCGCAGCAGGTCGCGCGCCGATGCCGGTGCCGCTGCGGTGCCGGAGCCGGCGGCCCGCCCGGTGCCGGCCCGGCCGCCGTCCGGGGCGACGCCGAGCCGCGCCGGCGAGGTTCCGAGGGTGGTCACCGCGGCCGGCCACAGGGTGACGGCCATCGCCACCACCACCAGCCCGACGCCGGTCGTGAACCCGAAGTGCTCGATCGCGAGGATCATCAGCGGTGCGACGATCACGCCGCCGCAGCTGGCACCGTTCAAGGCCAGGCTGATGGCAAAGCCCAGCCGCCGGTCGAACCACGGCGCCACCAGGGCATTGACCATCACGCCGCTCATGGTCGCCCAGCCGAAGCTCATCGCCAGGAACGCCGGCCACAGCTGCCAGGGCTCGGTCACGCGGGTCAGCGCCAGAGCGGCGGCCGCCATGGTGACGCTGCCGCCCAGCACCACCGTGCGCTCGCCGAACCGATCGATCAGGCGCGGCACCGTGGTGATCGCGGCGGCGCCCAGCAGGTAGTAGCCGCTGATCGCCGCTCCCACCGTCGCCGATGGCCAGCCGCGGCTCTCCGCCAGGGTCGCCAGGTACACGCCGGCGCCATAGAAGCCGAAGCCCCAGCCGAACATGGCGACCAGGAACGCGGTCGCGACCACCTTCCAGCCATGGAACACGTCGCTCTCCCGCCGCCGGCGCCCTGGTCGTCGATCCGCCCGGCACCAACCTATCCGCGCGTCCGTATCGGCCGTGGTGCCAACGGCACGCTGGCATTGGCGCCATCCCGCAACCAGATAACACGGCGGCGCGATCAGCCGCCGCCGAACGGAGACACCGCATGCCGCGAGTCGCTGTCGTCACCGGTGCCAACCAGGGGCTCGGCCTGGCCCTCGTGAAAGGGCTGTGCGAGCGGTTGGCGGAAGACGACGTCGTCTACCTCACCGCCCGCGACCCGGAGAAGGGCGAGGCGGCGGTGGCGGCGATCGGGTCGGTGCGGCCGCGGCTGCGCTTCGATCGGCTGGACGTGACGGAGGAGGGGTCGGTCGCCGGCCTCGCCGAGGCGTTGCGGCAGCGTCATGGCGGGGTCGACATCGTGATCTCGAACGCCGCGGCGCGCATCGTCAGGGACGTGGCTCCGGCGGAGCAGGTCCAGGCATTCGTGGAGACCAGCAACCACGGCACGCACCGCGTGCTGCAGCGGTTCCTGCCGATCCTGCGGCGCGCCGGCCGGCTGGTGGTGGTCGCCAGCTCGTTCGGCCGCCTGAAGCATCTGCCCGAACATCTGCACCGCCGGTTCGAAGTCGACCGGCTGGAGGATCTAGGCGCGGTCATGGACGGCTATGTCGCCGCCGTGCGGGCCGGGACGGCGGCGGCCGAGGGCTGGCCGGAATGGATCAACGTCGCCTCCAAGGTCGGCCAGGTGGCGGCGGCGCGGCTCGCCGCCCGGACGGTGGCCGCCGATCGCCCGGCTGACGGAATCCTGGTGAACGCCGTCTGTCCGGGGCTGGTCGACACGGACGCCTCGAGGCCCTGGTTTGCCGATATGTCGAAGGCCCAGAGCCCCGACCAGGCGGCGGTCGACGTGCTGTGGCTGGCGACGCTGCCCGAGGGCGCCGTGGCGCCGGCCGGCGAACTCGTGCAGTTCCGCAAGGTGCTGCCATGGCGCGGCGAGTAGGCCGGGCGGTCGCGGAGCCGCCGTCGATCCGCTATAAGCGATCCACGACACGGGATCTGGAAGGGTGCGATGGTGCGTGCGTTGTTCGGGACCGACGGCATCCGCGGCCGGGCCAACACCGAACCGATGACCGCGGATCTGGCGATGCGGGTGGCGATGGCGGCCGGCCTGCATTTCCGCAAGGACCACGGCCGCCGGCCGCTGGCCGTCATCGGCAAGGACACCCGCCTGTCCGGCTACATGCTGGAGCCGGCCATGGTCGCCGGCTTCACCGCGATCGGCATGGATGTGGTGCTGGTCGGGCCGATGCCCACACCGGCAGTGGCGATGCTCACGCCGTCGCTGCGCGCCGACCTCGGCGTGGTCATCTCGGCCTCCCACAACCTCTACCACGACAACGGCATCAAGCTGTTCGGCCCGGACGGCTACAAGCTGTCGGACGCCGTCGAGGCCGACATCGAGGCTCGGCTGGTGAGCCTGAGCCCGGCCTCGCTCGCCGGTTCGGCCGAACTCGGGCGCGCGCGCCGGCTTGAGGACGCGCAGGGCCGCTATATCGAGGCCGTGAAGGCGTCGTTCCCGTCCAGCCTGAGCCTCGACGGGCTGAAGGTGGTGGTCGACTGTGCCCATGGCGCCGCCTACAAGGTGGCGCCCCGTGTGCTGTACGAACTCGGCGCCGAGGTGGTGGCGATCGGGGTCGATCCCGATGGCTTCAACATCAACGACCGCGCCGGCGCCGTGGCACCGCAGGCGATGCGGGCGCGGGTGGTCGAGGAGCGCGCCGATGTCGGCTTGGCGTTCGACGGCGACGCCGACCGGCTGATCCTCGCCGACGAGATCGGCCAGGTCATCGACGGCGACCAGATCCTCGGCATGATTGCCCGCTCCTGGTCGGAGGACGGCCGGCTGAAGGGCGGCGGCGTGGTCGCCACCGTGATGTCCAACCTCGGGCTCGAGCGCTTCCTGGAGTCGCTCGACCTGAAGCTGCTGCGCACCAAGGTCGGCGACCGCTACGTGCTCGAGCGCATGCGGTCCGACGGCTACAACATCGGCGGCGAGCAGTCCGGCCACATGATCTTCAGCGACTACGCCAAGACCGGCGACGGCCTGCTGGCGGCGCTGCAGGTGCTGGCGGTGCTGGTGCGTGCCGACGTGCCGCTGTCGCAGGTGGCGCGGGTGTTCGAGCCGCTGCCGCAGGTGCTCAAGAACGCCCGGTTCGGCGGCGGCGACCCGCTGCAGCGCGCCACGGTGCAGGCGGCGGTCGCCGAGGCCGAGCGGGCGCTGGCCGGCAAGGGGCGGCTGCTGATCCGCAAGTCCGGCACCGAGCCGGTGATCCGGGTGATGGCGGAGGGCGAGGACCGGCGCGCGGTGGTACAGATCGTCGACGCCATCGTCTCCCGGATCGAAGAGCAACCCGGCGAGGACGCGGCATGAGCGAGCCAGTGGTTCCCCGGCGGATCGCCGGGCGCGTGCTGATCGTCGCCGGATCGGATTCCGGCGGCGGCGCCGGGATCCAGGCCGACGTCAAGGCGGTGACGGCACTCGGCGGCTACGCGATGACCGCGATCACCGCGCTGACGGCGCAGAACACCGAGGGCGTGTTCGGGGTGCACGAGGTGCCGCCGGCGTTCATCCGCCAGCAGATGGAGCTGGTGGTCGGCGATCTCGGCGCCGACTGCGTGAAGACCGGCATGCTGCACTCGGCGGCGGTGATCGAGACGGTGTGCGACGTGCTGGAGGCGCGGATTCCCAATGTGCCGCTGGTGGTCGACCCGGTGATGGTCGCCAAGGGCGGCCACCCGCTGCTGGAGCCGGGCGCCATGGGCGTGCTGCGCACCCGGCTGATCCCGCGCGCCACCGTGCTGACTCCGAACCTGCCGGAGGCCGAACTGCTGACCGGGCTGACGATCCGCGACGAGGACGCGATGCGGCAGGCGGCCGAGTTGCTGCTGTCGCTGGGACCCCGCGCGGTGCTGCTGAAGGGCGGCCATCTGGAGGGCCGCGAGGTCGTCGACCTGCTGGCGAGCGAAGAGGGCATCGAGGCGATGCGTGGCCCGCGGGTCGAGACCCGGCACACCCACGGCACCGGCTGCACCCTGGCCTCCGCCATCGCCTGCGGCCTGGCGCAGGGGCTGAGCCTGACCAGGGCGATCCGCCGGGCCCGCAGCTACGTGCTGACGGCGATCGCCACCGCCCCGGGCTGGGGACGGGGCCACGGGCCGCTGAACCACGTGCACACGGTCAGGGCCGACGCCTGACGGATGGCTGGGTCACCACGGCCGGCGGTCGTGGCTGGTGCAGCCGAGGTCGGCGGCGAGCCTGAGGATCGTCTCGTCGATGCCCTCCGGCACCAGCCGCCCGCCCAGGGGCGCGTTCCAACTCGGGCCGCGCACCGCCAGGGCATCCCGGCCGGGCTCGACGGCATAGCCGAACACCGCGAACAGGCAGCCGGTGGGGGCGGCCAGGCCGACCAGTCCGCGCCCCGGCAGCGGCAAGCCCTCATGCGGCGCCAGCAGGCGGTCGCGCAGCGGCAGGTCGGGACCGCTCTCGGCGATCCAGGTTTCCAGAGACAGGTCCGGGCGGTCGAGCACGACCAGCGTGAAGGCGCGGCGCACGCCGTCCCGGCCGAGCAGCGTCGGCGTGAGGATCAGCCGGAGGGGCAAGGGGCAGTGCATGCCGACAGGTTAGCGGGTAGCAAACCGTCGGCGCTTTGATGCACCTCAAAGCCGACCGACCGCGAACTCGGCTCGATTTTGGCAGCACCCTCTTCTGTCGTCATCCCGGGCGGCGCGCAGCGGCGAACCGGGACCCACCCGCCGCTGCGGTGGTGGCGGCCGACGCGGGTCGCCTCGTGGGTCCGGCTCCGTCCCGCCAGAGGCGGGCCGGTCCGGGATGACGACAAGAGTGGGGCGGAAGAAGGGGGAAGCGCGGCGCGGTTTGCCGGCGGTCAAGCCGAGCTCACATCACCGCCCGGTCCAGCGCCGGGTCGAGCTCCAGGGTGCGGGCGATCAGGTCGATTCCGCGCCGCACCGCCGCCAGGTCGGCGGGCTTGCCCAGGGCGAGGCGCAGGTGGTCGCGGCCGGCCCCGGGCGCGGTCGCGAACACCGGACCGTCGGCGACCGTCACGCCGCGCTCGACCAGCACCGCCGCCGCGGTGCCATGCCAGGGCTCCGGCACCGCCATCCAGAGATGCGGGCTGGCGGCCGGCGCCGGCGCCAGCCAGCCGCCGAGGCGCGCCCGCGCGATCGCCCCTCTTGCGGTCTGCTCCTGGCGCTTGGCCTCGGCCAGCCGCCCGGCGGTGCCGTCGGCGAGCCAGCGCACCAGGATCTCGACCGTCAGCGGCGCCACCATCCACAGCGTGTCGCGCAGGCTGCCGAGCAGGCGGGTGCGCAGCCGGCGCGGCCCGTGCAGCGCGCCGACCCGCAATCCGGGTGCCAGGTGCTTGGAGGCGCCGGTGAGGTAGATCGTGTGCTCCGGCGCGCGGGCGGCGATCGGCGCCGGCGGGTCGTCGGCGAAGGCGCGGTAGATGTCGTCCTCGACCAGCACGACGCCATGCCGCTGCACGATTGCCGCCACGGCGTCGCGGCGACGCTCCGGCAGTACCGAGGCGGTCGGGTTCTGCAGCGTCGGGATCAGGAAAACACCCTTGGCGCGGTGCTGCCGGATCGCCGCCTCCAACGCCTCCGGCACGACGCCGTCGGCATCCATGTCGAGGCCGACGGCGCGCAGGTGCAGCGACGCGGCGACGCTCTTGAAGCCGGGGTGGGTGAGGCGCTCGCACAGCACCACATCGCCCGGCTCGAAAGCGGCGGCCAGCGCCAGCGCGATGCCGTGCTGGGCGCCGGCGGTCACCAGGGTGTTGTCGGCCTCCGCCGGCATGCCCATGCCGCGCAGCCAGGCGGCAAGGGCCGCGCGGTGCGCCGGGCGGCCGCCGTTGGGATCGTAGCCGGCGAGCCCCAGCGCCCGGTTGTCGCCGGCGATCTCCGCCAGCGTGCGGCGCAGCGCCTGCTCCGACAACTCCAGGCAGGGCGGGAAGTTCAGGCCGAAGTCGATCGGGGCGTCATGGCTGCCGATCGTCCCCCAGCCGCCGGTGCGGGCGTCGCGCACGAAGGTGCCGCGGCCGATCTCGCCGTCGATCAGGCCGCGGGCGGTCGCCTCCTTGTAGGCGCGGGTGATGGTGCCGACGGTGACGCCGAGCTTCCAGGCGAGATCGCGGTGCGTCGGCAGCCGGTCCCCCGGGCGCAGCGCACCGCCGCCGATGGCCTCGGCCATGGCCTCGGCGATGGCGCGGTAGCGCGGGCCGCTGCGCCCCTGCAGGTCGGGAAGCCAATCCGTCATGGTGACAATGTTCCGCTTGATCGTCTTGAATGGCTACAATATCGGTGACGAATTGGATGACAATACGGACATTGTCATGGCTGCAATGCGGGAGCGCGCGATGAACGGGACGATCGGCCTCGACGACCTGGAGCGGGCGGCCGCGGTGGTACACGCGGTCATGCCGCCGACGCCGCAGTACCGCTGGCCGCTGCTGTGCACGCGGGCCGGCTGCGAGGTGTGGGTGAAGCACGAGAACCACACCCCGGCCGGCGCCTTCAAGATCCGCGGCGGCATCGTCTACATGGACGAGCTGCGCCGCGCCCAGCCCGGCGTCACCGGCGTGGTCGCGGCGACCCGCGGCAACCACGGCCAGTCGGTCGCCTTCGCCGCGGTGCGCGCCGGGCTGACTGCGACCATCGTGGTGCCGGAAGGCAACTCGGTCGAGAAGAACGCCGCCATGCGCGCCTTCGGCGCCGAGCTGATCGTCCACGGCCACGACTTCCAGGCGGCCCTGGAGCATGCCATCGCGCTGGCCGAGGCGCGCCGGCTGCACATGGTGCAGAGCTTCCACCCGAGGCTGGTCGCCGGTGTCGGCAGCTATGCGCTGGAGCTGTTCCGCGGCGTGCCGGACCTGGACGCGGTCTACGTGCCGATCGGCCTGGGATCCGGCATCTGCGGGGTGATGGCGGCGCGCGACGCGGTCGGCTCGACGGCCGAGGTGATCGGCGTGGTGGCCGCGAACGCGCCGGCCTATGCGCTGAGCTTCGAGGCCGGCGAGGCGGTTTCCACCAACGCCGCCGACACCATGGCCGACGGCATGGCGACGCGCATACCGGTGCCGGGGGCCGTGGAGGCCATTCGCGCCGGTGCGTCCGGCGTGGTGCGGGTGACCGAGGACGCGATCAAGGCGGCCATGCGCCACTACTTCACCGACACCCACAACGTCGCCGAGGGTGCGGGTGCGGCGCCGCTGGCCGCCCTGCTGCAGGAACGGCACCGGTGGCAGGGCCGCAAGGTTGGCCTGATCCTGTCCGGTGGTAATGTCGACCGCAGCGTCTTCCAGGCGGTGCTGCAGGAAGCCGACACCAGCGAGATGGGGATCTGATGACCGAGGAACTGTTCCGCGAGGACGCCTACCTGAAGAGCTGCCAGGCGACGGTGACCGCCGTCGGCAACACCGGCGTGGTCCTCGACCGCACGGTGTTCTACCCGACCGGCGGCGGCCAGCCGGGCGACACCGGCACGCTGACCCGCGCCGACGGCAGCGTCGCGGCCGTCACCGACACCCGCAAGGCCGAGGCCGGCATCGCCCATGTCCTGGCCGCGGATGCCACCGCACCGGCGGTCGGCGAGACGGTGACCGTGACGCTGGATTGGGACCGCCGCTACCGCCACATGCGGGTGCACACCGCCCTGCACGTGATGTGCAGCCAGGTCGTCGGCGGCGTCACCGGCGGGCAGATCGGCGACGGCAAGGGCCGGCTCGACTTCGACCTTCTGCCGGAGAACGTGCCGGACAAGGAGGCCCTGGCCGAGCATCTGAACGGCATCATCGCCGCCGACCATCCGGTGAGCATCTCCTGGATCACCGACGCCGAGCTCGCCGCCAATCCGGACCTTGTGCGCACCATGTCGGTCAAGCCGCCGATGGGGGCCGGGCGGGTGCGGATGATCCGCATTGGCGAGGCGGTGGACTACCAGCCCTGCGGCGGCACGCATGTGAAGTCGCTCGGCGAGATCGGCCGGGTGGCGATCACCAAGCTCGAGAGCAAGGGCAAGCAGAACCGGCGGATCAACCTGGCGCTGGTGGATTAGCCGGGCGCCCGTCGCCCGTGGATCCCGGCTCGAGGCCGGGATGAGGGGGAGTAGGAGGGCGCTTCAATTTTGTCCTCATCCCGGACGGACGCGCAGCGGCCGATCCGGGATCCAGCGGTGCCCCCCGGCGCCGAACGGAGAAGTGTTGCCATGACCCTGACCTTCGAAACCGTCGACGTGTTCACCGACACCGCCTTCGGCGGCAACCCGCTGGCCGTGGTGTTCGGCGCTGACGGGCTGTCCACCGAGGCGATGCAGCGCGTCGCCCGCGAGTTCAACTACTCCGAGACCACCTTCGTGCTGCCACCGGCCGACCCGGCCAACACCGCGCGGGTGCGGATCTTCTCCACCAAGCGCGAGATGCCGTTCGCCGGGCACCCGAATGTCGGCACCGCCACGGTGCTGGCATGGCGCGGCGAGATCTTCGGCCGCCGGCTCGGCGAGGGCATGGTCTTCGAGGAGATCGCCGGCCTGGTGCCGATCGCGGTGCAGTCCGAGGGCGGCCGGCCGGTGGGCGCCATGCTGACGGCACCGGAGCGGTTCACGACCGCGGCCGAGGCTACCGTCGACGACGTCGCGGCCTGCCTCGCCCTGACGCCGGCCGACATCCGCACCGAGGCGCACCGCCCGGTGGTGGCCTCCGCCGGACTGCCGTTCCTGATCGCCGAGCTCGCCGGCCGCGATGCGCTGGCCCGTGCCCGCCCCGACGTCGCCGCCTTCGGCTCGGCGCCGAGCGTGGTGCCGATCGGCGCCATCCTCTGCTACGCCCGCACCGGCGACCCCAAAGCCGGCGACGAGTTCGACATCCGGGCGCGGATGTTCGCGCCGATCCGCAACGTCGCCGAGGACCCGGCCACCGGCAGCGCCAACTGCGCACTGATGGGGCTGCTGGCGTCGCTGCGGGCGCAGCCCGGAACCCTGGCGCTGCGCATCGCCCAGGGCGTGGAGATGGGCCGGCCGAGCCTGCTGCTGGGCGAGGCCGACTGGAGCGACGGGGCGGTGACGGCGATCCGCATCGGCGGCCGCTGCGCGCCGGTGATGCGCGGCGAGTTGCTGGCCTGCTGAGGGAGACGACCATGCCGATGACCTATGAGACGGTCGACGTGTTCACCGACACCGCGTTCGGCGGCAACCCGCTGGCGGTGGTGTTCGGCGGCGAGCACCTGACCACCGAAGCCATGCAGGCGATCGCCCGCGAGTTCAACTGCCCGGAGACCACCTTCGTCATGCCGCCGAAGGACGGTGCCAACACCGGACATGTGCGGATCTTCACGCCCGGGGTCGAGCTGCCTTTCGCCGGCCATCCGAATGTCGGCACGGCCACGGTGCTGGCGCGCCGCGGCGAGGCATTCGGCCGGCCGGTCGGCGACGCCGTCCGCTTCGAGGAGGCGATCGGCACCGTCGGGCTGGAGATCCTGCGCGAGGCCGGCCAGGCGGTTGGTGCCGTGCTGACCTCGCCGTCGCTGCCGACGGTGCGCGGCAGCTTCGATCCTTCGGCCGTTGCGGCCGCGGTCGGCCTGGCCGACAGCGCCGTCGTCGTCGCCCGCCACGCCCCCGCGCATGTCGCGATCGGCGCCACCTTCGTGATCGCCGAGGTCGCCGACCTGGACGCGCTGGCGGCGGCGCGCAGTGACGCCGCTGCCCAGGTGGCGCATCTCGGCGAGGCGGCGCCGCCGCTGGTCTACCTCTACACCCGCGAGGACGCCGGCCCCGATGACACCGGCCCCGGCACCCTGCGCATCCGCTCGCGGATGTTCGCGCCGCGCGCCGGCATCCCCGAGGACCCGGCGACCGGCGGCGCGGCGGTGGCGATCGCCGGGCTGTTCGCCACCCTGTTCGAAGGCGACCTCGACCTGACGATCGAGCAGGGCATCGAGATGGGCCGGCCGAGCCGGCTCGACGTGCGCATCGTCCGCGGCGCCGGCGATCCGCGCATCACCGTCGCCGGGCGCTGCGTGGCGATGCTGCGCGGCACCCTGCTGGCCGGCTGAGGGAGGCGAGGATGGCCCTGACCTACGAGACCGTCGACGTGTTCACCGACACCGCCTTCGGCGGCAACCCGCTGGCCGTGGTGTTCGGCGCCGAGCGGCTGTCGGCCGTGCAGATGCAGCGGATCGCCACCGAGTTCAACTACGCCGAGACCACCTTCGTGGTGCCGCCGCAGAACCCGGCCCACACCGCCCGCGTGCGGATCTTCACCCCGACCACCGAAGTGCCGTTCGCCGGCCACCCGAATGTCGGCACCGCCACGGTTCTGGCCTGGCGCGGCGAGGCCTTCGGGCGGCCGGTCGGCGAGCGGGTGCTGTTCGAGGAGACCGCCGGCCTGGTGCCGGTCGACATCATCCGCGACGCCGGAACCCCGGTCGGCGCCACGCTGACGGCACCGCAGCCGTTCCGCCGCCTGGGCGAGGCCGACGTCACCGAGGTGGCGGCCTGCCTCGGCCTGCGCCCGGCGCAGATCCGCGACGACCGGCACGCGCCGGTGATCGGTACCGTCGGCCTGCCGTTCCTGCTGGTCGAGCTGGCCGACCGGGCCGCGCTGGCGGTCGCGCGGGCAGTCGTGAGCGCCATCCGGTCGTCGCCGACGGTGGCACCGGTGAAGGACATCCACTGCTACGTCCGCACCGGCGGTGCCGACGGCTTCGACCTGCGCACCCGGATGTTCGCGCCGCTCGACGGCGTGCCGGAGGATCCGGCGACGGGCAGCGCCAACGCCGCGCTGACCGGCCTGCTGGCCGAGCTCGGCGGCCCGGCCGACGGCACGCTGCGCCTGCGCATCGCCCAGGGCGTGGAGATGGGCCGCCCGTCGCTGCTGCTCTCGGAGGCCGACCGCAGCGCCGGCGTCACCACCGCGATCCGCATCGGCGGCCGCTGCGTGGCGATCCGGCGGGGGGAGATCCTGGCGGGTTAGCGGCGAGGCGGCTGGTGGGTCCCGGGTCGTCGCTGCGCGCGTCCGGGATGAGGAGAATAGTTATCTGCCCTCATCCCGGACGCGCGAAGCGCGACCCGGGATCCACCCGCCGCCCCTTCTGTTCGCCGCCGCGCCCTCCTATGATCCCGGCGAAACGAGAACCGAGGGATGCGAGGAAGCGCGATGACCGAGCTGAAGATCGCGGTGGTGCCGGGCGACGGGATCGGCTGGGAGGTGGTGCCGGAGGGGCTGAAGGTGCTGGAGGCCGTGGGCCGCAGGCACGGCCTGTCCTACAGCTTCACCGAATACGACTGGGGCTGCGAGCGCTACCACAAGACCGGCCGGCTGATGCCGGAGGACGGGTTGGAGCGGCTCAAGGAGTCGGACGCGATCTTCCTGGGTGCCGTCGGCTTCCCGGGCGTGCCGGACCACGTGTCGCTGTGGGGCCTGCTGATCCCGATCCGGCGCGAGATGCACCAATACGTCAACCTGCGTCCGGTGCGGATGATGAAGGGCATGAAGTGCCCGCTCGCCGGCCGCGGCCCGGAGGACATCGACTTCTGGGTGGTGCGCGAGAACAATGAGGGCGAGTACTCCGAGATCGGCGGCCGCCTGAACCGCGGCACCGAGCGCGAGATGGCGATCCAGGAGACCGTCATGACGCGGCACGGCACCGACCGCATCATGCGCTACGCCTTCGATCTCTGCCGTCGGGTCGGCAAGGCCAAGGTGACCTCGGCCACCAAGTCGAACGGCATCATCCACACCATGCCGTTCTGGGACGAGCGCTTCGAGACGATCGCCGCCGAGTATCCGGACCTGAAGACCGACAAGTACCACATCGACATCCTGACGGCGCACTTCGTGCTGCACCCGGACTGGTTCGACGTGGTGGTCGGCTCCAACCTGTTCGGCGACATCCTGTCCGACCTCGGCCCCGCGGTCGCCGGCTCGATCGGTATCGCGCCGTCGGCCAACATCAATCCCGAGGGCAAGTATCCGTCGATGTTCGAGCCGGTGCACGGCTCGGCCCCGGACATCGCCGGCAAGGGCATCGCCAACCCGATCGGCCAGATCTGGTCGGGGGCGATGATGCTGGAGCATCTCGGGCACAAGGCGGCGGCGGACGACATCGTGCACGCGATCGAGACTGTGCTGGCGGGCGGCGGCCCGAAGACCCCCGACCTCGGCGGCCAGGCCACGACCAAGGACCTGGGCGACGCCATCGTGGATGCGCTGAAGTGAGGGGCTCGAAGCATTTCGAGGACTTCGCGCTGGGCGACGTGATCGAGAGCCAGGCGGTGACGGTCAGCGAGAGCCAGATCCTGGACTTCGCCTGGACCTGGGACCCGCAGCCCTTCCACATCTCCAAGCCGGACGCCGAGGCCTCGATGTTCGGCGGGCTGATCGCCAGCGGCTTCCACACCCTGGCCCTCACCTTCCGGTTGATCTGGCAGGGCGGGCCGCTGCAGCAGACCAATGTCGGCGGCGTCGGCATGGACAACCTGCGCTGGCCGCGGCCGGTCAGGCCCGGCGACACGCTGCGGGCCACCGCCGAGGTGATGGAGCTGAAGCCGTCGTCGTCGCGGCCGTTCGGCACGGTGCGGCTGAAGTACACGACGCGCAACCAGGACGGCGACGTGGTGCTGGGGGCGGAGATGCTGCACCTGGTGGCGAAGCGGCCGGCTTGAACAGCGCTCGTCGTCGGGTGGATCCCGGGTCGGGCTGCGCCCACCCGGGATGAGGGAGGCGTCCGGGCCTTTTCCCTCATCCCGGGCGACGCGCAGCGTCGACCCGGGACCCACCCGCCGCTCCACGGCATGCCAACGATGAGGACCCCGATGGTCGAATACGTCTCCCAGGACGGCCGTCACCGCTACCCGGTCGGCACCCCGCTCTGGCGCTGCCCGGCGACCGGCCAACCGGTCAACCTGACGCCCGGCAACGGTCTCGTGCCCGCCGAGGTCGACCAGGGCGAATGGTCGATCTGGCGCTACGCCGCGGCGATCCGGGTGCCGGCCTCCGCCCGCGTCTCGCTCGGCGAGGGGATGACGCCGCTGGTGCCGACCAGCTTCGCTGGCGGCCGGCCGCGCATCAAATGCGAGTACCTGGCGCCATCGGGGTCGTTCAAGGACCGCGGCATGGCGGTCATGGTCAGCTACCTCAAGGCGGCCGGCGTGACCGAGGTGATGCTGGACTCCTCCGGCAACGCCGCCGCGTCGCTCGCCTGCTACGCCGCCGCCGCCGGACTGCGGGCGAAGCTGATGGTGCCGGCCTACACCTCGTCGGCGAAGGTGGCGCAGGTGCGGGTCTACGGTGCCGAGGTCGAGTTGGTGCCGGGCACCCGCCAGGACTGCGCCGCCGCCGCGCTGAGGCTGGCGGAACAAGGCCTGTTCTACGCCAGCCACAACTGGCAGCCGCATTTCGTCGAGGGCACCCGCACGCTCGCCTTCGAGATCTGGGAACAGTACGGCTTCGCCGCCCCCGACAACGTCGTGATCCCGGTCGGCTACGGCAGCAACTTGATGGGCTGCCACCAGGGCTTCGCCGAGCTGCTGGCGCGCGGGTCGATCGCCCGCATGCCGCGGCTGTTCGCGGCACAACCGGCCAACGTCGCCGCCCTGCACGCCGCCTTCGCCGCCGGCGCCGATAGCCCTGTGCCGGTCGAGGCCCGGCCCACGGTGGCCGAGGGCATCGCCACCACCAAGCCGGTGCGGGTGAAGGAGAACATGGCGGCGCTGCGGGAGAGCGGCGGCGGCACGGTCGCGGTGCCCGAGGCAGCGATCCTGCCGGCGATGCACGCGCTGGCCCGCTGCGGCTTCTTCGTCGAGCCGTCGAGTGCCGTTGCCGGGGCGGGCTACGAGCTGCTGCTGGCCGACGGCACGATCGCGGCCGACCAGGAGACCGTCATCGTGCTGACCGGCAACGGCCTGAAGAGCACGGATGTTCTTGTCGAGTAGGGAAGCACCGCGGCGGCGGGTGGGTCCCGGGTCGTCGCTGCGCGCCGCCCGGGATGACGACGATTTAAAGATGACGACACTTTAAAAGTGACGTCATCCCGGATCGGACCGCCGCAGGCGGGACGAAGCCGGGACCCACGCAGCGACGGGCGAAGGCAGCCGGGCCACGAAGGGCTCCAACCCGGCGCCGATTCGGAGTACACTCCGCGCCCTTCCACCGGCCCCCGGATCCGCTGCCGTCATGGCATTGCCCCAAGGCTTCCTCGACGAGCTTCGCGACCGCGTTTCGGTGTCGAGCGTGGTCGGGCGCCGCCACAAGCTGGTGCGCAAGGGGCGGGAGTTCGTGGCGCTGTGCCCGTTCCACAGCGACAGCAAGCCGTCGCTGAACATCGTCGACGACAAGGGCTTCTACCATTGCTTCGCCTGCGGCGCGCATGGCGATGTCATCAAGTTCGTGATGGAGTCCGAGGGCCTCGGCTTCATGGAGGCGGTCGAGCAGCTCGCCGGCACCGCCGGGATGGAGGTGCCGAAGGAGACGCCGGAGGACCGCGAGAAGGCCGAGCGCCGGCGCAGCCTGCAGGAGGTCGTCGACCTCGCGTGCCGCTGGTACGAGCGCCAGCTGCACACCGCCGCCGGCGATGCCGGCCGGCGCTATCTGGCGGAACGCGGGCTGAAGGACGAGACGGTCGCCCGGTTCCGGCTCGGCTGGGCGCCCGACGACCGCAAGGCGCTGCAGCGCGCCATGAAGGCCGAAGGCGTCGAGGTCGACGCCCTCGTCGAGGCCGGCCTGGTGAAACGCTACGACGACGGCGAGGCCGGCGACTACATGCGCGGCCGCGTGCTGTTCCCGATCACCGACCGCCGCGGCAAGGTCATCGCCTTCGGCGGAAGGGTGCTCGGCGACGGCCAGCCGAAGTACCTGAATTCGCCCGACACCCCGCTGTTCCACAAGGGCCGGGTGCTGTACGGCCTGGCGCAGGCACGCGAGGCGGCGCACAAGTCCGGCACCCTGGTGGTCGCCGAAGGCTACATGGACGTGATCGCCCTGGCCCAGGCGGGGTTCCCGGCGGTCGCCCCGCTCGGCACCGCACTGACCGAGGACCAGATCGCCGAGCTGTGGAAGCTGGTGCCGGAGCCGATCGTGTGCTTCGACGGCGACACCGCCGGGCAGCGTGCGGCATCCAGGGCCTGCGACCGCGCCCTGCCGATGCTGCCGCCTGGGCACTCGCTGCGCTTCGTGGTGCTGCCCGAGGGCGAGGATCCCGACAGCCTGACCCGGCGCGACGGGCCGGCCGGCTTCCGCAAGCTGCTGGAGGCGGCCGAGCCGATGGTCGACCGGCTGTGGGCCGACGAGGCCGCCGCCGGTCCGGTCGACACGCCGGAGCGTCGCGCCGAATTCTGGCGCCGGCTGCGCGAGCGGGTGCGCGGCATCGCCGATCGCAACGTGCAGCAGAGCTACGCCGACGAGATCGAGGCCCGCATCCAGGCGATGCGCCGGCCACCGCGGCAGGACGGTCCGGGCGGATGGCAGGGCGGCGGTCGCGGTCCCGATCGCTTCGGGCGGGGCGGTCCGGGCGGCCCGCGGGGCGGCAAATGGACGCCCCCGCCGGTCGAGCCACGCGGCAGCCGGGCGGCGCGGGCGAGCGTCGACAGCGTGCTCGCGCGCCGGCAGCAGCAGATGATCGTCACCACGGTGATCAACCACCCGGGGCTGCTCGACGAATTGGGCGAGACCCTTGCGCATCTGGAACTGGATGACCAGTTTCTTGACAAGTTGCGGCGTGAAATCCTAGAGATCACCGAGGCGGATCCGGACCTTGACGCCGCCGGCCTCGCGGGCCACCTGAAAGCGCTGGGCTACTCGGACACGGTGAACGGCTTGTTGGGAGCGGAGGCGCTCTCGCATGCGGCCTTCGCGCGTCCGGGCGCTACGCATTCGGAGGCCCGGGCCGGCCTGATCGAGCTGGTTGCGCGTGTGGGGCGGGGCGGACTGGAGCGGCAGCTCGCGGACGCCAGGCGCGACGCCGAGGCGACGATGGACGAGTCGAGCTGGAATCGGCTTCTGGGATTGCAGCGGGCGCTGGCGGCGATCACGGTCGGCGCCGCGCTTGAGGACGCGGGTTGAGAGTGGCGGGTTGAGTTCGGGGCCTGAACGGGCACCGGCGAAGACAAAAGGTCGAGGGACGATGGCGACAAAAGCGGCGGCAGCGGCGACGACGGAAGACGAGGAAACCCGCGAGCGCGAGGAGCCTCAGGACGGCCCGTTGATGGACAACATCAACACGGCGGTCAAGAACCTCATCAAGAAGGGGAAGGAGCGCGGCTACCTGACCTATGACGAGGTCAACGCCGCGCTGCCCCAGGAAGAGATGTCCTCCGAGCAGATCGAGGACATCATGAGCGCCCTCAACGAGATGGGCGTCAACGTCGTCGAGAACGAGGACGACAGCGGCCAGGAGGCCGAGAAGGAGGAGAGCGAGGCCACCGTCGCCGGCAACGTCTCCGACGACGATGTCGGCCGCACCGACGACCCGGTGCGCATGTATCTGCGCGAAATGGGGTCGGTCGAGCTGCTGTCGCGCGAGGGCGAGATCGCCATCGCCAAGCGCATCGAGGCCGGCCGCGAGATGATGATCGGCGGCATCTGCGAGAGCCCGCTGACCATGCGCGCCCTGGTCGCCTGGCGCGACCAGCTCAAGGAAGGCGGCATCCTGCTCCGCGACGTCATCGACCTGGAGGCGACCTACGGTGCCGAGATGGACACCGGCGAGGCCGCCGCTGCCCCGGCCGCCGATGGCGCCGAGCCGGAGGTCGAGGACGAGGAGGACGCCGACAGCGAGGAGAACAACCTGTCGCTGTCGGCGATGGAGCAGCAGCTGCTGCCGCAGGTGCTGGAAACCTTCGACAAGATCGCCGACACCTACGGCAAGCTGGCGCGCATGCAGAAGCGCCGGATCGACAAGCTGAAGGGCGGCGAGGAGCTGGCCCGCACCACCGAGCGCAAATACGAGAAGCTCAAGGGCGAGCTGATCGAGGCGATGGAGAGCGTGCGGCTGAACAACGGCCGCATCGAGGCGCTGGTCGAGCAGCTGTACACGCTGAACCGGCGGCTGAGCCAGGTCGACATCCGGCTGTGGAAGCTGGCCGACAGCGTCGGTGTCGGCCGCAAGAGCTTCATGGAGCAGCATTTCGGCAACGAGCTGGAGCCGGACTGGCTGGACCGGGTGTCCAGCATCGACACCCGCTGGAAGCGCTTCGCCGACATGGCGTTCATGGAGGTCGCCGAGGCGCGCGAGCACCTGTCGCTGATCTCCGCCGACGCCGGCCTGACCATCGGCGAGTTCCGCCGCATCGTGCAGACCGTGCAGAAGGGCGAGCGCGAGGCCGGCCGGGCCAAGAAGGAGATGGTCGAGGCCAACCTGCGCCTGGTGATCTCGATCGCCAAGAAATACACCAACCGCGGCCTGCAGTTCCTGGACCTGATCCAGGAGGGCAACATCGGCCTGATGAAGGCGGTCGACAAGTTCGAGTACCGCCGCGGCTACAAGTTCTCGACCTACGCCACCTGGTGGATCCGCCAGGCGATCACCCGCTCGATCGCCGACCAGGCGCGGACCATCCGCATCCCGGTGCACATGATCGAGACGATCAACAAGCTGGTCCGCACCTCGCGCCAGATGCTGCACGAGATCGGCCGCGAGCCGACCCCGGAGGAGCTGGCCGAGAAGCTGGTGATGCCGCTGGAGAAGGTCCGCAAGGTCCTGAAGATCGCCAAGGAGCCGATCAGCCTGGAGACCCCGATCGGCGACGAGGAGGACAGCCACCTCGGCGACTTCATCGAGGACAAGAACGCCGTCCAGCCGCTCGACGCCGCCATCCACGCCAATTTGCGCGAGACCACCACGCGGGTGCTGGCCAGCCTGACGCCGCGCGAGGAGCGGGTGCTGCGCATGCGCTTCGGCATCGGCATGAACACCGACCACACCCTGGAGGAGGTCGGCCAGCAGTTCAGCGTCACCCGCGAGCGCATCCGCCAGATCGAGGCCAAGGCGCTGCGCAAGCTCAAGCACCCGAGCCGCTCGCGCAAGCTCAGGAGCTTCCTCGACTACTGATCCCGGAGGCGGGATCCTGGGTGGTCACGCATCTCCGAGCGGTGGGCGGATCCCGGCTCTCCGCGGCTACGCCGCTGCGGCCGGGATGAGGAGTTTTGGGGCCTGACCCCATTGTCCTCATCCCGGAACGGAGCGCCGCAGGCGGGACGTATCCGGGGACCCTCGAAGCGACGTGCACCCGCTATTTCCCCCGTCCGCTCCGTGAAGGTGCCGAGACGTCACGTTTCGCCGCCCTGAACAGTGTCGTCCAGCACGTTGACAGCCGCCGGGCTTGACCGATAACTGCTTGCGACGCCCTAGCCGGCGCCGGGCCCGTAGTTCAGCGGTCAGAACGCGCCGCTCATAACGGTGTTGTCGCAGGTTCGAATCCTGCCGGGCCCACCATTTCACAGTCCTGGCCGTCAGAGCCCCTGAAAGCCCGAATGGCGCTGCGATTGCGGCAGTTCGAAGCCCCTTCCCGAACATGCGCATCGAGGGGGCGATTCCAACATTCCTCGGAAAGCTCCCCCCCAGCATAACCCCTGCCGGCGCCGGCAACCGGTCGTCAGACGGCGCCGGAGATCATTATGATGTCCGCCGGGTCGTACTGGCCAATCACCGTCAGCGGGTCGGCCCAGATGGTGTCGGCGCCGACCCCGCCCCAGACCGTGTCGCCGGGGCCGGCGAAGATCACGTCGTCCCCCTGGCCGCCATACAGCCGGTCGAGCCCGGCGCCGCCCGAAAGCGTGTCGCTCGCCAGGTTGCCGTACAGCACGTCGCTGCCATCGCCGCCCGCGAGGCGGTCGGCGTCCTGGCCGCCGAACACGATGTCGTCGCCGGCCCCGCCCAGCACGATATCGCCGCCCTGGTTGCCGTAGATCGTCTCCGCGCCGGCCGCGCCGCTGATGGTGTCGGCGCCGTGGCCGCCGCCGATCCGGCCGGCGGCGGTCCCGGTGACCACGATGCGGTCGTCGCGGCCGGAGGTGCCGAGGCCGGCCTGCACGAACTCGATGGCGTCGGCGGTCAGGCCGGTGGCGTGCGGTTCCGCGTAGCCGTAGAGGCTCTCGCTGCCGGTCGCGAAAGGGCGGTCGCGCAGGCCGAAGGCGTGGCCGATCTCGTGCAGGGCGACCACCCACGGGTCCCAGCCGGCAGCCAGCGCCAGGTCATGGTCCAGCCCGACATAGGAGGCGATCCCCGCCAGGCTGTGCTCGTGGATCATCGTCACATTGATGGCGATCGGATCGGCGTCGATGGCGAACGCCGTCAGGACGTCCTGCAGCGGTGCCACCGCGAACCGCCCGTCCAGCGGCACCTTCACGAAGCTGTGCGGCAGGACCGACTCCCACCCGCCGAACGCCCGCTCGATCGCCGCCTCGTCGTATCGCAGGCCGACGTCCACCGTGTAGGTGACCGCGGACGGCCATAGGAAAGTCGACGGCATGTTGCCACCCGGCCCAAACGGCCGGCGACGCGCCGGCCCATGTCCGGACAAACAGCAGCGGCGGAATTTGTTTCAGGCGCGGGCCGGCGGGCCGGGACGGGCATCGGGGTCGGCTGGAGACATTATAAGTATTTGAAAAATAATAATGTTCCTCCGACGTTGAGTGCAAATGACGTCGCGTGGAGGGCATTTCGGCCGCGTGAGGTCACGGCTTGTCCCCGGATTGACCCGGCTGGAGGCCCGCCTGGCACGGCATCCGCCGACCGATGCGCTCTCAGCGCCGGTAGCGCCGCGCCCGCTCCGTGAAGGCGGCGTATCCGAGGCGGGCCTCGAACTCGGCCACCGGCTCCATAACGTCGTCCAGCCCGGCGGCCGGGTCGGCCCGGAAGCGGGTGAGCGCCCCGGACATCGCCCGGCTCGCGGACAGCAGCGAGAAGCCGTAATACAGGACCAGGCTGGCGGCGGTGTCGCGGCCGGAGAAGCGCGGATGGCCGGGTCCGTCGACCACCACGTAATGCGCCGGTACCTCGGCCTTGAACGCCGCGACCATCTCCGGCGTGGCGCCGGTCGGGAACACCGTGTCGGCGCCGGCGTCGCGGAACGCCCGGACGCGGCGCAGCGCCTCCTCGGGATTGCCGGTCGCCCATACCGCATCGGTGCGGGCGATGATGCGGAACTGCGGATCGGCCCGGGCGTCGAGTGCCGCCTTCAGGCGGGCGATCATCGCGTCGAGCGGAATCAGTCCCTGCGGCAGGTCGGTGTGCTTGCCGCCGGCGTGGTCCTCGATGTGGATGGCGGCGACGCCGGCCCGCTCGAAGGCTTGCACGGTGCGCCAGATGTTGCCGGGCTCGTGGAAGCCGCCCTCGGCATCCGCCACCACCGGCACGTCGACCGCGTCGGCGACCCGGCCGGCGCGGTGCACCAGGTCGTCGAGTCCCAGCGCGCCGACGTCGGGCAGGCCGAGATCGGCGGCCGCCGTGGCGTAGCTGCCGACATAGCCGACCGGGAAGCCGGCCTCGGCGGCCAGCATCGCACTCAGCGCGTCGTGGCACCCCGGCACCACGATGGTGCCGCCGGCCTCCAGCAACAAGGTCAGCCGACGGCGGCGGGCGGGAGCATCGGTGGCGGACATGGCGGGCTCTTCGGGACGACGGTGGGGCTGGCTCGACCCCCCGGGGAGGGGAGCCGCCGACGGTCCCCGGCTTCTTGACGCAGGTCAAGGTGGCGCGCGACGCGCCCTGCGAGAGTAGTATCGAGATGACATTCGTCGAATCGAAGGAGGGATCGATGGCTACCGTTTTCCGGGCGGCGCTGGTCGCCGCCGCACTCTGCACGGCCACGGCGCTGCCGGCGTTCGCACAGCAGGTGACCCCGCCTGCCGTGGCACCGGCTCCCGCAACCCCGGCACCGCAGGCGGCCCCGGCGCCGGCCGGCCCCGACTTCGACGCGATGGTCGAGCGCCTGCGGCGCGACCTGCAGACCCTGACCGAATCCGCCCGCCAGGGCGCGCAGGACGTGCTCAACCGCAAGTCGCCCTACGTCATCACCACCGATCAGCTAATGGCGGTCGCCGCCGGTGCGGTGGCCGGCGCGATCGTGATCGACCTGATGGGCGGCGGCGGGCTGGCGACGCTCACCGGGGCCGTCGTCGGCGGCGTCGCCGGTCACTGGGTCTACACCCAGCCGGCGATGCCGGCCCCGGTGTCGACCCCGGTTCCGCCCCTGAAGGGCTGATCGGGAGCACCGGCGCGTCGAATTGTGCGATACTGTGGTCGCCGGCGGATGCCGCCGACTCGAGGGAGGGAACGATGCTCACCATGTTTCGCGTAGCGCTGCTCGCGGTGGCCCTGTTCGTCGCCGGCGCGCTGCCGGCGGCGGCGCAGCAGGCGGCTCCGGCGCCCATGCCGGCGCCGCAGCATGCGCCGTTCACCGTGACCGCCGACCAGCTTGGCGCGATCGCCATCGGCGCGGTCGCCGGCGCGGTGCTGATCGACGTCCTGGGCGGCGGTGGCCTCGCCAACCTGACGGGTGCGGTGGTTGGCGGCTATCTCGGCTACTGGATCTACACCCAGCCGGCGCCGGTCAGGGTGGCCCAGGCCAAGTGACCGCGTCACCGGCTTCCCCGTCGCGTTCGATGACGGGGAAGGCATCGGCGAGCACCATGTCCCGGCAGCCACGTCCGGGCGGACGTTGTACGATCCCGCCTCGGTGAAGCTGAAGTGGTGAGGGCGGGCATGGTCGGCGTTCCGGACAAGGCCAGGGTGGTGATCATCGGCGGCGGGGTGATCGGCTGCTCGGTCGCCTACCATCTCACCCAGCTCGGCTGGCGCGACGTGCTGCTGCTGGAGCGCAGGCAACTGACCTCCGGGACCACCTGGCACGCCGCCGGACTGATCGGCCAGCTGCGTGCCACCTACAACATGACCCGGCTCGCCAAGTACTCGGCCGAGCTGTACGACCGGCTGGAGGCCGAGACCGGCGTCGCCAACGGCTACCGCAAGATCGGCTCGCTGGCGCTGGCGCTGACGGCCGACCGCTTCGAGGAGCTGCGGCGCGGCGTGGCGATGGCCGGCAGCTTCGGGCTGGAGGCGCATGTGCTGACGCCGGCCGAGTGCCGGGAGAGGCACCCGCTGGTCAGCCTGGACGGCGTGGTCGGCGGCGTGTTCCTGCCGACCGACGGCCAGGCCGACCCCGCCAACATCGCACTGGGCCTGGCCAAGGGTGCCCGCCAGCGCGGTGCGGTGATCCTGGAGAACGTCAAGGTCACCGGCATCGCGACCCGCGACGGCCGGGTGACCGGGGTCGAGACCGAGCATGGGCCGGTCGCCGCCGACGCCGTGGTCAACTGTGCCGGCATGTGGGGCCGCGAGGTCGGGCGGATGGCCGGGGTCGACGTGCCGCTGCAGGCCTGCGAGCACTTCTACATGGTGACCGAGCCGGTCCCGGGGCTGCAGCGCGGCCTGCCGGTGCTGCGGGTCGCCGACGAGTGCACCTACTACAAGGAGGATGCCGGCAAGATCCTGTTCGGCTGCTTCGAGCCGGTCGCCAAGCCCTGGGGCATGGACGGCATCCCCGAGGATTTCTGCTTCGACCAGCTGCCCGGCGACCACGCGCATTTCGAGCCGATCCTGGAGCAGGCGGTACGGCGGCTGCCGGTGCTGGAGACCGCGGGCATCCACACCTTCTTCAACGGCCCGGAGAGTTTCACCCCGGACGACCGCTACCTGCTGGGCGAGGCGCCGGGCCTGCGCGGCTTCTACGTCGCCGCCGGCTTCAACTCGATCGGCATCCAGTCGGCCGGCGGGGCCGGCAAGGCGCTGGCCGAGTGGATGGACGCGGGCGAGCCGCCGATGGACCTGTCCGACGTCGACATCCGCCGCATGCAGCCGTTCCAGGCCAACAGGACCTATTTGGTGGCACGCGCCCGCGAGGCGCTCGGCCTGCTGTATGCCGATCACTTCCCGCACCGGCAGTTCGCCACCGCGCGCAACGTCAGGACCTCGCCGCTGCACGAGCGGCTGGCGGCGCATGGCGCCTGCTTCGGCGAGACCGCCGGATGGGAGCGCGCCAACTGGTTCCTGCCGCCCGACGCGGCGGCCCGTGGCGAGCGGGCGGAGTACCGCTACTCCTGGGGCCGGCAGAACTGGTTCGAGCATGCCGCGGCCGAGCATCGCGCGGTGCGCGAGGGTGTCGGGCTGTTCGACATGTCGTCCTTCGCCAAGTTCCGCGTCGAGGGTCCGGACGCCGAGGCGGTGCTGCAGCTGGTCTCGGCCAACGACGTGGCGGTGCCGACGGGGCGCTGCGTCTACACCCAGTGGCTCAACCCGCGGGGCGGCATCGAGGCCGACCTGACGGTGACGCGGCTGTCGCAGACCGTCTTCCTGGTGGTGACCGCTGCCGCCAGCCAGACCCGCGACCTCGCCTGGCTGCGCCGGCACATCCCCGACGGTGCGCGCTGCGTCGTCACCGACGTCACCTCGGGCGAGGCGGTGCTGTGCGTCATGGGGCCGAAGGCGCGCGACGTGCTGCAGCCGCTCACCCCGCAGGACCTCGGCAACGCCGCCTTCCCGTTCGGCACCGCGCGCGAGATCGAGATCGCCATGGGCCTCGGCCGCGCCCACCGCATCAGCTATGTCGGCGAGCTCGGCTGGGAGATCTATGTTTCCTCGGACATGGCGCGCCACGTGTTCGACGCCATCCTCGGCAGCGGCGGCGGCCATGGCCTGCGACTGTGCGGCCTGCACGCGCTGGATTCCTGCCGGATCGAGAAGGCCTACCGGCACTGGGGCCACGACATCACCGGCGAGGACCATGTGCTGGCGGCCGGCCTCGGCTTTGCGGTCAAGCCCGGCAAGCCGCGCTCGGCCTTCGGCGACTTCATCGGCCGTGACGCGGTGCTGCGCCGGCAAGAGGCCGGGGTGGAGAGCCGCTTGCTGCAGTTCCGCCTGCGTGACCCGCAGCCGCTGCTGTTCCACAACGAGCCGATCCTGCAGGACGGCCGCGTCGTCGGACGGATCAGCTCGGGCGCCTACGGCCATTGGCTCGGCGGTGCCGTCGGCCTCGGCTACGTGCCGTGCCGGCCGGGCGAGACGGCGGCGGAGATGCTGGCGCGCTCCTACGCCATCGACATTGCCGGCACGGTGTTCGAGGCCGAGGCGTCGCAAAGGCCGATGTACGATCCGGACGGCGCGCGGATGCGGGCCTGACGAGGGGGGAGACCGCCATGACCGCCATCGCAGCACCGCCGCCGCACGGATTTCCGCCCGCTGAATTCGAGGCCCGGCTGGCCCGCGCCCAGTCGATCATGGCGGCCCACCGCCTCGATGCGCTGCTGGTGACCACGCCGCAGAACATCCGCTACTTCACCGGCTTCGACTCGCAGTTCTGGGAGAGCCCGACGCGGCCGTGGTTCGTGGTCGTCCCCGCCGACGGCCCGCCGATCGCGGTGATCCCGGAGATCGGCGAACCGGGCATGGCGATCACCTGGGTGCGCGACATCCGCACCTGGCCGGCGCCGGTGCCCGAGGACGACGGGATATCGCTGCTCGCCTCGGCCCTCGGTGCGCTGCCGCGCCGGCATGGCCGCATCGGCGCCGAGATGGGACGCGAGATGTCGCTGCGCATGCCGGTCGCCGACTTCCTGGCGCTGCGCGACCGCTTGGCGTCCGAGTTCGCCGACGGCTCGCCGTGCCTGTGGGAGATCCGCATGGTGAAGACCGCGGCCGAGGTCGCGCGGATCCACCACATCTGCCAGATCGCCAGCATCGCCTACGAAAGGCTGCCGGACCGCATCACGATCGGCGAGACCGAGCGCGAGATCGCCCGCAAGCTGCGCATCGACGTGGCGCAGCTGGGGGCCGATGCCACGCCCTTCATGCCGGTCATCGCCGGCCCCGGCGGCGTCGCGCAGATCGTCTGCGGGCCGGGCGACCGGGCGATCCGCGACGGCGACATCCTGTTCATCGACAGCGGCTCGACCTACGACGGCTACTTCTGCGACTTCGACCGCAATTACGCGGTGGGGGCGCCGTCCGACGCGGTGCGGCGCGCCCACGAGGCGCTGTGGCAGGCGACCGAGGCCGGCATCGCCGCGGCGGTGCCCGGTGCCACCACCGACGACCTGTTCCGGGCGATGGCGGCGATCCTCGACGCCGCCGGGGCGATCGGCAACAACGTCGGCCGGCTCGGCCACGGCCTCGGCCTGCAGCTGACCGAGCCGCCGTCGCACCGGCCGGGCGACGGCACGGTGATCCGCGAGGGCATGGTGCTGACCATCGAGCCGGGCATGGAATACGCCCCCGGCCGGATGCTCACCCACGAGGAGAACGTGGTGGTCACGGCGTCGGGGGCCGAGCTGCTGACGCGGCGGGCGCCGCGGGACCTGCCGGTGATCCGGTAAGGGGGCATGAGCTCGCTTCGGGAGCGCCCGTCGCTTCGTGGGTCCCGGAGCCGTCCGCTCGCGCGGACTCTCCGGGATGACGAATGAAGGTGGAGCGAGCCGCTCGACTTCTCCCACTCCATTTTCGTCATTCCGGAGGGGGCGCGCGAGCGCCCGGCTCCGGAACCCACCCGCCGCTCCGAGATGGGTGTGTCGCGAAGACGGAGCGAGGTCTCTACCCCGCCGCCGGCAACTGCGGCCGCCGCACCACCATGAACCAGTAGAACACGGCGGTCAGCAGCAGGAAGAACAGGCTGTCCGGGCTGGTCAGCAGGATCGTCGGGTCGCCGTCGTTCAGCGACAGGCTGCGCCGCAGGTACTGCTCGAGGTCGGGGCCGAGCAGGAAGCCGAGCAGCAGGGTGACGATCGGGTAGCCGGCGCGGCGCAGGAAGAACGCCAGCACGCCGAACACCAGGGCCAGCACCATCTGAAAGATCGAGAAGGTGGCGACATAGGCGCCGACCATCGCCACCACCGCGATGCAGGAATACAGCGGTGCCTTGCGGATCGACACGATGCGGATGAAGTACGGGCCGAACAGGAACAGCGTCAGCGGGATCAGCACCAGCGCGCTGACCAGCAGCGCCGCCATCATCGGCGCGATCAGCTCGAGTTGGGTGTCGAGCAGCCGCGGCCCCGGCTGCAGGCCGTTGATCATCAGCACGCCGAGCACCACGGCGGTGGTCGGATCGCCGGGGATGCCGAACATCAGCATCGGGACGAAGGCGCCGCCGCACATCGAGTTGTTGGCGGATTCCGCCGCCGCGATGCCCTCGCGGCTGCCCTTTCCGAAAAGATCCGGGCGGCGCGAGCGGCGCTGCGCCTCGACATAGGCGACGAAGGCGGCCATCGAGCCGCCGGCGCCGGGCAGCACGCCGATGAGCCAGCCGATGACCGCGCTCTTCACATAGGTGACCCAGCCGATCGCGCGGATCTCCGAGAGCAGCGGCAGGAAGTCGCGGCGCGCGATCCGCGGCAGCGAGCCGTCGTCGAGCCGCAGCGCCCGCTTGTCCTCGCGTTCCGCCACCTGCGCCAGCACCTCGCTGATCGCGAAGGTGCCGATGATCAGCGGCATCATGTCGATGCCCTCGACCAGCAGTTCGGTGCCGAAGGTGAAGCGCGCCACCGGCTCCATGGCGTCGACACCGATGGTGGCGATCATGATCCCGAGCAGCACCGCCACCGTGCCCTTCGGGATCGCCTCGCGCTGCGCGATGACGATCACCACCAGGGCGAACAGGACCAGCGAGAACTTGCCCGGCGTCTGGATCAGCAGCGAGGCGCGCGCCGCCAATGGTGTGAGCAGGATCAGCAGCAGCGCCCCGATGACGCCGCCGATCATCGAGCCGAGGGCGGCATGGCCGAGCGCGTTGGCGCCGTAGCCCTGCTGCATCAGCGGGTAGCCCTCGATCGCGGTCATCGTCGAGGACGGTGCGCCGGGAATGTTGATGGTGGTGGCCGTGATGCTGCCGGCATACATCCCGGCCATGAAGATCGACGCGCACATGACCAGCGCGGTCGCCACGTCCAGGCTATAGGTCAGCGGCAGCAGCAGGGCGATCGCCAGCACCGCGGTCAGCCCCGGCATCGCCCCGAAGAACGCGCCGATCAGGAAGCCGATGACCATGTAGGCCATCACGGTCGGATCCAGCAAGGCGCCGAAGCCGGCCAGGATCTCGACGGCGAACTCGCTCACGACAAGGCCTCCGGCAGCGGCAGGCGGATGTTGAAGACCCCGGCGAACAATCCGTAGAACACCGCGGTGATGACCACCGCGTAGGCCAGCCGTTTCAGGTGGCTGCGGTCCTCGAAGCGGAACACCTGGAACAGCAGGAAGACGTAGGGGACCGTCGCCAGCGCGTAGCCGAGCGGCTGGAAGGCCGCGACATAGGCCAGCGTCAATGCCACGACCTTCAGCGGCGCGACGAGGTCGGAGGCCCGGTCATCCACGCCGTCGCCGCCGCCCGCTGCCCGGCGCCGCCGCAGCGCATCGCGCAGCACCACCAGCAGGGCGACATACATCAGTCCCGCCACCAGCTTCGGCATGAAGGACGCGTCGACGAGGTCGGTCGAGAATGGCGAGGAGACCTGGAAGGCGGCCGCCAGGTAGACCGTGGTCACCGCCAGCAGCAGCACGGGCAGGATGATCTCGACGTCGCGCCACCAGCGCAGCGGGACCGTGGTCATGGGGCGGCTCACCATGTTCGAGTCGGGCGGAAGCTCCGCGCCGGCTGGATGTCCTGGCCGGCGCGGAGCCGTGGCGTCACTTCTTGAGGACGCCCTCGTCCTGCAGCTTGGTCATCAGGCCGAAGATGTCGCCTTGGGTGCGGTCGATCCACGGCCGGGTCTGGGCGGCGGCGAGCCAGCTGGGGGTGACGCCGACTTTGGCGACCCAGTCCTGGAACTCCTTGCTGTCATAGGCCGCCTTGTAGGCCGCCTCGAGCTTGGCGATCACCGGCGCCGGGGTGCCGGCGGGGGCGGCCAGGACGATGAAGCTGCCGACCTGCAGGTCGAGCCCGGCATCCTTGGTGGTCGGCACGTCCTTGTAGGTGGGATTGCGGACGTCGGAGAACTCGATCAGGCCGCGGGCGTCGCCGGACTCGATCAGCGACGCGAAGTCGCCGAGGCTGGTGACGGCCACCTGGGTCTCGCCGGACAGCAGCGCCTCCTTCTGCGGTGCCGCACCGCCCGGATAGGCGATCAGCTTGAACTGCGTGCCGGTCATGCTCTGCAGCCGCAGCATCGCCAGGTGGGTGCGCGAGCCGATTTCCTGGATGGCGATCTTGATCGCGCCGGGGCTGGCCTTGGCGGCCTTCACCAGGTCGTCCAGCGTCTTGTAGGGTGCCGCCTTGCCGACGATGATGGCGTCCGGCTCGCTGGTGACGCGCGCGACGAAGGCCAGCTTGTCCATGCTGTAGCCGGGCAGCAGCTTCTGGAACGGCACCGTGATCACGCTGTCGTAGGTCAGGCTGGCGACGGTGTAGCCGTCGGGCCGCGCCTTCATCGCCTGCATGACACCGGTGGCGCTGACCCCGCCCTCGATGTTCTCGACGTAGATGGTGCCGCCGAGCTGCTTCTCGGCGAGGGTGCTGATCTTGCGAACGATGCCGTCGGTGCCCCCGCCGGCCCCCCAGGGCACGATCATGCGGACGTCTTTGGACGGGTAGTTCTGGGCGGCCGCGCCGTGAAGCACGGTGACGCTCGCCAGCAGCGAAGCGCAAAGGATCGGGAATAGTCGTCGCACGGGCGTCCTCCTGGTGCGTTTCGTCGTCCCCGGCGCAGGTCACGGCCGGAGTTGGATTAGACGCATGACATCATCTTGTATGATGTCTGACAAGTTGCCCGAGCGGATTGTCACAGCGTTTGTCGCGCAGCAGTGGTGCGGTGCGGTCGCGGTCAGCCCGTCGCGGCCGCAAACCGCCGGATGTGGAACGCCTCGATCGGCGTGCTGGTGGCACCGGTCGCAATCAGCTCGGCCATGACGTCGCCGACGCCGGGGCCGAGCTGGAAGCCGTGGCCGCAGAAGCCGAAGGCGTAGAACAGGCCCGGCACCGCCGCACTCGGCCCGATCACCGGCAGGTCGTCTCCCGGATATCCCTCGATGCCGCTCCAGGTGCGGATGATGCGGGCGCGGGCGAGCGCCGGCACGATCCGGTTCAGCTTCGCGAACTGCTTGAGGGTGACCGCCGGATCGGCATAGGCGCGCTGCGTGTCGGCGTGCGCGGCGCCGCGCCAGCCGCCGCCGTAGACGACGTTGCCGCGGGTCACCTGGCGCAGGTAGATTCCGTCGGTGCGGTCCTTGGAGTAAACGCCGATCGACGGCTCGATGCGGTAGGGCAGCGGCTCGGTCACCGCCATCTGCGGTCCGTGCACCGCGAAGGGCACGGCCTCGCCGAGGCGGGCCGCCATGTCGCCGGCCCAGGCGCCGGAGCAGACCAGCACCACGGGCGCGCGGTAGCGTCCGCCGCCGGCGGTCTCGACCACGAAGTCCTCGCCGACCTTGGCGATCGACGTCACCTCGGTGTTCTCGCGCACCACCGCACCGGCCCGGACGGCGGCGCGCCCGAAGGCCGGGGCAACGAGTCGCGGATTGGCATGGCCGTCGTCCGGCGACAGCGACCCGGCGACGACCTCGGGCGAGAAGTAGGGGAAGCGGTCGCGCAGCGCGTTGCGGCTGATGATCTCGAGCTCGAGGCCGTAGTCGCGCACGTCGCGGGCATGGGCCTCCAGGACCGCGGCATCCGCCTCGCTGAAGCACACCCGGATGTGGCCGAGGGCCAGGAATTCGACGTCCTCGCCGATCAGCTCCGGTAGCCGGCCCCAGATCTCGCGCGCCCGGTTGGCCAGCGGCAGCTGCGGCAGGAAGCGGCCCTGCCGGCGGACGTTGCCGAAGTTGACGCCGCTCGCCTGCTGCCCGATCAGGCCGCGCTCCAGCAGGATCGCCGACAGGCCGCGCCGGCGCAGGAAGAATGCGGTGGCGGCCCCCATCAGGCCGCCACCGACGATGACGACATCCGCCGCCTGCCCGGTCATGACGCGAACTCCGTCGTGGTCGGCAGCGGCTTGACCGGACCCTGGCCGCGCTGGCGCCCGACGCTCTCCACCGGCACCCCGAGCGCCGCCGCCAGCACCTCGGCACCGGCGAGGCCACAGTAGCGGCCCTGGCAGCGCCCCATGCCGACCCGGCTGAACGCCTTGGCGCGGTTCACCTCCGGGGCGCCGAGCTCGCTTGCGGTGCGGCGCAGTTCGCCGGCGGTGACCGCCTCGCAGCGGCACACCACGGTGTCGTCCGGCAGGCCGGCGGCGAGGCGCACCGGCCAGGGGAAGGCGGTCTCCAGGCCGTGGCGGAAGCGCTGCATCGCGCGGCCGGCCCTGCGCAGGCCGTCGATCTCGCCGTCGGCCACCGGCCGGCCAAGGTCGCGCAGCACCGCGCAGGCGGCGAGGCGGCCGGATACCTCGGCGGCATCGGCGCCGAGGATGCGGGCGCCGTCGCCGGCGAGATAGACGCCGGGCGTCGAGGTACGGCCGTCCGGGTCGGTCTCCGGCAGCCATTGCCGGGCCAGCGGGTCGAAGGCGAAGCGGCAGCGCGCCAGGTCGGCGAGCTGGGTCTCCGAGCGCAGGCCGAAGCCGAGGCCGACGGCATCGCCGTCGAACCGCCGCGCCCGCCCGGCGGAATCGAGGATCCGGACGCCGGTCACGTGCGCGTCGCCGTCGATCCCCAGCGGCGTGACGCCGGTCAGCACGGGAACGCGCCGCGCGGCGAGCCAGCCGGCATAGTACATTCCTTTGGCCAGCATTGCCGGCCGGGCGGCGAGCGCCGGCATCGCCGCGAGGCGACGCGACCACGGCGAGGTGTCGAGCACCGCCTCCACCAGTGCTCCGGCTTTGGCATACTGGTAGGCGACCAGGTAGAGCAGCGGGCCGGTGCCGAGGAACACCACGCGCCCGCCGATCGCGCAGGCCTGCGCCTTCAGGGCGATCTGGGCGCCGCCGAGGCCGAACACGCCGGGCCGGGTCCAGCCGGGCACCGGCATCACCCGGTCGGTGGCGCCGGTCGCGAGCACCAGGGCGTCGTAACGGACCGCCGTGCTGCGGCCGTCGCGGGCGAGGTGCACGGCGCCGTCCTGCAGGTGCCAGGCGAGGGTCTCCGGGCGGTAGTCGATGCGGCCGGCGAGTGCATCGAAGTCTCGATGCAGGGCGGTCGCCTTGCCGGCCTCGAATCCGTACAAATCCGTCGCCGGGCGCCGGAATCCGTCGGGCTGGCGGCGGTAGATCTGGCCGCCGCCGCGCCGGCCCTCGTCGACCACCACCGGCCGCAGCCCGGCGGCGACCAGCCGCTCGGCCGTCCTTGTGCCGGCGGGGCCGGCACCGATCACCACGACAACGGGGCTGGGTTTCACGGGTTTGGCCACGGGACCTCCCGGGTCACCAGCCGCATGCCATCGACGACCGGCGTCGAGCAGGCCCGCATAGGGTCGCCGTCGACGGTCCACACAAGGCAGTCCTGGCAGGCGGCCATAAGGCAGAAGCCCGCACGTGGCCCGTCGCCGAACTCGCTGTCGCGCAGGCGCCGGCCCTCCGCCAGCAGGGCGACCTGCACGGTATCCCCGGCCAGCGCCCGGACCGCCGCTCCATCCACCTCGATCGTCACCGGCGGGCGGTCGAACTCGCCCAGCCGGCGGAATTGCCCGCCCATCCCGTCCTCGATGCGACCGTCGGAAGCCGGAACATTCCCAGCCTGCGGCAACGATGTCCAACGCTTGCTGGCGCCGTCGGGCGGTGGAGTACCGGCGTGCTGTTTTCATTTTGCAAACGCTTCGCAATAACAATAGTGTCCAGCGACCTGTCGAGTTCGCTGGAGGCGACGGATGTGTGACATGGAGCGTGGCGGGCGGCGCATGCACGCCGAGGCCGGTGACCCCGAGGACCTGCCGGTGCATGCCTTGAGTGCCGCGGAGGCGCTGCTGGTCTGGGGCATTCGCCACTGGGTGGCATGCCTGAAGGCGAAGACCGACCCGATCCCGTTGATGGCGGCCGGCTTCGGCTCGAACGGGGTTGCACGGGCGGTGCGGCCGCTCGAGGGGATCTTGCTGATCACGCTGGAGGCGGCGACCTCGCCGCGCGACGTGCGATGCACGCGATGCGCGAGCGTTGGCGATGGCGAACGCGACCTTCTGGCGGCGGTGGCGCTCGCCCAGGCGCATCGGCGGGGGGAATGCGGTGCACGACTACGCGAATGGCTGCCGCCGGCATCCGCGCGGCTGGCGCAGGATCTGGTTGCCGAGATCGGCGGGATTCTGCATGATCGGGGCTTAATCGTTCCAATGCGCCGCGAATACGGCGTGCGATGCCGGGGGGCAAGCCATCAAGATCTCAGGGTCGCCGTTCCGGCGTCCCTGTCCGTGCATTGACGAGACCGGCAGCCTCGCGCCGCCCGGTGAAGCCAAGCTGAGTCATCCTACAACCCGAGGTCGTCAAATGAAGTCCGCTCGCGGCGCGCTGGTCGGCGTTCTCCTGGCCGGAACCACCATGACACCGGCGCTTGCCGCCGAACGCATCCAGGCCGTGATCGGCGGCGAGATCACCCAGTATTTCGGCTATGCCGACAACGACGATGTCGCCGGCGGCGACTTCTCCGGCTTCGACATCAAGACCGACGGCGACCTGTTCTTCGCCGGCGACACCACCTTCGACAATGGCCTGCAGGTCGGCTTCGAGGTCGGCCTCGACGTGCAGAGCGCCGGCGACGACCAGATCGACGGCAGCTTCCTGTGGATGGAGCATGCCTTCGGGCGGCTGGAGGTCGGGCAGAACGACAGTGCCGCCGTGCTGATGCACTACGCCGCTCCGGACGTCGGCTTCGGCATCAACGACAGCGATATCGCCGACTGGGTGATCAATCCGAGCGGCGGCGATGCCGACTCCGCCTTCCAGTCGACCTTTCTCTACATCGGCGACGACAAGGCGACCAAGATCAGCTACTTCACGCCGCGCTTCGAGGGCTTCCAGCTCGGCGCGTCCTTCGTGCCGGAGTATGAGCGCGACAGCAACGCGCAGCCGCAGGGCGACATCTACCGCAATGGCTTCGCGCTCGGCGCCAACTACGTGCAGAGCTTCGGCGAGGTCGACGTGGCGCTGGCGGCGGGCTACGTGCACGCCGAGAAGCCGGACGGCTCGGGCAGCGGCATCGACGATGCCCGCGGCTACAGCTTCGGCGGCAACATCGGCTTCGCGGGCTTCACCATCGGCGGCTCCTATGCCGATACCAAGGGCAACGGCTCGGGCGGCACCGACAGCGGCGTGTCGTTCGACGGCAAGGGCTACGACCTCGGTGTCGCCTACGCCTTCGACGCCTTCCAGGTCTCGCTGTCCTACTACAACGGCAAGGTCGAGGACTCCGCGGCCGCGGGCGACAGCAAGCATCAGACCGTCATGCTGTCCGGCAACTACGAGGTCGGGCCCGGCGTGAGCGTGCTGGCGTCGGTGTTCCGCACCAAGTTCGAGGCCGACACCGGCACCGAGAACGACGCCTGGGTGGCCCTGACGGGCCTCACGCTGGAGTTCTGAACGGCGAATTGTGCCCCCGGGTCGCCAGGCGTGGCGACCCCGGGACCACATCGGGCGTCACCCGATCTTGGCGACCACCGCGTCCAGCATCGCCAGCGCCTGGTCGATCTCGGCATCGGTGATGGTCAGGGCCGGCATGAAGCGCAGCGTGTCCGGGCGCGGCGCGTTGAGCAGCAGGCCTTCGGCCATGGCCGTCTCGACGACCTGCGGCCCGACCGGCCGGCCGAGGTCGAGGGCCAGCAGCAGGCCCTGGCCGCGCACGCCGCCGAGGCCGTGCCGGCGCGACAGTGCCTCCAGCCCGGCCCACAGCCGTGCTCCCGCCGCCTGCACCCGCTCCAGGAAGCCGGGGGCGGCGATTTCCGCCAGCACCGCCGAGCCGACCGCGCACATCAGCGCGTTGCCGTTGAAGGTGCCGCCCTGGTCGCCGTGCTGGAAGCAGGAGACCTCGCGGCGGGCGAGCAGTGCTGCCAGCGGCACGCCGCCGCCGATGCCCTTGCCGAGCGTCATGATGTCCGGGCGGATGCCGGCATGCTCGAAGCCGAACATCGTGCCGGTCCGGCCCATGCCGGTCTGGATCTCGTCGAGGATCAGCAGCAGGCCGCGCTTCTCGGTCAGTTCCCGAAGGCCCCGGAGATAGGCGTCGCCGGCCGGGATCACGCCAGCCTCGCCCTGGATCGGCTCCAGCATGACCGCGACGGTGCTGTCGGTGATCGCCGCCTCGACGGCGGCGAGGTCGCCGAGCGGCACCTTGGGGAAGCCCGGCACCTTCGGCTCGAACAGCGTCTTCCAGGCCTCCTTGCCGGAGGCCGACATGGTGGCCAGCGTGCGGCCGTGGAAGCCGTTCACCGTGGTGATGATCTCGTAGGCGCCGCCGCGATGGGTCTCGCCCCAGCGGCGGGCCAGCTTGATGGCACCTTCGTTGGCCTCGGCACCGGAGTTGGCGAAGAACACCTGGTCGAGGCCGCTGACGCGGGTCAGCGCCTGGGCGAGGCGGACCGCCGGCTCGTTGTAGAAAGCCGGGCTGCAGTTGATCAGCCGCGCGGCCTGGTCCGTCAGCGCCTTCAGCACCGGCGCCGGACTATGGCCCAGGCAGGTGACGGCCCAGCCCTGCACCAGGTCGAGGTAGCGCTTGCCGGTGGTGTCGTAGAGCCAGGAACCCCGGCCGTCGGCGAAGACGACGGGCGGCCGGGGCGTGATGTCCATCAGGGCGGCGAAGGGGGACTGCGGCATGGTCATGTCGGATCCTCTCGGAGAAGCGGACGAGGACCCGGACGCGCAAGGACCCGCGGAGCCGAGTGCTCGGCGGCGGGTGGAACGCTTGGTTTCAGATGGAGAAACGCGTCGTCGCCCGCCTCTAGGAGGCGCGGCGTCGCAGGCTGGCGGGGCGGACCGACACGTTCATGGCGGGCACGCTATGCGGAAGAGGGCGCACGCGCAAGCGGGACCTGCCGATCACCGGATGATGCACACCGCCTTGGCGACCACCAACTCGCCGCGCAGGCGCTCGCCCGTCTTCGCGAAGCCGCGGGCGTCGAGCGGCGGCACCGGGGATGTGCGGGAGGCCTGCACGCCGGCGCGGGCCAGCAGCTCGCGGATCGATTCGGGGGCGGCGGTGAACGAGCGTCCGCGGCGCACCGAACCGGCGACATGCACGCCGACCAGCCGCCCGTCGGCGTCGAAGACCGGACCGCCGCTGATGCCCGACAGCGGCTCCTCGCGATCCGGCACCCGCTCGACCTCGGCCCAGGCCAGCACCGGCTCGCGGGTGCTGTAGCGTCCCGACACCCGCATGCTGCCGCGGCCCAGAAGCTGCGAGCGGACGGCCCCCGGCTCGCCGCGCGGATATCCGAAATGGTAGCCGGCCTGGCCGATCCGCAGGTCGTCACCGCCGATCGCGACCGGGGGCGTGCGGACCGGGGCGCGGAACAGTGCCAGATCGGCGTTGGCGTGGACCATGACCTCGCCGCCGCGGGTCGCGGTGCCGGGCCCGGTCACGATGCCGACCCGGTCGCAGCCGTCGGCGACGTGCCGGGCGGTCATCCACACGCCCGTCGCGACCGGAAAGGCGGTGCCGGAACTGCTTTGCTTCGGTCCGAGCTCGACCTGCACCACCGGGTCGCGGCCCGACGGGGCCGGCAACGGGTCGCCGCCGGGCTCGCGCCCCGAGGGCGGGCTGACCGAAGGCCCGGGTGCCGGCCGTTCGATCGGCGCGGGCCGGCGCTGCGACGCCTGTCGCTGCTCCGGCTCGGCAGCATCGAACACCCCGGAGGTCAGGGCGCCGACCAGCAGCGCCAGCACCGCGATCAGCAGCCCGACGGTGTCGCTGCCGAATCGCACGGGCCGGTCAGCCGGCCACGGCGGCGGCGTTGATCGCGGCGACCGCCAGCTTGACCGAGAACAGCAGGATCGCCGGACCGATCTCCCCGGCTTCGATGCGGTGCGACATGCCCTGCATGACGGCTTCGATCACCCGCAGCGCCAGCAGTTGCAGCAGCATCGTCACCACGCCCCAGATCAGCACGTCCCACACGCCGAAGCTGGCGGCGAGGCAGAACGCCAGCGGGATCGCCAGCCCGAGCACGACCCCGGAGAACGATATCGCCGCGGCGACGTTGCCCTGACGGATCAGGGCGATCTCGTCATGCGGCGTGATCCGCGTGTACAAAGCGGCGGCGCCGGCCAGCAGGCCGAGGGTCACCGCGAGGTGCAGCAGCAGGTTCGGGAAGCCCGCAAGGAAGCTCTGGAAGGCGGGAAGCATCGACTACCTCATGACCCAGGCGGCGTAGCCGGCGGCGATCGCGACAATCACGGCCGCGCCGACGATGGCGAGGCGGCGCAGGCGGTGCCGCAGCGCGTCGCCGCGCTGCGCCGCCTGCCGCTGCTGCACGTAGTCGCGCTCCACCGCCGACATGATGGCGAGCAGCCCGTCGATCTGGTCCGCCTCCATCGGCGTGAAGGCCACGCCGATGCGCGCCCCGCCATCGTCGAGACGCACCACCGTGGCCTCGAAGTCGCAGCGCAGCGGCCGGCCGGCCGCACGGCTGTGGATCTCGCCACCGAGAACGCTGCCGATGCCGGGGGCCTCGACCGGGCGGTCCAGGCCGAGTCCGCCCAGCGACAGGTCGTGCACCTTGTACCAGCCGCCGTCGACCTGCGCCCAGACGAGCTCGGCATCCCGCCGGTGGTGGACCCGGCGGTCACGGCCGCTCGCCGGCCGCTCGGCCGGCAGGGCCGGAGCCCTGAACGATGGAGAGTCCTTGTACACCAGTGTCATTGCTACCAGTGGTCGGCCGCAGCCTCTGCCCGCGCCGGCCCTCGATGCCGACTCGATCAAGTATATCGCAATCGCGAGCCACCGTCCGGTCGCCGGGTGTGCCGATGCGACGGGCCGGGCCGGCCGGAGACGGTCAGCCGGCCTCGGCGGCGCGCTCGGCGCGGCCGGAGGTCAGCGCCTCCATCACCGCGCTGGCGATCGCCGCCGTGCCGGCCTTGCCGCCGAGCTCGGTCGGGGTCAGCGTGCCGTCGGCGAAGGCGCAGGACACGGCGTGGTCCAGCACCCGCCCGGCGCGCACGCAGTCGGCGACGCCGTGCTGGTCGCCGAGCCATTCCAGCATCATGGCCGCCGACAGGAAGGTGGCGGTCGGATTGGCGAGGCCGCGGCCGGCGATGTCGGGGGCGCTGCCGTGGCAGGGCTGGAACACCGCGTGGCGCTCGCCGATGTCGGCGGACGGTGCCATGCCCATGCCGCCCATCAGGCCGGCGCCGAGGTCCGACAGGATGTCGCCGAACATGTTCTCGGTGACCAGCACGTCGAACATCCACGGCCGCCGGACCATGTTCAGGGCGCAGGCGTCGACATACATGTGGTTCGCCGTGATGTCCGGATGCCCGGCCGCCAGCTCGTCGAAGATCTTGCGGAAGAAGAAGAAGCCGCCGATCACGTTGGCCTTGTCGACGCAGGTGACCTCGCCGCGGTGGCCGCGGCCGCGCCGCCGCTCGGCGAGATTGAAGGCGAACTCGAAAAGCCGCTCCGAGCCGCGCCGGGTCAGCGTCATCTGATCATGCGCCGCCGTCGGACGGTCGGCCGGGCCGTCGTAGCGGGTCTTGCCGCGGCCGGCGAACAGCCCCTCGGTGCTCTCGCGGATCAGCACGAAGTCCAGCGCCTGGGCGCGTGGATCGGCCAGCGGCACCGGCGCGCCCGGCTGGGTCTTCACCGGACGCACCCCGGCGAACAGGTCGAACTGCTCGCGCATGTCGAGCTGCGGCGCGATCTCGCGGCCGTCGGGATAGCGGATGTCGGGCATGCCCATGGCGCCGAGCAGGATGGCGTCGGCGGCGGCGGCTCGGGTCATCGCCTCCTCCGGGAGGGCGGTGCCGGTCTCGCGGTAGTGCGCGGCACCGGCCGCCTCCTCGCGGAACCGCAGGTCGAAGCCGCCGATTCGCCTCTGCAGCATCCGCAGGATCTCGACGGTCGGCGTCATGACCTCGTGGCCGATGCCGTCGCCGGGGAAGACCGAGATCTGGAAGGCGGTGTTGGCGCTCATGGGGTTTCCTCGTCGGCGGGTTCTTGTCGCGGGCGCGGCGGCCGCCCGGCGGCCGGCATCGTCGCCCGGCGGGCGGCGGGCGGCAAGCCGGCTGCGAGGCGGGGGCAGGGTCGGCGGTTGACAGGGCTGGCAGTTGATTCGTCCGAGCGGCGGGTGGGTCCCGGAGCCGGGCGCTCGCGCGCCCCCTCCGGGATGACGAAGAAGAGAGAGCCCCCAACCTTCGTCATCCCGGAGAGTCCGCGCCAGCGGACGGCTCCGGGACCCACGAAGCGACGGGCCGACGCCGACAAGGTGCTTCGTCCGGTCGACCTACTCGGCCAGGGCCTGCCACAGGATGCGCAGCGCCAGGGCGGTCAGCAGGATCCGGAAGGCCAGGCGGAAGGCGCGCTCGGGCAGCCGCACGACGATCGCCTGGCCGACCAGGGTGCCGAGGAATCCGGTCGCGATCATCGCGCCCGAGACCGGCAGCCAGGGCAGGAAGGCGAAGCCGGCAAAGCCGAAGGCGGCGACCTTCAGGGCGTGCTTGAGGCTCATGCACGCGGCGAAGGTGCCGACCGTCGCCCGGCGGTCGCCGAGGCGCTCGGGCGACAGGAACGGGGCGAGGAAGGGGCCGGTGGCGCCGACGAACATGGTCACGAAGGAGGTCGCGGCACCGACCGCCACGAAGCCGCGCTCCGGCACCGGCCGGCTGCCGAGCTTCGGCGCCCAGGTCGAGACCAGCACGAACACCGCGATGACCAGCAGCAGGACCGAGCGCGGCAGGTTGACCGCGACGCTGGCCCCGACGGCGATGCCGGCGACCGCGCCGAGCGCGAACCATTTGAAGATGCCGAGGCGGACGTGGCGCCGGATCAGCACCGCGCGGCCGAGGTTGGAGCCGAGCTGCACCAGGCCATGCACCGGAATCAGCGCCGTCGGCGGCACCGCCCCCGCCATCACCGCCACCATCAGAAGCCCGCCGCCGAGCCCGAGTGCCGAGGTCAGCAGCGAGGCGACGAAGCTGACCGCGACCAGCATGCCCGCCGTCCAGAGGTCGAGCCCGGCCGGCAGGGCGACCGCGAGCAGCGTTTCCAAGCGTCGATCACTCCGGGCCGGCGGCGGCGTTCATCTCGGGCAGCAGGGCGTCGCAGGCGCCGAGGTTGGCGCGGACCTTGGGGATCGCCTCGTCGGGCTTCAGGTCGATGATGTTCACCACGATGGCGGTGCGGTCGACCACGTTCTCGATGAACCAGGGCTCGTGGTGGCTCTTCGGAAGGTGGCGCGCGGCGAGCCTGTCGACCACGCCGATGAAGGCCTGGCGCTGCGCCTCGTTGCGCTCGACCGGCAGCTCGAGCCGGTCGAAGCCCGCCTGGTAGAACGCGGCACAGGACGCCGCGATCGCCATGAGTTCCTTCTCGCGCTCCGGCGTGGCGGCGTCTGCCGCGGCGGTCGCCAGGCTGGCGGCGAGGATCGTCGCCGGCAAACGGATCATCTGTGGCTCCCTCGCGAGGCCCGCATTCGATTTCCCCACTAAGCACGGTCGCCGCTGACGCGACAACCGCCACGTCGCCGCTGTCGTCGATGCGTGCACCTTCCCATGAGCATCGGCTAGGATCCTCCCCCGACCGTGGGGAATCCCGGTTCCGACCCGGAGCTTTGCCGCATAACCGCCGGAATTGCATGCGTTCTGCAATCGTCTGATGTCTAGCGTCCAGCCTCGGAGGTTCTCCTTGCGCAAGCTGCTGATCGGTCTCGTCGCCGTGGTCGTTCTCCTGGCCGCCGCCGTGCTGGTGGTGCCGAGCCTGATCGACTGGAACGGCTACAAGCCGGAGATTCAGGCGGCGGTGAAGGAGGCGACCGGCCGCGATCTTCGCCTCGATGGCGATATCGGTCTCTCGGTGCTGCCGTCCCCGTCGCTTTCGGTGGAGAAGGTGAGCTTCGCCAACATCGCCGGCGGTTCGGCCCCGGAGATGGCGCGCCTGGAATCGCTGCGCGTGCATGTGGCCCTGCTGCCGTTGCTGACCGGCGACGTCCACGTCACCTCGGTGACGCTGGTCCAGCCGACAATCCTGCTGGAGCGTGTCGCCGACGGCCGCGCCAACTGGGACTTCGCCGGCGCCGATGCCGCGACCGCCCCCGGCGGCCCGGGCGGCGGTTCCGCCGAGGGCGGCGGCGGGCCGGCCGTGGCCCTCGATTCCGCCATCATCGAGGGCGGCACGGTGATCTATCGCGACGCCGTCGCCGGCGCGGAGCACCGCATCGAGAAGCTGAACGCCACGGTCTCGGCGGGCGGCCTGCGGGGGCCGTTCGACGTCGATGGCGGCTTCGACTACCAGGGATTGCCGATGACGCTGGACGCGACGGTCGGTGCCATCGGCGGCGGCCGGCCCGCCGCGGTCCGGCTGGCGCTCGCGGCAGCCGACAAGGCGCTGACGGCGACGCTCGCCGGGAATCTGGATGCCGCCGGGACCGGCTTCACCGGTGACGCCAGGGTCGAGGCGGCGGATCTCGGGCGGGCGCTGGAGCGTCTCGCGTCGGCATTCGGCGCGGCTCCGGCGTCGCCGATCGCCCCCGGCCAGGCGATGCTCCTGACTGCAGCGATCGCCGGGTCGCCGTCGGCGGTCAATCTCGACAACCTGGTTGTCGCGCTCGGCGAGTCGCGGCTGCAGGGCGATGCCTCCCTGACGCTCGGCGAGGTTCCGACCATCGACGCGAAGCTGGGCGGGAACCGGCTGGACCTGGACGCCCTGCTGCCGAAGGCAGCCGCGCCGGCAGCGGCTCCGGCACCCGTCGATGCCCCGGCCCCGGCCGCGGGCGGTTCCGGGGCCAGCGATCCGGCGGCCGAGGCCGAGTTCGCGCTCCCGACCGGCATCGCCGGCTCGATCGACCTGGCGATAGACGCCGTCCAGTACCGCGGGGCTTCGATCCGCAAGGTCCGGCTCGCCGGCGACCTGGCGGGCGGCGCCGCCAGCCTGCGGCTGGCGACCGCCCAGCTGCCCGGCGGCACGGAGGTCACGCTGACCGGCACCGCCGTCTCGGCCGATGGCGTGCCGCAGTTCGTCGGCCGTCTGGAGGCGGTGTCCGACAATCTGCGCGGCACCCTGGACTGGGCCGGGGTCGACACCGCGAAGGTGGCGCCCGACCGGCTGCGCAAGGCCTCGATCAAGGCGGCGATCGACGCGACGCCGCGCAAGGTCGAGGTGACCGACTGGACGATGGAACTCGACGCCACCAAGGCGAAGGGCGGCCTGACCCTGGTGCTGCGCCAGCGTCCGGCTTTCGGCCTCAGCCTGGAGGTCGACCGCATCAACCTCGACGCCTACCTGCCGGCGCCGACCGCCGCGGCGCCGCAGCAAGCGCCGCAGCAGGCGCCGTCCGGCGGGCCGGCGCCGCAGCCGGCCGAAGGCGGAAGCCCGTTGCGGGTACTGTCGGCGGTGGATGCCAACGTGAACATCCGGATCGGTGAAGCGACCGCCATGGGCGTGCCGGTGCGCGATGCCCGCATCGACGCGCTGCTGCAGAACGGCACGCTCACCCTGCGCGACGTCGCGGTCGCCGACCTCGGCGGCGCCCGGGCCACGGTCGCCGGCGTGCTGCGCGACGCCGCCGGCAAACCGTCCGTCGACATGACCTTCGACGTGACGGTGGTCAACGTCGACCGGTTCGCCAAGCTGCTTTCGACGGAGTCGCCGGTCCCAGCCAAGCAGCTCGGCCAGGTGTCGCTGAAAGGCTCGGCGGCCGGCGACATGGAGGACGTGAAGGTCGACGTGCGGCTGGCGGTGGCCGGCGGCAGCTTCGGCGTGAAGGGCACGGCCAAGCCGCTGGCGGCGCCGCCGCGGCTGGACCTGGCGCTGACGTTGGCGCATCCGGACGCGAGCAAGCTGGTGGCGGTGCTGGCGCCCGGGTCGCTCGACGGGGCCGGTCCGCTCGGCGCCCTCAGCGGCGAGGGCAAGATCGGCACCCGGGACGACGGCCGCTATTCGCTGAACCTCGGCGTCAACGTCGCCGGCGGTTCGCTCGGGCTGATCGGCAACGCCGACGTGTTCGCGGCCGTGCCGGACCTGAACATGGCGGTCGAGGGCTCGCACCCCGACGCGGTGCGGCTGATCCGGACCTTCGCACCGACGTACCGGCCGGCCGGCTCCGACCTCGGGGGAATGCGGGCGCGGACCCGTTTCCAGGGCCCGGCCGACAATCTGCGGCTGTTCGAGACCGAACTCGATCTCGGCGCCATCAAGGCGACCGGCGAGGGCACGATCGACAGGCGCGGCGCCCGGCCGGCGGTGGCGATGGCGCTGGCGGTCAACCGCGTCGACGTAGACCCGTGGCTGCCGGCTTCGGCGCCGAAGCCGGCCGGTGCCGCCCCGGCCGCGCCGGTGCCGGCGGGGCCGGCGGCGAGCCGCGAATGGTCGCGCGAGCGAATCGACACCTCCGGGCTTTCGGCGCTCGACGCCGACGTGACGGCGAAGATCGAGGCGATCGTCTACGGCTCCTACGTGGTCGACGGCGCGGAGCTGGCGGCTCGGTTGCAGGACGGCGTCCTCGACGTCTCGAAGCTGGCCGGCGGCATGTTCGGCGGCAGCTTCGACCTGAAGGCGCAGGTTGCCGACCGTGCGACCCCGACCGCCGCCGTGACCGTCAGGGTGCGCGATGCGGACGTGCGCAAGGCGGCATCCGCCGCGGCCGGCACCGACACGGTCAGCGGGATCCTGACCTACGACACAGACCTGAAGACCCAGGGCGCCTCCGAGGCGGAACTGGTCGCCGCACTCGCCGGCAACGGCACGTTCAGCGTGCGCGACGGCGTGGTGAAGGGCTTCGATCTCAAGGCCTTCTCCGACCAGCTGAAGTCCCTCGACCGGGCACCGGACTTCGTCCAGCTGGCGCAGAAGTCGCTGTCCGGCGGCGAGACCCGGTTCACCGCGCTGACCGGCACCTACACCGTGTCCAAGGGCGTGCTGCGCTCGAACGACGTCAAGCTGCAGGCCGATGCCGCCGCCGGCGACGCCACCGCCGTCGTCGAGCTGCCGCCGCGGCAGATGGACGTGCGCTCGACCTTCCGCCTGTCCGAGCATCCGAACTCGCCGCCGGTCGGCGTCCGGCTGACCGGGCCGCTCGACAACCCGCGCAAGATCTTCGAGATCGAGGCGATGCAAGCCTATGTGATCCAGCGCCTGGTCGAGCGCGGCGCGCTGCGGCAGTTCGACAAGAACGGCAAGGTGCAGGATCTGCTCAAGGGCCTGGGCGGCAGCGGCCAGGCGAAGCCCGACGCCGCCCCGACGCCGCCGGTGCAGCCGGGCACGGCGCCGCAGGACCCGACGCAGCAGCCGGCACCGGCACAACAGGAGCCGGCGAAGCCGGAAGAGGCGGTGAAGGACCTCCTGAAGGGGCTGCTGAACCGGAACTAGCCCCAGGCTCCCGAGGGCGGCTTCTCGCGGCCACCGACTGGCAACTCACCGCCGCCTCAGTCGAGTGCACTGTCACCGAAATGCCGCCAATGGTAAGGCGCGTTCCGCGCGCGACCATAACTCGGTGATAACTCGGTGACAGTGCGCTCGACTTGCGGCCTCGGCCTGGCTCGCGAGATCCAGACAAGACAACTCGGTGACAGTGCACTCGACTCGGCGGTTCAGCTGGCCAAGTCCAGGCGTGCCCGCTTGGCGCATTCCTCCAGCACCCAGACCCGCACGGCGCTCGACAGATTGGTGGTCCGGCCGCGATCGATCTCGGCGACCAGGGCATTGACCGACTGGCCGCGCTCCGACGCGAACTGTGCCAGCCGCCGCCAGAATGCGTCCTCCATCGACACGCTGGTGGCATGACCGGCGATCGTCACCGACCGCTTGCGGGGGGCGGTCGGGTCCGTCACCGGCCGGGTTCCGGCGCCGTGTCGGGGCCGAGCATGGCTTCCGGCCGGACCCAGCGATCAAAGTCTGCGGCCGTGACCAAGCCCAGCGCCAGTGCCGCCTCGCGCAGCGTCGTGCCCTGCGCGTGGGCGGTCTTGGCGATCCTGGCGGCGGCGTCGTAGCCGATATGCGGCGCCAGGGCGGTGACCAGCATCAGGCTGCGCCCGACCAGGTCGGCAATGCGACCCCGGTCGGCCTCCAGCCCCTCGATGCAGCGCTCGGCGAAGCTGGACGCGGCGTCGCCCAGCAGGCGCACCGATTGCAGCAGCGCGTCGATCATGACCGGCTTGAAGACGTTGAGCTCCATATGCCCGCTCGCTCCGGCGACGGTGATGGTGGCGTGGTTGCCGAATACCCTGGCGCACACCTGGGTTAACGCCTCAGCCTGCGTCGGGTTCACCTTGCCCGGCATGATCGACGAGCCCGGCTCGTTCGCCGGCAGCACCAGTTCGCCGAGGCCGGAGCGCGGGCCGGAGCCGAGCAGCCGCACGTCGTTGGCGATCTTCATCAGCGACACCGCCAGCGTGTTCAAAGCGCCCGATGCCTCGACCACCGCGTCGTGCGCCGCCAGCGCCTCGAACTTGTTCGGCGCCGTGACGAAGGGCAGGCCGGTCAGCGCCGCCAGCTCCTCGGCGAAGGCCGCGGCGAAGCCGGCGGGGGCGTTCACCCCGGTGCCGACGGCGGTGCCGCCCTGGGCCACCTGGCAGAGCCGCGGCAGCGCCGTCTCGATCCGGGCGATCCCCATGGCGACCTGGTGCGCCCAGGCACCGACGGCGTCGCCCAGCCGCAGCGGTGTGGCGTCCTGCAGATGGGTGCGGCCGATCTTGACGACGTCGGCGAACTCGGCCGACTTGGCGGCCAGCGCCGCGTGCAGCCGGGCGAGGCCGGGCAGCAGCCGATCGTGAATCTCGCGAACCGCCGCGACATGCATCGCGGTCGGAAAGCTGTCGTTCGACGACTGGCTGCGGTTGACGTGGTCGTTCGGGTGCACCGGCGTCTTGCCGCCGCGCACCCCGGCCAGCGCCTCGTTGGCGCGGCCGGCGATCACCTCGTTGAGATTCATGTTGGTCTGGGTGCCGGAGCCGGTCTGCCAGACCACCAGCGGAAATTCGTCGTCGAGCTCGCCGCGGGCGATCGCCGCCGCCGCCGCGTCGATGGCGTCGGCGATCGCCGGCTCCAGCTCGCCGAGCCGGCGGTTGGCGCGGGCCGAGGCCTGCTTCTGCAGCGCGAAGGCCCGGATCAGGGCGGTCGGCATGCGCTCGCCGCCGATCGGGAAGTTGCCGATCGAGCGCTGGGTCTGCGCGCCCCAATAGCGCTCCGCCGGCACCTCGACTGCGCCGAGGGTGTCGGTCTCGGTCCGGGTGGCGGTCATCGCGCTCTCCTGCATCGGCGGGGCTATCGCCTGAAGATGGCGACCAGTTCGATGTGGGGCGACCAGAGGAATTGATCAATCGGCGTAACGCGATCAAGGCGATAGCCGCCGTCGATCAGGGTGCGGGCGTCGCGCGCGAAGGTCGCCGGGTTGCAGGATACCGCCACGACAACGGGCACCGCCGAGGCGGCCAGGGCCTCGGCCTGGGCTTTCGCGCCGGCCCGCGGCGGGTCGAACACCACGAGGTCGACGCCGGCCAGATCGGCGGGCTCGAGCGGGCGGGCGAACAGGTCGCGTATCTCGGTCGCCAGCCGTCCGCCGAGGCCGGCGGCGTCGGCGGCGGCCCGCAATGCGGCGATCGCGCGGATGTCGCCGTCGACCGCCAGGACGTGGCCATCCGCGACCAGCGGCAGGGCGAGGGTGCCGATTCCGGCGAACAGGTCGACGCGGCGCGACGCACCTTCAGCTGCGGCCAGCACGGCCTCGCGCATCACTGCCTCGCCGGCCCTGGTCGCCTGCAGGAAGCCGCCGGGCGGCGGGGTGACATCGACGCCGCCGAGGCGGATCAGCGCCGGACGGCGCGCGGCCAGGGGTTCGCTGCGGTCGTGACCCTCGCCGGAGCGCCGCACCGACAGTCGCGCCAGGTCGAGGCGCTGCGCGAGCTCGGCCCAGGCCTCGCGTGCAGCGAGGTCGGGCGCGTCGGGCAGGATCAGCAGGGCGTCGACGCCGGTGTCGAGCAGCGCCAGCTCGAGGTCGGCGCCGGCGCCCTCGGCCAGCCGCTCGTGCAGCGCCGCTCGGAAGCCCGGCAGCACGGCCTGCAGGGCCGGCTCCAGCACCGTGCACTCGGTCACGTCGACGATGCGGCTGTCCTGGCGCTCGTGAAAGCCGAGCACGGTGGCCGATTTCAGCCGGCGGGCCGCCAGGTCGGCGCGCCGCCGGGTGCCGGGCAGCGAGCGGGCCGGGGCGTCGACCGTGACGTCGCCGAGACCGACCCGGCGCAGGTGGCCGTGCACCTGTTCGGCCTTCCACTCGGCATAGGGGACATCGGCCCAGTGCTGCAGTGCGCAGCCGCCGCACACCATGAAATGCGGGCAGGGCGGCTCGACCCGGTCGGCCGAGACCTGCAGCAACTCGACCGGGCTCGCGGATACGCCCTCGCCCCGGTCGGCTTCGGGGCGGGCCAGCACGCGCTCGCCGGGCAGGGTGAAGGGGACGAAGACCGGCCGCTCGCGTGTCTCCCAGCCGAGCTTGACCTGGGCGCGGCCGACGCCGTCGCCGCGGCCGCCGACCAGGTCGATGGTCAGTTCGATCGGATCGGCGTTGGCCGGGAGATGGCCCTTGCGGATCGGGGTGGGGCGGCTCGATCGCCGGCGGCGCGGTGGCCTCATCGCGGTGCTCCGACTGGCGGCGGTCTGCAACTCATGCCCGGGTCCCGTCCTCGCGGAAGCCTTTCCACATCGGCGCGCCGTTGGTGGCGGCGTAGTCGTCGAGCATCACGTTGAAGCTGATGCTGACGCGCTCCTCGTTGCCGAAGTTCGGCCGCACGCTGTGCCGCAGCCAGGATGGGAACAGCAGCAGCCGGCCGGGCTTCGCCTCGACCTGGATCTCCGACTGCAGCTCCGGCACCACCCTGGTCGTCACCGGATGCAGCAGGTGCGCCTGCGGCCGCGGATCGTGGAACACGATGGAATCGGCGGCCGGCGGGATCTGCAGGTAGTAGACGCCGGATACCAGGTTGTTCGGGTGGATGTGCGGCGGGTGGAAGCCGCCGGCCGGGTTGATGTTCGCCCAGCAGCCGGTGATGATCCAGGCGCGGTCGCGCACCGCCAGCGCGTCGAGTGCCGCTTCGACGGCGCCTTGCACGAAGGGGAGCAGCGGCGCGAACTCGGCGCGCTCGTGCAGGTCGTGGGTGGTCTGCCAGGTCTCGCCGGGCCGCAGCGCCGGCCGCGGCGTGAACCAGCGCTCCAGCAGTGCCAGCAGCCCGGCGTTGATCGCCGACGCCTGGTCGGCGGGCAGGTCGAAACCCCAGACCGGGGTGGCGAACAGCGGGAAGGCGGCGGTCTTGGCGAACATCGGCTCCTCCGGCGGGCGAGAGACATCCCGGCCCTGTGGTCGGCCGAACTTGTATTCGATTGTCGCCGCCGTGTAAGCCCCGCAGGCCGCCTCAGGCGGCGCTGTCCGCCCTGCCGGCCCCGACCCGGCTCGGCCGGGTGACGATCCACAGCGCCACCAGCGCCATGACGCCGCCGGAGATCGCCGGCATCCGCCAGTCGCCGTCCGCCAGCCAGACCAGGCCGAGTGCGGTCAGCGCCATCATCGACAGGGCGGCGACCTTGGCGCGCACCGGGATCACCCGGTGGGCATGCCAGTCGCGCACCGTGCGGCCGAACCGCGGGTGCTCGTACAGCCAGACATGGAAGCGCTCCGACGAGCGCGAGAACGCCCAGGCGGCGATCAGCAGGAACACGGTGCCGGGCAGACCGGGCAGGATGATGCCGGCGATGCCGATCGCGGTGCACACGAAGCCGAGCACGAGAAGGGCTCCGCGGGCCGGTCCGCAGAGCCGGCGCGCCGGGCGAGCCGGGGTCTCGTGGGCGACGATCTTCGTCATGACCGGATGAATATAGCGCAGCAGCGCTTAAGGCAAAGTCAACGCAGCGGCCGGGGCGGCGGCCGGGGTGGTGCAGGCGGCCGTCACGCAGTCGAGCAGGCGGCGGGTGCCGTCCGGATCGGCCGTGTAATACACGAACCGGCCCTGCCGGCGCGCGCGCGCCAGGCCGGCACGCTCGAGCTGGGCGAGATGGTGCGACAGGGTCGACGACACCACCCCCAGTCGCGCGGCGATGGTGCCGGCGGTCAGTCCGTCCGGACCCGCCCGCACCAGCAGGCGAAGCGCCTCCAGACGGGTCGGCTGCGACAGGGCGGCGAAGGCGATGGCGGCAAAGTCGGAGCCGGAGGCGGTACAGTCCATGCTTCGACTGTCGTCGAAGTGTGCGACGCTCCGGTGACGGCCGGGTTACAGTTCGATGAACCCGCTATTCCAGCTCCGGCACCTGGCTGCCTTCGAGCGGCACGTTGAAGGCGTTGATGGTCATCGAGATCAGCGTGTAGTAGCCGAGGATCCCGACCAGCTCGACGACCGCGGTGGTGCCGAGCACCCGCACCGCGTCGTCATACAGCGCCTGCGGCACCTTGCGGTCGAGGTGCAGGGTCATCGCGAAGTCGTGCACCACCCGCTCGTCCTCGCGCTCGAAGGCCGGCGTCGAGCGGTTGCGGATCGCCTCGACCACCGCCTCCGACAGCCCGGCCTTCAGCGCGATCGGCTTGTGCACCGCCCACTCGAACTGCGCGCTCCAGGCCCGCCCGGTCACCAGGATCGCCAGCTCCGACAGCCGCGGCTCCAGGCTGGTGCCGTAGCGGCAGAAGGCGCCGAGGCGCTGGGCGTTGTCCGCCAGGCCGGGGCTGTGCAGCCAGACCGCCAGCGGCCCCTGCACGCGGCCGCGCGGGCCGCTGGCGATGGCGTCGTGGACGGCCTTCTGCTCCGGCGTCAGCGCAGCGGGATCGAGGGCGGGCAGCCGCGGCGGCGGCATGGTCGGGGTCATCGCGGGCTCCTGGGTCGGGTGGGGGCGGTGAAGGATGCTGCGGGGGTAGGTGGCCGGGCAAGGTCAGAAGCAGCGGGTGGGTCCCGGAGCCGGGCGCTGTCGCGCCCCCTCCGGGATGACGAGAAATGGCAGGTGCTCCCCCTATTTTCGTCATCCCGGAGAGGCCGCGCGAGCGGACGGCTCCGGGACCCACCCGCTGCTCCGAACGACCGGAGTGCCGTCACGCCGCCGCCGGCTCGCCGCGGCCGAGGCCGCCATGCAGGTCGAGGCAGCGCTCGAACCAGGCGTGGACCGGATCGCCGGCCTCGACCACGGCGAAGCCGCTGGTGCAGCGCGCCCATTGCAGGGTGCCGAACAGCACGTAGTCGGCGTAGGTCGGGGCGGTGCCGCCGACAAAGGCCTGGTCCTTGACCACCGCGCGGTACGGCTCCAGCGCCCGGCGGAAGCCGTCGACCCGCGCCTCGCGGCCGGCCTGCACCTCATGCACCGGCTTGCCGAAGCGCTTGTGCCGGGACTCCACGAAATAGTCATGGTCGGCGGGATCCACCTCCTGCAGCACGTCGGCGATGATCAGCGGGCCGAGCAGCGGCTGGATGGTGGTGTTGACGAAGCCGTTCAGCGCCTTCGCCATGCCGCGCCCGGCGGCCGAGCCGAACAGCGACGGGCGGTCGGGGTAGCTGTCCTCCAGGTATTCGGCGATCGCCCAGCTGTCGTTGACCACGCGCTCGCCGTCCCTGATCACCGGCACCAGCGGCTGGCCGGAGAACTCGAGCTTGTGCTTCTCGGTGAACCTCACGAGCTCGAGGCTGTAGTCGAGGCCCTTGTGGGCGAGCGCCATGCGGGTGCGCCAGCCATACGGGCTGAAGCGCTTCGAGGCGCGGCCGCAGAGGTCGTAGAAGGTGATCGCCAAGGGAGCCTCCGGGGACGGGGTGTGTGCCGGCGATTCGTATCACCAGCGGCGATCGGGCGGCAACGCGGCCGGTGCCATCGCAGTGTTTCCGGCGGCGCCGCTATCGGGTAGCCCTTCGGGAGGATTCTCGGCCAACTGCTTGAATCTTATAATTGCTCCTGCCGTCGACCGGGAGAGGGACGATCGTGTGTGTGCATGCCGAGGCCGGTGCTGAGCTCGACCCGCGCCAACGGGCGGTACTGGCGTTCTGGGAAGCCGCGCGCGGTGGCTTGCGCACGCCGCTGGTGAGCGACCTCGATCCGGCGGCGCTGGACCGCCGGGCGATGAAGAACCTGATCCTTGCGGAGTACCTCGACGACGCCGGCCTGGTCCGTTACCGGCTGGCCAGCGAGGAAATGATCCAGCGCTGGGGCGAGAACTTCCGCGGCCGGCGTTCCGACGAGCTGTTCGGCGGCCACTACCACGACTTCCTGGCATACGGCTTCGCCCTGGCGCGGCGCGAGCGCTGTCCGGTGTACTCGCAGAGCACCTACCGCTGGTCCGGCGGCGGCAGCGGCCGGTCCTCGCAGCTGCTGATGCCGTTCTCGGCCGAGCCCGACGGCGTGCCGGTGCGGGTGCTGATCGTCCAGGTGTTTCCCGACGACGACGATCCTCGCGACTTCCCGGCGATCCGGTCGCTCGACGAAGCCGCGATCTCCGGCGACCGGGTGGTGGCACTGGCGCCGCCGGGCGCCTGCGCATGCAAGGCGGGTACCCCGGCGGCGTGAGCCACCGGCGGCCATTCCCGTTGACATCGCCCGGCCCGCCCCTAATGTCCGCGGCGGGCCGCCGCTCCCCAACGAGCGGCTACATCGAAGGATCGAGACATGAAGCCGCAGCTCAAGCCGCGGGTGCCGTTGTTCTCATCCGGACCGTGTGCGAAGCGACCCGAATGGGCCCCCGCTGTACTCC